>Ga0209082_1000029_pt1 | contig 112867 bp, 66 predicted proteins | sample ColdCreekSource_FD_184127 | JGI IMG/M metagenome (GOLD analysis project Ga0209082, IMG submission 184127) | Groundwater microbial communities from Cold Creek, Nevada to study Microbial Dark Matter (Phase II) - Cold Creek Source (SPAdes) (version 3) | ecosystem: Environmental > Aquatic > Deep... | reverse complement strand
GGAGTACCAAAACGAAGTCAAAGATCCCGAAGAGTTCTTTGATGGCGTGAAGGTCGACCTGTTCAGCGACGAAGTCTACGTGTTCACGCCCAAGGGCGATGTCAGGGTTTTCCCTCGTGGCTCGACGCCGGTGGACTTCGCGTACTCGATCCACTCGGAGATCGGCGATCACTGCGCGGGTGCCCGTGTGAACGGTGCGATCGCGCCGCTCGGCTATAAGCTCCGCAATGGCGACACGGTCGAGATCATCACGAGCAACAACCAGCATCCGAGCAAGGACTGGCTGAGCTTCGTGCAGTCCGCGCGGGCACGTGCGCGTATTCGCAGCTACGTGCGCGACGAAGAGCGCAAGCGCAGCGTGAAGCTGGGCAAGGACCTGTTTGAACGCCAAATGCAGAAGCGCGACATGTCGTACGCGCGTCTGCTGAAAAACGGCGGCGTGGACACAGCCGTGAAGCGCTTTCGCGTGCACGACGCCGATGAGCTGTTCGCGCAGATCGGCTACGGGCGCGTGGGTGCGCTGCAAGCACTCGATGCTGTCGTGCCCGCTGAAGATGCTGAGGCGCAAGACGCGCTTCGCCCGAGCTTGCTCGAGAAGACGATGCGTCGCGTTACGCGTCGCGACAACAGTGAAGGCATCGTGATCGGCGACATGGACGACGCGCTGGTGCGCTTCGCCAAGTGCTGCAGCCCGCTGCCGGGAGATCCCGTCACCGGTTGGATCACGCGTGGTCGTGGCGTGACTGTGCATCGACGCGGCTGTGAACGCGCGCTCGAGCTAGAGCCTGAGCGCCGGATCGAGTGTAAGTGGGCCAAGACCTCGAAAGTTGATTTGCCTGTGATGCTGCGCATCGTGGCTGCAGATCGCCCTGGGATCTTGGCGAGCTTGTCGCGTCAGTTCAACGAAGACGGCGTGAACATCACCGAGGCGACGTGTCGCGCCAGCGTCAACGGTCGCGCGCTGAACACGTTCCAGTTCAACATCGATAATGTACAAAAGCTGCGTGCTTTGATCCGTCACTTGTCAAAAGTGGACGGCGTGTACGAAGTCGAACGCTGCTGACAGTAAGCAGACGTATGCTCACTCGCATCGTCCTCACACATTGCGTGCGAGTTTATTGTTAGCCAGCATCCGCGTCAGCAGGATGTCACACGCTCGCTGCATGACAAACCACTGCAGCGCTGATACTTGCGCTCGTGATGAAACGCAGTCGTTGGGTGTTGGCCGCGGGGGGAATCGCCGGCCTGCTTGCAGTGTATTTGGTCGTTACGCCGTTCGTGCGCGATCAGATGCTGCAGCTCACCCGTGCGTTTCGTGAGCGCAGTGAAGGCGAAGCGCTCGCGCACAGCCTGGTTTCCACTGACAGTTTCATCGATTACAGCGCGACGCATCCGGAGCAAGTTGCGATCGCGTCTTGGGAAATCGGCGACGAGGGCAACGGGCTGTTGTTCAACGCCGCGCGATCGCAGCCGGTGTCTCATGCGAGCGCGCTGTTGGTGTTGGCCGCGTACGCCGCCAGTGGAGCCGATCCAGAAGCGCATGTCTCGCTCGCGCACTGGGAGCGCTACTGGTTGCCTGGGACTGATGGCGGCGCACATCTTGCGGCGCTGCTCGACGCGCGCGCGAGCGGTGCGCTGCAAGGGGATGCCGGCAACTTTTCGATCGCGGGCACTGGGCCCGTACCGCAGCTGCAGCCGAGCGGGCGCGTGCGCTTCAGCGATGTCGCGCGCGCGATGGTGCGGCACGCGGATCCTTCGGCGATGGATGTGCTGATCGATCATCTGGGTCGCGAGCGGCTCGCGGAACGCGTGATCCGCTTGGGCTTCGCGCCAGAGGCTGTGCCGCTGCCAGCGTCTGCAGTGCAGCGCTCGCTCCTGACGGGGGCTGCGGCGCCGGAGTTGTTGGCGCGCTTCCGTGCGCTGAAAGACGGCGCGTATGCTGATGCTGTTTGGGCGCAGTTTCGTCAGCTAAGCGATGACAGCACGCTGCGAGACCGCCGCACCAACTTCAGCCTGCGCGAGACAGCAGAGCTCAGCGCTGCGCTCGCGCCGCGGGGCAGTGCAGGGGAATACGCGCGCTTAATGGAGCAAATCGCGAGCGGTGAGCTGAGCGGCGCAGCGTACATGCGGGGCCAGCTAGAACGGCCGCCATCAGCTGCACATGAGGAGCTAGCATCATTCGGAACCTTGCGCGCGAGCGAGCCAGGGATCTATGCCTCGGTGAGCTACGGCCGTGCGCGTGGTGCAGAGCGAACACGCGTATTGGCGGTGATGTTGCAGAAGCTACCCATGGCTGTTTGGCTGCAGTTGTCCTCAGGGCACTTGCTGCAGCGTTTCGAGGCTGGACTGCTAAGTGACGACGCATTGCTGGCAAGAGCCAAAGCCCGGCTCGACGCGCGAAGCCGAACGGATGTCAGAGTAGAGGCCGCAGAAGCTCGCCGGTAGGTTCTGTGGTTGCAGCACCCGGGACCGAGTGCAGGGAACCTCAGCTCACCTTGTAGCCGCGCTCTTCTAGCGCTAGGCGAATCGGCGAAGTTGGATCTGCTAGCAAGCGCGCGGTGCTGGTGTAGCCTTCTTCCAGAATGGCCCGGCGAGCTGCGAAGTTCATTGGGGAGTACATGAACAACGTCGCGTCGGTCTGCTTCGGCTCGAACACTAGAAACCGCGTTCCGGGATCGTTGACCTGAGCCTGCGCGAGCGACGTATGCAACCGTGCTTCGCTGCGCATTCGAATTGCTTGCTCGTACACCCACAAGAGCCCTTTGTCCCGCACGCGACGCTTGGGCCCGTGGCCAGTGGGCACGTCGAGCCCAGTCGCGCCCGCGTGCACCGGCACCAGCGGATTGACCACGATGATGATGTCGCAGCCATCAGCTTGCGCTAAGTCCGCGTGCGCGCTCTCACCGATGCCTCCGTCGATATAGTCCCGGCCTTCATGCCGGATCGGTGCGTACAATATCGGCAGCGCACTGGACGCTGCGATCGCGCGCGGCACTGGCACGTTGCGCAAGTTGCCTTGACCGAACACCGCCCGTTGGCCCGCATCGAGATCGTTTGCGACGATGTAAAGCGGCTTGGGCAGCTCTTGGAAGCTGTGCGGAATTCCGCGCCGGGTCATGAACTCTGACAGGAAGCGCTCGTACGGGTCGAGCGTGAACACGCCCGCGGGCAGTGAGTCGACGAAGCGCTCGAGCTCGTTCCAGACGTTGACGTCGAGCGGATTTGTGGCCGCCGACGAAATGATCCGGCGCGCCGCGCTGATCGTGGTGCCAAAGCCGCGCAGCAGCTCTGCGATGTCGATGCGCAACAGGTGATTGCGTGAGAGCGGGAAGAAGTCGTCCGCAGGATCGAGCAGCGCGCGGTACATACGTTGCACCGAAAGGCCACCAGCCAAGGCGGTCGCGACCGCAGCGCCCGATGAGGTGCCTACGTAAACGTCGAAACCACTCGCAGAAAACGAGTCGATGCGATCCTCGAGGGCCGCCAGGCACCCCACTTGATACATGGCACCGGTCACACCGCCGCCGCACAAGCACAGACCAACTCGTGATGACATTCCTTTTGGCTCCGCAAGGACCACGTCAGGCCCGTGGCCTCTGTATCGTACACGCCGCCGCGGCTGCAAAGTACATACATCCCGCTACAGCTTGCGTGACGTATACTTCAGCGATCCCAAAGACTGCCGCGGCACTATTGCCGCCGCATGATGATTGAATATTTAGGTTTGGCTCCATCCCCATGCGCTTCCGGCATCTAGTCCTCACCTGTCTGCTTTCTGCGGCCTGCGCGACCCAGAGCGGCGCAGTCACGAAGCCCGTGACGCGCATCATGCCGCCGGTCACAGTCATCACGGACGCCAGTTACCCAGATGCAGTCCGGAGCTTCGAGCGTCTGCCTGCGCAAGCCAAAGAGCGTGCCGATCTTCGCGACCGCTTGGCCGCGCACTGGGTGCAGAAAGCCGACACCGCGATCTCCGCTGACAAATACGCGGATGTCGTCAATGCACTGTCCGAGATCAGCCTGCTGTACGCGCCGCACGAGTGGGGCTCGGGCGGGATCAGCGGTGGCCTCGAGCGTTCTGCGCAGTACCTAGTGAAGAAGGGCTCGCCGCGCGGCGACGAAGCACGCGTGCTGTCGGGGTTGCTGATCTTGAAGCTGCTGCACTCGGATCGCCCCGAGCACGCAGAGCAGTACGCGCAGCTCGTGCACTGGGGCTTCGACGCGCGTGCCGACATGAGTGGTCCGCTCGAGCGCTTCGAAGGCCTGGTCGAAGCGTGGGAAGAACACGCGCGGCTCACGCCGACGCCCGAGGTGCTGGCCACGCTGGTGAAGTTGTACGTCGAGCGGCGCGATGCGCTGGTGAAGCTCTTTCAATCGAGTGAAGAGCAGGTCCCGCTCAGCGCTTCGGTGTTCCAAGGTGTGCAGCGCACCGCCCTCAATGTCGCAGCGGTGTTCCTGCGCTACGGCGACACAGCTTCCGCGCTGGCGCAGGTGAAAGCGCTCGGACTGAGCGGCGGCCTCGAAGAACGCTTGGCCGACATGCTCGAAGCGACGCGCGACGAGGGCAACACCGGCGCTGGCGCGCTGCTCGACCTGTCGCGTGCGTTCATGGAGATAGGCCGCAACGACGTCGCGCGCGGTTTGTGTGTCGAAGGTTTGCGTTCGCGCCGCGACGACCCGCGTTTTCCGCAGTGCCTCGCGCGCATCGCAGCGACCGAGAGCGACTTCGGTGGCGCGCTCGCGTGGTACGCCGATGCGATCGCGCTCGTACCTGAAGAGCGCGCGCTCTACGACGAAATCTTGGAAGTGCTCAACGGCTTGATCGAGCAGGGCACATTCAGCACGCACAACGCGGCGAGCACACGCGCGCTGGCGACGCGCGCGACCGAGATCCTCAAAGAGCGCATGCGCCGCTGGCCCGACACACCGCCGCCGGTCAGCCCCGAAGAGCTTTACGCAGCCATCGGGATGCTCGAGATGAACGCGGGTGGAGCGAAGCAAGCCGAGGAGTCGTTCCGCGAGAGCTTGCAGCGTCGCGCGACGGCGCCTGCTGCATTGCAGTACGGGCTCCTGTTGGAGCGAACCGGCCGCGCGCGCGAGGCGCTCGAGCAATACCGCGCTGCGCTCGCCCTCTTGCCTGCGAACGAACCGGAGATCGACCGCCAGCGCGCCGAGCTGCACGAGCACATCGCCGACGCTGAGCGTTTGGCGGGTTTGCGCGACGAAGCCCAGAAGTCATACGAGCAGGCGCTGGCGCTGTGGGACGGCGTGCTGCCGAACCTCAAGCAGCGTCGCGGTGGCACCGCACAGCTGCGTCGCGGGATCGTGCTCGGGCGCCTTGCGCGCTTCGAAGAGGCGAAAGAAGCGTTCGAGCGCGCGATGGACGCCGCGCCTTCCGCACGCGAGACCTACGCCACGATCTTGGCGTTCTTGGTCGTGAACACGCCGGACACGAACTTCGGGCAATACGTGTTTCGCACCGCGAAGAACCAGCTCGGGCTGGAGCCCGAGTGGCGTGTGTACTTCGCGCTCTGGCTGCGCATGATCGCGGGCCGAACGGGTCAGACCATCGACGGTGAGATCACGAGCGCGCTCGATGCACCGCCGGGCGCCGAAGGTTGGTGGGCCAAGCTGGCTCGCTTCGGCGCCGGTCGACTGAACTACGACGCCTTGCTAGACGAGACGACCGGCGTAGGTGAACGCGCGGAAGCGTACTTCTACGAGGGCGGGCGCAGGCTCGCGCAGGGCGACGAAGCCGGCGCACGCCAGATGTTCGCGAAGGTGATCGAGACGCAGATGGTGAACTTCTACGAGTACGCCATGGCGCAAGAGCTGCTTCGTACCGCATCCATGCGGTCGTCCGTGCTGAGCGCCATCAAGTAAAGCTCAGCCGAGCTCAGCGATCACTTCGGGCGGCGCCTGCACCAGCTCGATCAACACACCCTCACCACCGAGCGGCGAAGTCGCGTCGCCCTTCGGATGAATGAACGTGACGTCGTAGCCGGCCGCGCCTTTGCGGACGCCGCCTGGCGTAAAGCGCACACCTTGTGCGCCGAGCCACTCGACGGCTGCGGCGAGGTTGTCGACCCACAGGCCGATGTGATTGAGCGCCGGGTCGTGGACCTTCGGGCGCTTGTCGGCATCGACTGGCTGCATCAAGTCGACCTCGACCTTCGCTGCGCCCTTGCCGAGCACGGCGATGTCCTCATCGACATTCTCTTTTTCGCTCTTGTAGTTGCCCACGACCGACAGGCCCAGGATGTCCACCCAGAGCTTGCGAAGCGCGTTCTTGTCAGTGCTGCCCACAGCGATTTGCTGGAGCCCGAGGATGCGGAAAGGTCTAGACATGCCGGCCTGCTTAGCAAACAGGCGGCTGGGCTGCTACCCCGAGAATCGCTTGAGGGGGCTGGGGAGTTGGCGGAAAAGCGGCGTGAAATACCGACTCCCATGAGGTGATTCTCGGGGTACGGTTGGCGCGCTTTCGGCCCTCGGGCCGATTCCTCGAGCCGTGAGACGATTCATGACTTCGCGAAAGAAAATTTCTCTGACCGGGATCCAGCCATCTGGACGCGCGGTGAGCATCGAGGAGGGTGGGGCCATCCACCTGGGCAACTATCTCGGCGCCATCGTGCCGGCGCTCGAGCTCATGGCGCGCCACGACTACGAGTACAACGGCGTGTACTTCATCGCCGATTACCACGCGCTCACCAGCCAGCGTGACGCCGATGCGCTGCGCCAGAACGTCCGCGACGTCGCAGCCACATGGCTCGCGGCTGGGCTCGATCCTTCGCGCACGCTGCTCTTTCGTCAGTCGGCCGTCCCCGAGGTGTTCGAGCTGAGTTGGATCTTCGCTTGTCTGACCGCGGCTGGGCAGCTCGAGCGTGGCCACGCATTTAAGGATGCGCTCGACCGCGGCCAAGCGCCGAGCGCGGGCCTGTTCAACTATCCGCTGCTCATGGCTGCGGACATCATCTTGTACGACGCGGATGTGGTGCCGGTCGGCGCCGATCAGCGGCAGCACCTGGAAATCGCTCGCGATATCGCCACGCGTATGAACCACGTGTACGGCGAGGGCACGGTCGTCGTACCGGAGGCGTTGATCACGGATGCTCCGATCGTGCCCGGCAACGACGGGCGCAAGATGAGTAAGAGCTACGGCAACACCATCCCGCTGTTCGCGCCGAGCAAAGCGCTGCGTTCGGCCTTCTTGAAGGTGAAGAGCGATTCCACCCCGCTCGAGACGCCGAAAGAGCCCGAAGGCGCGCTGGTGTACGACCTATACAAATTAGTCGCTAGCGAAGCGCAGACCCAAGAGCTCGCTGCGAAGCTGCGCGCTGGCAACTACGGCTGGGGTCACGCGAAGCAGGAGCTCTACGAGGTGTTCGAGGCGCGCATCGCGCCGATGCGTGAGCGCTACATCCAGCTGCGCCAAAACCCCGAAGAAATCGACGCGATTTTGGAGGCGGGTGCAGTCGAGGCGCGCAAGCGTGCGCAAGCCACGATGGAGCGCGTGCGGCGCGCTGTGGGGATTCTTTAGGGCGAGAGCGTGCACGGGCACGGGCACGTGTACGGGGAGCTTAGCGCTATGGTTGAGCCGCCAATAGCTTCGGGTTGCCCTTTACCACCGTCTCCGAGCTGAGAACGTAGCTACTGTTGTGGGCTTCCCAGAGCTGGCGCAAGGTCGTCTCGTACAGCGTCATGTCGTTGATCGCGTACCAGCTGTAGCTGACAAAGGCGCTGGCGTTCTTTGCGTCGCTCGCGATTTGGATGTTCACTATCTCCGAGTCGGCCAACTGAATATCCGTTCCCCAACGACTGTGTTGGGTCAAGAACGTCTCGCGGTAGTCGGGCTGGACCAAGAGCGCGGCATCGTTGATGCGACCCCAGCGGGTCTGTTTGTTGAAGTTCTCCACGGCGTCGCCGATTTTTTTGTCGGCGCGCAGATTCGCCATGAAGCACGCGCTGGTGGAGCACAAAGTGACGACTGCAACTGTGAGCGCCGCTCGTAGATGCATAACGAATCGTCGCTTTGCTGCGCGGCTGCGTCAATATCACAGCGGCAGTCTACGCCCGCCAGCGTCATCGCAGAGGTCGCACATTGACGCCACACAGACTCGCGCGCACGTTTATGCGGGGCTGATCCGCGAATGTGCGCGCGGTTTGCACGGACGCACACGTTGTTTTGTCACGAACTTCCCCGCGCTCGCTGCAGCGAGTAGTGTGCAGTCGAGCATGTTTCGCGGACGCATTCGCTCCATACATTTCGTCGGCATCGGAGGCATCGGCATGAGTGGCATTGCCGAAGTGCTCCTGGCCCATCGCTTTCGTGTGAGCGGATCCGACTTGGCTTCCTCCGAGACCACGAAGCGGCTCGCCAGTTTGGGTGCAGAGATCTACGCGGGGCATGCCGCCGAGAACGTGAAAAGCGCCGACGTCGTGGTGTTTTCATCGGCCGTCAAGGTCGACAACCCCGAGTTGGTGGCGGCGCGCAGCGCGCTGATCCCCGTGATTCCGCGCGCGGAGATGCTCGCCGAGCTGATGCGCTTGCAAGACGGCATCGCCATCGCAGGCTCGCACGGCAAGACGACGACCACGTCGCTCGTCGCCACCGTGTTGCGCGCAGCCGAGCTCGACCCGACGGTTATCATCGGCGGCAAGCTCAACGGCTTGGGGTCGAACGCCGCGCTGGGCCGCGGACGTTTTTTGGTGGCGGAGGCCGACGAGTCCGACGGCTCGTTCTTGCACCTGTCGCCTGTCGTCTCCGTGATCACGAACATCGATCCGGAGCACTTGGACCACTACGGCTCGCTCGACGCCGTAAAGCGCGCGTTCATCGACTTCGCCAACAAGGTCCCGTTCTACGGCTTGGTGATCGCGTGCCTCGATCATCCCGAGGTCCAGAACATCTTGCCGCGCATCGAGAAGCGCACGCTGACCTACGGGTTGTCCACGCAGGCGGATTATTCCGCGAAGCAAGTGACGGCGGCTGGTCTCCACTCGCGCTTCGAGGTGGTCGTGCGCGGCCATTCGATCGGCGAGTTCGAGCTGAGCATGCCGGGCGTGCACAACGTGCAGAACGCGCTGTCCGTGATCGCGGTCGCCGATGAGCTCGGCGTCGACCGCGCCGTGACTCGGCGCGCGCTCAAAGAGTTCGGCGGCGTGCAGCGGCGCTTCACCGTGCGCGGCAGCGAGGCCGGTGTCACCGTCGTCGACGACTACGCGCATCATCCTGCCGAGGTGCGCGCCATCTTGGCGGCGGCGCAGCAGGCGTACGGCCGACGCGTCGTCGCCGTGTTTCAGCCCCATCGCTACACGCGCACGCAGCTCTTGTTCCAAGAGTTCGCGAGCGCCTTCAACGCTGCGGACGTGCTGTTCGTGACCGGTGTGTACGCCGCGGGCGAAACGCCGATCGCGGGCGCGGATTCGGCGCACCTCGTGCAGGCGATGCGCGGTCATGGCCATCGCGACGTGACGCACGTCTCCGAGCTGGCTTCCGTCGTGCCGGCGCTCTTGCCGCGATTACAGGATGGCGATGTGGTGCTTACGCTCGGTGCGGGCAGCATCACCGGGCTCGGCCCGCAGCTCTTAGCTGCATTGAAGCAGGGGGGCCGGCGTGGCGCGTAAGACCAAAGCCAGTGCTCCCGTACCCGCAGCTGTGCGCGGCAAGCCAGCCAAGAACCGGCGCAAGCCGCGGCCCGAGCCAAAGCCGCCACTGGCTGCGCGCGCCGAGCTTGCGCTCTCGCGCGTCGGCCTGGACCGTCCAGTTCGCGAGCGCATGCAGTCATATCTCGTGCGCGGCGCCGTCGCGGTCACGGCTGTGGCCTTATTGGTGGCAGTGCTCGCCTTGTTCGAGCGCCATATCAAGACCTCCAAGAGCTTCGCCATCGAGCAGATCGAGGTCACCGGCAACGAGCAGCTGACCAACGCTCAAGTGTTGCGCGCGGCGGGGCTTGCGGTCGGACAGAACGTGTTTTCGGTCGGTCCAGAGCAGGCGCGCGCCAATCTCTTGCGCGAGCCTTGGATCGAGGCGGCCGACGTGCGTCGCCGCCTCCCTGGACGCTTCAGCATCGAGGTGCGAGAGCGCCATGCGGTGGCATTGCTCGCTTCGGGGCCGCTGCAGCTGGTAAGCGACGAGGGCACTGTGTTCAAGGCGCTCGAGGCCAACGACCCGAGTGACCTGCCGGTGATCTCCGGGCTCGATCCCAACCTGCGCACGCAGGACGAACAAGCGCTGTCGAGCTCGCTGCTCGACTCCGTGGCGCTCTTGCACGCGTACCAAGATGCAGGCCTTGCCCGGCGCGAGCCTATCTCGGAGATCCACGTCGACAACGACCGCGGGCTCTCACTGTACGTCGGCAGCGACGCTATGTACGTGCGCCTTGGCAAAGGCCCGTTCCGGCAGAAGCTCGAGCGCATGCGTGAAGTGCTGACCCGGCTCGCCAAAGACAAAGCGCGCGCGGCGTACGTGTACCTCGACAATCAGCGCCGCCAAGACCGCGTAGTTGCGCGCCTGCGCTGAGCCGCGGTCTCCCCGAACGGGTACTTGCATTTGTACGTCGCTCGTGCGCATCGCGATCGCTGATGTGCGGTTGCCTGGCCGCGTTCTGTGCCGCAGAACGTCACTCGAGAGGGTCATATGAATGCTTGGCACGTCCAGCTAGTTGTCTGCGGTCTTCTAGGGCTCAGCGCATGCGGGAAGCATTCCCCGCTCGAGGCCAAAGATGCCTCGGCGCCTGACGCTGCGTCGCTCGATGGCGACAACGGTGGTCAGGTTCGAGTAGGCGATAGCGCGCGCTCGCGCAGCTCAGCGGCGACGACTGCGGGCGATGCTGCGGTAGCGGCGGATGCCGCTCCGAGCAGCAATGAAGCAGATGCTAGCGCTGGGGGAGCGGGTCGACGTGGCGTTCCGGGTCGGGCGGGCAGTGGCGCTGGCGGGCGGCCGGGTTGGGGTGGGTTCTCGGGGCGGCCGGCATTTCCGACTGGCGGCAGCGGTTTTCCGCGCCGGTCGCGCGACCGCGACGATGATGATGCGGGCCTGATCGATGGTGGAGCGCCTGCCGCTGACGGCGGCGTAGTCAGTGGGCCTGATGCGAATCAAGGCGCGGCGGGACAAGGTGCTGCTGGCGAGAATGCTGCTGGCGAGAATGCTGCTGGTGAAGGTGGCGCTGGCGAGCCGGGTGAAGCGGGCGCTGGTGGCGCTGAGGCCGCTGGTGGTGAAGGGCCGCCGCCGGTGCCTGATGCGGGAACGGTGGAAGAGCCAGTCGAGCAGCCGGTGCTTGATGCCGGGGTGCTCGTGGATGCTGGTTCTGTGGTGGACGCCGGGCCTTGAGCGTAGCGGCCCTCGACCAGCCCCAACCGTGATCACCCTCGACGCTGGCCAGCGTCAGACGTGATCACGTTCGGCACCTCACTTGATCGCAAACAGCACCTCAAACAAATGCGATTGAGGGTCGAGATCGCCTCGCGGATCTGGGTCGAGATCGCCTCTGAGTGCCCTAACTCAGAAAAAATGCACTCTGCGATCGCTTAGGTACCGGTTTCGATCCGAACCCCCCAAACAACGCGATCGCCCTTCAAAACAAAGGGTTTTTGCCGTTTTTGAAATGCAGACGATCGCGCCACAGCGCACGTTTGCCCCCCCTGCCGCATCTCGACCCCATTTCGCAAATTTTTTGGTGTCAGGCACCTTTCTCTGTATCTCTCTTCGGAACGGGCGGAGCGTGAAAAAACACATGGCCGATAGTCAGTTGATCGCAGGTTTGGACCTCGGAACGACCAAAGTGTGCGCCATCGTGGGCGAGCTGATGGATGACGGCATCGACATCATCGGCATCGGCTCCGTGCCCAGCAAAGGTCTGAAAAAGGGCGTGGTGGTCAACATCGACTCCACCGTCCAGGCGATTCGTGCCGCGATCGATCAAGCGGAGACGATGGCAGGCTGCGAGATCCAGGCGGTCTACGCCGGCATCGCAGGCAGCCACGTGCGCGGGTTGAACAAAGAAGGCGTCGCTGCGATCACCGAGCGCGAGGTCACCGAAGAAGACGTCATGCGCGTGATCGAGCAGAGCAAGGCCATCCCGCTGCCCGGCGATCGCCAGGTCCTGCACGCGCTGCCGCAAGAGTTTATCGTCGATGATCAAGATGGCATCACCAAGCCCGTGGGCATGAGTGGTGTGCGTCTGGAAGCGCGCGTGCATGTGGTCACCGCGGCCACAGCAAGCGTCCAGAATATCATCAAGTGCGCGCAGCGCTGCGACCTCACGGTGGAAGACGTCGTGCTCGAGCCGCTGGCTAGCGCGCACGCCGTGCTCAACGAGGATGAGAAAGAGATCGGCGTCGTGCTCGTGGACATCGGCGGTGGCACCACCGATCTGATTGTCTATGTGAACGGTGCCGCGGTGCACACCAGCGTGATCCCCATCGGCGGCCTCAACCTGACCAACGACATCGCGCAGGGCCTGCGCACGCCGCTGGCAGAGGCGGAGCGGATCAAGCTCAAGTACGGCTGCGCTGCGGCGAGCATGATCGATCCCAACGAAGAGATCGAAGTGCCGTCCGTGGGCGGGCGCGCGGCGCGCGTCGAAAAGCGCATCGACCTGGTCAACATCATCGAGGCGCGCGTGGAGGAGATCTTCCAAGCGGTCTCGCACATCCTTCGGGAAACCGGCTACATCGAGATGCTCGGATCAGGCGTGGTGCTCGTTGGCGGTGCCACGCAGCTCGACGGCATGCCCGAGCTCGCAGAGCATCTCTTGGGCATGCCTGCCCGTCGTGCATTGCCGATCGGCGTGGGCGGTCTCGCAGATGTTGTGAAGAGTCCAGCCTACGCAACTGCCGTAGGCTTGGTGAAGTACGGTGCAGAGAAGGCGCTGCTCCGACCCGTTCGCAAGATTGTCAGACCCACTGCGCGACGCGAGTCGTCGTTGTTTGGTTGGTTTCAGCACTGGGTTCGCGACGTCATCTGATTGCACCTTGCTCACGTAGCTGCATGAGCAGCCGATATTCGAGCTTCACTTTTCACCATGCATCGAGGTGGCGTCCTCATGCATTGGGAACAGGCACACAGACTCATCTCCCTCGGAGGCAGGATACACATGGCAATTTCGATCGATTTCGCGGACGACGCGGAGCTGCATGCAAAGATCAAGGTCGTAGGCGTAGGCGGCGCCGGTGGCAACGCGATCAACACCATGATTCACAGTGGTTTGGACGGCGTTGAGTTCATCGCCGCCAACACGGATACGCAGGCGCTCTCGGCGAATGCGGCTCCGATGAAGATCCAGTTGGGTACGAACCTGACGCGCGGTCTCGGCGCCGGCGCCACACCTGAGGTCGGCCGCAAGGCTGCGCTCGAGGATGTGCAGCGCATCGCGGAGACGCTCCAGGGCGCCGACATGGTGTTCGTGACCGCAGGCATGGGCGGCGGCACCGGGACGGGCGCAGCGCCGATCATCTCGCAGATCGCGCGCGACCAAGGTGCACTGACGGTCGGCGTGGTGACCAAGCCGTTCCAGTTCGAAGGTCGCAAGCGCATGAAGAATGCGATGCTGGGCCTCGAAGAGCTGCGCCAGTCGGTCGACACGATCATCACGATCCCGAACGAGAAGCTCTTGAGCGTCGCCGACGACGACATGTCGATGCTCGAAGCCTTCCGCCGCGCGGACGACGTGCTGCTCCAGGCCGTGCGCGGCATCAGCGATCTGATCGTTCGCTCCGGCATCATCAACGTGGACTTCGCTGACGTGCGCACGATCATGAGCTGCACCGGCAAAGCCTTGATGGGCACGGGTTACGGTCGCGGCGCAGGTCGCGCGATGGAAGCCGCCGATGTCGCGGTCAACTCGCCGCTGCTCGACGACATCTCGATCGCTGGCGCGACCGGCATCTTGATCAACTTCACCGCGGGCCCGGACGTCAAGCTCCGCGAGGTGCAGGAAGCCGCGCGCATGGTGCAGGAGTCCGCGCACGAAGATGCGAACATCATCTTCGGCCTGGTCACGGATCCAAACATGGAAGACGTGGTCAAAGTGACTGTGATCGCCACCGGCTTCGATGCGCCGGTGCCCGAGCAGCTCACGCAGCTCGGCCAGAACGCGTACCACCACACCGCGACGCACTATCCGTCGCAGAGCATCCAAGCGCAGTCATCACGCTCCGTGGCCGCGCACTCGATGCCGCGCAGCTCGCTCATGCCGAACGTCGCCCAGAACGCGCGCGCCGCCGTGGCTGCGGCGCAGCATCAGCCGCGCGGCGCTCTGTCGCGACCGGCTCGCGGCGTCGAGTCGCAGGCGCCCCGTCACACCGGTCACACGGGTCACACGGGTCATTCGAACGCGCCCGAGCAGCAACAGCAGCCCGCGCGTGCGTTTGGTGCAGCGGCGATGCTGGACGAAGCGGTGCTGGACATCCCGGCTTACCTGCGTCGTTCGCGGGGCTAACTCCTACCGAGCCCGAGCCCGAGCCCGGTCTCGAACGCTCGGGCGTGGACACTTCGGTGCCACGCGATCTTGAACATGTGTAAAGGGCCGCAGACGCCAGCTGCGGCCCGTTCCTGCTTACTTCTGATTCTGGCGATCGCGCCACTCGCGCCGCAACAAGCCGTACATTGCGTGGTCGACGAAGTGGTCGTACAGCCATTCGGCTTCGCGTCGCACGCCTTCTTGTGTGAAGCCCAAGCGCTCCGCGAGCGCGCGGCTGCGCCGGTTCTCTACGGCTGCGGCGATCGCGATGCGATTCAGATCGAGCTCTTCAAAGGCGTGGCGGATCAGCGCCGAGCACGCCTGCCGGCAAATACCTCGGCCCTCTAACGTGCGATCGATCCAGTAACCGAGCTCGGCCTGGCGATTGAATTGGTCGATGCGGTTAAAGGCGACGATGCCGCCGATGGCTGCAGCGTGCTCGATCATGCGGACCATGCCCGAGCCGTCGCTCTCTTGCGCGAGCGTACGCACACGGAACGCTTCGATGTCCGCGGGCCCGCGTGTAGAGTCGAGCCACGGCAAAAAGCGCCGCAGATGCGCGCGGTTGCGGTCTACGGTCTCGAACAGTGGCTGGACGTCGAAGTCCGCGATAGGACGCAGCACGGTTCGTTCATCAACGAAGAACCTGCGGAACATAGTCCGCTGACTGTGCCCGCTTTGTGCCGCAGTTCCTAGAGCGCCGAACAGGTTGAAGCGTCGATGGATCCGCGTGTTTAGCGGGGTGCTGCGGGCCCGCGGACCGACGAGGCGTAGTGGTTCTACGGTGAGGAGGTTCGCGGGGGCGCAGTGCCCCGATAAACCGCGGAGGCGCGGCGTTTCAACCTGTTTCGGCGCTCTATGGGGTTGTTACAGCCCTAGCTCTTGCTTCCGAGCCTCGAGCCACGCGAGGTAGTACTCGTCCTCGCGCCGCGCCTCGAGGCGTTCCTCGGCGATTTCAGTCTCGAGCAGCGCCTTGAGCTCGCCGATGCGGCGCGACGGGCCTAGCCCGAAGTGCTGCATCATCGCGGTGCCGATGCCCTTCGACAGCGGCGGCAGCTTGGAAGCCTCATACTCGAGCTTCTCGATGCGCCCCGAAAGCTCGGAGATTTGGCGCAGGCCGCGCTTCTTGCGCTCGGGCCGCTTGGTCGTGATGTCCGCGCGGCTCAGGTCGAGCAAGTCGGTCAGGCCATCGCCCATCTCGCGGCCGAAGCGGCGCACCGCCGAGTCTGTCCACGAACCGTCGTACTGGCTCGCGCGCAGGTGGTACAGAATCAGAAAGTGGATGCGCTCGTAGAGCTCACCCGTAAAGCCGAGCCGCTTGGCGACGCGCTTGCGAAACATCGCCGCGCCCACTTCGCTATGGCCGAAAAAGTGCACCTCGCCGTTCGGCTCGATGCTGCGCGTCTTGGGCTTGCCGATGTCGTGCAGGAGCGCGCCCCAGCGCACCTCGATCCGCGGAACCGACTGCCAAACCACCTGTTTGGTGTGTTTCCAGACGTCCTTGTGGCGCCACTCGCCGTCGCCGAAGCCGACCATGGAAGCCACTTCCGGCAACCACACGTCGAGGAAGCCAACCATGTACAGCGCGTCCAGACCCTCTTGCGTACAGCGACCCATCAACATCGCGTCGACGTACTCGCGCATGGTCTCCACGCGCACGGCCCGCCACTGCTCCGGCGTGGGCCGGCTGGGGGGCGTTTCGAGCAGCTCGGGCGATTGGGTGCCAATGCGAGTCGCCCAGGCGAGCGCATCGAGCGCAATCGCGGGGTTAGGAGTGGTGCGCTCGCCTTCGTGCGTCAGCTTTTCCAACATCGGGGCCTGGCTCAAGAGAGTCCGCCAACCTAGCCTCAGACGCCGGCACGCGCAAACCTCGTAGCGCTCTTTGCGGCACGAGCGGGTCAAGCGACTGTCACCGAGCTGTGAGTGGGACTGCGCCCCACAGGCGCCGCTACAGCTCGACCCAGGCTTCTACCCGACGGTTGCGCTGTTTGCCGGTGTCGGTGTCATTCGAGGCGACTGGCATTTGCGAGCCCAGGCCTTTGACCACCGGTGTGTGCACGCCGCGCATCGCGAGCTCATGGGCGACGGCGCGCGCGCGCTCGAGCGAGAGCTTTTGATTGATAGGCGCACTGCCCAGCGCATCGGCGAAGCCGAGCAAGCGCAGCTTGGCCTGCGGGTGAACGTGCAGGTACGCGACGAGCCGATCGAGATCACGTGCCGCGCGACTGTCGGGCTCGTTGCTGCCTTGTCGAAAGCGGAAGTCGATCGAGATGCGCTCTGCGCCGCCAACGCTGGCCGCGTACTCCGGCGTGCACTGGGCATCGCACGCGAAGCGGCTCGATGTGACCCCGAGGTCAACGAAGCCGCTGTGGCTCGTGACCTGTTGCGCGCGCTGCGAGAGCACGTAGCTGATCAACTCGGACACCCAGGGCGTGCGCGGCTTGGGCAGCGAGTACAAGTACAGGCGGCGCGACAGCATGTAACCCTCGGTCGCCACGGTGAACTGCGTCGGCAGCATGGGTGGTGCGCCGCGTTCACTCACGGCCAAAGCGCGCGCCGCGCGAACGTAGGCCAAGCCCACGAAACCGATCGCGTCCGGATCGCTCGCCACTTTATCGGAGAGCGTGTCGTTTTCACCGAACAACACTGCCTTTGCGCTCAACGCGTCCTTGCCCAGCACCAAGTGCTTGAACGTGTCGAACGTGCCCGACTTGCCGTCGCGCGAGAGCAGCCGAATCGGCGCATCCTTGCCGCCGAGCACAGACCAGTTCTCGATCTTGCCCGCATAGATATCGTGCAGCGTAGCGCGGTCGAGTGAGCGCACGGGATTGCTGGGGTGGACCACGACTGCGATGCCGTCGAGCGCGATCACATGCTCCGCGCCGGGTAGCCGCAGATCGCCCAAGTCGCGCTCGACCAACGTGCTGACCTCGGATTCTTCGACTGCGCGCGAGGACATGCCGACATCGCATGTGCCTGCCGCCAAGCCGGAGAACGCGGTCGCGCTGCCGTTGGCGGCGATCTCGATGCTCACCAGTTTGTTGTCGAACGCGGCGGTGATCGCGCTGAGGTCCGTGCGCGCGCCGCGATGACGGGTCACGCGGCCCGCGCCTTTGTCGTTCAGGAACGCTTCGACCAGCGCGGGCGCGAGCTCGGCGCCGATCGTATTCGAGCCGCACAGTCGCAGCACGGCTTCGGTCTCCATGCCGCTGTTGGCTGCAGGCGTTAGTGCGGAGTGGCCACCTTCTGGGAGCGCGACCATCGAGCTCGCGCTGGGGATCGTGCTGGGCTGCTGCTTGGTCCACAGGATGCAACCGAGCAAGACACAAGCGGTGGCGAGCAACACGGCGATGCTGGCGCGGCTGGGGATGCCTGAGCGCGCTGGCGCTGCGACTGAGATGGGCGTTTGACCCGTCACGGATGTGCGGCGTCGGGCTCCGTTCTCGAGCCTGCTCAAGGTCGTCGCGAACGTTTCGTTGTGCGCGGCGCTGAGGTTCACGAACGTCTCACTCGACACAGCGGATCGGATCTGCTGACTCAGCGCATCTTGCTCGTGCTTGAACAGGCGTTGAACGTAGCTCGCGACCTCGGCGCGACTCGCCAGGTTGTTGTTCCCGACAGCGGCCTCGATCGCCGTGCGCAGCGCGCTGGCGCTCTCGTAGCGCCGCTCGGGCATGCGCTCGAGCGCGCGGGCACAGATCTCAGACAACGCAGGATCAGCATCGGGGCGTACGCTGCTGAGCGTAGGGATCGGCTCGTACAGCAGCTTCGTGAGCGTGGTTGCTGGACTGTCCGCGGCCAACAAGCGCCGCATGGCGAGGCACTCCCACAGCACGATCCCACAGGAGAACAGGTCGGCTCGGTGATCCACATCGGCGCGCTTGGCCTGCTCGGGCGCCATGTACGTCAGCTTGCCCTTGACGATGCCCGCTGCAGTTTGATCGCAACAGAACGCATGTTTTGCGACGCCGAAGTCGACCAACTTCACCTCGCCCTGATAGGTGAGGAAAATGTTGTGAGGGCTGACATCGCGGTGCACGATGCCGAGCGGCGTGCCGTCGAAGTCGTTCAGGCTGTGCGCGTATTCGAGCGCGGACAGCACGTCGCACAGCACGCGCAGCACGATGCTCTTCGGAATGCGGCCGCGCTCGCGGCTGAGCGCGCCGAGCACGCGGTCGAGCGACTGGCCTTCGAGATACTCCATGGCCATGAACGGAACGCCGCTCTCGAGCCCTGCTTCGAACGTTTGGACGATGTTTGGGTGCTGTAGGCGCGCGCAGACACGCGCTTCGTCAAACAACAGCTGACTGAAGTCTTTGCCATCGCTGTCGTTTTGACCCCCGTGACCCAGCGCGAGATCATCGCGTAGGCACTTGATCACCAGGAGCTTGGTGAAGCCGAGCTCTCCACGCCGCAGCGCCAGAAAAACATCTGACATGCCGCCGCGGCCCAGCCTTGCGATGAGCCGGTAGGCTCCGATGTGCAGGGGTTCCACGCCGCCGACCTTAGACTTCTAATGTGACGAATGTGTTGCGATGTGCGGGTCAGGTAGTCACGTCGCTCATTTTTCTCTCTGTTAGATTCGTTGACGGCTGAGCAGGCGTTTCCTGTGCGTGTCGCTCTCCATGTACAGGTGCGCCGTGCGCAGTACCTTGTGGCGTTTCGAGTGCTGCAGCCGTTGGCGGCGGTGCTGTTCAGCGTGCGTGCGCTCGTGGCATCATGAAACTCTGATCTGACAGCGGCAGGTTATTGAGTTTCTCGCGCTTTACATCAGCCACGCGCCGCGTGCGCCGTGGCTCATTTCGCAACACCGGGTGCATCGCGATTGCGCTCGCGCTGTGGTTTGTGCTCGCTGCGTGCGAGAACAGCGCTCCTGCACGTACCATAGAATCAGTCGAGCCGCTGGGAGCGCCGAACACGGAGCCGCAGCGCGTCAAGCTGAAGGGCGATGGGTTTCTCGAGATTCCGCTCGTGCATTTGAGCTCCCGCGATCGCGCTCCGCTGCGTGGTGGTTATCGCGTGGAGCTGGTCGGGCCGAAGGAACGGTTCGTCATCGAGGATGTCGACGTTGTGAAGTCGACTGAGCTGGCATTCACCGTTCCTGCAGAGCACACACCGGATAAATACGATGTCGTGGTGATTCCGCCCGCTGGCGACCCAGTGGTGTTGAACGACGGCTACGTCATCACCGATGGCGACACTCCGGAGAGCCCAGACAGGCTTTGGCTCGAGACAAAAGCCGACGGCTCAGGCGAGAACATCGACAAGCGCACGCTGGCGCTCCGTAAATCGCTCGATCTCTATGCAGTGCGGCGCGACTGGAAGCGCGATGTGCAGAACTTGGATGAAGTGATTACGTTCTCGCAGGAGCCGGTGCGCGGCCTGCTCTCGGACACTCAGGCATCTCACAGCAAATTCGAAGGGCGGTTACCTGGCGAGACTGTCCTGCGTGGTGTGTCCGACGAGCAAAACCTGACTGCGAGCGCAACGCTGACTGTCGAAGGGAACCTCGCAGACTTCAAGCTCGAGCTGGAGGACGCACCCAACGGCGAAGGTGGAGCATTCGTCGATGACACAGTCACAAAGCAGATCGGCGAAGACCTGATCGTGTATGCGACGGTCCGCGACGGCGAGGGCGCATTCGCGTTGAACGTTCCCGCGGTCTGGCAAGTGACTGGCGAGCAGGCCACGACCGCGCCGGATGGCGAGCGCTTGACCTTGCCGCTCGACAAGCTCGGCACCACGACGATCTCAGCCGTGTATCAAGGACTCGAGTCCTTGCCGCTGCGCGCGGAGGTTGGTGCGGGTCGCGCGACCAAGCTGTTCGTGACTCCCGAGAGCAGGGCGGTACGAGCCGGCGATGATCCAGAGCGGTTCGTCGTCACAGGTGAAGACGCGCAGGGCAATGAGACCAAGGATGTCGGCACGCTCAGCTGGTCGATCATCGATGGCGCCTTCGGCGAATTCGAGCCGACAAACGCCAACGACGGAATACTCACGCCGCGCCGCACAGGCACGGGGCGCTTCTCCATTCAAAGCAGCTATGAGCTGGCCGTGACGAGCGGCACGATCACGGTGCTCCCCGGACCACTCGCGCGGCTCAGCGTAACGCCTAACAACCTGGCACTGTCAGCTGACGACGACCCCATACAGTTCGTCGCCCGAGGTTACGACGCATTTGACAATGTGACTGAAGACGTGGGGACGCTCACGTGGCTTACCAACGGAGACATCTCGTTCCTGGGGACCGAGGGCGAGCTGGAGCCGATCAAGGCAGGCACCGGGTCGATCACCGTGACAAGCTCGCTCGGTCCTGCAGCCACCAGCGGCACGGTCGAGATCACTCGGGGCGAGCTCGCGGTGATCAGCATCCAGCCGCAGACCTGGGCCGGCAAAGTCGGCGATCCAGCTCAGCAGTTCAGCGCGCTGGGCAGCGATTCGGATGGCAACTTGGTGCCGGACATCGGCTTGCTCAGCTATCGCATCGCGAGCGGTGCGATCACGGCCATCAATACGCAGACTGGGCTGTTCACACCAACGACCGCGGGCCAAGGCACGATCGAGGTCACGAGCTCGCTCGGGTTGAGCGACATCAGCGAAAACATCGTCGTCTCGCCGCTCGGAGCGACGCTGCGCATCTCGGCGATCCGCGCGCCGAGCTTCTTTTGGGCGGGTCAGGTGGGCGCGCGTGTCGAGGTGGACGTCACCAGCACCGACGTGAGCGAGATCGCGATCTCCGGCATCGGCTTGAGCTTCAGCAGCCTGACTGGCGATCAATCGAGCCTCTTCAAAGTGGTGCCCGACCGCGGCAACAGTGACCGCGTGCCCGCGGGCAGCACGCGCACCCTGATCTACTACGTCGACATCAGCACGAGCCTGAGCGCGCTGACGTTGATCACGATCAGCGCGACGGGCGAGGCATTTGCGGTCGTGGGCCTGCCGTTTGCGTTCGCCGGGTCCGTCACCACAAGCAGCCGGGTCTCCGTCACAGAACCCACGCTCATACTCGAGGACCCCGATCCACCGTACGACCGCGTGTGTGTGGGCGGTGAGGTCGAGTTCGAGGCCGAAGCCGACAGCTTGCTCGCAGACTATGAGTGGCGCATTCCGGGTAGCACCTTCTCGAGCGGATCGGACTCCGGCGATACCTCGCCAGAGGCAGTGTTCTCCACGGTCGGAAACTACGTGTACTCCGTCACGTCGACGTACTTCGGCTATGAAAATACGCTGTTGGGAACGCCGATCTACGTCGGCACGTCCACCGGAGTGGCCGCCGATACGTACCCCACTGGCCACATCGTGTTCTCGGCGCCAAGCGCCGGGCAAGCGATCGCGCTCGCGACCTTTCCTCGCTCCAACTTGATCGCGCTCAGTGGCTCGTTGCCTGTGCGTCAGTGCAACGGCACAGCGGTGGATGCCACGGGACACAGGGCGCTCACCATCTTCTCCGATCGAGCCCTTGTCGATCCGGCTGCAGACATCGACGCGCTTTCGCCCGGCATCCAAGTGCAGCTGACAACGTCGGGCCTGCTCGGTCCTGTGCCGCTGATCGCACCGACCTCGCGCGTCGAAGGCGACACCACTTTCTACCTCGAGTATCTCGATGCGACCTCGGGCACAGTCACCGCGGCTGGCGACACCACATTCCGGCTGAGCGGCGATGTCGTGGCGCCGAGCGTAGCGTGGACCTTGCCCGCGGCCGATTGCGGCGCCGCATGTCTCGCTCCAGGCGACACGCTGTTGTTCCAGTTCAGCGAGCCGATGCTGCTCAGCAGCTTGAGCAACAGTCGCGTGGATGTGTTCGACGGCGCGGCCTGCACAGGCACTGCGACCAACGTAACCAGCGTTGCCACGCGCACCTACGATCCGGCGGCGCGCGTGCTCTACGTCAAGCCCGCATCTCGCAGCGGCACATACGCGATCCGGGTGCAGCTGCCCACCACGGTCACCGACGCCGCGACCGCACGCAACGCGCTGCCGGTCACCAGCCGTTGCGCCGTCTTCGGGGCGGTCGGTAGCGCTGCGAACGCGGGGGGTCCGCAGCTCGCAGCGGCAGTGCCGGCCAAGTTCTCGCCCGATGGCGATGGTGTCGAGGACACGCTGACGTGGAAGGTCAACGTAGATGCCGCCACCAGCTTCGTGCGCCTACGCGTCACCCGCGCCGGCAAGAGCCTGTGGGCGCCTGTGACGCCAGTCGCGCAAGCCGGGGAGTACACGTTCGTGTGGGACGGTGGCGACGAAACCGGCCGCATCGTGCGCGACGGCATCTACGGCTACGCGATCGAAAGCGTCAACCGCGCGGGTAACGCGTCCCCCGCTTTGCACGGCTACGTCGAGGTCGACAGCGCGGTGCGCATGGTCTCCATCAGGAGAGCACAGTGACCAGCGTGTTAGCGCTTCTTGCGACCACCCCAGCCGCAGAACGGCGGAGCCGGCCGAGCCAACAGGTAGCCCTGCACCAGATCGACACCGAGGTCGGCCACCGCCTGAAACTCTTCTTCAGTCTCGACGCCCTCGGCGACGGTGGTGAAGCCTTCCTCGCGACAGAACTCCACCAAGTGCTTGACCAGGCGCGCGGTGCGGCCAGCCATACGGACGCCGCGCACGAGCTCGATGTCCAGCTTGACGAAGTCAGGCTCGAGCTGCGCGAGCAAATTCAAGCTGGAGTAACCGGAGCCGAGATCGTCGAGCGCGACGCGGAAGCCATGAGCCCGCAGCTCTTGGATGCGCGAGCGCGCGCGGCCGTAGTCGCGGATCGCTTCGGTCTCGGTGACTTCGAGCACCACGCGCGGCGCCCATTGCGTCAGGTTGGTCTCGGATTCGAGCAGCTGATCGTCGCTCAGGTCCTGCGGATGCAGGTTCACGAACAGCGAGACGTTCTCCGGCAGCTCGACCATCGGCGCGCACACGATCTTTCGCAGCGCTCGACCCAGCTCGCGGATGCGCCCAGTGCGCACGGCCGTTTCGAGCAGCTCGCCGACGTGCTTGAAGCCTTCGTCGTTCGGCCGGCACAGCGCTTCGTATGCGAACAGCGCGTCGTCCGCGACGCGCACTATTGGTTGGTAGACAAAGCGAAAGGAACCCTGCGCGAGCGAACGGCTGAGCGCTTTAGCTTGCGCGGCAGCTTGCGCGGCCCCGGCATTCTCCAGCTCGCCGAGCTCCGCGGTATATCCAACCAGTTGATCTCCACCCGCACGCTTGCACGCGCGCAGCGCGCGGCTGGCGGCGTCGAGCAGACCTTCGCGGTCCGGCGCGTCCTCTGGGAAACACGCGTAACCGACCGACGTGGTCAGCGTAGCGCCGTCGCCCACATCGAAGTTCTTCACACGTACTGCTTCGCGCAGTGTCTCGAGCTTGATGGCTGCGCTGGCGCGATCGGTCTCGGGCAAGATCACCGCGAACACGTCGCCGCCGTAGCGCGCCGCCAACAGCTGCTCGGTCACGCGGAAGTTGACGTCGCTGCGTCGCGTGCTCTCGCGCATCAGCGTGGAGACCTCGCGCAGGATCCGATCGCCGACGGCGTGGCCGTGCTTCTCGTTCAAACGGCGAAAGCCGTCGATGTCCAAGAGCGCCAAAGCGAACGAGTGACTGTAGCGCTGGCTGCGCGCGATCTCTTGCAGCAGCACCTCGTGCAAGTGACCGTGGTTGAACAAGCGCGTGAGCGGATCGCGCACCGTCATGGCTTCCAGCTCGGAGTTCTTGCTGGTCAGCTCGGTGATCAAGTTGCGATTCTGTCGCGACAGCGTCAGCAGCTCGATCACGCGCGACAAGCGCGCCTGCAGATCATTCAGGTCGAGTGGTTTGACGAAGTAATCCGCGACCGAAAGCTGAAAGGCTTCGACTGCAGAGGTGAGATTCGCGTAGCCGCTCATCACCACAAACTTACAGTCAGTCTTTGCTTCACGCAGCGCCTGACACAACTCGAGGCCGCTGCCGTCAGGGAGATTCTTATCGATCATCAACAGATCGAAGTTCTCGAGTGCAGTGCGCTCGCGCGCCGATCGCAGATCGGGCACCGTAGAGACACTAAAGCCGAAGTCGCCCAACACCACCTCGAGCAGCTGACGAATCACTGGTTCGTCGTCCACCACCAAAGCGCGCAGGCCAGTTCCGAAAGGCAGCTCTTGCTCAGCCGTCATATTGGTGAGCTTACCGTACGATACTGGCAAGACACTACCGCGCGCTGTTGGCGCGAACGACTTACGTCGTCCGGAGAAGTAGTCAGATGAGCGTGCGCGTCAAGCTAATCGTGATCGTGACTTTCGTGGCGCTGGTGCCGCTGAGTCTATTCGCCTACACGACGCTCGATCTGCATCAAGAAGCACTACGCCGGAACATCTCCGAGGTGCACGTGCGCTCCGCGAAGTATGGCGCGACGCTGGTCGAGGCCAACCTGGAGCGCGCGGTGCTGAGCCTGCGCCCGACGATCGAGAGCAGCATCGACTGGGCGTCTCTGAGTCAGCAGGAGCAGGAGGGCGCACTGTGGTTGCTGCACGGCCAGCTTCCGATCATCGATTACGTCGCGTTGCTCGACGCATCCGGGCGCCTCCAGGCAGAGGCGGACGAGAACGTCGAGTCGGACGAAAAAAACAAGCGCTCGCTTTTGCAGCTGCTGACGGCGCGGCTGGATCTCAGGCGTGTGGTCGAACACGCGTTCGCTCGCGGAAGTGCGGTGCGTGTAGGCAAGGATTCGAAAACGAGCGCGCTGTTTTTGCCCGTGGGCTTTCGGGTCGCGACTGCAGGCGGGCAGGGCGTGTTGCTCCTCGGCATCAACCTCAGCCGCGCCTGCGAAGAGCTCATGCATGAGCGTTTAGAAGGTGCGAAGGTGATGCTGACAGAGGGCAGTCAGCGCACGTTGTGCGAGTATCCTGGCGCTCAGCAAGATCGCCCGCTCGATCGCGGCCTCGCCGAGCAGCTCAACGCTGGACAGCGCGCGAGCCTCCGATACGTGAGCTCCGACGGAACCGCGATGTTGGCCGCGGCTGCAGGCACGCCGTGGGGCCTTCGTGTGATCGTCGCGCAGCCCGTGTCGGATGCTTTTGCTGCCAGCGTGCGGATGCGCAAAGAGTCGCTGCTGTGGTTGGCCATCGGTGCGATCGCTGCGCTGGGTGCAGGCTTGTTTCTGGCGCGCGGGATCATGCGACCGCTGGTCCGCCTCTCACGCGGTGCGGAGCTGGTGGCGCAAGGCGACTTCGGCGTGCGTTTGCGTGTGGTCGGCTCGGACGAGCTCTCCGCCGTGACGCAGAGCTTCAATCGTATGTGCGGAGAGATCGAAGCGCGCGATCGCGAGATCCGCACATGGAACGAGGAGCTGCGGGCGCGTGTCGAGCAGAAGACCGGCGAGCTCAAAGACGCGCAAGACGCGCTGCTCGAGTCTCGTAAGCTTTCAGCGATGTCGGCGCTGGCCGCGGGCGTCGCACACGAGATCAACAATCCGCTCACGGGCGTGATCGGGCTCACGCAGATCTTGTTGTCGCGCAATCGCAAGCGTACGGGCGCGGAAGGCGACTCGGATCTGTTGCAGAGCGTGGAGCGCGAGGCGCTGCGTGTGCGCGACATCGTGGGCAAGATGCTGTTGCTCTCCGAGGCGCGCGAGGCCGGCGGATTTTCGAATTTGCGCGCGCTCGACTGGGTGCGCGACGCGTTGGGCGAGCGTAAGTCTGCGCTCGCCGCGGCGGAGGTCACCGTGGTCGAACAGTTTGCAAACGAGCTGCCGATCATGATCGGTGATCACGCCCAGCTCGTGCATGTGATGTGTGAGCTTGTGGATAATGCGACCAAAGCGCTGCGCGGGCGTCCTCGCAAAATCCTGCGCGTCGAGCTCGACACGATGGATGGAGAGCTGCTGCGGTTACGCGTGAGCGACGAGGGGCGAGGCATCGCACCTGAGCATCTGGAGCAGGTGTTTGAGCCGTTTTTCACGACGAAAGAGGACTGGCAGGGACAAGGTCTGGGGTTGGCTGTGGCGTACCGCATCATTGAAGCGCACCACGGCTCCATTAAGATAGAGAGCAAGTTGGGAGAAGGAACGACCGTCACCGTGCTCTTGCCGGCCAAACGTCGCGGAGCGCATCTCGCGTAGGGATGAAGATGGCGAAGATCGATCCCGATAGCTCGACTACGCAGCTCTTGATCGCGCGTGAGATCGCACACGTGCTGGACAAGCACGGGGTAGTCGCCGATGTGCAGCTGTACGATTCGACCGGTGCGCCGCTGTCGGCTGCACAGGAGAGCGCGCTCCAAGCGGAGCTGCGCTCTGCACAGCAGAAGATCGAGCACCTGCGACGGTTGTCGTCGATCGCCGCGCTGGCTGCGGGCGTGACGCACGAAGCGCGCAACCTGCTCACCGGCAGCCTCGGCTTCACGCAGCTCCTACGCACGAAAGCGCACGACGCTCTGGTCGTGCAGGACACGGCGCGCACGATCGAATCAGAGCTGCGCCGCTGCGTCGAGGTGGTCGCGAGCTTCCTCAAGTTGTCGCGCGCCGGCATGGAAGCGACGCACGCGCTCGATGTCGCCGAGGTGATCATCCCAGTGCAGCGCCTGGTGGCGTACCACGTGCGTCAGCGCGGCTGCACGCTGCGCGTCAGTGTGGAGCAGGGCTTGCCCAAGCTGCTCGGCCGTGCGGGCGAGCTGCAGCGCGTGCTCGTCAACTTGATCATCAACGCCGCGGACGCAGCGCCTGCACCCGGCGTGCAGATCCAGCTGATCGTGCAGACCGGGCCGGACAGCAGCGTGGAGCTGCGCGTCGTCGACGACGGGCCGGGTGTGCCCGCGGCCATCGCGCAGCGCATCTTCGAGCCATTCTTCTCCACCAAAGAAGCCGGCGAGGGTACGGGCCTCGGGCTGTCGATCAGCCGCAGCATCGCTGAAGCTCACGGCGGCAAGCTGTTCCTCGACTCCGTGCCCGACGCGCCGGGCGCCACGTTCGTGTTGCGCTTACCCGCGCTCGGCAATGCGCCCACCGGCAGACCCGCTGGCGAGGAGGGTGAGCCATGACGCGGCCTATCCTGATCGCTTTTGCTGTGGTGATCGCGGTGTTCGGCTTAGGCCTCGCGCTGCGAAATTTTTTGTTCTCCGATCCGTCGGCTCAGCGCACGTTGACGTCGCTCGCGAAGAGCGGCAGCGATGCGCCGCGGCCGGCCACCACGCAGCTCACAGTGCGGCACGTGGAAGGTCACGTGGAACGTCGTGGTCCCGACGGCGAACAGTGGCAACCACTCGCGCCGAACACGAGCGTCTCGGAGCAAGACAGCGTGCGTACAGACGACGGTGCGAGCGCGGTCTTGGCCGGCGACAATGGTCTCGAAATCTCGCTCGCAGAGCAGTCGGAGCTGGCGATGCTCGCGCTCAAGGCTGATCAAGCGAAGGTCGTCGTGCAGCGCGGTCGGCTGTCCGCCGACACGGGCAAGAGCGGCGCCAAGCTGACCGTCGGCGCGCGCGACAACGACGCGTGGGTCGAGGCCAAACAGAGCGCGTTCGCCGTGTTGCGTGACGGCGACGGCCAGCTGGCTGTGGCAGTGACCGAAGGTGATGTCGCGGTGACCGCGCAGCAGACCAGCGTGCAGGTCAACGCGGGCGAGCAATCGATCGTGCCGCGCAACCAGCCGCCCGCAAAGCCGACGCGCATACCGCCGTCGCTGTTTCTCAAGGTAGCGCGCTCTGGGCCGAGTCGCGTCAATCAACGCACCACCGAGCTGGCTGGTTTGACGACACCCGGTGCAGCGGTGTTCGTGAATGGCGTGGCGGCCAAGACCGATGCCACCGGCGCGTTCACTGCCAAGGTTGCGCTGCAGGAGGGCCGCAATCAGCTGCACGTCGCGGTGCGCGACGCGCTGGGCCGCTCGCAGCAAGAACAGCTCGCCGATGTAACGGTCGACACGCAACCTCCCAAGCTCAAGGGCAAGACCGTATGGTGAGCGTGCGCGGCTTGCTGAGCGGCTTGTGGCTGTGGGTCGGTCTATGGATCGTCGGAGCTCCAATCGTTTGCGCACAAACCAATAAGAGTGCAGAGTCGGGCTTGGCGATCGAGAGCCCGTTGCAGCTCACCTTAGGCGACGATCGCGAGGTGCTCGTACGCTATCGGGCCCCCACTTATCTTGGCGCCACGCTCAGTGTGAGCACGGGCGCGTTGGGACAGCCGCAAGCGACTGGCGAAGGCCGCTGGCAGGTTCGCTATACGCCGCCGGTGGCGCGCTATCCGCAGGTGGCGATCTTCGCGCTGGTGAGTCGCGACGGCAATCAGTTCGTGTGGTCGCGCGTTGCGCTGCGCGGCTCGGCCGTCGTCGAGCTCAGCTCGGATCCGAACGTGTCAGTCTCGGTCAAAGTGGGTGATGGCAAGTTCGGTCCGGTGAACACGGACAGTCGAGGCCGTGCGGCTGTGAAAGTGCTCGTGCCGCCCGGCATCAAACAGGCGGAGAGCGCCGCGACGGACGGGCTCGGCAACGTTCGCACGCAGACCATTTCGCTCGACGTTCCCGAGATCCATCCGCTCCTGTGCGTGGGTCCGCGCGAATCGACCGAAGGTTTCCTGGTGTTCGCGACCGACGACAAGGGGCAACCCGCGGCCAATGTCCCGCTGCGTGCAGAGACGACGACAGTCTCAGTCACCAAGACCGTGGCCGAGACCGACGGTGTGTACCGCGTGCTGTTCGCTGTGCCCGACAACGTGCGGCCGGGCGCGACCGCGCACCTCGAAGTGTCTACTGGCGGCGACGGTAAGTCGAAGACCGCCGCAGCCATGAGCTGCGACATCCCGCTCGCGCTCGAGCCGCCTGCCAGCATCGACGTGGCGCTCTCGCGCCCGAGCTTTCAGGCCGCGGATGAGCAGCCGATCATGGTGCGCGTGACGCCCAACTACACCGGTACGGGTGAGCGCTCATCGGTGGTGTTGCAGCTGTCTAGCAACGTCGGCGAGCTGTCGCGCACTCGGATCGCGACGCGTGAGCCGGTCGAGATCGAGTGGCGCGTTCCGCACAAGTTCGGAGAGCTGCGCAACGCGCTCTTGGAAGTGCGCGGCGACATCAAGAAGGACTTGCCGCTCGCGCTCCACACCGGCGCGCCGACAGAGCTGCAGTTGCGCGTCGACCGCGAGACGTTGCCCGCCGACGGCCACGCTACGACCAAGCTGCGCGTGAACGGCGTGGATGCGTTCGGCAATCCGACTGAGCTGTCTCAGCTGGATACGCACGCGATCGGAACGCTTACGCGTTTTCACGCTGTGGGTGTCGGCGCGTACGAAGCAGAGTACCGCGCGCCGTATGGCCGAGAGGGCACGGATGTCGTCTCAGTCACGGATCGCGACAGCGGCCTGAAAGTGAGCCGTGAGCTGACGTTGGGCGATGTAAGACACCGCTTCGCGTTGGCGGCTCGCGCGGGTTATCTTACAAACTTTGCGCGTGTCAGCGCGCCGCTCGGGATCCTGCAAGTCGGCTACCGCACGCCGTGGCTCGGCGAGCGCGTGAAGTTCTCGGCGCTCGCGGGCTACTACCAGAGCCAAGGGTTCGTCGGCGCGCAGAACAGCGCACAGGGTGTCGACGTCGCGGTCTGGGCGCTGCCTTTGCTCGTGCGCGCAGAGTACACCTTTACGTTCGGCATGCTGGACATTGGCCCGGTGCTCGGCGCGGGTATGTTGGGTGCGCAGAGTCGCGTGGAATCTGCGGATACCGGCAAGTACTACGACGCGCACTTCGTGCCGCTGTTGGCTGCAGGGGCGAATGGCGGTGTGGGCATCGGTCCCGGCCGCGTGTGCGCCGAGGTGGCGTACTGGGCTGGGTCGCTGCATAAAGACGTGCTGACGGGCAATGCCGGCGGGATGAACCTCAGCCTAGGCTACGAGCTGCCGCTGTGAGCGGCGCGGGCTCGCGCACTAGCTGCCGGTACTCGATCAGCATGCGCACGCGCCACACGACGATCATGCCGAACGCGAGCACGAAGAACAGCGAAGCTGTCTGCAGCGGGTCGACGTACTGGCCGACGTAGCTGCGCAGCCCGATCCGTACGGCGACGAGGCCCACCAGGATCCCGAGGAACGCACGCGAGCGCTTCAGCATGACCACGTCGCCGATGCGCGTCAGCTTCGAGGTCTTGACCAACGGGTAAGAAAGGATCAATGCGCCGGCCGCGAACGCCGCTGCAGCCCAGAGCGGCGGAATGCGCGCGGGCGGGTAAAAGAACATGCTGAAGCCGGTGCTCATGCCCAGCGGCGGGATCACGATCTTGCGCACGGTGATCGGGCGTGTGCTCTCGCGGATGCGATACGCCAACACGAGTGCGGCACCGATCAGAGATGAAACGAGCAGCCAGGTGTTCATAGCGAAATCACAAAAAATCTATGCAGAGCCCGCGTGACTTGCTAGCGCGAGCTGCCTACTTCGGCAAGGGCAGCTTGGGGGACTGACGCTCGATCCCCGTGCTTTGCGCGGGTTTACAGCGGAGCTCGTGTTGTTTGGCCGCGGATCGCGCAGCGGCTTTCAGCGCGACCTCCGATAATCAGGTGTGGTGCCTTCGGCGTCTTCTGCATCAGGTAGCGCGCCGCCGCTCGCGGCACCGTCGCGCGCGTGGCCAAAGCTGTCCAAGTCGCTCGGGTAAAGCGCTGCGTAGGGCTCGGCGACATCGTCTGGAATGCGCTGTCCAGCGGGCGCGCCGAGCTTCACGACAAACTGCCCCGAAGGCCAAAGCCAGAAGCTCGCATCCGCGCTCGACGCGAGCACCCAAGCGTAGTGGCCTGCGAGCTTCTCCGTACGCAGCTCGTAGCCGGGCAACTCGGCGAGCTCCCCGCGCAGTCTCTCGGTCAGCTGCGCAGGACGCTCGTAGACCGTGACGAACGCGCTGATCGCGTCGACGCCTTGTGCGGTGCGGCGCAGATACGCTGCGGTGTGCCCGTGCGCGCGGTTGCCTGCGATCGGGAGCTCGGCTTCGAGCGTCTCTTGATAGCGCCGGTAGTGATAACCGCCGAGGTCGCGTTCGATCACGTAGCGCTGCGGCAAGCTGCTGCTGCAAGCGGCAGTGGTGAGCCAGAGCAGTGTCAGCGCGCGCTTCATGAGTGGCTCCGAGGTTGGATGTGCAGAACGCCGTGGCTCGCGTCGAGCGTGACGCGACGACCAAACGGCAGCTCGTGGTTGTCGTCGATGTGGCCGGCGGGAAAGCCCGCGACGACGGGGATCGCCAAGTCGTGGAGGCGCTCGCGCAGCACGTCGTCTAGGGTCACGCCATCGGCGCCAGCTTCGCCTTGTTCGAACGCACCCACGACGATGCCGCGCACGCCGCGCAGCACACCTGCGTGACGCCAGGTCGTGAGCATGCGATCCACGCGGTATGGTCGCTCCCCGACGTCTTCGATGAACAGCACAGCGTCGTGCAGCGGCGGAAACAAGCTGGTTCCGATCAGCGCGCTGAGCACGGCGAGGTTTCCGCCGAGCAGGATGCCTTCTGCGACGCCGGGGGCGAGCGTCGTGAGACCGTCGTGGCGCTCTGGGAAACGGTCCTCCAGGGCCGCGCAGAAGCGCTCCAGCTGGGCATCGCTGGCGTGACCGAGCGCCGCGACCATGCCGGCGTGCAGCGAGCTCACACCTGCGTGGGCCCAGAGGGCGTGCAGCGCGGTGATGTCGCTGAAGCCGACCAGTAATGGGCTACGTTTGCGTACATCGCCTGCAGCTATCAGCGGCGCGATGCGCGTCGCGCCGTAGCCGCCGCGAGCGGCGATGATGGCGTCCAGCTTCGGGTTCGCCAGCGCCGTCTGCAGCTCCCGCAGCCGGTGCTCGTCGCTACCTGCCAAGTAACCCTTACGCTCGAAGATCTCGGCGCTGTAGCTGACCTCGTAGCGCCGGCGCAGCTTCTCCACGCCGCGCTCGAACCCGTCGTTGTCGAACGGGCTCGAAGGCGCGACCAACCCGATGCGCGCGCCGGGCCCAAGGGGCCGATGTATGAAATCTGACCGAGACATGCGCTGGATCGTATTCAGGATCGGCCATAGCCGAGGTCCCAGCAAGGCGGCCGGAGCAAAGACGCCGACCTCATCCCCCGTACGCGTGCCCGTACGCGATCTCGCGGGCCGAGAGCGGGCACGGGCACGGGCACGTGTACGGGCGTCGCGCTTTGTGATGCAAATTGGGTTAAGAGTGGTCGGGGTCGATGTAATCGACCAGCTCGCCTCGAAACGTCCGCAGGGTGGTGTGGGTCCCGCTGCGCTGCACGATGTAGTCCGGTCCGACCGGCACCTTGCCCTTGCCACCAGGTGTATCGACGATCAGCTTGGGCAGCGCGATCCCACTCACGCGCCCTTGCAGCGCAGCCATCAGCGCGATGCCCTGATCGAGCGGCGTGCGCAGGTGCGAAGTCCCCACGACTGGATCCGTTTGCAGCAGGTAGTACGGCCGCACGCGGTTCTTCACCAAGCCGCGAAACAGCGCCTCCAGCGTGTCAGCGTCATCGTTTACGCCGCGCAGAAGCACGCTCTGATTCATCACGGGAATGCCGTGGTCGGCGAGCTTACGGCAGGCCGCACGCGCTTGTTCGCTGAGCTCCTTGGGATGGTTGAAGTGCGTCATCAACCAAACCGAAGGATGTGTTCGCAGCGCGCGGCACAAGCTGTCCGTGATGCGTTGCGGCAACGTCACAGGCGTGCGACTGGCGACGCGCACGTACGCGACGCTCTCGATGGTCGCGAGCTCGCCCAGCACCGCGGCGATGCGTGCATCGCTCATCACCAGCGGGTCGCCACCCGACACGATCACATCGCAGACCTCGGGATGCGCCCGCAAGTATGCGTATGCCGCTGCCAGCTGCGAGGACGAACGCGCGCCACCACCCGCACCGACCATGCGCGAGCGCGTACAGAACCGGCAGTACACGCCGCAGCGATCGGTCACGAGCAAGAGCGCGCGATCCGGGTAACGCTGAATCAGGTGCGGCGCGACTTGGTGCGCCTCTTCGCCGAGCGGGTCCCGCAGATCACCTTCGCGTATCTCGCCCTCGGCGATCTGCGGCACGCATTGCAGGCGAACCGGACAGCTCGGATCTTCGCGGTCGCACAAGCCGAGATAGTAGGGCGTGATCGACAGCGGAAACCCACCGGAGAGTGCGCGCTCGACACCCGCACGCTCCGCCGCTGACAGCGTCAACGCGCGCTCCAACGCGTCCAGAGACTGGACCGAGTGACGCACTTGGAGTTGCCACTCGGCGTCTTCGGGCGCGGACGATGACGATAAGGATGCTGCTTCGTACACAGGCAGTGTCACGCCGGGGACAATAGCTTAGAAAACGTCCCCGTACGCGTGCCCGTGCCCGTGCCCGTACACGATCTTCCCGGCGGCCGAGAGCGGGCACGGGCACGCGTACGCGTACGCGTACGGGCGAGACATTAAACGTCGAAGGCCCGGTCGCCCGGGCCTCCATCTGCATGTTTACGCGTGCTTACTTGATTCGCGCGAGCAGCAGCTCCCGCTGCAGCTCGAGCGCGCGCGGCACTGTCGGGCCGAGCGATTTGAACCACTCGCCCTGCGACTCGAGCTCCTGCACCCACTCTTTTTCATCGATCTTCGTCGCTTCCAGGATGTCCTGCTCGCTGACGTTGAGGTCAGCCAGATCCAGGTCGCCCGGACGCGGCACCCAACCGATCTGCGTCTCCTGACCACCGACCTTGCCACGCGCGCGGTCGACGACCCACTTGAGCACGCGCATGTTCTCGCCGAAGCCTGGCCAGACAAACTTGCCGTTGGCGTCCTGGCGGAACCAGTTGACCATGAAGATCTTCGGCGGCAGAGGCGTGCGCTTCTGCATGTCGAGCCAGTGCTGGAAATACGTGCCGACGTCGTAGCCGCAGAACGGCAGCATCGCCATCGGATCGCGGCGCACGACACCGACCTTGCCGGTGGCAGCTGCGGTGGTCTCCGAGCCCATGGTCGCGCCGAAGTACACGCCGTGCGTCCAGTTGAACGACTGCACGACCAGCGGCACCGTCGTCGCGCGACGACCCCCGAAGATGATCGCGCTGATCGGCACGCCCTGCGGGTCGTCCCAGTAGCGCGAGAGCGCGGGGTTGTTCGTCGCGGGCGCGGTGAAGCGCGAGTTTGGATGTGCGGCCTTGTCCGGCGAGCCCTTCTTCCACGGGCGACCCTGCCAGTCGGTCAGCTCGGCGGGAACCTCGCCGTCCATGCCTTCCCACCACACGTTGCGATCGGGCGTGAGCGCGACGTTGGTGAACAACGTGTTCTTCTGCACGGTGGCCATCGCGTTCGGATTGCTCTTCGTGCTCGTGCCTGGCGCGACGCCGAAGTAACCAGCCTCCGGATTCACCGCCCACAGGCGCCCGTCCTGACCGATGCGCATCCACGCGATGTCATCGCCCACGGTGTGGATACGCCAGCCGTTGAAGCGCTTCGGCGGGATCAACATCGCGAAGTTGGTCTTGCCGCACGCGCTCGGGAACGCCGCCGCGACGTACGTCATCTCGCCTTCGGGGCTCTCCACGCCGAGGATCAGCATGTGCTCCGCGAGCCAGCCTTCCTTCTTGCCGAGGTACGAACCGATACGCAGCGCGAGGCACTTCTTGCCGAGCAAAACGTTGCCGCCGTAGCCGCTGCCGACGGACCAGATCGTGTTGTCCTCGGGGAAGTGGCAGATGAAGCGACGGTCGGGATTGATGTCGAGCGTCGAGTGCAAGCCGCGATTGAAGTCGTTGGACGCGCTGCCGAGCATGTTCAGCGCGGCTTTGCCCATGCGCGTCATGATCCGCATGTTGAGCACGACGTACACGCTGTCGGTCAGCTCGATGCCGATCTTCGACGAGGGCGAGCCCACTGGACCCATCACGTACGGCACGACGTACATCGTGCGGCCCTTCATCGAGCCGTCGAACAGGTTGCCGAGCTTCTTGTAAGCCTCGTCCGGCGCCATCCAGTTGTTGGTGGGCCCGGCTTCAGCTTTGGTCTTGGTGCAGATGAACGTCAGGTGCTCGACACGCGCGACGTCATTGGGATTCGAACGGCTGTAGTAACAGCCCGGCAGCTTCTCCTGGTTGAGCGGTTCGAGCACGCCTTGCGCGAGCGCGATCTCCGTGAGCCGGTGATGCTCTTCATCGCTGCCGTCAACCCATACGATGTTGTCCGGCTTGGTAAGTTTGGCGCTCTCTTCGATCCAGGCGAGGAGGTGCTTGTTGTCGCTGAGTGGCTTAGTTCCAAAGTTGGCTGTCATCGTTCGGTAATCCCCGCTAGGCGAAAAGTCGCCCCTCAAGACCGGGTCACATCCTGTTGCGCAATTCTACTCGAAGTCGGCCCTGTAGGCCACGCGCGAAAGAGCCGCAAGGGCATCGTGGGCCTGCTGCTGCGGCCGACGACTGAGAAGGCTGAGCGACCAAGGACCCCTTGAATCTCGCGGTATGCTCCGGCCCCTCAATCCCGTCTTGGCGAAACTTTCTATTCGGCGGCATGTTGCGCGAGCCCAAGGCGTGCAAAGCTCGGTCACTCAGCGCGCATGATCAAATACATCGGTTCGAAGCGAAAGTTGATGTCTGAGCTGATGCAGGTGACGGCGGCGCTGCCGAACGTCTCGCATGTGCTCGACTTATTCAGCGGAACCGCGCGCGTGAGCAGCGCGCTGCGGGCACGCGGTTACACGGTGACTGCGAACGATCACAACCGTTACGCCTATACGCTGGCGAGTTGCTACGTGGCCGCAGCCCACGGAGCGCATACCGAAGTGGCCGCTGGCCTGCTCGCAGAGCTGAACGGGTTGCCAGGGCAACCGGGATATTTTACGCAAACGTTTTGCGAAGAAGCTCGGTATTTCCAGCCTAAAAATGGCGCGCGCATCGATGCGATCCGCGAGGCGATCGCAGAAAGATCACTCGCGCCAGAGGTCGAGGCCATTTTGTTGGTGTCGCTGATGGAGGCGGCAGACCGCGTCGATTCCACTGTCGGCTTGCAGATGGCCTACCTCAAGCATTGGGCGCCGCGCTCGTTCAATGATCTCACGCTGCGCATGCCTGAGCTGACGCACGGCCCAGTCGGTCGTGCGTTGATGCTCGACGCGCTCGCGTGCGCGCAACAGGGCAGCTACGACGCGGTGTACCTCGACCCGCCGTACAACCAGCACAAGTACATGAATAACTACCACGTCTGGGAGAGCCTCGTGCGCTGGGACAAGCCGCAGGTCTACGGCGTGGCGCGTAAGCGCATCGACTGCCGCGAGTACGACAGTCCATTCAACTCACGGCGCCGGATCCACGCAGCGCTGCGCGACCTCGTCGACACGCTCGACACACGTTTTCTCGTGGTTTCGTTCAACGACGAAGGCTACGTGAGCGAGCAAGAGCTAAGTGCGATCTTGGCGACGCGCGGGCACGTCGCTGTGCTGCGCGTCGACAGTCCGCGCTACGTCGGGGCAAAGATCGGTATCTACAATCCTTCAGGGGTGAAGACCGGCAAGGTCTCGCACCTGCGCAACCAAGAACTGATTTTTGTTGTCGCTTGCGGACACGAGCTGCCCGTAGCGATTCAGGAGCGCGCGCTGCAAACCGCTGAGGCCAGAGCCCTGGCATAAGCTGCCCCCGTACGCGTGCCCGTGCCCGTGCCCGTACACGATCATCCGTGACGCGGCTCAGGCGGGAACGGAGAGCCGGGCACGGGCACGGGCACGGGCACGCGTACGTGAGGATGAGTCAGGTTTGCTAGTGCTTGGCAAAAGCCCATAATCCCCTCGGCCCGGTGGAGCCGAATGCTCGATCTTCAAGACCAAGTCGGCGACGACATGCACGCCTCGTTGGCGGCACGCCATTTCTCGTGGCTGGTGCGGCTGCGTTGGTTTGCGATCTGCGGGACCGTGTTCGCGTCGTTCCTGGCCGCGCTCGGGATATTCCCGGGCGTGAATTGGCGAGTGATCGCGGTGTCTGCTGCGGTGGCGGCCATCTACAACGCCGTCCTAAGCCTGGCACACCGGAACGGCCGCGCTGAGACTGGGCCCCGTGCTGCGCTCGCCCAGGCGCTCGGCGACTTCTCACTCCTGACCGTGGTGCTCTGGGCCTCGGGCGGCGTGGAGTCGCCCTTCGTGGCCTATTACGCGTTCCACGTCGCGCTCGCCGGCATCATCGCCGGACCTCGCGCGACCTTCCTCGCGTGCGCCGCCGCCTTTGCCTGCGGTGGCTTCCTGCTGCTCGGCGAGATCTACCCAATTTTCAAGATTTCCGAGTGGGCGGTCGAAGGCTCGCTGCGCCCGCTCAGCGACGTCGGCGCGTTTGCTTCGACGGTCGCGGGCATTGCTTACATCGTGACGCACGCCGCGGCAGAGTTGCGCGATCGCGAAGAAGCTTTGGCCCAAGCGCGCGATCGCGCGCGCCTCGAGTACGAGGTCCTGTCGACCACCTTGCACGAGCTCGATGCGGGCTTGGAGATCGTCGACGCCGAAGGCGACGTGGTGTTCAAGAACCGGCTCGCGAAGAACATCGTGCCCACGCCGGAAGCGGGCGCGCGCTGGCATTGCCCTGGTGGCGTGCGGCCGTGCGAGCGCGATGTGTCGGACCTGTGCCCGCTACACCGTTCGCTCGATCTCGGTGAGTCGGGCCATTGCCGCTTCGCGATCGCTGGGGAGAGCGGCGAGCGCATCTACGAGCTGCATTCGTTCCCGCTCGCATCGTCGCGCGACGACAACCCCACGGTCATGAACCTGTATGTCGATCGCACCAACGCGATGTTGGCCGAGCGGCAGCTGATGCTCGCAGAGCGCTTGTCGAGCCTAGGCCGGATCGCGCAGGGCGTGGCCCACGAGCTCAACACACCACTTGCGACGATCCGCACGTTGGCGGCGGACATGGGCGTTGCGCTCTCGGAGGTGCCAGCCGCCAACGAAGAGAAACGCGGCGCGCTGGTCGTCGATATAGGCGAGTCCGCGAAGCTGATCCATGAAGAGACCGGACGGCTCGGCCGCATCACCCACGCGCTGCTCGCGGGTGGTGATCTCGTGCGCGCGCGCATCGACGGCTCGGTCACGTTTTCCGCCGCACTCGAGCGCGGCTGCGCGTTGGTGCTGGCCGGCTCGCGTCGCGCGACGCGCATCGAGATCGACCCCTCCGTAGAACGCGTGTCGGTGGTCGCAGATCCCGATCGCTTGGTGCAGGTGATCGTGAACTTGGTGCAGAACGCGTCGGATGCGATGCGTGAGCGCGGCGTGGGTGTGCTGCGCATTTGGGCTCAGAAAGAGCTGAGCGGCTTCGTCGCCATTCATTTCGCCGACGACGGTCCGGGCATCGCGGAGAACATTCGCCAGCGCCTGTTCGAGCCGTTTGCTACGACCAAGCCGCAAGGTGAGGGCACGGGTCTCGGCCTGTACACTTCGTACATGTTGGTGCAGGCGATGCGCGGAACACTCGCGCTCGAAAATCGCAAAGAGGGCGGCGCGTGTGCGATCCTGCGCCTGCCGATCGGCCGGCGTGAACAAGCGCAAGACAGCCATGCGCAAGGAGTGAGAGCGTGACTGAGTCCGACGCGGTGAGCGTGTTGATCGTGGACGACGACGCAGCCTTTCGCTTCGCGATGGCCAAGGCGCTCACGCGGCATGGCTTCAAGGTGCGTGAAGCTGACAGCGGCGAGGCTGCGCTCACCGAGATCGAAGAGCAGCGCCCGCAAGTCGGCCTGTTGGACTTGCGCATGCGCGGCATGGATGGTTTGTCGGTGTTGCGACACGCGCGCTCTGCACGCACACGTTTCATCGTGCTCACAGGTCACGGCTCGGTCGGCGCGGCAGTCGATGCGATGAAGCTCGGCGCGTTTTCTTTTCTGGAGAAGCCGGTTGACGCCGAGGTGCTGGCGCCGCTGATCAAGCAAGCTGCGGTCGACAGCGAGCGCACGCAGAGTCGCGTGAAAGAAGGCTTCGCACCCCCGCTCGTCGGCGTGAGCGAGGCCATGAACGACGTGCGTCGCTTCGTTGCGCGTGCCGCTCCCAGCGACGAGACGGTCGCTGTGTACGGTGAAACGGGCACCGGCAAAGAGGTGGTCGCGCGGCACTTGCACGCGGGCAGTCGCCGGGCGCCGGGCCCGTTTGTAGCAGTGAATGCGGCCTGCGTGCAGCGCGAGCTCTTCGAGAGCGAGCTCTTTGGTCACCGCAAAGGTGCGTTCACGGGCGCAGCCAACAACCGCGACGGTCTGTTCGTTGAGGCCGAGGGCGGCACCCTGTTCATCGATGAGGTGGCCGAGCTGCCACTCGATTGTCAGGCCAAGTTCCTGCGCGCGCTCGAGACACGGCGCTTTCGTCCGCTCGGTGGCTCGCGCGAGGAAGACAGCGATGTGCGCATCATCGCCGCCACCAACCGCGACCTGTGGAACGAGGTGAAGTCCGGCGCGTTTCGCGAGGACCTGTTCTTCCGGCTGCAAGTTTTGCCGATCATGCTGCGCCCGCTGCGCGACCGACCGGAGGACGTCGTCCCGCTCGCACGACATTTGTTGGAACGCATAGGATCGGGGCACTGCGTGATCGAGCCAGAGGCCGAACAGGGCATGCTGGTGTACCAATGGCCCGGCAATGTGCGCGAGCTGCTCAACGTGCTGCGCCGCAGTGTGCTGTTTGCTGACAGTCCGAACATCGACTCGGCGCTGATGCGGCGCATGTTGGCGGCCAGTGTGTTCGGACATGCGGAGCGCACCGAGCCTGCGCGCGAGCGCGAGGTTGTGGCACGCGAGCCTGCGCGTGAGTCGTTCGTGCCCGCCGCCGAGGGGCAGCGACCGTCTTCGGCGGGTCGCACCTTGGGCGAGCTCGAGCGCGCGCACATCGAAGAGGTGCTCTCGCGTTGTGACGGCAACGTGACGCGCGCCGCGACGGCGCTCGGTATCGATCGCCGCACGCTCCAGCGAAAACTCAAAGGTTTACGCGCCCTGCCACGTTGAGCTCACCTTTCGGTCGCCGGCCGTACGCCCGAGGGGCTTGGCCCGAGTATCCCGACCGAGCGGTTTGCGTCGATTTTTCGTCGGATCGCCCGCAAAAAACGCAGCCATAGTGGTTCTATGGCGAGGCTTTTTGCGGGCGAGGCCGGCGGAAAAGCGGCGTGAAATGCGATGTGTCGGATATTCGGGCCAAGCCCCTTAAGCCCGCCCGAGTTCAACAATCTGTCACGTCGTTGTCGCATGAGCCGCCTACGTTGCTGGTGTTTGTAAGCCAGAACCCCGCGAGTTTTCTGGCGCGCAGGACGCAGGAAAAAAGCCATGTCGACTTCAACACTTCGCTTCGCGTTGCCGCTCTGGGCCGCCTTGTTCGGCGCCTTTGGTTGTGGCGGCGAGAAGACACCTCAAACACCCGGCTCCGCTGAAGCCCCCGCAGCCGCCGCCGACAAAGCTCCCGACAACGCGGCAGGTCCCGTCAAGCTGCAAGGCGCAGGCGCAAGCTTTCCCGCACCGCTCTACACGCGCTGGTTCAAGCAATACAGTGACAGCCACGAGGGCGCACAGATCGATTACCAATCGGTAGGCAGCGGCAGCGGCGTCAAAGCCGTCATCGATAACACGGTCGACTTTGGTGCCAGCGACGCGGCCATGACCGCTGAGGAGATGGCGCGCGTTCCGAGCGGCGTGCAGCTCTTGCCGCTGACGGCGGGCAGCATCGTGCTGACCTACAACGTCGAAGGCGTGACTGAGCTCAAGCTGAGCCGCAAAGCGTACGTCGGCATTTTCTCCGGCAAGATCAAGCTCTGGAACGACCCCGCGATCGCCGAGACCAACCCCGGCGTGAAGCTGCCCAAGCTACCGATCAACGTGATCGTGCGCGCAGACAGCAGCGGCACGACGTTCGTGTTCACCAAGCACTTGAGCGAGGTCAGCCCCGAGTTCGCGAAGAGCCCGGGCGTCGGCAAGATGCCGAACTGGCCCGTGGGCACACGGTCGAAGGGCAATGAAGGCGTGACAGCGAGCGTGAAGACCACGCCCGGCTCGATCGGTTACATCGAGTTCGGCTACGCGCAGTCGCAGAAGCTGCCGACGGCGACCTTGGAGAACAAGGCTGGCAAGTACGTGGTTGCGACGACGGCTTCCGGTCAGGCAGCGCTCACGTCGGTCACGTTTGCCGAAGACATGGTCGGTTGGGCGCCGGATCCAGACGCCGCAGAAGCTTACCCAATCGTCACCTACACCTGGCTCATTCTGTACAAAGAATACAAGGACAAGCGCAAGCTCGAGGCCCTGCGCGATGTCCTGAAGTACGCGATCGACGCAGGCCAGAAGGATGCAGAGCAGCTCGGTTACATCCCGCTGCCTCAATCCACGGTGGACAAAGTCACCGCCGCCCTCAGCAGCGTGAAGCTCGCAAGCTGAGGTTGGTCGCGCGCGCTCCCACCGCACGTTCTAGGTTTTGTTGAACATGACGACGTTCGCAGCCGCATCGATTTCAGAACAAGACCCTGGGGGGCCTCCTCAGGGTGAGCGTGCAGGGCTCGCGCAGCCGCCGTCCGGTTGGCAGCGCGCCACCGATCGCGCGTTTCGCGGTCTATGCAAGGGCCTCGCGTGGGGCGCAGCGCTCTTGGTTGCGTACATCGTGATCGAGATCGCGCTCAAAGCGCGGCCCGCGATCGCTGCCCACGGTCTCGGTTTCCTGACCGGAACGACCTGGGATGCAAACGCAGAGACGTTCGCGATCCTCCCGGAGATCTGGGGCACGCTGTACAGCTCGATCCTCGCGCTGATGGTCGGCGGGTTCTTCGGGCTGTCGGTCGCGATCTTTCTCTCAGAAGGTTTTCTCGCCGAGGGTTTGCACAAGTTGCTGAAGCGGCTCAACGTGGCGCAATCGCCATTTTGGTTGAAGCTGCCGGACCGCACGGAAAACGTGCTGCGCAATTTGATCGAGCTCTTGGCGGCGATTCCCAGCGTGGTCTACGGGCTGTGGGGCATCTTCGTGGTGATCCCCGCGCTCCGGCCACCTGCGAACTGGTTGTTCGAGCACTTCGAGTCGTGGAGCTTGTTCAGCACGCCATTGAGCGGCCCGGGCATGTTGCCTGCTGTCGTGGTGCTGTCGATCATGCTCTTGCCGACGATCACCGCGCTCAGCCGCGACGCGCTCGTGGCCGTGCCGGGTAAGCTGCGGATGGCTGCCTACGGCATGGGCGCGACGCGCTGGGAGACGATCCTGGCCGTGAGCTTGCCGACGGCTGCGCGCGGTATTTTCGGTGCGCTGGTAATCGCGTTTGGGCGCGCGCTCGGCGAGACGATGGCGCTCGCGATGTTGGTCGGTAACACCAACCGCATCAGCTTGTCGCTGTTTTCACCCGCGAACACGCTGGCCGCGCTGCTCGCGAACAACTTCCCCGAAGCCGGGCCACGCGACGTGGCGGTGTTGATGTACGCGGCGTTGGTGCTCCTCGGCATCACGCTGCTCGTCAATCTCGCTGGCTCCGCGTTGCTCTTGCGCGCGTCGCGCAGTCAGGACGGTGCGCGATGATCGAGGTCGACGAAGACGGCAAGCAGCACGACCGCCCTACACACGAGGTGCTCGATCCGTTCCGCGGCGTCGATCTGCAGGCGATGGAGCACTCGCTGCGTCGTCCGCGCACCGCGTTCAATGCAATGCTCAGCTGGTTTGTCGGTGGCCTGACGCTGCTCGCGCTCGTGCCGCTGTTCTCTGTGTTGTTCATGCTGTTCTCGCGCGGCATCCAGCGCTTGTCGCTGGCGCTCTTCACGCAGACGCCGCCCGCACCGCTCGAGCAAGGCGGCGGCTTCGGCAACGCGATCGTGGGCACGTTGTTCATGGTCGGCTTGGCCATGCTCGTAACCGTGCCGATGGGTGTGCTCAGCGCGGTGTTCCTCTCGCAGGCTCCTCCGGAGGATCGCTTGGCTCAGGCCGCGCGCTTCGCCGCCAAGGTGCTGACCGGCTTTCCATCCATCCTCGCCGGCGTATTTGCGTACGGCGCGGTGGTGCTCGTGACCGGACGCTTCTCGGCAGTCGCCGGGGCGCTCGGTCTGTCGATCCTTATGTTGCCGACGATCATGCTGACAGCCGAAGACGCGCTGCGCATGGTGCCGGCGAAGATGCGCGAAGCTGCGGTCGGTATGGGCGCGACATCCACGCAAACGGCGTGGATGGTGCTCCTGCCCACTGCGGTTCCGGGCATCGCTACGGGTGTAATGCTCGCTGTCGCACGCGCTGCGGGCGAGACTGCGCCGCTGCTCTTTACTGCGCTGTTCAGCCGCTATTGGGTCGTCTCGAATGGCGAGGTCGACCTGATGCAGCCGACAGCTTCACTTGCCGTGTTGATCTACAACTTCGCCGGACAGCCCTACGACAACCAGCTCGAGCTGGCTTGGAGTGCTGCGCTCGTCCTTGTAATGCTGGTGCTGGTCGTGAATCTGCTCGGCCAGAGGATCTCTGCTAGTCGCGTCGATTGAAAAGGGAACCCCATGCAAGAGCTCGCTCAAAACCTCACCAAGTCGGCTCATCCCTCGGGCATTTTTCTGTCCAAGACCGAGGCAGCCACCGTGATCGATTGCAAGATCAACACGCTGCACTACGGCAACTTCATGGCGGTCCGCGACACGCAGCTGCCGATCGAGAAGAATAAGATCACGGCATTCATCGGTCCGTCGGGCTGTGGCAAGAGCACGGTGCTGCGCTGCTTGAATCGCATGAACGATCTGGTGCGCGGCTTCCGGTTCTCGGGCTCGGTGCGCTATCGCGGCAAAGACATCTACGAGCGTTCGGTCGATCCGGTCGCAGTGCGTCGCTACATCGGCATGGTGTTCCAGCAGCCGAACCCGTTTGCGATGAGCATCTTCAACAACGTCGCGTTCGGCCTGCGCTTGAACGGCTTCAAGGGTGATCGTGCGGCGCGCGTTGAAAAGGCGTTGCGCTCAGCGGCGCTCTGGGACGAGGTCAAAGACAAGCTGCACAAGAGCGGCCTGTCACTCTCGGGTGGTCAGCAACAGCGCTTGTGCATCGCGCGTGCGATCGCGACCGAGCCCGAGGTGCTGCTGATGGACGAGCCCTGCTCGGCGCTCGATCCGATCGCCACGCGTAAGGTCGAAGAGCTCATGCTCGAGCTGCGCGAGCGCTACACGATCGCGATCGTGACGCACAACATGCAGCAGGCCATGCGTGTCGCCGACCACACCGCGTTCATGTACGTCGATCCGAGCACGCGCAGCGGGCACTTGGTGGAGTTCGGTTTGACCAAGCAGGTGTTCGAGGAGCCCCGCGAAGAGAGCACGCGTCAGTACGTGCGTGGCGAGTTCAGCTGAAGAATTCGGCCGGCACGACAAGAACGTTGCCGAACCACAAACAGACTTACCTAAGCTGGCGCTTTCCGAGCTGATCTTGCTGAGCTCGGAGGCGCGAGTTTCAATTGCCGCTGATGGCTGCGAAAGTAAGCGCTTGTCCGACCGCCGCTATTAGCTACATTGAGGGTAGGCGGAGGTCGTAGTTGTGACCGACAGCGTATTTCAGGGTCTTCCAGTGCGTTCTTGTTCTCCCGGCTCACCAGCAGAGCGCGCGGGCGTAAAGCCCGGCGACGTAGTGCTCCTGGCCAACGGCCATCGCGTAGAGAACATGCAGCAGTACGTGGTCGCGCGTGCACTTCGCAGCGACCTGTTAGAGCTCACGATTTTGCGCGGCAACCGCATGATCGACTTCACAGTCGAGCTCACGCAGTCGCCGAAGGACCAGCTGCCCCCGAGCGCGTGGTCCGAACAAGACGCCGACGGCAGCTGACAATTCCCGTGAAGGTGCCCGTCCACGTGCCTCGAGATCACGTTCCCGGGTTTGGTTCACGTCGTGACTTAGGCTGCTGCTTCGACTTCGAGCTGGCCTTTGATCTTAGCTTTGGCTGCAGCTTCTAGCTGCCGAACGCGTTCGCGTGAGAGGCCGAACTCCGCTGCCAGCGATTCGAGCGTGCGCGGCTCATCACTCATCATGCGAGCTTCGATGATCCGTCGCTCACGTGCGCTCAAGAGAGAGAGAGCATCCGCGACGCGTCGCTGCAAGCGATCAGCGCGTTCAGCCTGAAGCGCGAGCACCTCCGGATCACTGGTGTTGAAAGTGATCCGATCGAGCGGCGCAGTACAGAGCCGCGTGTCGTCGAGGCGCGTGTCGCCGCGCGACAAGAGCGGCCAAAGCTGCTCACAGCGCGCGAGCGGCATGCCGCTCTCTTGTGCGAGCTGCTCGGGCGTGCTGATCGAACGCACACGGAAGGTTCGCAGCGCTTTGCGCTCGGTGCGCGTCGAGCCGAGGCGCACGATGCGATAACTGCGTACGACGTACTCGCGGATCTCAGCGCGGATCCAGTAACCGGCGTAGCTCTGCAAGCTCTGCGTGCGCGAAGCATCGAAGCGCTGCAGCGCTTTGAGCAAACCGATCGAGCCTTGCTGAACCAAGTCTTCGATCGGCACACCCCACAAGCGATAGCCATGGGCGATCGAGCGGACGAGCCCAGCTTGTGCGCGCACCAACGTGTCACCGGCCCGGTTGTCGCCGCGTTGAAAACGGCGGATCAGCGCGATCTCGAGCTCGGCTTTGCTTGGGGGGGCGATGGACGAAACTGACGATGAGCTCACTACGGTCTGCATGGGCGGGCTTCTCCTCGGTGGCAGCCGAGCCCTCCTAGTGCATGGCTCATGCCCACTGCGAGGCGCCCGCAGGCGCGCCTAGGCCGTTATGTGAGCGACCGCGGCACCAGCCTGCCGCGGCAACATGCCGCGGCAGACGCCGCGGCAAATGCCGCAGGTCAGGGCTGCCGCGGTCTGCCCCTTTACTTGTTGAACGCGACAGGGCCGCGGCGCGGCTGCTGGAGGGGCGAGGGGTGCGGGGCTGCTCGGCATCTGCAGGCCAACACGCACCAAGGACGTCGCGATGTCCCGTCGCGTTCGCTCGCCCTCCACGACTAAGATCGTGAGCGTAGCCGCGCCCCGGTGGACGACTGTGCGACAGCTTCTGGACGTGGTGCTGTTCCGGATCGCTCACGCTTACACCACGTCCACCCGGGCGTTCCCGTTCACGCGCGCGGCCACGATCACGTGGGCGCTTACGCTCACGGGTTTGGTCTTACGATGAGAGGGAAGAGGTGGCCTTCACGGGTTGCGCAGGGAGTCTGCGCGTTCGTCGGCGCGCTTGGCACCCGCGCCGTCCTTGTAGCGGACGAGCTCGGCGTACTGCTTGTAGGCCTTTGCCGCTTCCTCGAGCTGGCCCATCTTCTCGTAGCAGTTGGCGAGGTCGTAGAGCGCGCCCGCGTCGGAGCGGTCCTTCTTGGTCACCGCGAGATAGTGCGTGATCGCTTCTTGGAAGCGCTCTGCGCTGCGGAGCGCTATCGCGAGGTTGCGCCGGAAGGAGACCTCGTCAGGCTTGATCTCGACCGCGCGCTGAAAATAGACGATCGCTTCTTCGTAGCGGCGTTGCTTACGCATCGCGACGCCCAGATTGTTCGCGAGCTCCGCGTCGTTCGGCAGCTTCTCGTACGCTTGCTCCATGATCTTGATCGCTTCTTCGTTGCGACCGAGCTGGCGCAGCGTCACGCCGAGATTGCTGAGCGACTGCGTGTCGTGTGGGTCGAGCTCGACCGCCTTTTGCAGATGCGGCAGCGCGAGGTCGTAGTGCTTCATGCGCATCTGCGCCGAGCCCGCGAGCGCGTAGCTCTGCGCGTGCTTGGGCGAGAGCTCGATCGACTTTTCGAAGTGCTTGAGCGCTTCGGGATACACGTTGGTCTGCAGCAGCAGCGAACCCAGGCTCATGTGCGCGGCCGCGTGATCGGGGCGGAGCTGGATCGCTGTGCGCATCTCGGAGATGGCGTGCGCGGTGTCGCCGCGCCGCTTGTAGTCGAGGCCGATCCGGTAGTGCGCTTCGGATTCGTCTGCGTGCGCGGTCGGTAAACCACCAAGGATTCCGAGGGACAGCGATGCCGCGACCAGGAGAGACTGAAGCCGAAAATGGGGCATGACCGGAAGCTCCTCGGTGGAAAGACGGGCGGGGGGCTTAGGCATTCTACGCGGGAATGGGGCCGGGGTGGGGGTTGTTCCTTCGCACCTGTGGGGAGGTGGCGAAGGTTGTCGGGGTTTGGGAGTTGCTTTGCTGGTGAGGTGGCGCGTGCTACCCCTTTGGCCTTTCTATGAGCTCCAGTATTCGGGCGCGGTCGATCGACATCGTCGTGCCGGTCTTCAATGAAGAGGCTTGTATCGAGGAGCTGCATGCTCGCATCTCCGCTGCGATCGCTTCTTTGCCGTATCGGTTTCGGCTTCTGTTTGTCGACGATGGATCGACGGATCGCAGCGCGGAATTCGTAGAAGCGCTGCAAGCGCGTGATCCGCGCGTGGGCTTGATCCGGTTTTCTCGAAATTTTGGGCATCAGGCTGCGCTGACTGCGGGGTTGGATCTGGCCGATGCCGATGCGGTGATCACGCTGGATGCGGATCTGCAGCATCCGCCGGAGCGTATCCCCGACTTCATCGCAGCATGGGAAGCGGGGGCGCAGGTCGTGTCGGGCGTACGGGAGAAGGGCGCTGTCTCACTCTGGCGGCGGCTCAGCTCGGCCTTGTTTTACCGGCTGATCAACGCGATCTCGCACTTCGAAATCACGCCGGACTCACCGGACTTCCGTTTGTTCGATGCGCGTGTGGTGCGCTCGATCAGGCGTTTGCGCGAGCAGAGCCGGTTTTTGCGTGGGATCTACGCGTGGGTCGGGTTCCGCCGCGTCGAGATCGTCTATCAAGAGGCCGCGCGCACTGCGGGCGAGTCGCATTACAGTGCAGCGGACATGTTGATATTCGCGCTGCGTGCGGTGCTGAGCTTCTCGCACTTGCCGTTGCGCTTGGCGACCTACTTCGGCTTGTCCGTCTCGCTCTTGGCGTTCATCTACGGCGTGTACGCGATCGTCGTGAACGTAGTGTTCCACCGCGTGATCCCCGGTTGGACCTCGCTCGCGGTCCTCGTGTCGTTTCTCTCTGGCGTGCAGCTGCTCACACTCGGCGTGGTCGGGGAATACCTCGGGCAAGTGCTCGAAGAGACCAAGCGCCGTCCGCTGTACTTGATCGCGGTCGAAGAGATCCCGCAGCTCGACGACAATCAGAAGTCAGCCGGCTGACTCACTGCATAATCGATGATCTGCGCGATGTGCTCAGGCGCTACGCCGATCGCGTACACGACCCACTCGCCCACGCGCACGCGCGCGTCGCACTGGCGCTCGTAGAACGGCCGCACCGGATTGTCCGGGCGCGCGCGCCAGAACAAGCGCGGATGATCGGCCAACATGGCTTGCCAGAGGTCGCGCCCGATGCCTTCGCCTTGCGCCTGGCGCGTGACCGCAAACTTGCTGAGGTACTGCGCGAGCGGCGTGTCGATCAGCAACGCGGCGCCACGGTATTGCTCTTCGACGTAGACATGCCCGAACTGCCGTTCGAGCGCCTCTGCGCGCATCGGCCGGCCGAAGCTCTGCTCGAGCAGCAGCCACAGCTTGTCGGCATCGAGATCTTTGAGACCTGTGTGATGCAGGATGCGTGCGCCACGCCGCAGCAACGTGCCCGCGCCTTTGACCGTAAACAGCTCGTGCAGCAAGCTGAGCGGAGACGTGATCGTCACGAGCAGCTCGTGCGGCAAGAGCTCCTGGACGAAGTTGCGCGAGCAGCTGAGCAAGCGTTTCTGCTCAGTGCTCAGCTCGGGCAGGCTCATCACTTCCTGAAACTCGTCGCTCAGGTTCACGACGCTGAGCCGGCGGCCGTGCGCTGACAACGAGCCTTCGTTGCGCAGGAAGATCAGCTTGTGCGTGTTCAAGCTTGCGAGCGTGCGGGCCAGCTCGCCTTCACGCGCCTCCGGCTCGCGCTCGCGCAGTTGCAACAGCGGGATCTCGCCCCGAGCTGCGGATGCTGCGATGGCTTCACGACTGGCGTCACTGTCCCATGTGCTGCTGGCGACGCCCATGTCCGAGAGCTTGGCCGCGAGGATGCGCGCATAATCGCTCGCGTGCTCAGGACGATAGAAACCGAGCACGACCACGGGTGTGAGCGACAGCGTCGCGAGCAAGCGTAAGTCGAGCGCTACGCCGTCTGCGTTCTCGCGCCAAGTGTCGGGGTCGAACACGATGGCAGCGAAGCTCTCACGCGCGCGCGAACGAAACAGCCGCAGGTAAAACTCGGCTTCCGAGCCGGGACCGACTCCAGACAGAAAACGCAGCACTGCTTCCGCGGGTTCCATGGCGCCGATACGTTAGCAAAGAACGTAAGTTCTTCATGCCGATTCGTGCCAGACTGCGCGTGACCTCATGCCGTACCAGTACGACGCCGTAGTTATCGGTTCCGGCCCGAACGGGCTGTGCGCCGCCATTGCGCTGGCGCAAGCCGGCAAGCAAGTACTGCTCGTCGAAGCCGAAGAGCAGATCGGGGGCGGGCTGCGCAGCGCAGAGCTGCTCGAGGCGGGCGTCGTGCACGATGTTTGTTCGGCAGTGCATCCGATGGGTGTGCTCTCGCCGTTCATGCAGAAATTGCCGCTCGCCGAGCACGGATTGACTTGGGTTTATCCCAAAGTTTCTGCAGCGCATCCGCTCGACGGTGGGCGCGCGATGATCTTGTCGCGCTCGCTCGAAGAGACCGCCGCGCAGCTCGGCAGCGACGCGAAAGCCTACAAGAGACTGATCGGTCCGTTCTTGGATCAACCGGAGCTGCTGCTCGAGGATGCGCTCGGTCCGCTGCGTTTTCCGCAGAGGCCGATCCAGTTTGCACGCTTTGGGCTGCGCGCGTTTCGCAGCGCGCTCGGGCTCGGCCGCGGCGCGTTTCAGGGCGAGGATGCGCGCGCGCTCTTCGCGGGCTGCGCCGCACATGCGATCTTGCCGCTCGATAAGCTGTTTACCGCTGCGCTCGGGGTGATGTTCTTACTCACGGGGCACATGGTCGACTGGCCGGTCGCGCGCGGCGGATCGGTCGCGATCGCCAACGCGCTCGCGAGCTACTTCCGCAGCCTCGGTGGTGAGATCCGCACGAACACGCGTGTGAGCTCGCTCGCAGAGCTGCCCGAAGCGCGCGCGTATCTGTTCGACCTCGCGCCCAAGCAAGTCGCGGAGATCGCTGGCGACGCATTGCCTGCGCGCTATCGCGCGCGCCTGCTGCGCTACAACTACGGGCCGGCCGTGTTCAAGCTTGATTATGTGCTGCGCGGGCAGATCCCTTGGAGCGCGCGCGGCTGCGCGGATGCTTCGACCGTGCACGTCGGTGGCACCATGGCAGAGATCGCGCGTTCGGAGCGCGCGGCCTGGCAGGGTGAGATCTCGGATGCCCCGTATTTGATTGTCTGCCAGCAAAGCCACTTCGACGAAACGCGCGCGCCTGCTGGGCAGCACACCGGCTACGCGTACTGTCACGTTCCGTTCGGCTCGGACGTCGATATGACTGCCGCGATCGAGCGGCAGATCGAGCGTTTCGCTCCCGGCTTCAAAGATCAGGTGATCGCACGCCAGGCCACGTTTCCTGCCGACATCGCGCGCTACAACGGCGCGTGTGTGGGTGGCGCGATCACCGGCGGAGCTGCGGATATCACGCAGCTTTTCACCCGGCCGGTCGCGCGCTTGAACCCCTACACGACACCCAACCCGCGGTTGTTTCTGTGCGGCGCTTCGACCCCGCCTGGTGGGGGCGTCCACGGGATGTGCGGCTACCACGCAGCGCACACCGCACTCAGACGCTTTCGTTCGGCGTCAGCGTGAGTAGGGTAGCGCCCCGGGAGCGTGGGTCGAGGCAGTGTGCGCTCGGCCCGTATGGGGATGACAAGCAAGACAAACTCTAGAGAACTGGCCAAGCAGGAGACGCGCGAGGCGCTGATCCGCGCTGGCATGGCCGCTTTCGTCGAAGAAGGCGTAGACCTGCCGAGCCTGGATGCGATCTGCGCGCGTGCGGGCTTCACGCGTGGCGCTTTCTACGTGCACTTCAAAGATCGCGAAGACTTCTTTGCCGCGGTCGCCGACCATGCCGTGCGCGACTTTGTCGACTGGATCTTTTCTTCGAGCGAAGCGCGTGTGCCGCTGGACGGCATCGTCGAGCGCTTCCTGGCCGCTGTGACCGAGGGCCAGAAGCTCCCGGCGCCTCACAAACTGTTGATGCAGATCGCCGCGCGCGGCTCGCAGAGAGGGCCGGCGTTGGATGCACCGTACGGTGTCTTGATCAAAGGCGCGCTCGAACGCATGCAGGACGTCGTTCGCGAAGGCCAAGCGCAAGGATCGGTCAAGCGCGACTTGGAACCTTCGCAACTTGGCTTACTGCTTGTCGCCAGCGCGGTCGGCTTCGTCGTATTGTGCGGTGGTGGTTTCGATCCGAACCTCGAAGAGGTGCGCTCGCTGTGCCGGCGCTTGATCTTCGATGGGACGCGCGTTTCCACAGGCTCTCAATCGAATCCCACAACTACGTGATTTGCAGATGACCAACGGACGCAGCAACGGACGCAGCAAAGGACGCAAATCGACGTCGCCGATGGGCGAGGTTTCTTCTACACAATCGCGATCGGGCGCGAGTGATCGGCCGCGGGCCGCGCCTGGGATGAGGCGGGAGGACCCTAAGGGGAAGGGGCGGCGGGAGAAGAGGTCGTCGACGCCGACGGTTACGGTTACGTCTACGAGTGAGAAGAGGGCTCGGCTGCCACTTTATGCCGAGACAAAGGCGCCTAAGCCTAAAGAGGCTTCGTGCACTTCCTGTGGGCTTTGCTGCAGCTACGTGGCCATTGAGGTGGACACGCCTAAGACCGTGAAGCAGGCGACGATGATGCTCTGGTACGTCTACCACGAGGGCGTGAGCCTGTACGTGAATGAAGATGACTGGATGGTTCAGTTCGACACCACCTGCATCCACTTACAGCCGGACTATCGGTGCGGTGTCTATGAGACGCGTCCGCACATCTGCCGCGAGTTCAGCGAAAAAGACTGTGAAATAAACACGGGCGACGACGGCAAGACGTTCTACACAGCCGGCGAGTTTATGGAGCACTTGGCGCAAACTCGTCCGCGCGTGCACTCCGTGGTGAAGAAGAGCTTTTCGCCGCCCGACGAGGGGCCGCGCATGCGTCTTACGCCGTTTGAGCATCGCTTCCAGGCCGTGATGTCCCGACGTTCTGCGCTCGGGGTTTGAAGGCGCACGTTTGAAGGCGCACGTTTGAAGGCGCACCGTTTGAGGCGCCACCGTTTGAGCGCTCCGTCTAAGTGTTAGTAGTGTTAGTAGCGCCCCTGTCGGCACACGTAAGGGGCGCCGCTATCGGCTGCAGAACGGATGCGCTGCATTTACTAGCGACATGCGGCAGGTTACATTGTCGAAGTAGCTGCGATGTCCTTGAAACCTCAGAACCACTCTGTAGAGGGCGTGTGGGCCCCCCGCGCCAGTCTGGTTCCAAGCGCTGATTCGCCCAGCGGTCCTCGTCCCGTGACGCTTGCGCACTGGTCGGAGGAAGCGTCGGAAGACGGTACCGGCGAAGTTATGATCGGTTGTGTCCCGCGCTCACAGTTGAGTGTGGTCTACCAATCGATTGTCGACCTAACGAATGGTCGACCCTTTGCGTATGAAGTGTTGGCACGTTGTAAGGTGCCTGGTCTGACCAACCCCTCGATCTTGTTCAAGCGTGCTGCGGCCGAGCGCTTCTGCGGCTCGCTCGGGCGCGAGCTGCGCCGGCTCGGGTCTCTCGGTTGTCGCGGCACACCGTTGTTCCTGAATGTGCATCCCGCGGAGCTCAGCGACCGTTTCGTCATTCAGCCGGACGACCCGATGTACGCGCACGACGACGACGTTTACGTCGAGATCACGGAGTCGGTGCCGTTCTCTCACTACGATCTCTGCTCGTCCATGCTGCGCGAGATCCGCGCGCGTGGTGGCGTGCACCTGGTCGTCGATGATCTCGGCGCAGGCTATTCGAACCTCAAGCGCATCGCCGATCTACAGCCAGCGGTAGTCAAGCTTGACCGCGAGCTTGTGACAAACCTGCACCAGAACCGCAGGCAACGCGTGCTGGTGAAGGCGGTCGTTCAGATGTGCATCGACCTCGAGGCTAAAGTTGTTGCAGAAGGCCTAGAAACCTGGGACGAAGTTCGAGCCGTGCAAGACTGCGGCTGCCACTTCGGACAGGGCTACGTGCTGGGCCGTCCCGCGACATCTGCTGTCCCTCCGATCTGGAAACTTTAAATGTGTTAGGGTGAGCACTTGGGTCAGGTTTTCCCACCCATGACGGAATACGACCAGCTCGCTCGAGACGAACGCGGGAGCCGATTTTGCGGAAGCCCGAAGTTGTGCTACCCCCCTCGGCCATCGTGTCGGACCGTCCGCGCGCTATGAGGGACAGGGCCTCGACCCTGCGCAACACCCCGGCGGTGAGCCCTGCAAAGGGTAAACACGGCCTGCTCGTGATTGTGAACGGGGTCGTGTCGACGCACACGTTGCCCGAAACCGGCGAAGTCCGGATCGGCCGCGCGCGTGAGAACGACATTCAGATCATTGACGCATCCGTGTCGCGCTTCCACGCGCTCATCCGGGTGACGGCCAACGGCGCGACGATCGAAGACCTGGGCAGCGCCAACGGCACGCGCGTGCGCTCCGCGAACCTGGAACCGCACCAGCCAGTGCCGATCGCGCTCGGCGAGGTGATGGATCTCGGCTCCGCCCTGGTGATGGTGCAGCAGCGGCCGATCGCGACACGCGAATGGCGCATCTGGGCCCACGGCTACTTCGAGGGTCGGCTGGAGGACGAGTGCGCGCGTGCGGCACGCTCGGGCGCGAGCTTCGGGCTCGTGCGCATCCGTGTGGCTGGCGAGAGCGACGTCGTGCAGCAGGTGCTCGCGAACACGCTGCGCCCGGACGACGTGGTGGGTCTGTACGGGCCGGGCGACTACGAAGTTCTGTTAGTCGAGCGCAACGAGGAAGATCTCACCTGGCTGATCAGCTCGCTCCAGAACGCTTTCGACGACGTCGGCATCGAGGCCAAAGTCGGCTCCGCCCTGTTCCCGAAAGACGGCCGCAGCGCCGATGTGCTCGAAGGGCGTGCCGGCTCGCTCGCGCGTGGCACCCCCCCGGAGCCGCCGCAAGTGGGTCCGATCGTCGTGCGCTCACCTGTGATGCGCAAGCTACACGAGCTCTTGGAGCGCGTGGCACCGGGCGACATCACCGTGTTGATCCTGGGCGATACCGGCGTGGGCAAAGAGGTCATGGCCGAGCAGGTGCATCGGCGCTCGCCGCGCAGCAGCAAATCCTTTCTGCGTCTCAACTGCGCTGCACTGTCCGAGTCGCTGCTGGAGTCCGAGCTGTTCGGACACGAGCGCGGTGCCTTCACTGGCGCGCATCAGGTGAAAGCGGGCCTCCTGGAGACCGCCCAGGGCGGGACCGTCTTCCTGGATGAGATCGGCGAGCTGCCCATGACCATGCAGGTCAAGCTGCTGCGCGTGCTCGAGGAGCGGCAGGTCTGGCGCGTCGGTGGCGTGCGGCCGCGTCCGATCGACGTCCGCTTCGTGGCCGCTACCAACCGTGATCTCGAGCAGTCGATCACGGATCACAAGTTCCGGCAGGATCTGTACTTCCGCCTGGCAGGTGTCACGCTTCATATCCCGCCGCTGCGCGAGCGGGCGGAAGAGATCGAGCCGCTCGCACGCGAGTTTGCGCAGCAGCTGAGTCGCCAACCTCGGCCCCCCGTGCTGACACCTGAAGTGATCCAGCTGATGATGGGATACGCCTGGCCCGGCAACATCCGCGAGCTGCGCAACGCGATCGAACGCGCGGTGCTCTTGGCGGGCGACGGGCCGATGATGCCCGAGCACTTCCCTGTCGAGAAGATGACCGCAACGGTCAGCACGCCGATCTCGGATGCGCCTGTGCCGCGCAAGGCGCGTGCGAATCCAGCGTCGGATTTCAGGCCCGCGGGTGGCTCACCGAGCGCACCCGGTGCGGCCGATACGCTCCCACCAGGAATCACCGCTGCAGCAGGTGGCGCAGGCGCGCTACCCGCAGACGCTGAAAATACAGAGGACGGCGCAACGTCTGCGATCTCGCTCGGCGAGCGTTTGAAGCGCCAAGTGCAAGAAGTGGAGCGTCAACACATCGTCGACGCGCTCACGCGCTGCGGTGGTAACCAAACGCGCGCAGCGCGCGAGCTTGGCATCTCGCGCCGTACATTGATTTCACGGCTCGAGGCGTACAACATTCCTCGACCGCTGAAAGACCGTCGAACGGAGTGATTCGCGTTGCGAAAGCGCGCATAGTGAGATAACGAGTCGCCGCGCCGTGGATATTTTGTTGCTTCAAGCGTCGGTGCTGCATCTCCCGTCGAGCAAGCGTGCTTCAGCGCTCGTGTACGACGGAACCGTTGATCTCGGTCTGTGGCGTCCGCCCGGACCGGATCGTGACCTGTGGGAGGCCTACGGCGATGAGCTGCGGGCTGTGCTCGACAAAGAGCGCAAGCGTCTCCCAGGTCAGGTCTTGCCAACCAACGGTGTGCTGCGTTTGCACCCAGGTAAGCTGCATTGTGACTTTCTCCTGTGGGTAGGCGGTCGGCCTGCGCACGGCGAGACAGAAGCTGCAGCGGCTCCCAACATCGAGCAGATCACCGAGATGACTCGGAAGGTGATCGAGTTCGTCGCTCAACACGACGTCGTGCGCGTCGCGTTTCCTGCGCTCGGCAAGGGGCGCGGTGAAGTGCCGGTGGTCGACCGCATGGTGGCCATCGTGAAAGCCGTCGCGGCGTACAAAGAGGCGTGCTTCACAGCGGGTCGCCCAGCGCACATCGAAGAAGTGATCGTGTGCGACCCGAGCAGCGTAAACGTCTCGAAAGCGAAGCGTTTGGTGGAGAAGCTGGCCAAGGCCGGTTACGCCGAGCCCGCTCCGGCTCCGGCCGCCGCGACCTCGACGCGTGCACCACGCACGAGCGCTGCCGCACGCTCTTCGTCCGCACGCTCTTCGGAGGGTACCGGTCGCAAGCGTGGCGCGCCTAAGCTCAATCCGGACGACGTGGCGCGCGCGCGCACGCGTGCACCGGCGTACGATCGCTCGCACCACTACGGTGAGAGCGACTTCTTCATCCACCCGACGTTCGGCGTGGGCCAAGTGAAGATCGTGAAGCATCCGGAGCGCATGGTCGTCGTGTTGTTCGAGGACGGCCAAGAGCGCACGATGATCCACGCGCGTTGAGCTTATTCGCTCCATTCGTGCATTGAGCATTGAGCATTGAGCTGGGTTTCCAAGCTGAATCAGTGCGTGGCGTTCATGAGCATGCTGTAGAGCGTGAGCATGATCTCCACGACGATCAGCGCGACGATGTACCACTCTACGCGCCGCGCGCTGCGTTGCTCGAGTAAGTCGAGCGCGCTCTGCGCGGTGCGTGAGATCAGGCCGAGCTTGCGCTCCACCGACGTCGCACGCTCGCGCAGCTCGTATTCGCGCTCCAAGCGCATGTAGAAGCGTTCGAGCGCCGGGTTTTCCCAGAGCAGCTCGGGCTTCTCGCGCACCTCGACGCGGCCGACCATCCGCTGCTCGGACAGCAGCGCTCCGCCGATGTACTGGAGCAGCTCGCGCTCGCGCCTGCGCCAGTTGCGGTTGTCGTGCAGATCCTGAGCGAGCGGCTCGATGCGGTCGAACATGCTGGCGATCGCGCTCTCGTGGTAGCCGAGCACCACGCTCTTCGCGAGCGCTTCGCCGATCAGCGCGAGTCGCGGCAGATCGGTGTCGGGGACGAAGATCACTCCGTCTTCGATGTGCGGCTCGGCTTCGCAGTCGTGGTCGATGCGCAGCTCGACCTGCTCGAACTCGGGGCGCGACAACGGGTCCCGCACATTCAGCGCAGCGCACAGCTGCTGTTCGTCTTCGCTGGTCATGCCGAACACGACGAGCGCGCCGTAGCGGAACACCAACGCGCAGCCACGTTCACGTCCAGCAAAGATCAATGGCTTGTCGGAGAGCTTACGGAACCCGTCAGCGCCCGAAGCGGAGATGCGGTTCCCAAGGAGGAGCGCGCGGATTTGAAGGCTCTCAGTGCCGGCAAACAGCTGGGATTGGCCTTCGAGCACAATCGCGACAGGGCTGAGGGGGGCAGAAGAGTCCACCTGGACAATGTAGCCCGTGCCCCTGGGGGGCGAGTATGTGGGCTGCTAGCCGGCGAAATAGAAAAGTCCAGATAACATGGAATCCGGACGGCCAGAAAGCTAGAGGAGCGTCGCCAACTCAAGCCGCATAGGCATGTCGTGGACGTCACCGTGAGCGTGGACGCCCTCGTGATCGTGGCCGCTGGCGTGAACGGGACCGTGGAGGTGATCAATCATTCGTGGACGCCCTGTGCTCTTGAAACCGCCGTCCACGGGCACGCTCACGTCCACGATGGCGTTCCCGTTCACGCTCGCGGGGGCGTCCACGTCCAAGATAGCGTCCACGTCATGTGCTTTCGTTTATCGGCGCAGCAGTTTTTTTAGCTCGGGCGCTGCGCGTTTGCGGAATGCTGCGTCCAAGCGGAAGCGTTCGTCTGCTTGGCGTAGGGCGCGTGCCGCTGTGGGCAGCGGGTGTTTCTTGAAAAACGCTTGCAGCGTTTTGCGATGTTGTTCCGTGCGCAAGGCCGGCGTTGCGTCGATCAGGCGTGACATCAGCATTGCCGGGATGCGTTCGCGCAGCTCGCGCCAGCGTTCTTGCACGAACTGCCATGCGTGCTCTTGCACTGCCGGGTTGTAGAGCATGCGCGCCACTACGAACGCTACGTCTTGCGTCGGGATGCGCGGACCTAAGCAGAGCGTGAGCACTGTGCGTGCCAGCTCGGGATCGCGGATGTCTGCCAGCGACAAGCGGAAGCGTCGACGTGCTTGCGGCGTGGCGTCGGTCTCGGAGGCGACCAGCATGCGTTGCAAGCGATCGGCATCCGCTTGGCGCGCGCCGAGCGTGAGCACGGGCGCAATCAAATTGGGATCGAGCGCCGCGCGATCCGCGAGATAGCGCTGAAACTGCTGCTCGGCCTGGGCGCAGTCCGTAGGGTTCTCGGCGAGCACTGCGACCAGCTGCACGAGCTCGGCGCGGCGCAGGCGATCGCTTTGTGCTTCGTTTGGTGGGTCCGCCTGCCAGCCGAGTGCGTTCAGCGCCGGCCCGAAGGTCTCGACGATCAGCTTGCCGAACGTTGCGACTGTGCTCGGGCCCGCACTGTCTGCGATGTCGCCCCGCAAGTGATCCACGGGTGCGATCAGCGCGCGCAACACATCGGCTTCGGGCTCGTTCGCAAACGCAGTGATCACCGTCACGAAGTCGGCGAGCTGCGTGTAGCCCGCTTCGAGCAACGCCCATTGGTGCTGGATCAAGCCGATGCGCTCGCTCACGCTCAGCTCGGGCAGCGCTTCTAACAGCGCTGGCAGATCGCTCGATGCGTGCAGCGGCCGAAAGAAGCCGCCCTCATCGGCATTGCCGTAGAGATACCGCACGTCGCCCTTCGGCAAGTCGATGGTCGCAGTCTGCTTGGTGAGCAGATGACGCGCGAGTGTGCTGCCTTTGCCGGTGCCGATGCGACCGACCCACGGCACTGGCCAGCGCGAGGGTGTTGTGCTCTTGGTCTTGGCTGGGCCGGTCGCGCTAAAGCGCTCTTGCTCCAGGCGGACGCGCACGGACTGCGATTTTTGTTTGGGTCGCGCGACCGACACGCGCAGCAGCGGAAAGCCGGGCTGTTCGAGGAACGGCCGCACCACCTTGGCCACGTCTTCCTTTGCGGCTTCGGACAACGCGGTCCACAGATCCGCGGCCACGGTGTTGCTTTCTTTGTGGCGCTTGATGTAGCGCGACACACCGCGCTGAAAGACGGGCGCGCCCAAATAGCGCTCGAGCATACGCACGACCGCGGCGCCTTTTTCGTACGTGATCAGATCGAAGTTTTCGCTGGCTTCGCTGGGCGTGTGCACTGGCGTGTAGATCGGATGCGTGTTCTCCAGCGCGTCGAGCTGCAGCGCAGAGTTGCGCGCGTGGCTGAAGTCATTCCACATCTGCCATTCGGGGCGCCACTTGGCCACGATGTCGAACGCCATCCAGGTAGCGAACGCTTCGTTCAGCCACAGGTCGTCCCACCAACGCATCGTGACGAGATTGCCGTACCACATGTGCGCGAGCTCATGGCAGATCACCTCCGCCGCGCGCTTCTTCTCCGCCAAGCTCACGCTCGCTTCATCGACGAGCAAGAGCGTCTCGCGAAAAAACACCGCGCCCGCGTTCTCCATTGCGCCGATCTCGAAGTCCGGGACGGCGACCAAGTCGAGCTTCGCGTACGGGTAGGGCACGCCGAAGTAGTCGCGCAGGCGCAGCAAACACTCGCGCGCCGTTGCGAGCGCGAACTCCGTCATGCTCTCAGCGCCTGGAACGTGGACAACGCGGATCGGCGTGTCTTCTGCAAACACCGGCGACGAAGCGACCAGCTCACCGACCGCGAGCGCGACAAGATAGCTGGACAAGCGCGGCGTCGGGCTGAAGTACAGCGTCTTGGTGGCGTCGCCGTGCTCTTCGATGCGGTCGACCGGGCTGTTCGACACCACGTTGTTCGAGACGTCGGTGCGCACGCTCAGCTGGAACGTGGCCTTTTGATCGGGCTCATCGAGGCAGGGGAAGAAGCGCCGTGCGTCCGCCGCTTGCAGCTGCGTGAACGCGTACTTGCGTTCGCCCGAGCTCGCCGCGTACAGGCCGCGCAGGTCTGTGCGTAGGTTGCCTTCGAACTCGATGGCGATCGTCAGCTTGCCCTTGGGGATGGCTTTGCCGACCTGAAAGGTCACGGTCTCGCGCTCGGGATGCAGCGCGATTTCGGCGTCTTGTTCGCCCCGGGTACGCACCTTCGCGCTGTGCAGCGTGAGCTCCGCGACGTGCAGCTCGAGCTCGCGCTGCTCGCTGTCGAGCGTGGCGTCGAGCTCGACGCGGCCTGTGTATTTCGCGGATTTGCTGGGGTCGACCTCGATGTGCAGCCGGTAGGCGCGGGCGCGCAGCGATGGGCTGAGCCTGAATGTCAGGTCGTTCGCGCGGGCGGGCTTTTTGGCTCCGCCCGTGCGAGCCGCGGCAGAGCGCGGCTTCTTGGCGCTCGCTGCTGCTTTCTTCTTGGCAGGTTTGCGCGTGCTGTTCGTCGTGACAGCGGACTCGCGCTTTTCGGACTTGGCTCCATTCGGCACAGGGTCTCGGCTCTCGCAGGGCTAAAGTCTTGATCGTTACCGTTTGCGCGCCTCAGCCGGCAATTGGGCTTTTGCGCTCAGTTGCCTACGTGACGGGCGAACATGTCGCCGAGGCGTGGCACGGCAGCTTCGACGTGCTTTTTGGCGCCTTCACGCAGCTTCTCGTAGGTCTTCCTCAGCATCTGATTGTCGGAGCGCGCGGCGCGTGCATCCGTGATGCCGAGCAGCAGATCCGCGACGCGACTCGGATTGCTGACCAGGTGCTGACGCGCGTCCACGCCGCGCTGCATGGCCTCTTGGTAGACGGGATCGATCGCGGTCAAGAAATCGTCGAGCAGGTGATCGACGGCCCGGCGCAGGAAGTCGGGGCTGATGCCCTTGACGAGCTTGTATGCGGTCTTCACCGCGATGCCACTGAACCCGCCTTTGGTATCGACTTCGGCGTCTAATAAGTGCAGCGCATCGTCCACTACGGCCCCGCGCTTAGCGGGTCCACCCAGGAGCTCTTGAAGCGTCGACATGCGCACGTTGGTAACATTTTCGCGCGATGAGAGCGAGGCTGATCCGCGGCGCAACGCGTTCGTTCGCAGCACTTGCGACTAAGTCGTGGCGGCCAGCAGTGTGCTCAGAGACAACGTCAGGTTGTATGCGACATGGCTGATTGCTGGCAGACAGGCAGAGCCCGTGAGCAGGCGCAGCCCGCTCAGCACGGCTCCGGTCAGGCAGATCGCCAAGAGGCCACCCCAGTTTCCCCAGCTTTGCTCCAAATGCATTAGGCCGAAGACGACGACGCTGCAGGTGAACGCAAAGGCGCGGCCGAAGCGCAGCCACGCTCCGAACAGGTAGCCGCGGAAGAACAGCTCTTCGCCCAGCGGCAACAGCGCGCCGAGCAAGGCCGCGGAGAGCATCCCGCTGGGCCACGAGATGAAGTGCTGGATCGGTGCGATCTCGGTGCTCGGGACGATGCGCATGGACAGACGTGCAGCGCTGACGATCAACGGCACCGCAGCGATCGCGAGCAGCGCGGACAGCGCTGGGCGTGACAAGCGTGTGAGTCCGAGCGCCTCGCGCTTGTCGTGGGGGCGCGTGCGTGCGACCAACGCGAGCGGAACGGCGAGCTGCAAGGTCAGCAGGCCGCAGCCTTTGAGCAGCGTTTGCAGACCGCCGCTGCTCGGCCATTGCATCGCGAGGTAGAGCGTCGCGATCGCGAACACTGGGCCGGCGATGCTCGCGATCAGGGGTGATGTTTGTGCTTCCGGGTGCGGCTGCTCGGGTCGTAACAGCATGAGCGCGAGCATGAGCGCGAGCAGGACAGCGGCGCCGAGCGCGATCACGATCGTGAGGTCGCGGCGCGTGAGCTGAGGGCTCGCCTGGACACGGACCCAGAGCGGCGCATCGAGCGCAGCGGCTGGCGGCGGCTGCTTGGGCCAGACGGCTTCGATGCGGTACGTGCCCGAGTCTTCGATCGGGCCCGTACCGAGCAACAAGCAGCTGGCGTGATCATCGCCCTGGACGTGGGCGAGGTGGGCTGCATCGAGTGCCACGCGCAGCATCAAGCGTCCGGCTTCGGCGTGCAGGATCAAGACTTCGAACGCATCTTGGAACGGCGCGGCCTTGAGATGGCGCGCTGCGCACAGCTCGAAGGTCGCGCGCTGCCCGCGGCTGAGCTCGAGCTCGAGCAGGCGCGCGCTGATGCGTGTCGCGGTCGGGAGCTCGCGCGCCGCTGCCAGCGTGCGCGGCTCGGAAAGTTGCTCGACCTCCCTGGGCTCGATCTGCGAGAGGCGGACGGCGCCGAACGCGAGCGCTGTGCTTGCCAGGGCGATCAGGATCCATAGGACCCATCTCGCGATGTCGTACCGCCTTTCACCTGGGATCTCGTCCATCTCTGGTGAGATCAGGGTACTTCGGAGTCGACGCCCGAGTCTGCGTCGTCAGCACTTGCGTCTTCCGGGGGTGGGTTGGCAAAGGCAGGGAGCGGTTTCCGGCCGCAGCCGACCGAGAGGCTGAGCAACAAGCACGCGACGAAGAGGAGGGAGAACGGGCTCGGGCTCGGGCTCGGGCTCGACAAGAGAAACAGGCGGCGAGCGAACATGCGCCACTGTAGCGCAGTCGTGGACTGTGTGGGCGCCAGTGCTAGAGCTGAAGCATGCGCAGGCTCATCACCCTCACCACCGACTTCGGGACGCGCGATTCGTACGTCGCACAGATGAAGGGCGTCTTGTACGCACAGGGACCGGGTGACCTCGAGGTCGTCGACCTGACGCATGAGATCGCGCCGCAGCAGGTGCTCGAAGCTGCGCTGTTCGTGCGCGCCGCGGTGCCGCGCTTTCCATTGGGCACGATCCACGTCGTGGTGGTGGATCCGGGCGTGGGCAGCGCGCGCGAGGCGCTGCTCTGTGAGCACGCTGGGCAGTTCTTGCTGGGGCCTGATAACGGGGTGCTCTCGCTTGCGCTGACGGGCACGTTTCGCGCGCTGGCGCTGCGACCCGAGCGCTTCGTCGCCACAGAGCTGTCTGCGACTTTCCATGGGCGTGATCTGTTTGCGCCTGCGGCTGCGCGGGTCGCGCGCGGTGCGTTGCCGGCTCAGCTCGGCGACATCATCGCTGACATCGAGCGGATCGCATGGCCGGGTGTGGAGGTTCGCCGCTCGGAGCTGCGGGGCCAAGTGCTGCAGGTGGACAGTTTTGGCAACTTGATCAGCAATGTTTCGCGGGCGGACCTGGCTGCGTGGATTCCAGAGCGCGAGTGGGCTCAGCTGCGGGTGGTGGTGGGCTCGAGCGCGCCGCTGCCGATCGTGCGCTGTTACGCAGACGCAGCGCCTGGCAGTGCGGTTGCGCTGTTTGGATCGGGTGGTCTGCTCGAGCTGGCAGTGACGAACGGATCGGCTGCCGCGACGTTCGGTGTAGCTGTCGGGGCTGAGCTGAGCGTCAGTGTTCTGAGCTCGCCTGCATGAGCGCGCTGCGTTCGTCGCGGATGGCTTCCGCGAACGGCTCGGGCAAGTGCGGCACCGCGGCGAGGTGATCGAGGGCGTCGTGCGCTTGCGCGTGGCGCTGCATGGTGCGCGCGAGATGGGCGAGTCGCAGCCAGAACATCGGTTGCTTCGGGTTGCGCTCGCAGGCGCGCTGGTAGTGCTTGAGCGCCGGCTCGAACAGCCCCAACGACTCTTCGACGTTTGCGAGGTTATAGTAGTGCGCGGAGCTGGGGCGCTTGCTCTCTGGCCGCGCGAGATAGGCCTGGGCACCCAAGGCCATGCAGCCCACAGCGGCGACGAGCCAGCTCTGCGGCACGGCACGCGTCCGGCTCGCGCGGCGCAGCCAGCGGCTGAAGGCTGCGGTCGCGAGCGCGAGCGGTACGATCAGCGGCAATCGATTTTGGGCGGAGGTGAACCAGCACAAGTTGGCTGCCAGCACGGCCAACAGCTGACCCGTGAGCATGAGCGCGAACAGGCGCTGCGAAGGCGTGCGCCAGGCGGCGTACAGACCAAACGCGCCGAAGCCGAGCACGACGCCAAACGGAATGGCCAGAGGTCGTAGATCACCGAGCAGCTCGCGCTCACCCAGCGCATCGTAGTCGTGTGTCAGCTCGGCGTTGCCGACGCTCAGCCAGAGCTTGCGACCTTCGAGCCGCAACCAGCCCAGAGGATCGCGCTCGATCTCCGCGAACGCACGCCTGTACAGCGTGGTGCCGATGTGTTGATCGATGTTGCGCGCGTGTGGATCGAGGCCGAGCCGCGTCGCGAGCTCCACGCGCTCTTCGCTCACTTGACCGCTGATCAATCCGCCTGCGTCGTTCCACAACCCCGAAGCGCCCGCATGGTTGCCAATATAAAATGGAATCCCGCCCGCGTGGCTCGGCAATACAGAAGAGCTGCCCGTGACGACCAAGTTGCGCGTGGCCATCGGCACGAGCGCGAGCGTGAGCCCGAGCGCCGCTGCAGCACACAGCTGCAGCTGCCGTTGAGTGCCGCGGCCAGCGGCGAGCTGCCACAGCGCGTACAAGCCGAAGGGCAGGGCCAAGACCAGGTTCGCGCGCGCGAGGATGCTCAGGCCGCTGGCCAGGCCGAAGAGCAGCGCGCTGGTGTGGTTGCGCGCATGCCACAGGTACGCGAAGCACGCGAGCACGCAGGCGTTGGCTGTGACACCGAGCTGCGCGCTCAGATACTTGTTCTCGTAGAACGGCAAACCTGCGTACGCGAGGAACATCGCAGTCGACAACAGCGCATCGTATTTGTCGAACACGCGCCGCGCTGCGTAGTGGACGCAGTAACAAGCGAACGCGGCCAGGCAGAGCTGTAAGAACAGCACATCGCTTAGTACGCCGCGTACTGACAGGCCTGCGGCGAGAAAATATGCGTAAGCACCTTGTAGGAAAAAAGGCTTAGATCCGAGTGGCGCGTGCGCAAGGATGTCACGGGCGGCGTCTTCGTAGACCTGACCGTCCGAGAACGTCGCGTGCGCGAATGGATCGTAGTGTAGATATGCGTGGTGATAGATGGCGCGCTGTACAGCGAGCAACGCCAACCAGCCGTACAACAAGACGACCCACATGCGCCGCGGCGCTAGCACTTGGCTGTGAGTCGTCTCGGGCCGGTTTTCCCGTGTCATTCATGCATCTGTTGGCACTGTCTCGCTGCGAAAGAGCTCCACCCTGATCAGGACCTGGTCTTCCACCGGACAGTCGCGCTCGTTACGGGCAACGCTAGCAATCTTCTTGATGACGCTGACACCACTGACTACGTGACCAAACACCGAGTGACGACCATCCAAGTGCGGCATCGGTTTTTCGGTGATGAAGAACTGCGAGCCGTTGGTATTCGGTCCGCCGTTCGCCATCGATAATATGCCAGCACTCGTGTGTTTGAGCTCAGGATTGATCTCGTCGCCGAAGCGATAGCCAGGGCCGCCCGTACCCCAACGTTGCTTGTGCTCCGAATGACGACTGAGTGGGTCGCCCGCTTGAATGACGAAGTCCGGAACGACGCGGTGGAAACGCACGCCATCGTACATCGGCGTGTTCATTCGTTGCTGCGTCTGCGGATCAGTCCAAGTCATCGCACCGCTTGCAAGGCCGGCGAAGTTCGCGACCGTCTTGGGCGCGCGGGTCTCTTCGAGCGCGAGCACCATCGTGCCTTGGTTCGTTTCGAGGCGCGCATAAAGCTGCCCTTTTCCTGGCACGTTGATCGCTGGAAAATTCGGATCGGCCATCTAGGTCTCCTTCACTGGGCGATGGTCGTTCGATGTAACACGTTTCCTGCGAAGCTTTGCATATGCGTGTGAGTTCTCAGCGTACGCATGCGCTCATTGGTGACGGATTCCAGCGCGTGTTCCGCTCGGCTCTACTTCGCGTAGGAAGTAATGCACGCGGCAATGATCGGGGATTCCAAGCGCGGTGCGCATACTGAATGCCGCCATGCGCTTCATCACGCTCGAGTTCCGCTCATCTCTGTTCTTGGTACTCAGCTTTCAGACGTTGAAGCTGACTCCACCCCTCCTCCCGACTGCATCACAGTTGTAGTGTTCCGCTTACATTGTGAAGTTGCCTTTCAGGTGGAATAGTCCCTTTGGGTGTCGAGCGGACTTAACCGAGGAAAAACCATGAGTCGACAGCGGCTTCTCGTCGCGTTGGCGTTGTTGTTTGCAGCATGTTCCAAAGCGCCACTCGGAAGTTCGCCGGGCTTTGATGCGTCTGTTCCATGCGAGGACCGCGACCACGATGGGTACGGTCGCGACTGTGAGCGTGGGTACGATTGCAACGATAACGATCCGCGCTCGACCACTGAGTGTCGAACTTGCTCGAGGCCCGAGCGAGGCTGTGCGTGTGAAGCGTCAGACGGACCTGTCTCCTGCTTTTTGGACGATCAAGAGCTCGAGGGCGGCGACGTCTTGTGCAGTGAAGGCACGCGTCGCTGCCGCAATGGGGTATGGAGCGGCTGCGAAGATGTGCGTCAGTACATCTTCGAGCCTTCAGCCGACACCCAGCGCGTGATCGATCCCTCGGCGACGAACACGACCTGCAATGTCTGCGACAAGAAGTGTTTTCAGGTGGTCGATCACTTGCTGTCTGATGGCGGCGTCGCCGGTGGCAATGTGACATTTGGCCCCGGCGGCGGCATCACGCTGCTGCCCGGTGATGGTGGTGCAGGTTCAGGTGATGGCGGCACTGGTCTGACTGGCTGCCCAGCGATGAGAGCGTGTTGCTGGTCGTTGTCCGATGCACTGAGGGCGTCGTGCCTAGCGACCGCAAACGCGGGCGACAACACGATCTGCAATCGCGATCGGCCTACTTACTGTCCTTCGGGCACCGTCACGGGTCCGCTTCAGGGTTGCACGCTGGGCTCCGGTGCAGACATCGACTGCGACGGCATCCCCAACGAAGTCGACTCGACGCCCGGTACGCCGCTCGCAACGACCAACAATCAGACGATCTTCCATCAGCTCGACAACGGCGAGACGGGCAGTAACGCGATCGACATCAGCTTCAAGCTGAAGAACGCGGATGTCTACTTCCTTCTCGACATGACGAACACGATGAAGGAGGAGCGCGACAACCTGATCTCGTCGCTGACGACAGGCAATGTCATCAACTGCGCGCACCTGAATCAGTGTTGCAATCGCCTGACAAATGCAGCCACGAAGCAGAGCTGTAAGGATGCGCTGGCGTCTTACACCAACCGGCCGAACCAAGCAGACGATCAGGCGCAGTGTTTGACCGCTCAGATGTCGTACTGTCCTGGCAACAAGACTGTCGACTGCCCGGACAATGATCTCAACGGCGCGCCCGACAATCACTTGAAGACGCAAGGCGTCGTCGGTGCCACGCGATGTTTGGTCGGCAGCGCCTGGTTCGGCGCCGGCTTCTCGCGCGAAGCGCCGATTCAAGCTGATCCAAGCGGCTGCAGCGGCAACGGGTGCAGCACGAAGTACGCGGATCGCGACGAGCAGCTGTTCAAGAACTCGATCGACATGACTGCGGACTACACCAAGGTGCTGACGGCGCTGCAGAGCATGCAGACCAACGGCAACTGGGATGACCCCGAGGGCGGCATGATGGCGCTGCACTCAGTTATCACCGGCAGGGGCCACTACTTCGGCATCAATCGGCCATCGATTCCGCCGCGCGATGCTGCGACGCAGTGCCCACCGAACACATTCGGGTATCCGTGCTTCCGCAAGGACGCCGTGCCCATCGTCGTGTTCTTCACCGATCGTCCGCATCACAACGGTCCACCCGACGCCACCAACTGTAACAATGAGGGTGCAGGCTGTCCCTACAACCGACTGTCTGGCGTGGGCACCACGAGCTGGACGTCCGCTGCGAACGAGTCGTCGAGCGACCAGGTCGCGCGCTTCGTACCGTCTTCAGCAGAGACCTTCGCCACTGCGTACAACGCGGGCGACCTGCGCGGTCAGTACCTGACACTCGTCGGCGACACGCGCTTCATGGCGGGCGACTATCCGACCGCCCTGATCGGCTGTGGCGCACCTCCCACGGCGCCTGACGCGCTGATTCGCTTCCGCATCACACCACCTCCTGGAGCGCCGGATCCGACTGCACCGATCCCGATCAACTTCCACCTCACGAAAAACGACGGCTACAGCAACGCGAATCTGTACGGCACCTGGCGCACCGATCGCACGAACGATCCGTCGCCTGCGACCGAGTTCGGCTCTGTGATCTCGGTGTTTCGCGGCCAGCCGAGCGCGGTGACGGGCGTCACCAACCTCGGGGACAGCAAACAGTTTGCGATCGCGTCCGGCCCTGACAGCACGTACCTGACTTACACCGGAACGACGATGGGCTCGATGTCGGCGCCGGGCTTTCTGGGCGGCATCAGCAACTGTGCTGCGGATGGCCTCACCAATCAGATGGTGTTCACCTTCAAGCCCAACTCGAATGTGCGCATCGTGGTGGATGCTTCCGAATCGGGCTTCGGGACGGTGGTGTCGCTGCACGAGGGTTTGCCGGGCTCGCTGCCGAAGAACCCGAACACCATGGACGGGACCTCGGCCGGCATCGCCAACACGAACGACACGTTTGCGACAGCGAATGCTGTGCCGTCGGGCGCCACCTCGATCGACGGCGCTTACGTGGAGCGCAAAGGTGACACCAACGTCGGCGCGATCACCGCAAACTACACCATGCTGCTGCCGCGCACGATTTACGGCAAGCGCACGACCGACTCAGATACGTTGACTGGGATCACGTCGACCGCTGGCATCGAGCCAGGCATGGAGCTCAGCTCCAGTGCGCATTGGACCACGACGCCAGTGCGCGTAGTCAGCGTCGACACTAACACCATCAAACTGTCAGGCAAGTGGGAGGGTGATCCTCCACCGGATCCGCTACTCGGTCCCCAGACGGATCCCGCGCCGTTGGCCCTGTCGTTCCTGGATACGCTCGTGGGTTGTGGCGTAGACCCTGCCGGCAAAGACACTGTGTTCCAGTTCAACGTGGCGACGCCGCGACGCGTGCGCATCGACACCGAGGGCTCGACCTACGACACGGTGATTTCGCTGCACGATGCACCGCCGCCGACCCTCGTCAGCAAGAGCGACGTCGCGGGCAACGCGACTGCGCCGGGTTATCAGATCGGTGAGGTCAACAACACCTCGTACACCTTGGACGCGCTCGGCATGGGTACGGGCGCACTGACCAGCAACTACGATTACGCGCAGTGCGGAGCGGGCAAGTCGTCGAAAGACGCGGTGTTCCGCTTCACGTTGGACAGGCCAACCCGCGTCGGGCTCGACGTAACGTCACCCGGTGCGTTCGATCCGATCGTCGGTTTGTTTAGCTCGCCGCCTGGTAACGTTTCGACGCTCAGCAACACCGCCAACAACAACGACAATCTGACCGCACCCAGAGCCGCGTTCGATCTCGGCGACATCTATGGTGCGGTCGATACGAAGGTCACTGGCTCTGATCTCGCTGGCATGAGCGGCGACTGGGACGCGGCCGTCGTAGGCTGTGGCGCATACACGCCGGGTCGCGACCAGGTCTTCAAGTTCACGCCGCTGTCTCACACTCGCGCGCGCATCAAGGTGACGCCGAACGGCTCCGCTTGGAACCCCGTGGTTGCGGTGTTCGACGATCCGCCGCCTAGCAACGTTGCTGTCACGACCACTGCGGTGTTCGATGCGGCAGCGATCACGCTGCCCGACACCAACTGTCTGGCGTACAGCTACCACGATCCCGCGCTCGCTGCGCCTGCGCACACCTACGCGGTTTGCCCGACTAAGTATTATTCGAACGACGCCAACGTGCGCTGTGTGAGCGCCGGGATGAACTACCTCGCGAGCATCAACAGCGCCGCCGAGCAGTCGTTCATCATGACGACGTCTGTCACGTCTTATCTCGGCAATAAGTTCCACATCGGCGCGGTCGACCCCGAGGGCGACAACATCTTCGTTTGGCGCGATGCCACGGGACTCACTTACAACAACTGGGTCAGCGGAGAGCCGAACGGCGCCGCTAGCAACAACAAGTGTGCTGTGCTCAGCTCGGATGCGTCCGGGTTGGGGCAGTGGTCTGACGGCAAGTGCACTTCGTCAGGCGCCGCGGCGGCCGACAACACGTATTACATCTGCGAGGACGTCGCACCGGCGGTGCTGCCGAACGAAGACGCTGCGACCGCATTTGCGATTCCGCCTGCGACGACACGTGTCGTCACGGGCAGTACGCGGCGCATGTCCAACGATTACAATGGCGCTACGCTGCTCAGCGCGTGCGATGGCACGAGCTTCGGTGGCGACGCGGTGTTCTCGATCACCACGGGCATGGGCACGAGCTATGAGCTCGGCATCGACAGCGCGGGCTCGAGCTTCAACGTCGTGCTCGGTCTGTTCGAAACCACGATCGATGGCACGGGCTACCGCGCGTGCGACGCAGCTGGTGGCGGCACGCTGACGTACACGCTGTTGCCCAGCCGTACGTATTACGTCCTGGTGAAGGGCACTGCGCTCAGCCAAGAGGGCACGTACAAGCTCAAATTCACCAACTTGAGCGCTCCAGTTGCCAGCGGCACACAGCTCTCATGCGCCAAGTCGACGCCCTCTGTGCCGACCGGCACCACGGATGTGGACGTCGACGCGAACCACACCTACTACGTCGTGGTCGACCAGGCGGACGCCGCCTTTGGTAAATACGATCTCGAGGTCAACAGCCTCTACCAATCGCGCAACGAGCTAGGCAACGCCGCTTCGGCGAACGAAACGGGCGAGAACGCGCTGTCTTTGCCCGATCCCTATCGTTCGCGCGTCACGGTCGTCGACACCAGCACGGCGGGCATGAGCGCCGACTACGGCAACGGCACCGGCGGCATGTGCTCGGCGAGCCCATCCGCGCCCGATGCTGTCTACAAGTTCACACCCTCGCTCTCTACGAACGTGACGTTCAAGGTCGAGCCGCATGGCCCCACCGGGCTTAACAACGTGGCGATCGGTGTGTTCGACGGACCTCCGGGCACGAGCGCGGTGACGCACAACTTGAACGCGACCGGCAACCTGAATGAAGCCGGGCCGAGCGCGGAGCTCGTCTCGCTCACCGGCCCGGCGCAGCTCTATCTCGGCAACACCAGCGCGATGGCTGCGAACGTCGACGCGTCTCTCTTGGCGTGTGGTGCGCGCCCCAACGGTCACGACGCGGTGTTCAAGTTCACCTTGGCGCAGCAGACGAACGTCGAGATCGATGCTTCTGCATCGGGCGTTACGGACCCTGTGATCAACTTGTTCGGTTCGGGCCCGCTCTCGAGGCCGGCGCAGGTCACGCTCGAGAACGACACCAAGCTCAGTGCGGATAGCAATCCGACGCCCACGCCGAGCCTCGGTGCGTCTTGGTTGTACTACGGTGGCGACCTCAGTAATTTGAGCGCCGAGTCGCAGGCCCCAGTGTCGCGCGCCGCGGTGAACGACGACACACCGCCTGGCACGCTGCAGCCGCAGGACTTGGGTGACGTCTCGGGCAAGCGCGTGGTGATCAGCGGCGGCGATACCGGGCCGATGCGCGCCGACTATCGGAAGCTCACTTGCGCGGGTGTCGATGGTGCGGCCGATGCGCTGTACAAGTTCACAAGCTCTACGACCGGTTTGGTGCACATCAAGGCCACGCCAGCGAGCGGCTTCGATGGCGTGATCGGCTTGTTCGATGGGACCAACGGGTTGCCGGTTCGCTTGAGCGATACTGGCAGCTTGACCGAAGACGCCGCGTGCGTGCCTCCGAATGGTCCGAAGAACCTGACCAACACCACGCTCAAGAGCATCAGCACGATGCTCGGTGCTGCACCCGCGATCAACTTGAACTGCGGTCTCAACTCGGCGATCGTGACGAACGATCCCGACGGTAGCGGCCCGGCGCTGGTTGCGTTCCAGAACTGGTGCGGAACGCAGCCGACTGTGCTCCTGCAACAGCAGCCGGACGGCGCGGAGCTCGTCGTCATCATCACGAACAGCTTCGCGATCGCAAACGGTGCCCGGTTGCGCGTGCTCGGCGAACGCCCCGTGCTGTTCGTCGTGAACGGCACTGCGACCATCGCAGGCGAGCTGAACACGAGCCCGGAGCCTGCCTCGTATCCGGGCATCCCGGGTGCCGGCGGTGACATCGGCTGTGGCACGAGCTACGGCGGTAACGCCCTCAGCAGCGGCAACAACTCGGGCGGCGGCGGTGGTGGTGGCTTCGCGACCGTGGGTGGTATCGGCGGCTTCGGCTCGTCCAGCAGTGTCCTCGGTGGCGTCGCGGGCACAGTGCGCTCGAACAGCACGCTCGTCCCGCTGGTGGGTGGCTGCAGCGGTGGCGACGGCGCATTTGGCTCGGTGGGCGGCCTAGCCGCGGGTGCCGTGCAGATCTCCGCGACCACCAGCATCACGCTGGCCGCGACGGGCGCCATCCTCGCCGACGGCGGCGTCGGTGCGACTGGCGCTTCGGGCCAAGGGGGTGGCACAGGCGGTGGCTCGGGCGGCGCGATCCTGTTGCAGGCGCCGACGGTCACATACATGGCAGCTCAGCTCAGCGCGCGTGGCGGCAACGGCGGCGGTGGACTCGGCTCGCCCGCGACCACCGGCGGCACAGGCGCCGCGACCAATGCAGCTGCTGGCGGCGTAGGTCAGGACAGCAACGCTGCCGCTGGCGGCGGCGGTGGCGGCGGTGGCTACGGGCGCGTGGTCATCGCCACCGGCGCGATGTCGCTGGCGCAGTGCACCGTGGCGACGAACGAAGCTGGCGGCAGCGCGTGGTCCATCCCGCTCGACGGCTCGGGGCGCGAGTTCATCGAGCGCGGCAACACCAGCACCATGACCTCCGACCATGGCGGCGTGTGCGGCACGAGCCCGAGCGCGCCGGACGCGGTCTACGCGTTCACGCTCAGCACGTCGGCCCAAGTGAAGATCGACGGCGCCGGCTCGACGAATGGCACCACGATCGCGTTGTTCAACGCGTCCAGCTTGGGCAATACGCCGGCGCCCACGCCGCTCGAGAACGATGATCGTGCCGCAGCCGACGCGAACCCCACGCCGACGCCGGACGTGAACAGCAACTGGCTCCGCTACAGCGGCGATCTGCAAAACCTCACCGCGAGCAGTCAGCCGCAGACCACTGTCGACAACAGCGGCAACTTCAACGAGATCATCCCCACCGAGCTGCCCAATCCGATCGATCGGCGCATCACGGTCACGAACGCGAACACCTCGGCGATGACCGCCGATTACTTGGCGGCCACCTGCAGCATGCCTGCTGCCGACAATGCGCGCGATGCCATCTATCGCTTTGTGCCGTCGAAGGACGGCCAGGTGCGCGTCTCGGCCAACTACAGCCAGACGGCCTTCAACCCAGTGATCGCGCTCTATCAGGGCATGCGCGGGGTGATCGACGAGCGCGTGCTGCTGGTGAACCAGATCGAGGGGACGCTCGCGCAGCTCGGCATCGATGTCAGCACGATCACGGTCCGCAATCTCTCGCGGTCGGTGCTGTACACCACCGCCGACTACACGGTGGTCGCGCGCGATGCCAATACGCCCTTCGTGATCAAGCGCACCGTTGGTTCGGCGATACCTAGCGGCGTCGAGGTGTCGGTCGACTATTCGTATGACAGTGGCCCGCCGTTGCCGATCTCACAGCAGCAGGTGACCTCAGTGAACCTGGGCGCCGGCGGCAACACCAACGAGAACGCCTTGAGCGCGCAGCACGTGCCGATCGAGTCCGGTCGGGCTTACGTGTACACAGGTGACACAACGGCTATGAGCGTAGACGTGAACAGCTCGCTGTTCACGTGCGGCTCGCCCGACCCAGCTTCACGCGATGCGACCTTCTCGTTCTCGCTCGACAAACCTACGACAGTCTCGATCACGACCGAAGGCTCGTCCTACGACACCAACATCGGCGTGTTCTCGGGATCGATCACGCGTCCTTCGACGTCGCTGCTGCGTGCGCCCGCGCCTGTGCTGACGCAGCTCTACGACGTGCGGCTCGCGCTGGGTTATCCGGAGTCGACGTGCAGCCTGCGTGAGGTCTCGGGCGTTGCCTATTGGTTCTGTTCGACGGCGCGCACGTGGGAGCAAGCCGAGGGCATGTGTCGCAGCGTTGGGCTGCATCTCGTGACCATCGACAGCGCGACCGAGAACAACACGCTGCAGGCCGAGATCGCGTCCGGCATGGCCGCCTACCACATCGGCTTCACCGAGGCGATGCCGTACACCAACAGCTGGGGCACGTGGACCAGCGGCGGCGGCGACACTACGGGTGCAGCCGTGGCGGGTCGCTACAACCGTTGGACCACCAACGAGCCGAACGGCAGCGGCGACTGTTTGCAGCTGCTCAGCGACGGCTTCTGGGACGACGCCGATTGCGCGCTGCCCAAGAACTACGTTTGCGAGCGCAACGACACGACACCCACCTCGGCGCCGCCGGGTGGCACGTGCGGCTCGGTGCAGACGTACGGCGGTCATCTCTACTACGTGTGCACGGACAAGCAGGACTGGGCGACCGCGAGCTCGCGCTGCAGCTCGGTCGGCATGCGCTTGGCGCGCATCGACGATCAGCCCGAAGACGATCAGCTGCGTACGCTCGTGGCCGGAAATCCGGCGTGGATCGGCGGCTCCGACAGCACGGCCGAAGGCGCGTGGATCTGGGCCGACAGCACACCCTTCTGGACGCTTGGTGCGTACCGGAACTGGGCGACCGGTGAGCCGAACAGCTTCCTGACGAACCCCGGTTCGCGCATCCGCCCAAGCGATGGCAAGTGGGAAGACACGCCGATCACCTCGCAGACGGCCCCGTACATCTGCGAGGACATGACGCCTCCGTCGGGCTTATCCACGCCGCCGACAGCTTCGAGCCCGCAGCTGGTCAACGCATTCAGCCCGCGCCGCCAGTTTACGGGCAGCACGCAAGGCGTGACGAGCAGTGTGGCTGGCTTTATCGGTTGTGGGAGCGCGGCCGCGGCGCCCGACGCAGTGTTCCAGCTGCAGCTGACCTATCAAACCACGCTCGACTTGGACATCTCCAATTCGTTCAGCGGTGCGATCGTGGGCTTGTTCCGCGACGAGATCAGCTCGACGGGCTACAGCAATGCAGGTAGCCGCTGTGGTCTGGTCGGCAGTGCGGCTCCGCAGCTGTCGGCGACCATCGCTGCCGGTACCTACTACGTGGTGATCACGGGTGCGACTGCCGGCTCGAGCGGCGTGTACAACTTGAGCATCGACGCGCGGACCAGCGATGCCGCGGTGTTCACGATGAACAACGACACGCTGCAACAAGCGATCGACAATCCGCTGGGCAGCGTCGATGGCAAGTGGTTGGTCAAGAAGACCGTCATGACCGGCATCACGCCGACCATGGGATCGAGCACGACAGTCGACATGGGTGCGGGCATGGACCCCAACGATGTCGTTGCGCAGTCGCTCGGTACGGTCAACGACACCCGAGTCTCCGTCAGCAACGCGAGCACGGTCGACTTGGCTGCGGACTTCACGCCTGGGTCGTGCAACGCGGCCGCGAACGGCCCCGACGCGCTGTATTCTTTCGTAGCATCGGGCAACGACCCCGTGCAGGTGCGCTTCACGCCGTCCGGCTGGGCCGGCCAAGTGGTCCTGTACGACGGTGCGCCGCCGACGATCGCCAGCCTTCCGAGTGCTCCGGTCAGCCTTGCGCCGGGCTACACCAATGAAGCGCCGGCCAGCGCGCAGTCGCTGACGATCGGCGCTGCGCAGGCCTATCTCGGCAGCCTGACGACGATGGCCAACAACGTTCCGTCCGCGGCGTTCAACCAGTCGTTCAACGCGGGCAGCGGCTCGCCGATGACGTGCAACGCAGACGCCGCTGGCAGCGACGCGTACTTCAAGCTCACCGTGAGCGGCGGGCCCAAGAATGTGGAGATCAGCTCCGCGAACACCGCAGTCGCGCACACGATCGCGCTTTGGGACACCAAGCCGTTCGTGAAGCCTACATCGACTGCGATGCAATACGAGACGCGTGCGGCTGCGAACATGGTTGGCACGCGGCTCGGGAGCGGCGGCGACATCGATGACGACTGGGTGGTCGTGACCGGCGACACCTCGACGCTCGCGCCGTACAACAGTTACACCTCGCGCACCGAGACTGTCGACTACCCGCGCGACGACACTGTTCATGCGCTGGGTAATGTGAACGGGCTCCAGGTGAGGACGGTCAACGCCACGACCGCGGGCTTGGCGGCCGACTACACCGCCCCGACGATGGGGTGCAGCGGCACCTCTGACACCACGCCCGACGCGGCGTTCAGCTTCTCGCACAGCGCTGGCGCTAAGGTGCGCGTGGCACTGAACAATCCGAATCCTTTCTTCGCGCCGACCGTTTCGTTGTTCAAGGGTGCGCCGCTGACGGCGGCGATGATCAACCCCGCACAGGTCGCGACCGGCAACACGAACGAGCTGCTCACGAATGCGTACGTGACCGATCCGGTGGCCGCGGCGAGGATCTTTACAGGCAACACCTCCGCGATGGCGAACGGCTACTCGGGCACGGTGTTCACGCAGGGTAGCGCGTACGGCAGCAAGGTCTGCACGCCCGAGGCGGCTGGTCGCGATGCGTTCGTGAAGTTCACGTTGGCCTCGACGAAGACGGTCGAGATCTCGAGCTTGGCTGCGAATTTCAATCAGACGATCGCGCTTTGGGATAGCACGCCGATCGTCGCGCCAGCGGCTGCAGCGATGAGCCACGACACTCGCAACGCTGCGTATCTCACGCCCATCGGCATCGTCGACAACGAATGGATCGTGAAGTCCGCGACGATGAGTGGCTTGTGGGCGGACGCAGTGACTGCGTCGACGCCGACCGTGGCGAGCACCGACGAGGTACAAGATCTCGGCAGCCCAGTGGGCAAGCGCATCGCCGTGAGCGGTAACACCTCGAGTGCGCTCGCAGACTTCACTGCGGGCGCGAGTGAGGCGGTCACTTGTGGAACCAGCAATACGGCGCCGGACATCATCTACAAAGTGCGGCCGACGGTGAACACCACCATTCGTGCTTCGCTGAACAATCCGAGCGCACCCACGAATGCTCATGCCATCGCCGTGTTGGACGGCAGCTCGGGTCATCCGAAGCGCATGATCGACACCACGCCTGCGGCCAGTACGACGACGTACTGCGCGGCAGGGGCCGGCTTCGGCTACACGCCTAGCAACCTTACTGTCGGTTCGGGTGCTGGACAGGCCAACGTCGCGGCTGGTCCGACGGGCAATTTGACGTGCGGCACGACTGTCACGTTCAACAGTACGACTAACACTTGGACTGGCTACTGCGCGGCACAAACGCAGCCGACGGCTGTGGTCCAAGCGCAGGCCAGTGGACCCGACCTGGTGATCTTGCCGTTCAAGTCCTTGAACCTCGGCTCGACCACGACAATCAAGCTTGTCGGAACGCGCCCAGTCGCGTTCGCCGTCGAAGGCAACGTGACGATCGCTGGCACGATCGACGCGAGCGCGAGCGGCACCACGGCCGGTGCGGGTGGCGACTGGAGCTGCGGCAGTGCTGACGGTAACGACGGTACCGGTGACTCGTCGTCTGGCGGCGGCGGTGGTGGTGGTGGTGCGTTCGGGACCAATGGTGGATCGGGCGGCTACGGCGACGACAATGGGAACCAAGGTGCCGGTGGGACTGCGCGTGGGAACGCCAACATCACGCCGCTGTACGGTGGCTGTAATGGTGGCCGCGGCGGCGGCTGTTCCGCCTTGGGCGCGGCCGGCGGTGGCGCCGTACAGATCTCGGCGGGCGCGGCATTGACAGTGTCGGGCAGCATTGTTGCGAACGGTGGCGCCGGTGCGACCGGTTGCGGCTCGGAGGGTGGCGGCACCGGAGGCGGGAGCGGCGGTGGCATCTTTCTGGAGGGCGTCTCCATCAGTGTCACGGGCGCGCTCACTGCCAACGGAGGCCGAGGTGGTAACGGCGACGGCAACGGCGGCAACGGTTCGACGAGCAACGCCAGCCCCGGCAGCGTCGGCGCATCCGACGGCACCAACGGCGGCGCAGGCGGCGGTGGTGGCTACGGACGTATTCGGCAGCGCGTCGCGCCGTGCGTGACTGCGATTGAAGACTCGACCACCGCGCAAGATGTCACGATCGGCCTGACGCAGACCTACACCGGCCCGATCAATGGTATGGCCAGCAACTACCCCGGCACCCAGTTCAACACGACTGGTTGTGCTCCCGACGCGTCGGGCCTCGATGCGTTCTGGAAGTTCACGCTGACGCGCACCACGGACGTCAACGTGTCGGCGCAGGGGACCGCCTTCAACCACACGCTGACCTTGTTCAATAGCACCATAGCCGCGCAGCAATGCAATGACGGTAACTCCACCACGGGTGGGACCATCACGCGCTCGCTCGCTGCAGGCACGTATTACGTCGGCATCAAGACGCGCAGCGGCGCCACCACGGGTTCCTTCACGGTCGCGCTTCGCGACACGACCGCGGGACCTGCGTACTCAGCGAGCATGGGCTGCGCGCTGTCGACTGGAACGGGCTCCGTCGATGCCAGTCTGACTGCTAACACTGACTATTTCATTATAGTCAAAGGCGCGTCGGGCACCTTGTCAGGTGCCTATAACCTGGTCGTCACTGACATCACCAACGTGCAATCTTCGACGTGCGGTGAAGCGAGCGCACCTGACGCGTACTTCGACTTCGAGGTCAACGACGCTGCGGGACGCAACATCACGGTCGAGCTCAACGAGACGGGCGGAAGGCTCGACGGCTCGTTTCAGCTGATGCGAGACGCTGGGACATTGAACGTCGTCAGTGACGACGTCGCGGTCGGAACCTGTCAGACCAGCTCGACCACGTACAATGCGCTCGCGAAGGGCCGCTATTACGTGGTGGTGCGCGGCGCTGCGGTGCCGGGCACATCGGCGGCCGAGATCTCTATCAAGGACCTCAGCGGAAGCAACGCGCTCGATTGCGCCGACGCCAACAGCGGCGCCGCTGCGACGATCACTAAATCCTTGCCAGCGGGTACGTACTACGCGGGTATTACGAGTCGCTCGGGTGGCTCGGCGGGCGGTGCCTACAGCTTGCAGATCCGTGACACCTCGGTCGCAGCCCCATCGGGCGGCACCTTGCTCGGATGCGCGGACGCCACCACCCACATCCTCGACTACACGATTCCGCCGGCTGACGCGGGCGTGCTTCACTACGTGGTCGTCAAGGGTCGCAACGCGGGTGGCTCCGGCACCTACGGGCTGACCGTGACGGACCTGAGCACCGTCCAGGATTTGTGCGACGTTGGCGATTCGATCCAGATGGATCCGACCGCTCCGGATGCGTACTACGCGTTCAACGTGACTGACAGTGATGGTGGCGGGCGCGACGTCACCGTGTCGCTCGCATCGACCTCGGCGCTCGACGGCGCGTACCGCTTGTTCCGAGCGGGTACGCCGAACGTTGCGATGGGCAGCTGTCACGATAAGAGCGCGCCTTTCAACTATGCAGACTTGGCGGCGGGCAACTACTACCTCGCGCTGCGCGGCAAGAGCGTCGCTTCGGGCGGCGCGAACGCTGCATTCGAGCTGTCGGTCAACGATCAAGATGCGTACGGCTCGCTCCTGTGTAGCAACGGAGCGGCGACGACGGGCACCACCATCACGCGCAGCTTGAGCAACGGCGACTACTTCGTCGGCATCAAGCCGCAGCCAGGAGCCCTAAATCCGAAGGACTACAAGCTGCAGTTCCGCGACACCGCGGTGGTTGCCCCAGTCGCGGCCACGCAGATCGACTGCCAAACGAGCGTGATCAACGCGACCGTGACAGCGGGCAAGACGTACCACGTGCTCGTCAAAGGCGACGACGCAAGCGCCAAGGGCACCTACGGCTTGAGCGTCGCTGACCTCGGCATCAGCTCTTCGTGGAACTGCAACGATGACCCCTACGGGGGCGATGCCTTCTTCGAGCTCAACGTAGATGATCCAGCCGGCCGCACCGTAACGATCGACACGGAAGGCTCGACGCTCGACACGGTGGTGGCCATCTTCGCGGCTGGCTCACCGATCACCGCAGCGGGCAAGCTGGATTGCAACGATGACGGAGGCGCAACCGCGGGCTCGTCCAAGATCACGCGCCTGCTCACGCCCGGCGTCTACTATGTCGTGGTGCGGCCGAAGCTCGGTGCCGCCAATCCGATTGCGCCGTTTGAGCTTTCGGTCCGCGATGACAATGCATACGGATCCGTCGCGTGTGCGGCGACTGCGGGTGCCGTCAAAGCTCAGATCAAGACGACGCTCGGACCCGGCACTTACTACACCGTGCTCAAGGGCAAGGCTGGCAGCGCACAGGGCCCGTACCAGATCCGGTTCCGCGATGAGACGCCGTACGAGAACGCTGCGAGTCAAGTCCAGTGCGACACGGACAAGGAGCTCAACTACGTGGTGACGGCAGGCAAGCCTTACTACGCGATCGTAAAGGGCGCCGCAAACGATCAGTCAGGTGCGTATCGTCTGACAGTCGATAACATGGTGGCTCGCAACGGCATGGGCTGTAACGCCAGCGACCTTTCCCCGGATGCGGTCTACCGCTTCCACTTGTCGGAGGATAGACAAGTTCAGATCGATACGATCGGTTCGCCGACCGACACCGTGATCGCGCTGTACGACTCGAGCGCGACTTTCTTCGGCACCAACTACGCGACCAACAAGTTGGGCACGCCTGTAAACTGCGACGACGACAGCGCTGGCAGTGGCTGGTCCAAGATCGTGGCGGACCTCGCCGGCAATCGCGACTACTACGTCGTCGTGAAGAGCAAGAGCTCGGGCTGGGGTGGTGGCTCGACCGTGAGCTTGCCGTACCTCGTCAGTGTGAAGGACATGGAGTCCAAGCAGCCGATCGCGTGCACCAGCACCTCGATGACGGAGACGTTGTCTGCGGGCGACTATCGCGTGGTGGTCTCCACCACGAACGGCACGACCGGTGCGCCGTTCAATGTGAGCTTCAAGAACGTGACTGCAGCCAGCAGCGGCGCGACCCAGCTGGCTTGTGCGGACTCGCCCGAGGAGTTTACCTACAATGTGACGGCTGGCGTCCCGTACTACGTGATGGTCAAGGGCGACGCGGCAAACGACCGCGGGCAATACGGGCTGGTGGTCGAGACGGCAGGCACCGGCGCGACCAGCATGGGTTGTGGCGCGAGCCCTGAGGCACCCGATGCGTTCTTCAAGTTCGATCTGGCCGCACCTGCGACCATCGAGCTCGACACCGAAAACTCGACTGTCGACACTGTCATGGCGCTGTACGCCGGAAATACGACCGTATTCGGAAGTAACTACACAGTAGATGTGAACGGCGCGTTGGTGCCGTGTGATGACGACGGTGGTGTGAGCGCAGGCGCCTCGCGCATCCAAGCCCAGCTCGCTGCGGGCAGCTACTACGTGGTGGTCAAGGGCAAGACGGTGGGCTGGAACACGCCATCGCAGGCTTTCAATCTCTCGCTGCGCGATCTCACGAACTCCGGTTCGATCGCGTGCGCGAGCAGCAGCGAAGGCAATAAGCGCATCGTGCAAAACCTCGCGCCAGGTGACTATCAAGTCGTGATGGCCACTACGGGGGCAGCTGGCGGTGCGTATTCGCTCAAGTTCCGCGACACGGACCTGTCAGGTGTCCAGAACGGTGCGCCCGTGTCGTGCGTCGCGAGTGGCTCGCTCACCGTCAACAACTTGGCTGGCGGTCACGAGTACTACGTGGTTGTGAAGGGCAATACGGCCAGCGATTCGGGCGGTTATACCTTGACGATGGAGGACACTGTCAGCGCGTCTGCCGCCTCCGGTAGCACGTCGATCGCGTGTGCTGCCGAAAACATGATGATCGAGGGTACCTATCCGGCGGGCACGTATTACGCGCTCGTCACCGGCAAGGACGCGAGTGACAGTGGCCCGTACACGCTGAAGGTGCGGGACCTCGACGCGCTGCAGGATCAGAATCGTCTGGCTTGCGACGACAACGGTGGTCCGAACAACACCTCGGTGATCGAGCGCGATCTCAAGGCCGGCATGCACTACGTCGTGGTCAAGGGCAACGGCGAGAGCGCACGCGGTGCGTACAGCCTGCACGTTCGCGACGTTACGGCTGTGCCGGACCATGAGCTGGCGTGCGCCGGCGACGAGCAGTCCGAGCGCCTGCAAGCCGATGTTAGAGCGAATCAGGACTACACCGTGGTGCTCAAGGGCGATGCCGCCGCTGCGAGCGGCGCATACAATATCAAACTGTACGACCAGAGCGGCTTGAGTGATACCGATGGACAGAACGTGAAGTGCGTGGCGGACCCGCAGCCCGCGACGCTGGCGGGTACCGATTGGCATCGCAGTGCAGTCAACTTCGATTTGAACCTCAAGCCTGACACTTACTACGTGGCGGTGAAGGGCCGTCGAGCCACAGACAAGGGCACCTTCCAGCTGCAGATCGGCGAAAAGAGCGCGCGCACCACGACCACGTACACGCCGCCCGTTTGGTCGCAGATCCAAGACGCGCTCGAGACCTCGGCCGCACGCGTGTTGCCCGTGATCGCAACAGGGGGTGACACGACGCCTTATGTCCCCGCCGCGGAGGCGCAGGCAAAGGCGATTGCGTTGGCGTCGAACGCCGTGAAGGACGACGGAACTCCGATCTGGCAGAAGATCCAGAAGACAGGTCGCGGCACGGGCTCGGGCCTGATCACCGGTATTGCCGAGCTTGCGAACTATCTCGCGATGGATGTCTCGCTCGATGCGATCGACGGTCCCGATCCCGGCGCGTCGAAGTTCGAAATCACGATCGCGCCTGTGAATAGCGCGAGCTGCGATAAGCATCCGCTGGTGGACATCAACACAGGCGCATGCACTGGCGGAACCCCCACACAGAGCTGCAACACGCAGTACAACTGCTTGCCCGGATCCGCGCCGAAGTTCACGGTGACCTTCACGAACCCGAGCAACGCACCGGTAGAGCCGAATATGAACGATCCTTACGGAGGCTATCATTTCCGGCTGCGGATCACGGGCGACAAGCAGTATCTGCTCGACGAAGTGCCCGTGTACATCATCCCTACGAACCACGCGCCGATGGGACCGCCAGGTGGAGGCATGGCCTCGGGCTACGAGGTGTCCGGTACGTACGAGCAGGACATCCTCTCCGCGATTTGCCCGCTGGTTACCGATCTGCCGCAGTGGTCCGACATGTTCGTGAGCGCGGGCATGCCCGAGGGCACGAGCATGGACATAGAGCTCTGCACCAAGGACAAGACGGAAGACTTGGCCGGTTGCGTCTGGTCCAACGGTGGGTCTGGCACGCGCAAGAAGGTGACAGTGCGCTCGCAGGGCACCTGCAACAACGACAACCAGTGTCGCAACGTGGTTGGCTTTGGTAGCGGGTTCTGCTCTGCGGGTATCTGTCAGTTCATCACTGAGCCGAAAGTGGCCCACGACGTTTCTTGCTCGCAGGACAACGATTGCCCGAACGGCCCGCTCGGCGCTGGCGACTACGTGATCTCTTCGCGCTGTGAGACCACACCTAGCGCCTACGGCTATGGCTACTGTGTCTACACTTCGCTACCGGCAGACATGGGCGCCACTTTGCTATCAGGCGAACAAGGTCGACCGTTCGCACGCGTACGCTTCACTCTGCGTTCGGATACGACCAAGACCCTAGCGCCCACACTCTTTGAGTGGAACATGCGCTACTTCTGTAAGTCCGCACAATGACGGCTCCACTCGCCTCGACCAAACGAAGACTCGGCGCAAGCGTGAACTGCTTCACCTCGCCGTTCTCGTTGGAGGTTACACTAGCGCATAACTGCTGAGTCAGCTCTGCAACAGGCGTGAAACGGAGTGGTGCATGAGCGAAGTTCACCGGATCGCGTTGATTTCAGATATTCACGGCAACGAAATCGCGCTACGCAGTGTTATCCGCTCGATCCGTGAGCAAGGCGCTGACGAGGTGGTCTGTCTGGGCGATGTGGCGACGTTAGGCGTCGCGCCCTCCGAAGTGCTCGATATGTTGCGGATGGAAGGCTGTCCGTGCATCGCAGGCAACCACGATGATTACTTGCTCGGTGCCTCGCTCGAAGACGGCCACGCCGCGACGAACGTGCTGCGCGACGCGATCCTGTGGTGCCGGGATGTCATCTCGTCGCCGCAGCTAGAGTTCGTGCGCAGCTTCGAAGAAGGGCTGACTTTTCAGCTCGGTAAGCATCACACGCTGCAACTGTTTCACGGCTCGCCGAGCTCCAACTTGATCAACCTGCTGCCGGATACATCCTCGGACGAGCTCGAAGATCTGCTCGGCGAACGGCGCAGCGCGGTGATGGCCGGTGGGCATACGCACATTCAAATGCTGCGCCAACATCAAGGTACGTTGGTGATCAATCCTGGCAGTGTGGGAGCGCCTTTTCGTGAGTATCCTGTGTCTGGCCCGCCGATCATTCTCCCGCACGCCGAGTACGCGATCGTGGAAGCACGCGGCGCCGACATCAACGTGATGATGCACCGTGTGTCGTTGGATCGCGTAGCCTTGGCGCGCGCCGCGGCGGCCAGCAAGAACCCGCTGGCTTCCGACTTGGCGCAAGCGTACCGCTAGCCGCCTCCGCAGCCAGCGGCTGCGCTCGCTTATGTCAGGGGCAGACGACTTGGCGACCGAATGGGTCGTGGCAGCCGTCCGGTTTGCACGCCTCGGCCCGACAACCGGGCTCGGAGCAGCCCAAGTCCGAGCAGTCGGGATCGGGCGCGCCACAGCCGCAGTCGCACTTGTCGCCATCGTTGTAGGCTTCGGGCGCGCACGTCCAGCTGTAGCAAGTGTTGAGTTGCGTCCCGGAGCCGTGGCAGACCTCGCAGCCGTCGGCGGCACAGTCGGCATCGGCGCAGCCCTCGTTCGCGCCGCAGTCCGGATCGATCGCGCCGCAGCCACAATCGCACGTGCCGTCGAGTCCGTAGTTGATCTTCCCACACGTGCCTTCGACAGACCACGTGGGCCCTTCGCATGCAGCGCGCGCTTCGCCTGTGCTGTTGCAGAATTGGCAGGTCGCGGTCTCGCAGCCCGACTCGGTGCAACCCAAGCGCTGGTTCGCGCGGCAGCGCGGATCGGGCTTGCCGCAGCCACAGTCGCACTTGTCCTCCTGCCACGCCGGCGCACTCGCGTTGCCGCACGTCCAGCCGTTGCAGATCTGATAGTCAGTTTCCCCGCTGCCGGTGTGGCAGTAGTCACACTTATCGTTTTGACAGCTCGCTGTGGTGCAGCCGTTGCCGGAGCCGCAGTCTGGATCTTCGACGCCGCAACCGCAGTCGCAGCCGTCGCCCGTTCCGTAGTGCACGAGGTCGCACGTCCATTGCGCTGAGCCGCAGCCGACCGAGCGGTCCGGCGCTGAATTCGAGTCCGTGCAGCGCGTACAAGCGTCGGCGCGACAGCCGTGTTCAGCGCAGCCTTGGTCGTCGCAGTCAGGGTCGTCAGTGCCGCAGCCGCAGTCGCAGCCGTCGTTGCTTCCGAAACGCTGGGGCTCGCACTTCCAGCTCTGGAGCGCGTCGTCACACGGCACGGTGCGGCCCGTCTTGTCGTGACAGATCGAGCATTCGCTGGCGTTGCATAATGGCGTGCTGCAGTGGAACGCGCTCAGACAGTCAGGATCGGCCGCGCCACAGCCGCAGTCGCAGCCGTTGCCGTCGCCCCAAGCGGCGCTCGGACAGCTCCAGTTGAAGGGTGGACGCGAAGGCGACACCAGGGCGCCGGAGGAGTCGTGGCGCACGTCGCAAGTGCCTTTCCAACAGCCTGGCTCGGTGCAGCCGCTGCCGCGGCACTCGTCGTCCGGATAGACGCAGCCGCAGTCGCAGAGCATGTTGGATTTCGCCGAGTCACCGCAGGTCCAGGCGGTCGAGGCGAGCGGTGCAGTGCACGGCTTCCACGCGCCTTCTGCCGTGTAACAGGCCTCGCAACCCTGTGCGATGCAGGCGGTCTCGATGCAGCTATGGCTGACACAATCGGAGTCTGCGCTGCCGCAGCCGCAATCGCAGTAGCCGTCGTTCCAGAGCGTCTCTGGGCACGTCCACTCGTCGGGTGCAGGGCCGGGATCGAAGATCACATCGCCGCCCGAGTCCGGGACCTGTGCGGGCCCGCTGTCGCTGCCAGCGTCGCGCGTCGGGAACGGATCGCCGCTGTCCACGGGGTCGGTCCCTGTGTCGGCTTTGACTTGCGCGTCTTCTTTGCCCGCGTCGCGTGGGGAGGTCGTGCCCGTGTCCGGCTCACCCGCGTCGATACTCGGCAGCGGCTTGGTGCTCGGAGGATCGTCGCCGCCGCAGGCTGCGGTGCTCAAGTACATGGACGCGACAGCAGCCAACAGCTGCAATGGTTTCGAACAGCGCAAGGGCCGAAGAGGGCGCGAGCTCATAAGCTGCGATCTTACCTCAACTCCCTAGTGTCTTGCGTAGTGGCGTCGTGGCGCAATGAGGGTGTGACACTTGTTATTCTTGCTCACCGGCGAGCTGCACCGCTGCTCGTGTGTGGCAGCGGGCCCGCGTGTGCGAGCGACAGAAGGCTGCGCGCGCGTTGCTCTCGGCGGTATAGTGGCAGACGGGTTTCGAGCGCAGCCGCGAGCGGCGACGCAGCGAAAGAAGGCATCCTTGCGAGCTAGCCCTACCGCTCCCGATGTTCCGGCGCACTTGCTGCGTGTGTTTGTGGCCGCGACCGCGCTGTTCTGTTCTGTGCCGAGCGCGCTGGCCGCGCCCGACGCCTACGCGACAGGCGATGGCCACAGCGGCACGCTGAACATCAGCACGCCAGGGCAAGTCGTAAACAGCGGTCTCCCGCTGGCCGAGGCAACACAAGCCGGCGCGACCGAGCTCGCGGTGATAGATGCCGATCAGACCTTCAGCGTGGGCGACTTGGTGCTGATCTGGCAAGCGACGGGTCCGACCGTTGCCGTTCCCGGGGGCGACGCGGCGATCGATCTCAGCGGCACCGGCATCGGGCGTTATCAGCTCGCACGCCTCGTCGCGGTCGACGCTGATCGCGTGGTCCTCGATACGCCGAGCACACACGCGCTCGCCGCAGCCGATACGCAGCTCGTCATCGTTCCTGAATACGCCACGCTTACGGTCGGCGCGGGCGGCACCTTGGTCGCGCCACCGTGGGACCCCCAGGCACGCACAGGTGGTGTGCTCGCGTTGTTCGTGCAAGGGACGGCGCAGGTCGACGGCGCGCTCGACGCCAGCGGGCGCGGACATCCGGGCGGCGCTGTCGTGGTCGACAACACCGCGACGGTGGATTGCAGCGAGCTCGCGCTTGCGCCACCGCAGGGGGCTGCGCGCGGTCAGGGTGTCGGCCATCCGTTCGCGGACGACGACAACGCAGGTCGCGGCAACTTCGCCAACGGAGGTGGCGGCGGCGTGTGCGTCGGTGCAGGCGGGGGTGGCGGCGCGCTGCTTGCGAACGGTGGGCAGGGCGGCGCGAGCACAAGCGCTGCGGACGCTGGCGGCTTGGGCGGCGCGCGCTTGTTCACGAGCGTCGAGCAGTTTCGGCTGCTGATGGGCGGTGGCGGCGGCGCGGGCCACGCGCCGGGGGCGGGCGGCAGCTCGGGTGCAGCTGGTGGCGGCGTGCTTTGGCTGCGCGCGGGGACGTTGACCGGCACTGGGACGATCAGCGCGGACGGTGACTCGGCCGCGCCAGCCGATCCCGGAGGCGCCGGAGGTGGAGGTGCCGGAGGCACGGTCCTGATCGAGGTGGTGACAGACGCGACCTGCGAGCTGCGCGCGCGCGGTGGCGACGGTGGCGACACCATGCTCGCGAGCGGTCCGGGCGGCGGCGGCTCGGGCGGCTCGCTGCGGCTGACGGCTGCGAATACTGCGCTCTGCTCGCAGGATGCTGGCCAGGGCGCGCACGGCACCGGCACGAGCAACAGCGATTACCTCGCGACCTCCGGTGAGCCCGGCCTCGAAGTCAGCGTGGATCAAGCGCTCCAGACCGATCACGACGCGGACGGTGTGCCCGATCTTGCGGAAGGCGTGAGCGATCTGGATCAAGACGGTGCGCCCGACTACCTGGACAGCGATGACGACGGCGATGGTGTGCCGAGCGCGGAAGAGGGCGCGGCGGAGGCGCACGACACCGACGAAGACAACACGCCCGACTATCGCGACTCGGACGATGACGGGGACAACGTTCCGACGCTCGATGAAGACCTCGACGCGGATGGCGATCCGCGAAACGACGACCGCGACGGCGATACTACGCCGGACTATCTCGACGAAGACGACGACGGCGATGGCATCTTGACGCGGCTCGAGGACTACGACGCGGACGATACGCCAGGCAACGACGACACGGACTCAGATGGCTTGCCGGACTACGCCGATCGAGACGACGACGGCGACTTGCTCGACAGTCGCCACGAGTACGCCAGCGTTGCTCGTGACAGCGATCAAGACGGCACGCCGGATTATCTCGATCCGGACGACGACAACGACGATGTCGCGACCAAGCTCGAGGCACCCGACCCTGACGAAGACGCTGAGCCGGACGACGCGCGCGACAGTGATGCCGACAACACGCCCGATTACCTCGACACGGATGACGACGGTGATGGGCTGCTCACGCGCTTCGAGGGCGAAGGCAAGCCCACGGCGTACGACAGCGACAGCGATGGCACGCCCGATTATCTCGAGACGGATGAGGATGGCGACGGTGTGCCGTCGTCGCTCGAAGCGGCAGACCCGAACAACGATCACAATCCGAGCGATGCGCGCGACTCCGATGGGGATGAGCTGCCGGACTACCGCGATCCCGATGACGATGGTGACGGCGCTTCCACACGCGACGAGCGGCCAAACGGCGTCTCGGTAGACAGCGATGGCGATGGCATCGCCGACTACTTGAGCGCGCTGGACGACGGCGATGGCCTCGCGTGCGCGGATGAGCGCGATCAGGGCCAGGAACGCGACAGCGATGGTGATGGCCTCGTGGATTGTCGCGACTCTGATGACGACGGGGACGGCGTGCCGACACTGCTCGAGGACCGCAACCACAACGGCGACCCGCGCGACGACGACCGCGACGGCGATGGCCAGCCAGACTTCCTAGACACGGATGACGACGGTGATGGCGTCCCTACGCGGCTCGAATCAGTCGATCCGAACAACGATGGGAATGTGTCCGATGCACGTGATCGCGACGCTGACAGCACGCCAGACTACTTGGACGCGGACGATGACAACGACGGTGTCTCCACGCGCGCCGAGCAAGTAGACGACGTCAGCCAACTCGAGGCGTTGCGTGACCGCGACCGCGATGGCACGCCGGACTACCTCGACCGCGATGACGATGGCGACGGCGTAGACACGCGCTTCGAGAGAACAGGGGACAACGAACAGGACGGCATCGCGGATCGTCTCGATGCAGACGATGACAACGATGGCTTCCTCGCGCGCGACGAAGCGGCCGATCCGAACAATGACGGCGATCCCAAAGACGCACGTGACACCGACGCTGACTCTGTGCCTGATTGGCGCGATGACGATGACGATGGCGACCGCCTCTCGACCTTCCGCGAGCGCACGGACGGCTTGATGTACGGCAACGATCCTGACGAGGATGGGGTGCCGAACTGGTTCGATCTCGACAGCGACGGAGATGGCATCCTTGACGCGGTCGAAGGCATCAATGGTGGTGATGCGAACCGAGACGGCATCCCTGACTATCTCGACGCGGCGAGCGCACCTGCGGACAGCGACGGCGATGGCCTGACCGATGCGCAGGAGTGTGGCGAGACGCGGTGTCCCGACACCGACGACGATGGTCGAATCGACAGTCAAGATGCTGACGACGATGACGACGGCGTGCCCACGCGCGACGAGCGGCCTGCGGGCATGACAGTCGACTCGGATGCCGACGGCCGCGCAGATCATCTCGACGCGGATGACGACAATGACACCGTGCTGACTAGCGATGAGCTCGGCGCGGGAGCGGACTCCGCACTCGACACTGACGAGGACGGAACGCCTGACAGATTCGACACTGATGATGACGAGGATGGCCTAACTACGCAGTTCGAGCACACGTTCGAGCCGTCGGATGGCGATGAAGATGGTCTGCCCAACTGGCGCGATACGGACAGCGATGGCGACGGTGTGCCCGACGCGGTCGAAGGCAGCGAAGACCGCGACGGCAACGATCTGCCAGCTTTCCTCGATCCGCTCGAGTCGCCTGCTGACAGCGACGGAGACGGCGTGCCGGACAGCGTAGAGTGCCCGGACGGCGACGACTGCGACACGGACCAGGACGGCACACCCAACGTCCAAGACACCGATGATGACGGCGATGAGTTGCCAACGCGCAGCGAGCGCCCCAACGGCCGCAGTCGCGACACCGATCAGGACGAAACGCCTGACCACCTCGACGCGGACGACGACGGCGATGCCGTGGCCACGCGCGACGAGTTGAGCGCCGGGGAGCCGACAGACAGCGACGGGGACGGCACACCTGACCACCTGGACGCCGATGACGACGACGATAGCGTCGCGAGCGCGGACGAAGCCCGGGGCGACACCGACCGCGATGGTCTGACGGACCGCTTGGATGACGATGATGACAACGATCAGCTGAGCACGCGCACCGAGCGGGATGACTCCGAGCGCTTCGGTGAGGACCTCGACGACGACGGCGCGCCGAACTACCGCGACAGCGACTCAGATGGCGATGGCATCCCTGACAGTCAGGAGCGCGAAGACGCCGATGACAACGACGTGCCTGACTACTTGGAGCGCGCTGCCGGCAAGAGCGACTCGGGTTGCAGCACGCTGCCGGGAGCTCCCTCGCGCGGTCTTCCGACGCTGCTGCTGCTCATGACCTGGTTGCTGTGGCGCGGCCGGCGGGCGGCGGCGTAACACGACTGCTCCCATCTTTCGCCGGCCCTCGCTTGTTCCGCCCCGTCCTGCGGTTCCGCGCTGTTAGAGCGCGCACTCCAAGCGCTTTCGGATCAGTCGGAACTGCGAGGTCGCAGTATCCAAGAAGCCCACGAGCAACTGACCATCCTGCGAGACGCGTGCGGTCAGACGGCCGCCGCTCGCGCTGGCCTCCGCGATCACGTAGCTCGCGACGTTGCCGGCGCTGTCGCGCTGCAAGTTGCCTTCCTTCGTGAGGAACGTGACGCGCACCTCGGCGCGTTCGGGATCGTCCGCGAGCAGGCTGCGAAACGCGACCAGGTAGCCGCCGCCGAGCCGGCTGACCGAAGCGTCGCGGCCTTGGAGCGGGAAGCTCGCGACCTTGATCTCATCGCTGATCAGCGCGCCCTCTTTGCTCAAGCGGCGAAAGCGGACCTCGTGGCGATCACCCAGGTTTTGTGAGTAGACCACCGCTCCGCCGTCTTCTGTGCGTGTGGCCAAGTCCACCGTGTTGCCGACGCTGACTGCCGCAGTGAGCTGCAAGGGCTCAGCGCGTGGCGCGCCCGCGGCGGTCAGGGGCATGAGATACACGCCGGGCTTCTTGACCTCGGACACAAAGGCGAGCGCACCCGTGCTGTCTCCGAGCTGCGCCAGCGCGAGCCTCGTCGGCCCGTATTCGGCGTCGCCGGCGACGAGCGTCTGCGGCTCGGATTCCGCGCCGCCCTGCAGCAGGATCGAGCGCTGATCGCCGTCTTGGCTGATCCAAGCGAGATACGGGTTGGTCCCAAAGCTCGCTTGCACCGGTGTCCGCTCGCGCACGAGGTTATTCGTGATCGACGAGCGCTCAGGGTTCCCCGGCGGCGCGAGCGAGCTCGGCAGCTGCATACCCTGCAGCTCCGCGCTGCCGGTGACATTGTCGATCCAGCGCAGCCGATAGCCTTCGCCCTGGTAGAGCAAGCTCACACCCTGTGCGACCGTCTCGCAGCTGGTGAACATCGTGTTGGGCTCGGGATACTCACCGAGCGAAGCGACCGGCAGCACGCTGATCGCACCACAATTGTCGCTCTGGTAGGCGACGCCGAATCCTGTCAGACCGGGCGTGACTGCAAAGCCCGCTTCGTCACCGAAGGTCACTTCCCGCGCGAGCTCGCCGCGCTCTTCGACGATCTTGCAGTCTTCGCGCGGATCGAACGGCTCCTTCGGACCGCCGTCGTCGTCCTGTGCCGTCGCGTCGCCGCTGCTACCAGCGTCAAACACAGTCGCGTCGGGAAGCGCTGCGTCGTCGCCGCTGGCGGCGTCCATTTCGGCGCCAGCGTCACCGCGTGGCACCGGGACGGAAGGCCCGGCGCCGTCGTCTCCGCAGGCGCTCAGGCCGACCAGGATGCTCGCCGCGCATGGCGTCAGGTGAAGCTTCGAGCTAGAGCGTCCGCGCATGACTGTCCTCACTTACTGCGCGCTGTTGCAGAAGTAGTTGAGCGACCAATCGTACACAGTCGGCGCTGTGTTCGCCGTGGTGTTTGCGCCCAACCCGATCTGCATACGCAGGTTGGAGGTGTAGTTTTTGTCCTTGAGCGCGTCGCCGATGTACACCGGCTGACCGGAGAACTTGCACACACCCGTCTTGCAGGTCGCACCACGCGTGCAGTCTTCGTTGTTCGTGCAGCGCCCGGCAGTCACGTAGTGACACGTGCGTGTGGAAGCACAGTAACCATCGGGACAGTCGCTGTTCTGAGCGCATGACCGTCCACCGGTGACCGTAGCCAGCGGCGTCGGTGTGCACGTGCTCAACTGGGTTTTGTCCTCGGACGCACACACGCCAAATGACACGGTGGTGCCTTCGGGGAGGTCTGCGTTCCAAGTCAGATCGTGCCAGTCCGGCCGCTGCGTTCCGACGCACTTGGTCGCGCTTAGGTCCTGCCAGTAGCTGCCGGACGCAACGTAGACGGGACTCGGCGGCGCAGGAGCGACACTGTGCGGGATGATGTAGATGGGTACCTTGTCGACGATGAACTGTTGGTCGCCGATCAGCTCCGCACGGAAGTTGTAGCCGCCGTTCGGATCCGCGGCGTTGTTGCGCACCGGCGTCGCGGCTGGGTTGGTGAACGCCAGCTCAAAGCGCGGGCTCGCACCGGGCGCACAGCGTTGATGCTCGGTACTGGAGATGCCCGAGCAACCGTCGCCGGGTGTGTCGACCACGCGCACCACTAAGCCAAAGCCTGGATTCGGGTCGGGCTCGAACACCACGCGCACGCTGACGTTCATCTCCAGGTAGTTCGCGAGCGCGCCGATGCCGGTGATGATGGTCTTGGACAGACCCGAGCCATCGCTGTCGACGTCGAAGACCAAGGGCTGCAGGTTCGTACCCACAGCACCTGTCGCGTTGGCCAGCGCCCTGGCTTGCGTGCGTGTCGCTGAACAATCGCCTGTACCGTTAAGGCCATTGCCGTGATCCCTGTCGTCCTGGCACGACAAGACCGGGATCACCTTCACCTTCTTGGCGTTGAGCGCGGCCTTTGTCTGCGTCCAAGTAGGCGGCACGAATGTGGTAGCGGTGGTGGAGACGGCGCCGATGTTGAACTGGTACAGACCCTTGTCGCTGGTCTTGTTGCCTTTGACCAATGCGTAGTACGTACCCGCAGTCAGCGACTGGCTGATCCTCGAGTAAGTCTCATCGGTGACGTAGTTGTTGTTGCAATGGCTCGCGGCGAAGCCTGTGATCCTGGTCGCGTCGCGCACGGACAGCTCATATGCGCCGCTGCTGCCACCACTTGTGCTGCTCTGCAGCACAACCGTATATGTTCCGATGCCGAGATCGCGCTCGATGTACGAGCTGTTTCCGACGCCGCTCGTAGCGTCACACGCGAGCCGGTTAGTAGGCACGGCCGTCACATCGCGGATGTTGATCTTGTAAGCGCCTTTGTCGGCCGTGGTCATGCCCTTCACGATGACTCGGTAGGAGCCCGCCGCTAGATCACGCTCGATCAGCGATGTTCCAGAAGGTCCAGAGTTGTAGTCGCATGCGTAGTTGGTCGTGTACGTCACGGCCGTGTCACGCATCGTCAGCGTGTACAGACCGCTGGCTGAGCCATAGCCGCGCAACACCACGTAGTAACTGCCGGCGGGTAACGTCTGGGTGATCCGCGATGCTTGTGTGCCCGTCGCCAGATCGTCGTTACACGTGACGAAGCCCGGTGGATTCGTTCGATCTTGAATGCGCAGCGCGTACGTTCCACGCGCCGTGCTGCTCGTGCCTTTGACGACGACGAAGTACTCACCTGCCGCGAGATCGGTTTCGATCTGCGAGTCGCCATTGCCAGCCGTGTTGTCATCGCAGGCGATCCGGCCGGTCGCGGCGATCGCGTCCAGGTTACGCAGCGTGACCCGATAGTTGCCGCTGTCGGCGGCTGTTTTGCCTTTGACCACCGCGTAGTAAGTACCGGCGGTAACGTAGCCTGTGAGCTTCGACGTGATCCCGCCCGTGCCCGAGTTGTCGTCGCAGGCGATGGTGTTCGAGATGTCCGTGACCACGTTGTCGCGGAAGCTCAGCCGGTAGTTGCCGTGCGAAGTGGCCAGGCGACCTTTTACGATGACGTAGTAGGTGCCCGCGTTGAGGGTACGCGTGATCTGCGAGGCAGTGCCGCTGAAGTCGTTGTTGCAAGTCTGCTCGACGTCCGTGCTCGAGGTCAGCGCGAGCACCGTGTCGAAGCTGGAGCCGATGGTGTTGATCACCACGGTCCGCTGCGTGGCGAGCGTAAACCGGTAGTACGCATCGGGCGCGCTCGCGGTCGCGCCGCAGCTCGTGAAGTTGTAGTCTGCCGGCAGGCCGGTGGTGGTCCCGGTGTACGCAAGCCACTTGCTGTCGAGCGTTCCGATGTTGATGGCGCTGGCCTTCTTGTCACCCGCGTTGCCTTGCGCCGTCGCGGTGGGCGGCGCTGCATCCGCGACGCTCGCAGGGTAGAAGCCCAAGACTGTATCGAACGCCGAGCCTTCGGTGTTCAGCTCGTAGTTGCCTGCCGTGCCGATATCGACCCGGAACACCGCGTCTTTGCCGGCAACGTCAGCGGCGCACGTGGAGGTGTTGATATTCACGTTCGCGGCCAGCGTCGCTGTGCTGCTGTTGAAGCTCTGCAACGAGCCGTAGCTGGTGTTGTTTCCGGTGATCGTGTACGCGCTCGCGACAGCTTCGTTCGTGGGCGGCGTGTCCAAGTTGACGCTGCTCGGAATCGGCAGGTTGCTGTGCAGCGATGCCACCGTGTCGAATGAGGCGCCGGCGGTGTCGATGCGCACGCGGGTGGGGCTGCTCAGTGAGAACTTGTAGACGGCGTCGCGGGAGCTGCTGCTCGAGTTGCAGCCGACCTGCGCGTTCGTGAAGTCGGCCACCATGCTGTACGTAGTCGCACCCGTGACCGACACGTTCTTGCTGTTGATCGAACCGAGGTCGAGCGCTGAGCTAGCGATCTCGTTCGTATTGGTGGCTGCCACGGTGGTCGCGCCGCTGCCGATCGCGCTGCGGAACAGCGAGACTGAGGTGTCGTATTCGCTGTTCAACGTGTCGATTTCGACAGTTCGTTGGCTCGCCAAGTTGAAGCTGAACACCGCATCGCGCGAGTTGTCGCTTGTGCCGCACTGCGTCAGTGCATTGTCGTAGTCGGCGCGCATGCTACGCGTGTCGCCGGTGTACTGAACCGCTCTGCTGTCGAGCGCATCTGCATTCAAAGCTGTTGCAGCAGTCTCGTGCGCGATGCCGGCTGCGGATGTGCTTGCGTACACACCGGTATCGCCGGTCAGCGCGAGCGCGGCCTTGAGCGTCGAGTCCTCCGAGCTCACGCGCACACGTGTCGGCGCGCTCAAGCTGAACGTGTACACCGCGTCCGTCGCGGCATCGGCCGCTGCCGCGCTGCCGGTGCAGCCGAGCTGCTTGGCCGAGTAACTCGCTGTGATCCCTGCAGCAGACGTGCTGCCCGAAAAACCCCTGTTACGCGTATTGATCGCGCCGACTGCATATGCACTCGCGGCGTCGTCGTTGGTATCGGGGATGGCGGTGTAGCTGTTTTGCAGTGGAGCACTGCTGAACAGCGCCATGCTGGTCCCGTAGGTCGAGCCGCGCGTCGAGAGCGCGACGCGCGTAGCCGAGGTCAGGTTGAACGTGAAAGTCGCGTCTTTGCCGTCGGCTGCGGCTCCGCAGCTCACGTCGTTCGCGGAGTAGTCGTGCTTGAGCCCGCTGCTGTCGCCTGACGCCAAGACGAACTTGTTGTTGACGTTGGTAAAAGCGTACGCGCTGGCCGCGAGGTCGTTGGTGTTCGGATACGACGGCAGCGTCGTGGATTGCGGCGGCGTTCCGCGAAAGATCGACAGCGTGGTGTCGAAGTCGGAGCCGAAGGTGGTTGCAGTCACGGTCTTGGTCGACGCCAGCGTGAACTTGAACATGGCGTCGGGCGACTTGTCTTCTGCTGCGCCACACGTCGCCTGGGTCACGTTGAAGTCGCTGACCATGCTGTCGGTGTTGCCGATCATCGTCAGGTTGGCGCTCGTGATGTCGCCGAGATCTTGTGCGTTCGCGTAGGTCTCGTTGGTCGACTTGATCGGCGTGTGCGTACTGACCGTGCCAGCGTTCATGCCGAGTGTGGTGCTGAGATACGCGTAGTCGTTGTTCGCCGGGCCCTGATGGAACTGCGCGTCCGTGAACATCAACACGATCGGAATCGCGTTGTCCCGGAAGCACGGGTAGCCGTACGAGAGGCTCGGACAGTCAGTGCGCGGTGCAAGCCCTGTGCGATCAGGTCCGAAGTAGTAACCGTTGCCGGTCACCATCGAGTACAGCGCCAACATCGAAGCTTCGGGCCAGTCGTTGTTGCCCACCGTGTTGAGCAGCGCCACGGCAGATGTGACCTTCGAGATGTCCGAAGTGATGTCAGATAGGTTGCGGTAGGTAACGCTGTCCGTCGCACCGTAGCTGATCGGGATCTCGCGGAAATACCCGACGCCGAAGTTAGCGTCGCGGATCAAGCAGCGCACGGCGCCGATGATGCCTTGCGTCTTGAGCTCATTGTTGGGCCGGCGATCGAAGTCGTAGTCGGCGCAGTCATAGGCCGAATCGTTGACGAAGTCGCCGGTCGTAAGGTCGGCTTTCAACCGATCGCGCTCAGCCGTCATCGAATTCGACTGGTCGACCATGAAGTACACGTCTGCTGAGTTCAGATAGAACTGCAGGTTGACCACGCCGGTGCCGGTCTGGCCCGGCGCAACATCCAGGAACAACGTTGGATTCGCGGTCGCAAACGGCTTTTGCAGCGGGTAGGGATCGTAGATGTCAGGGATGCCGTCGCAGTCCTGGTCGGGCGCAGCACCCAGCACACACTTGCTCGGATCGAACACCGGCCCGCCGCCAGTAGATGCATCGGGGACCTTGGCGTTCAGCGTAAGGCCGCCCGTATTTGGGCTCACGATGTTCGACGAATTGTTCTTCAGACCCGCGTCTGTAGGATCCAGGTTGTCGCGCACGACGAAGCAGTTAACCGTGCAATCATTGCAGGTGCGTACCGGAGCCATCGGATCGAGCACGGCTTGCGTCTCGAGCTCTTCCGGCCGCGGATAGCTCACGATCGACTCGCAAGCCGACCAGCGCCGCTCGCGGCAATAGCGTGTGCCTTCGTGGCACATGACGGTGCCATCCTCCGCCATGCTCGGCTCGCGGTAGCACGACACAGCCTTGGCGCCGTCGTCGCACTCACAGCCGTCGGCCGGCGCGATGCAGCGCGTGCAGCCTACGTGCTCGGTGCGATCGCGATCATCGCAGTCGCCGCCCGCTGCGCAGCCTTCACCAAAGCCATCGCCGTCGCCGTCTTCGCAGGTGGACTCGCCAGGTTTCGGTGTGGCGATACGCCGGTCACCCGTTTCCACGCATGCGCCGAGGACGAGCACCGCAACCGTCAGGACAGTGAGCGGTTTCATCTCACGGTTATTCTACCGGCTAAGCATAGTCAGACAAGCCGGCGCGGCTTGGCCACAACGCTGCACCGTATGTATCCGCCCGCTTACATGCGCTCAGTGTGACGTTACTTATAGGTGGAAAGTGTCAGCTCAGCGCAGCAAGCGCAGATCCACCCAATCGATAAAGTCGCGCCACGTCTCGGCATCTACATCGTAGCCGATCAGCTCTAATACTGCGCCGTCGCTGATATCCAGATCGAACAACTTGGCTGGCTCGTCCGCGACGAGCTTCCCGCTAGACCAAATCAATTGGTCGTCCAAGTAGATCTCACAGCTTACCTTGAGCGAGAGGTTCGCGTTCTTACCCAGCGGATGATGCCCGACCCCACCGCGGAAACGCCGGAAGCCATCGCCGCGCAGGTTGTAGCGCAAGATCGAAAGCGGCGTGACGCCGAGGCCGCGCTCGTAAGTCTTCTTCCCGAGCTGCAGCGGAAAGCCACCAGCGCTCTTGTTCACGCGCATCGTGCCATGTTGGAAGCTCGGCTTGAGCTCGTCGAGCCAACACTCCGGCTTGTCGGCGCACGCGCCTGCACCGTTCACCAAGCGCTCGTAGTTCGGGATCAGCTCGCGCTGAAACTGCTCCCACGCGAGCAGTCGGTCCACATACGCCTGCACTTGCTGCGGATGTTTGGCGGCGACGTTGTCCCGCTCACGCCCGTCTTTCGTGAGATCGAACAGCTCGTGGCGATCGCGATCGACCGTGTAGATGTACTTCCACTGACCATCGCGCAAGCCAAGGTAGTGCCGTTGCCAGTCGCCGTAGAAGTAGACCATGTGCGGCTGGTAGTCGCGCAGCAGGCTCGCGCCTTGATGACGCGGAGGTTTGACCATGCCGATGGTGTCGAGGATCGTAGGCACGAGATCGGTATGGTTGCCGATGCGTGGCGTGCGCTTGCCGCTGAATAGCTGCGGATTCACCAACATGAGCGGCGTACGCACCGCGGTCTCGTAGATGCGCCCGCCATGCATGAAGTCACCGCGGTGCTCGCCAAAGCTCTCACCGTGGTCGCCGACCAGCACGAGCAATGTGTCATCCACCTTGCCCTTACTCTTCAAATAGTCCCACAGCCGACCAACCTGACTGTCGATGAGATGAGTCGCGTTGCGATAGCGGTCGACGGCTTCTTTGGTGGGGAAGGGCGTCGGCGCGTCTTTGACCTCGTAAGGCTCGTGTGGTGCGAGGAAGATCAGGTGCAGGAAAAATGGGTTCGGATTGCTGCTGCCTTGGTCAAGCCAGGCCAGCGCATCGTCGATCACCGCGCGATCGTCCGCGCCCCAGCTCACGCGCTTGTACTTCTTCCGGTTCTGCAGCGCAGCGCCGTCGCGCATCACGTCGTACTGGCGATGCTTGAAGAACGCGTCTTTGCGCGTGTACGTGAAGTGTCCGCCATGGAACAAGCCGGTGCGGTAGCCTTGCCCCTTGAGCAGCTCCGAGATCGACTGACAGTCGACTGCGGGGTTCGTGTACGTCTCGGCCTCGGGCAGCGCTTGCGGATAAGTCGCGCAGCTGATCGAGAACAGCGACTTCATCGAGACCGGCGCCGCCGTGTAGTACTGATCGAACATCAGGCCATGGGCCGAGATCTCGCTCATGCGCGGCGTGTCTTGAGGCTTGCCGTTCCACAGCCCAGTGTGACGCGTGCTCGCGGACTCGAGCACCACGAGCACCACGTTCGGCCGCTTCATCGGCAGCTTGTCGACGTGCACCAAGCTGTCGAGCGGCTCCACCGCGGGCGCCTGACCAAACATCAGATCGCGCGGGAAATGCGGCGCGCCGCGCATGTCCACCGAGCGCGCCTGCGTGCGCACGTAGTAGCGGGTGGCGCTCGCGGTGAACTCGTAGACGGCGCTCATCTGGAGCGTCTGCGACGCGTCCTCGGGCGCGAGCCGTCCGAGCAATACCAAGCCCACTGGCAAGAGGCCGAAGCACAAGCCGACGCTGAAGCGGCGCAGCGCGCGGAGGCGCCGCGCTGCGAAGCGTGCGAAAAACGGCACCAGAAAGCAGGCCGCTACCAGCAGCACAGCCGCAGTGATCGGCACGGCTAACGGCAGCGTGCCCAAGCCCGCATCCCACAGGTCGCTCACGCCCCCCGCGAGCATGAGCTGGGTCAGCTGCAACGTCGTCTGCAGCGCCGCGTACAGCGGCACCGAGACGATCACGATCAAGCTGCCGAGCAACAAGAAGAAATAGCCGAGCGCGATGCCCAGCCACTTGAAGCGCTGCGGCAGCACACGCAGCAAGCCGCCGACTGACAGCCCGATAGCGATCGCGACCCACAGATCGTGCGCGAGCTCGCTGCCGAGCCAGAGCCAGTGGCGCGCGCCGAAGCCGCGCAAGAGCCCGCCGCGCAGCGCGATCACCAGCATCGCGCTGCGTCCCAGCCAGGTCAGCAGCAACAGCGCCAGCGCGAAGCCAGCGCCGACCGACCAGTCCGCGTCGCGCAGCTCGCTCCGCAGCTCACGGCGGCGCCGGAACAGACCCCAAGCAAAGCGCGGTCGCGCGGCGTCTCGGTTCATGGTTTGGTGGGGACGCAGCTACAGCTCCAAGTAACCTGCGATGCGTGCCTCGATCGCCTGGACGGTGTCCGGGCTCTCGAAGGTGGGCGTCAGTTGGTACTTGCCGTCGCGGTGCTGCACGTAGCCTTCGTCTTTGAAGGCCAAAAGCGCGTTTTGCAGGATCATCTTGCTCACGGCTTCGCGGCGCTCGATCTCGCCTCCGAGGTACATGCGGTGACCGATCGCGAGCGAGCGCTTGAGCAGATCCTTTTCGCTGAGCGGGCTACGCAGCAAGGTCGACAGGCCGCGCGCTGCCACGCGGTAACCCTCGACGAAGTTGCGTACGATCGCGGCGTACGTGCGCAGCCAGACGTTGCCGCTGTAGCCGTCGTGCCCGACGCCCACGCGCACGCGGTCATTTGAGGTCAGCTCGGCTTCGCCCGCGCGCTGCATCGCCGCCAGCGTGTCGTTGAACAGCGCGTCGTTGTCCTTGTCGAGCGAGTAGCGGAATTCGTGCTTGAACAGCTCCGCGAGCTGGATCGTGCGCTCTTTCACCACCGCCACGGGCAGCTCGCTGCCGCGCGCCATGAGCAGCACCACCGAGAGCAGCGCGCGCTCAGCGAAGAAGTGCACGATCAGGTTCTTGGTGACGTCGAGCTCGATGCGCTTGCGCTCAGGCACGCGGTACATCGATCCGACACCTGGGCGACTCAGCCTGCGATCCTGCTCGGCGGGGAAGTCACCCGGGCGATGGATCTCGATCAGCTCGGCGTCCACGAACATCTGCGTCGACTCGAGCAGGGTGTCCTCGTTCAGCACGCCATCGGTCTCGGTGCGCGGTGTCACGCGGGCAGATAGCTCGGAGAGCACGCGCAGGAGGCGCTGACAGCGAAACAGCAGCTCCTCGTGCGACAAGCTGCGCCGCTCATCGGACAGCAAGACCAGCGCGACCAGCGCACCTGGCGTGACGGCCGTCACGCGATTGATCTCGTCCATCGCGCGGTTGCCGAGCCGCGTCAGCACCGCACGGCGCTTGGCCGGAGCCGACACCGCCGTCAGCGGCAAGCCCAGCTCCTCGCAGATGCTCTGCAAGCTGAGCGGCTTGCCGAACTGCATGTTGATCCGGCCGTAGCGATTACGCAGCACACCCGCGCCGCGCAGCAAGCCGGCTGCATCTTCTTGGGTCTTTTCTGCGCCGATCAGCTCGCGCCCATAGGTCGTCGTCTCGACCAGGCGCTCGTAGCCGATGCTGATCGGAACGAACACCACTTCGCGGTTCTGCACGGCCAGCGCGGCGTCGAGCACCATGCTGAGCAAACCGAGCTGCGGTCGCAGTGTCTTGCCGGAGCGACTGCGCCCGCCTTCGATGAACACTTCCAGGGTGTGCCCGTCGCGGATCAGCCGGCGGATGTAAGCTTCGACCGTGGCCGAGTACAACCGGTCACCACCGAACTGGCGGCGGATGAAGAACGCGCCCATGCGCCGGAAGACCGGCCCGAGCGGAAAAAACGAGAGGTTGTCGCCTGCAGCTATCAGCGGCAGCGACATGTTCTCGTAGCGAAACACGTATGAGAGCACGAGGAAGTCGACGTAGCTCTTGTGGCTGGGCAAGAGCACGATCGTCGCTTCTTTGCTGCGCTCGCGGATCTCGTCGATGCCCGCGCGATCGATATCGATGCCGGAGTAGACGCGCCGGAACAGATAGTCGAGCGCCACCTCGCAGGCTTTGATCATCGCGCTGTCGGGCATGGCTTGCATGCTGCGCACGGTGGCGAGTGTCTTGCGTGTGAGCGCGACGCGCGCCTCCGGCTTGTCGCCAGCCAAGTGCGCGATGATCTTCTGCAGCTTGGGCGAGCGCAGCACCTGATGGCGCTGACGATCGGGTGGGGCAAGCGCTGGCCCGGTCACGGCGCGCCGCTCGCGCTCGAGCCGACGCAGCATGACGTATGTCACGCGCCGGACGTTCGTCTCATCGGAGACGCCTGGGTTCTGCTTCAAGAACGAGCGCAGATCGAGCGCTTCGCCCGTGCGCATAGCGACGTGTTTGTAGTTGTAGACGAACTGGGCGATGGTGCGCAGCGAGCTCGGCCACTCGCGCGGCCCGAAGAACGCGTCGAGCGGATGCGCGCCATGTGTGTCCGGACGATTGGTCCAGAGAAACACCTGCGGTACGAGCAGCACCGGGCGCTCGGTCTCGCGCTGCAGATCGATCAACGTGCGGATCAGCTCGTCGCCTTCTTTCAGGCCACGGCCGCCGCTGGCACCAGCAGCGACATCGAGCACGCTCGGTGGCCGCTTCAAGAACAACGCTGCAGAGCCCTTGCGATCGAGTGCCGCTCGCAGCTGCTGCGCGGGCGTGCTGCGCTTACGCAGCGACAGGCGCGCCCACAGGCTGTTGTTGCGCGGGTGCGTGACGAACGAAAACGGCAGCTCGTTCGCAAAACCGATGCGCGGCAGATCGTAGCGACGCGTCAGGTGATCGAGGGCGAGAAAATCGATCGGGTTCAGGTTGCGCAGCACGTACACGACGCTGCCGCGCTCCGACAGTGCGCGCACTTGGCGCACCCAGGCGTCGTCGACCGCGATCGAATCGAAGAAATAGCCGTAGAAGATCCGCAGCGCGGGATTCGGCTCGTAGTCGTCAGCGCTATGCGGGCCGCTGTGCATGCTGCTCTCAGGATCACTCTTCTTGGTCGCGCTGTCGCGCGCAATGGGCACGTCACGGGGCACGTCACGGGGCAGGTCACGGGGCATGTCAACAGTCATATTCAGTTCTTCATGCGCTCGATGTACTCGCGGAAGTACGCGATGGTCTCACGCAGACCTTCTTCGATGCCCACCCGCGGCTCCCAGCCGAGCAGCTGCTTGGCGCGTGTGATGTCGGGGCAGCGACGTGTGGGGTCGTCGATCGGCAGCGGCTCGAACACGAGCTTGGAGCGCGAGTCGGTGAGCTTGATCGTGAGCTCTGCCAGCTCGCGAATGGTGCGCTCACTCGGGTTACCGATGTTGACCGGCCCCGGATCCTCGGGCGTCGCGAGCAAACGCACCAGGCCTTCGAGGAGATCGCTGACATAACAGAACGAGCGTGTTTGCTCGCCCTCACCGTAGATAGTGATCGACTCGCCACGCAGCGCCTGCAACACGAAGTTCGAGACCACGCGCCCGTCGTTTTCATGCATGCGCGGACCGTAGGTGTTGAAGATACGGACGATGCGCGTGGCGACGTCGTACTGGCGCGCGTACGAGACGGCCAACGTCTCGGCGCAGCGCTTGCCCTCGTCGTAACACGCGCGCGGCCCGATCGGATTCACGTGCCCCCAGTAGCTCTCGCGCTGCGGATGCTCCTTGGGGTCGCCGTAAACCTCGCTGGTCGACGCGATCAAGATGCGTGCACCCACTTCGCGTGCGGTCTCGAGCATGTTGAGCGTGCCGTGCACCGCAGTACGAATCGTACGCACGGGGTTCTTCTGGTAGTGCACCGGCGAGGCAGGACACGCCAGGTGGTAGATCTCATCAACTTCGACGATGAACGGCTCGGTCACATCGTGACGCACGAGCTCGAAGCGATGGTCGTCCAACAGGTGTTCGACGTTGCGTCGCGCCGAGGTGAAGAAGTTGTCGAGGCACACGACCTCGTGACCGAGACCGAGGAGCTTCTCGCATAGGTGAGAGCCCAAAAAGCCTGCACCGCCACTCACCAAGATTCGCTTACGCATGCGCCTCTATAACAAGCTGTCCGAAACCGCGGCAAGTATGAACGAGGCGGAGTTTAGAGGCCCGGAGGGCCGGTTACATTGCGACGAAGGTGCGGAAGCACTAGAAGTCCCCCCATGTCGAACGAGCTGGAGTGGGTGGTAGACGGCGGCATCACGACGCCGGAGGGCTTCGTAGCGGCCGCAACCGAAGCAGGCATCAAGAGTTACGCCGCGAAGCAAGTCCCGCGGGACGGCTCCGGCAAGCGCCTCGACCTCGGTCTGCTCGTCTCTGACCGCCCTGCTGCGGTAGCCGGCGTATTCACGAAAAACCGCATCTGCGGCGCTCCAGTCACGGTCTGTCGCGAGCGCGTAGCGCGCGGCAGCGCACAGGCGCTGATCGTGAATTCCGGCTGTTCCAACGTCGCGATGGGCGAGCGCGGCCTGCGCGACGCGCGCGCGATGTGTGACCTGGCAGCCCAACGCCTCGGCATCGCGCCAGAGCTCGTCTTGGTGGGCTCCACAGGCGTCATCGGGCGCGGGCTTCCGCTCGACAAAATCGCCGCTGCCGTGCCCTCGCTCACACCTGCTCGCGCGGCGGGTGCTGACTTCGCGCGCGCCATCATGACCACGGACACTGTGCCGAAGTCGCGCGCGCTGCGCGTCAGCCACGGCACACGCCGTTACAGCATCGGCGGGGTCGCCAAAGGCTCCGGCATGGTGCACCCGGACATGGCGACGGTGTTTGGGTTCTTCACAACTGACGCGCAAATTCCGCACGCTCGACTGCAGGTGCTGTTGCGTCAGGCGGCCGACGTCTCGTTCAACATGATCGACGTCGACATGGACACTTCCACCAGTGACACGATGCTGCTGTTTGCCAACGGTGCAGCTGGCGGCGGCGAGATCGGCGCGGGTTCCGCCGAGGAGGCCGTGTTCGCGCGGGCGCTCACCGCGCTCGCGACCGAGCTCGCCCGCGATCTGGCGCGCGACGGGGAGGGCGCCAAGACCCTGATCGAGATGGAAGTGACAGGGGCTCGCAGCCTCGAAGACGCACGCATCGCCGCGCGTACGGTGGTCTCTTCGCCGCTGATCAAGACCATGGTGACCGGGCGCGATCCTAACTTGGGGCGCGTGATGATGGCGCTCGGGCGCTCGGGCGCTGAGCTCTCCGAAGGGCTGATCAGCGTGTGGATCGGTGGTCAGTGCGCGTTCCAGCGCGGCGCCCCGACCGAGCTCGACTACGCCGCGATCTCGCGCGCCATGAACGCACCCGAGGTGAAGCTCAAAGCCGATCTCGGGCTCGGCGAGCACAGCGCAAAAGCTTGGGGCTGCGATCTGACAGCGGAATACGTCAGCATCAACGCCGACTACACAACCTGATCAGCGATCAAGGCGTGCCGCTCGGAGCGGCAGGCACGTTGCCCGACGCGGGCATCAGTGGCCCGAGCTGGACCAAGATGCTCGGCGGGCTGTTCGGCCCGACGCGCACGACCTTCGACTCGTGCCCGGCGAGCCGCAGCACGTAGACCAGGTCTGTGCTGCCACGCGCCACGCGCACGGGCGTGCTGCCCACGACCGCGTTGCCGACGAGCACTTCCGCGCCTGCTGGCTGCGACTTCAGCTCGGTCGCTTGGACGCTGTTGGCGGCAGCACTGGCCTCGCGCGCAGTGAGCGCGCTGGTGTCACTTTGGCGCTGATCAGGCGCTTTGTCACGATCGTGCCAGGGCTTGAGTGTCGTCGGCGCGAACGGATCCTGACCTTCTTCTTGTGGATCATCGTAGGCCGCAGCATCCACGACTTCTTCAGCCGGAGCTTGTTGCGACAGGAACATCGAAGCCGTCAGGCCTAGGGCCGCGACCAGCAGCACGACGAACACCCAGTCGCGCTTCGATCCGGTCTTCACCTTACGCTGCATGATCAGCGTGCGCTCACCTGGTCGACGCGGACGGCGCGGTCGCTGTGTGTTGCCCGCTCCAGTCGTCGACATGGAGGGCGAAGTAGTGGCCATCGACCGCGGAATCGAGCTCGATCTCGAAGATGCAGGCGGCTCGTAGTCACCGCCGCGACGCAGCGTCTCGTCGAAACGCGCGTGTCCGCCGTCCGCTGCACCCACGCCGCTCGTGTTGAAGCGAGACGGGCGTGGTGCGGAGGGATCGGGGAAAGCCGGCGCAAAGCCCGGCGTCGTGGGCTTGCGCGTACGCTTGGGGTTCTCTGGCTCGTTCGGGAAGTTATTCGTCGATGGAGCGTCCGAGCGACCAGCATGGCCCAAAGGCGCTGTGCTGCGGAGCTGGATGTTTGGCTCCGATGATCCTGCGCCCTTGTGGACGGTGAGCTCCATGCGCAGCGTGCTACCGAGGGACGGTCGGATCGTTCGCGGCTGCGGACCCGGCGTTCCCCCTGCGAGCGGCGCCGTGCTGCGCGGGCTCGTCCTGTGCAGGTCGTCTGTTTCGCGCGGTTCTTCGGCGCGAATCATCTTCGGCATCGTCGTGCGGACGACGCTGTTGGCTTGGGCGAGCGCAGGCATGTCCACGCCCGCCACTGGCGTGACCTTGTCGTGCGGGTTGTCGTGGTTCCCGTGGCTGTCGCGGCTTGTGTCCAGCGTAGAGCCGCTCGGCAGCGTGTCGCGGACGGCGGCACGCTTTTTGGCCTTTGCGCTCGGCCTGCTGTTACGCGAGCCTGCGCCCTTAGGCGGTTTTGACTTGCGATAGCGAGGGGTTCCGTCGGTTTCGGCCACGTGCGGTCCTCTGGCGCGCAGACTGGCCATGCACGCGCATGCGCCGGTAAGCCAGGCTGTTTTTTGGCATTAGCCCAGCGTCGACGCAAGGCGTAGGCGGAGTAACCATGAGCGGTTTCATGCAGACTTTCAGCGGCATGTGCGTACTTCTCGTACGGTCGTCCGGGAACCACGATTGCCGCTGATGGCTGGCATTCGCGTTGCAGCCAGCGGCGGCTGGCTCAAAAGTCCACGCGTACGTAGCGCTGGCCGGTGTCTGAAACATTCCCGCCGCCGGATCGTGCGCTGGCGAGCTCGTCGAAGACTTTGCTGCGCTGTGTCGCCTGCTGCGGAAGCTCGACCACCAGGGTGCGAGAGGTACGGCCTTGCGCCACCTGCTGAATGTCTGCGACCCAGACCTCGCGCGCGCCTTGGCTCATCAGCTGTTCGGCGAGCCCGCGCAGCTGTTCTGTGCTGAGCTTTGCGAACTGATTCTTCGTCTGTGCGACGAAGCGGCTCGCAGTCTCGTACGTGCCCGGCTCGAGCCCGACCTCGTGTAATGCATTCGTAATTTGCGTGTCAGACGCTTGAAATACGCCGGTGGAAAGCGCGAAGCCCATGCCGGCTAAGATCAATGCCGCGAGCAGCAGCTGATGCGTCGCGTTCGTGTACCAAGGGCCCGTCTGTTGACCTGAATTCGAAGGCGCAAACGGTGAAGGTGATAGCGGCGGCTCCGATTCGGCGTCGCTGTCGCCATCATCATCGCGCGCCTTTGGGCTGCGAGGCGAGCGCGCTGCGCCGCGGCGTTGTCCGCGCACGCCACGCTCTGACATCTCGTCTGGCGTGTCGTTCAACTCGGACAGCGGGTCGCGGCTGTGCTCGAGCAAATCGCTGTTTTCATCCCAGCGGGATGGCTCGGAGTTGAGCGAGCGCAGCCGTCCGCTGCCTTGCCCATTGCCGTTGCCGCGCGTGGGATGCCAGTTGGGTGCGAGACTGTCTGGACCTTTGCGTGCACGCAGCGCATGCAAGTCCGCAGGTACACGCGGCGCCTTGGGGATCTGCGGCATGTCCGGGTCGTAAGCGAGCGGCGCCATGATCCCCAGCGAATCCTGTTGGATGTGCGGAGGATTGGAGGCTGCTGATACGGCTGCATCCGAAGGCGCTGGCAGCGACATGTGCTGCGCGCGATTCGCGCTCTCGCCGAGTGGCGCGGTACCAACGCGCCGGCACTCGACTACGGCACCGACGGCGTGCAATGCGCGCACGTAACGTTCGGCTAACTGTGTCGGCACGTCGCGCTTCCCGATGCGCGGTACGGAGTGCACGAACACACGGGCGGATGCTTCGCTCAGGCCGAAGACGTGCATCATCGAGCGGGCAGCACGATCCTCGCTGACATCGAAACGGAGTACATATACGTCGAAAAGATCCATAGCCAACCCCCGCGCGCTCTCCCCAGGAGGCGGGTTTAGCCATCATCGCATAGGCGTGTATCGTTTGACACGCTTTCAGGTGTCCCCAAGCACGGCTAGTCAAAGCGAATGGGATGGGGTGGCCGCTCCCTAACTACGGCCACCCACGTGCAGCGCGCAAGCGCTCACTCCGAAGAGCCGGAATTGCCCGCGATGTCACGAGCCATCACCGTCTTGCGGCCTTCGCCCTTAGCTTTCTCGATAGCTTGATCGCAGGTCGCGCGCACCAGATCCGACAACGCCTCCGTCACGGCGTCCGACGTGTTCATGCTGGATTTTGCGCGAATGTAGGCCTTCACCTTCGAGATGACGACCAACACCTCTTTCGTACCTTGTTCATCCGACATCAGTAGCTCCTTATTATCCGCTGGATTATCCGCTGGCTGAAACCGCGTGGCGGTCGCGGCTCGCCGCACCACGGAAGGAGCGCGGGTGTCAGTACCCGGGCTCCGGTTAAGAGTGACTCGGCTGAGCCGCTCGTTATCTACGGTGTGTTCGGGCCGCTCGGGCCGCTGTTTAGCACGAGCTGCAGGGCTCTCGCGCCAATCTTCGCCTGATCCGGCACGAGAACCTGGTTTAGCGCGGTCCGCGGATCCGCGACCACCGGGGACACTAGATTCCGATGACTCGGCTAACTCCCGCTCCGCCAGGAATTGATCACGCGTTGGGGCAGTTTTTTCTTCGGCCCATGCCTCGCGATGTCGCAAGACCGGTACGTGCGCTTCGAAACAGGGCAGCGAACAAAATGTGAGTGGGTTTCGCGCACGATTGCAGGTGGAAACACTGCACACATAAAACTGCTTTCCAAACTCGAGAGCACGCTTGCAGCTCGAACAAAGCCGGAAGTGCCTCGGTTCACCTTGATCCACGACAGATTTGTCAGGCGCGGTGGGTTTGGAATCCGTCATTAGACAATAGCTGTGAGATCGCCATTGCGATGATGAGGTCGATCGGACAGCGGTCCCGCCGCTGTGCTTGGTTCTGTTTCACCATATACCGCCGCATTCGCGCAACGCATACGTTCCGGAGAATCGAAGAGAAGTAAACACAGCGCACTCTATAAAGTGGTGCAAGCAAATCGCGACGATTACGTACAACACGGTAACCTCGCAACACAATGAGCTGCACGCGAAGTGTTCGCGATGCATCTGTCCAAGCTTGGGGAAGTACCCGTGTTTCCGCGTGGTTGAAGAAACGTCGCGCAAAGAGCTGCGGCGATTTGTGACGCACGCACCAGAGCAACTAATGCAAGAGGGAGTTGCTCTGTCCAGTGATGCGTGCGTGAACCAGCGCACGAATGGCAGCCAGATCGAATGGCTTCGCCACATGCTGATTTGGCACTTGTGCCAAAAACTGCTGTGCCATCGTGTTGAATGCGCCACCTGTCATGAAGACCACGCGGTCGGACAGCTCTGGCGCGATCTTCGCTAGCTTTTCGAAGAACGTAATGCCGCTTGTGTTGGGCATCATTACGTCGCAGAAGATCAAGTCAAACGCGCGTTGCTCTGCGACGATCGACAGCGCATCGCTGGCTGACAGCGTAGCCACTGTTTCATGCTCGGCTTCGAAGATGCGCGTAAGCAGCTTCAGCACCAAGCTGTCATCGTCGATGAACAGCAAGCGCCCGCGCCGATGATTGTTGGCCTCTGCAGGCGAGGTCGGTGCGGCTGGCTCGCTCGGAGGCATGGTGACATGCGCACTCGGCAGCTCGACCCGAAACGTGCTGCCGTCGGTCGGTGTGCTGCGCGCAGTGATGCGACCACCGAGCGCGCTCACGATGCGGTGGCTGATCGCGAGCTCCAAGCTGATCCCGCGGCCCACGGGATTGGCCGCGAAATATGGCGTAAACAGGCGGCGCGCGATGTTTGCGTCTACACCTACGCCAGTGTCGCTCACCTCGATCACGACCCGGCCACTCGCCTCGCTCGCCAGACTGATCGAGATCTGATTGTGGTCCGCGTTGCCAGGCGCGATCGCTTGTGCGGCGTTGATGATCAAGTTTCGGATCAGCTGACCGAGTCGTCCTTCGTTGCCGAGCACACATGGAACCTGCGCGTAGCGCTTGACGATCGTCGCGCTATGCCGTGTCTGATTTGCGGTCAGGCGCAGCGAGTCCTCGATCACCGCCTGCATGTTGACAGGCACAGCTTCGACGTTGTCGGTCTGTGACAGCACGTCGAGATCGTTGACCACATCGCGGATGCGTCCGCTGCACTCGTGTGCGTCTCGCAGCTCGGCGCGCATGCGCTCGACGCCACGTTGCCCAGACTGCCCGGATTGGGCGCCGTTTTCGCTGATCGCAGTGACCTCGCCGAGCGCGAGCTCCACGTTCGCTGCTAGAGCTGCCAGCGGATTCTTGAGCTCGTGAATGATCCCGGACGCGAGAATACCGACCGAGGCCATACGGTCTGCAGCCAAGAGCCGCGCATCCGTGAGCTTCTGAGACGTTATGTCACGCTCTGTCCCAACCACGCCGATGATCTGTCCCGACTCTGATTTCAGGGCGCTGTAAGCCGTCTGATAGTGCAACGTCGCATCGGACAGTTCGATCGACCACTCGTGCATGCTGCGCTCGCCAGCCAGCGCGCGGCGCATGGCGCTTTGCATCGCGCCGCCGAGCGCGGCACTCCAGATGTCGACCGGCGTGCGCCCGAGCAGACGTGCCCCTGCGAAGCCGGACGGCGTGGCGCGGCGACCAAAGATGCGATCGTGCTTGAGCTCGTTGCTGACCGTAAACACGGTGTCGCCCATGGAGTCGATCACTGCGCGCAGCCGCTCTTCGCTGCGGCGCATCGCCGATTCCGCCTCGCGACGTGCTTTGCGCTCAGAGGCTTCGCGCAAGGCGCGCTCGACCGCGAAGCTCAAGCGCGCGAGCTTGCCCTTCATCAGGAAGTCATCGGCGCCGGCTTGCAACACGGCGACCGCAGCTTCTTCGCCTGCCGTGCCGGATACGCAAATGAACGGCAGCGTGTCGTCGCTGGCTTTGACGATGTTGAGCGCGCTGACGGCGTTCAACGCCGGCATGGCGAAGTCAGAGATTACGATGTGCCATGATCGATTTTCGAGCTCTTCGACCAAGCGCCGCTCGCTATCGACTACGGCGTGATCGACCAACCACTCGCTACGCTCGAGCTCGCGCACGAGCGAATCGGCGTCAGCGATGGCATGTTCGACAAGGAGAACCGAGATCGCCCGCATGGTTGTCTGCCTCCTCGCGCGTCAGGTTATGCCTTCGCGCGACAGACTGCACGCATTGCGGCGAGTCGCGGACAAAAGCGCGCTAAAGCGCCATGTTGCTTCGCGCCACGGCAGTCTGTGTGCGAATCCGCCACACAGCCATTCTGTGGCACGCGTGAGCGACCGCTTTCGATCCGCCGGTCTAGAATAAGCTCGACAAGACCTTGAGGCCGCCGATCCAGACCCCGATCAGGCCTCCGATGCTGCTCAAGACAAACACCAGCAGCACGCGCAAAAGGCGACTGCTCCACCAACGCGAGGCGATCGCAAGATCGTCGGTGACTGTGGAGAATTCATGCACGCGCGGCGAATGCACGTAAGCTTGAACGAATGCGGTCACGTGCCCCACGCCGATCAGCGGCGACAAGCTGGTAAAAGGCGCGGAGATCAGCGCAGCGAGCACCGTCAGTGGATGCCCGAACGCCACGGCGGCGCCAATGGCGGCAGGAATACTGTTAGCGACCACCCAATACAGCGCGCTGTCGGTCGCGGCTTCCAAGCCTTTGTTCACAGCGATCGCGCCTATCGAGAGCAGGATCAACGCCGGCAATGCCCAGCCGAGCACCTTCCACAACGTGGGCACTTCTGGGATGCGCGTGATCTCTGCCATGTCGACCGGCAGATCTTGCTCGAGCGCCAAGCGCATGCCCATGACGTGCCCTGCGCCGACCACGACGACCACCTTTTGACCAGTGGTGTCGCGGATGCGCTGCGCCAAATATGCGTCGCGCTCGTCGATCAACACGCGCCGAAGTGCGGGCATCACACGTCCGAGCTCATTCATCAACTCAGAGAGCACGTCGCGCTCGCGGATCCGGCGCAGCTCGTCTTCATCCAACTGCTGTTCTTCGAACAGCCCGACCAGGATCGAAGCCAGCAGCTTGCTCTTGTCGAGCAGCGACAGCGCGCTCCATGCACGACGCAGCGTGATGCGGATGTCGCGATCGCACAGCACCACGGGGATGCTGAGCGCTTCTGCGCTGCGCGCGGCCTCGAGCAGCTCACTGCCCGGCATCACGCCGAGCTTGCCGCCTAGGCGCTTCTGATAGGACGAGAGCAGGAAGTTCAAGAACAGCGTCGCCAGCTGGCGATCGCGAATCACCTGGCGCAGGTCGAGCCCCTCCCAGCGGGTGCGCTCGACCAGCGCTTTGTGACGCCGCTCATCGAGCTCGACGCACACCTGATCGGGCCGCTGCTCGTCGATCACTTGGTGCACGAGCTGCACGGATTCCGCAGAAATATGTGCGGTCCCGACCAGGATGATGTCGCGCTCCCGGTAGCGGAGGAATTCTACGTCCTTCGGGTACATCCGCTGCTCAAGAGGTGACTCAGTGATCGGCGATGATGGGGGCGAGGGCACTTTCAGTCTGCGAGCGAAACAGCGTCGCGCGTATCGCTCGCCTCAGCTTAGCG
>Ga0209082_1000028_pt1 | contig 113026 bp, 89 predicted proteins | sample ColdCreekSource_FD_184127 | JGI IMG/M metagenome (GOLD analysis project Ga0209082, IMG submission 184127) | Groundwater microbial communities from Cold Creek, Nevada to study Microbial Dark Matter (Phase II) - Cold Creek Source (SPAdes) (version 3) | ecosystem: Environmental > Aquatic > Deep... | reverse complement strand
CTGGCGTTCTGTATTGCAAGGTTGTCGGCTATATGTTGCCGACGGGACCCGCCATTCTTATCTGCCGTTGCCCCTTGCAAGGGCAGCGGCTATGGCTGTTCCGATTCAGTTTTCAAAGACCGCTTATCGCGTTCCCCGTTTCAGGGGGCGCTCACTCTACTTCGACCAGCTCGGTTCGTCAAGGTTTTTTTTGCCTGACGTGCTCTTTGGCGGACTGCTTTGCCTCAGAGCCCTTGCTGCGTCGCGAGGGAGGCGGAAGATACTCCTGGAGCCGGCGAGGTCAAGCAATTTGGGTCGAGAAAATGCAGACCGTCGGAAAGCCCCCGGAGAGAGGCCTCTACGGCAGGGGTATCCACATGGGGAGCCCCTGAGACGGTCCTGACGGCAGGTCGGACAATGTCGTCTCCGGGATCGCGTAGCCCGCGCCGCTCAGTTCGAGTCGGCAAGGCACGGCTACGAAGTACGGTCGCTGGTCGTAGGTGCGGCCGACCATCCCCTGGATGGGTGAGTCCCACGACTGCCCCGGCTCACAGCGCTTCGCCGCGGCGATCAGGCTGATCTTGTCGGTCGCGCAGGTGAAGTGGGGGCCTCCGTCGAACGGGTCGACCCTCTGGGCGTACTCAAACCCTACCCGGCGCAGCATCTTTTCCACGCCCTGGGTCTCCGCGCCGACCGCACCTATTACGCGCTGGGCCTCTGGGGAGAGCAAGGTCGCGTAGATTTCGTCCGGGAACAGACTGCGGACGAATTCCTTGTTGCTGCGGCTCAGTCGGTCCGCCTCTCGGTAGCTCAAGCCAGTGAAGCGATGGCCGTACGCTTCCCAAAGCAAGCTCGACCCATCGGGCTCGAACGGTGGCAGGAGCTCGGCCAGCACCTGGTCGCGGAAGTCAGCGCGGTGCAGCGCGATGAACAAGAAGCGCACATACGAGATCAGCGAGCCGAGCCGTTCGGGCGAGCGCCGACTTTCGGGGTGCATCACGAGCCCGCCCAGCTCGGTCGGTCCGTCGTAGCTGTAGCGCGTGGTCAGCACGCGGTGGATGTAGTGGCGGTCGAGGGTCCCGCTGTATTTCTCTTCTTCGCGAACTTCCAGATAGATGTACGGCACACCGCGCCGACCGAGCTGCGCGATGATCATCGAGGTCCCGACAGCGCGTCGCTCTTCGCGATCCCACAGCACGAACACGTATTCGCGCTTGCGCGGATCGCGGATGTCGCCGCTGAAGCTGCGCTCGGACGTCTCGAGCAAATGTCTGATCGCGACCGGGTCATCGGGCAGATTGACGGTGTTCAAGTGGCGCGCGAGCCGACTGAGGTCTTCGAGATGCTCGGCACTCGCGGCTCTGATTTCGTAGCGACTCGCCATCCAACTCAGCTCACCTCGATTGTATCACCGAGCGTCACGCGAGGTCGGGGGGTCGAGCCGAGTGCTCCTAGTAGGGCCTCGAAAACGCGGTCAGGTCGTGCAGAGGCATGTAGTACTGTGCGCTCATGCGAGCTGTCGCACAGCGCGTGAGTCGCGCACACGTAGAAGTAGCCGGTGAAACCGTGGGTGCCATCGGGGCGGGATTGCTCGTCTACCTCGGAGCAGGCAAAGAAGATTTACCAGCGGATCCAGCGTGGATGGCCGACAAGCTGGCCAAGCTTCGCATCTTCGAGGACGAGCAAGGCAAGTTTGCCCGCTCCGTGCTGGACACCGGCGGCGAGGTCCTGGTCGTCTCGCAGTTCACGCTGTACGGCGACACGCGGCGCGGCCGTCGGCCTTCGTTCGATAGCGCCGCACCGCCTGAGCCAGCTGAGCGTGCTTACCTCGAGGTTTGCGAAGAGCTGCGTAAGCTCGGCCTGCGCGTGGCCACCGGACAATTTCGCGCGAAAATGCAAGTACACGCGGTCGTCGCTGGACCAGTCACCATTCTGCTAGACAGCCAGAAGCAATTTTGAGGTGCACGTGACCAAGGCAGTCATCGGACTTACGGGTGGGATCGCATCAGGCAAAAGCGTGGTCGCGCGCGAGCTCGCCGCTCTCGGCGTCACGGTGATCGACGCCGACCGTTTAGCGCGAGATGTGGTGGCGCTCGGCACCGAAGGTCTAGCCGAAGTGGTGCGCGCGTTTGGCGAGGAAGTACTTCAACCAAACGGTACGCTCGATCGGGAGCGTGTGGCGGCGCGCGTGTTTCGCGATGCCGATGCGCGCGCACGGCTCAATGCGATCGTTCATCCGCGCATCGGTCAGCGAAGCGCTGAGCTGATCGCAGCCGCTCAGCAGAGCTCGACGCCGTACATCGTGTACGAGGCACCGCTCTTGGTCGAGACTGGATCGTACCGCGGACTCGCGGCGCTGGTCGTGGTCGCGACATCACCCGAGGCACAGATCGCGCGCGTGATCGGGCGCGATGGCTTCTCTGACGAAGCAGCCAAAGCACGACTGGCTGCGCAGATGCCATTGGATGCGAAGCTCGCAGTCGCGGATTACGTGATTCAGAACAATGCCGGGCTCGACGAGCTCAAGGCCCAGGTCACGAAGTTGCATGACACATTGTGCGGGCGTTTCGTCACCTCCACAGTCCATCCATCGAGTGAGAAGCCGTCATGAGCGAAGCGCACGAAGTCTGCCTATTGACCGGGTTGCCCGATGGGTTCCTCGCGCGAAAACTGCTTGATCAGCTGCTGATCGCGCACCCGGGCATGCGCCTTCTATGCCCGGTGAATGAAGCGAGCTTCGACCGGGCGCATGCGCTCTTGTCGCAACTGTCAGCTCATGATCGCGAGCGCGTGGAGCTGTTGCGCGGCGATGTGACAGCGATGGATTTCGGGCTCTCCGGCACGAACTATCTGGATCTCGCTGCCCGCGTGAACGTCATTCATCATTGCATGTGCGCGAGCCAGGGCGGCGTCGCGCGCGACAGCGAGCGCCGGCACTTCGTCGGCAGCACGGGAGAGGTGCTCGAGCTCGCTGCTGCGCGTAGCTCGAAAGTTCGACGCGTGCTCCACTGGAGCAGCGCGCGTTTGTTCAAGCCGCAGAATGGCCGTGTCACGGAGTCCGAGAGCAGCTGCGAGAGTGGGCCGCGATCGCGCGACGATGACGCGCGCTTTCGTGCGGAGTTGCTTGTGCGGGAGTTTGCCAAGCGCGTGCCCGTGACGGTGCTGCGGCCGAGCATCATCGTGGGGGACTCGCGCAGTGGAGAGATGGATCGCTCCGAGCCGATCTACTCGCTTTTGCAGCTGATCGTGAACTCGCCGAGCGAGCTGCGGATCCCGCTACCTGGCAGCGGCGATCAGGCCTGCAACTTGGTGCCGCTCGATTACGTGGTGGAAGCTGGCTTGGCCGTCGCGGATCATCCAGACAGCGTAGGCCGCACCTTCCACATCATCGATGAGCGTCCGACGAGCTTGGGGCGCATCTTCGAGCTGCTGAATGAGACTGCAGGGCGCACGCCGGCACCGCCTGGTCTGGCGCGCAACTTGACCGCGCTGCTTTTCAACGCGCCCGGCTTGGAGCGCTTCGGGCAGGTGCCGCGCAGCTTCCTCGACCTGCTCTCTGGCGACGTAAACTACGACGCGCGCAACACGCGCGAGCTGCTCGCGGGCACCGGCATCGAATGCCCGAGCCCCACCAGCTACTTGAACCTGATGGTCAACCGCATCAAACGCGAACAACCACCGAGCATCCGGCCTGCGCGCAGACAACGAAGAGACCGCGCCCCCGAAGAGCTCGACGATCCCCTCGACGTCTGACGCGCGCGATGGAACCAAAGCCCACGCACTTGCGTGGGCTGGCCCGCAAGCTTTATTTGCCTGCGACCGTCATGCCGCTCACGCGGAACGTGGGGGTGCAGATCGATGTGCGTAGGTCGAGGTCGTCGGCGATGCCGTCGATGCGCTTGAGGATCTCGTCGAGGTTGAGCGAGATCGTCACCTCGGAGACGGGAAACTTGCGCTCGCCTCGCTCGAGCCAGAAGCCCGAAGCGCCGCGGCTGAAGTCGCCCGTGACCGCGTTGAAGCCGAAGCCCATCATGTCGGTGACGTAGAATGCGCGCTCAGTGCTCTTGAGCAACTGTTCGACGCTCTGCTTGCCCGGCTGGAGGATCAGGTTCGTGGTGGACGGTCCGACGCCACCACTGCTGCCGCGCGAAGCGTTGCCGGTGCTCTTCTTCTTCAGCTTCTTGGCGCTGTAGGTGTCCAAGATGTACGTCTTGAGAATGCCCTCCTCGACGACGCTGTTGCGCCGCGAGATCAGACCTTCACCATCGAACGGACGCGAACCGGGTCCGCGAGCGATCAGCGGGTCGTCGACGACATTCACGAGCGAGCTCGCGACCTGTTGCCCTTCCCGGTCGAGCAAATAGCTCGACTTTCGCCAGATCGAGCCACCGTTGATGCAGCTCGCGAGCAGCCCCAGGATCGAGCGCCCCGCATCCGGATCGAAGATCACGGCCACTTCTTGCGTGTCGAGCTTGCGCGAACCGAGCTTTTGCAGCGTGCGACGCGCGGCTTCCAAGCCTACGGCCTCAGCGTCCTCGAGCTGGTCAGCGAAGCGGCGCGCGCTCCAGTAGTAGCCGCTACGCATCTTGCCGTCTGCGTCGCTTGCGACTGGGTGCACGCTGATCGAAGTATAGGTGCCGCGCACGCCGCCGCGAAAGCCACCGCTGGTGACCAGCGCCGATGCTCCCGCTTGGCGCGAGACGTTTGCGCCTTCGCTGTTTGTCAGGCGCTTGTCGAAGCCGAGCGCAGCCTTCTCGCAGCGCTTGGCCATCTCGATCGCGCGCGCCGCGTCCATGTCGTTGACCACGGGATCGAACAGCTGCAGATCCGCGTGTTCTTGCGCGCGAGACAAGTGCGAAGGATCAGGTGGGCCCGCGAACGGATCGGGTTGCGAGAGCTGCGCGAGCTCCAAGGCGTCGTCGATGAAACGCGACAGGCCGGCTTCGGTGAAGTCGCTGGTATGCGTGACCGCGACTTGTTGCCCGCGCATCACGCGCATCCCAAGCGACCTCGACCCGGCCTCCTCCACCAGCTCGGGCTCGCCCATGCGGACCTTGACCGAGAGGTGTGCGCCTTCGCTGATGCCTACTTCTGCAACATCGGCGCCCTGCTTGAGCGCCCGTTCCATGACTTTGGTGCCGAGCTCGATGAGTTTATTGATGTCGTATTCGATCATGCGGAAACGCTCGTCCTCAACCCATCTGCGTGCCGCCTACCGTCATGGAGGCGATCTTGATCGTGGGACAACCTACACCGACGGGCACCGATTGCCCGTCCTTTCCGCATGTCCACACGCCGTCGGAGCTCTCGAAGTCGGTGCCGAGCATGCTGACCTTGCTCATCACGTCCGGGCCATTTCCGATCAGGTTCACGCCTTTGAGCGGCGCGGTGATCTTGCCGTTTTCGATCAGGTAGCTCTCGGTGAGCGAGAACACGAAGTCGCCGTTGCTGATGTCCACTTGGCCGCCACCGAACTTGCGCGCGTAGATGCCCTTCTTGACGCTGCCGATGATCTCGCTCGGGTCGTGTGGACCTGCGAGCAACCAGGTGTTGGTCATGCGAGGCATCGGGTGCGACTGGAAGCTCTCGCGCCGACCGTTGCCTGTCGGTGTGACCTTGAAGTGCTTGGACGAGTGCTGGTCGTGCAAATACCCGACGAGCTTGCCGTTCTCGATCAGCACGGCTCGCTGCGGGACGTTGCCTTCATCGTCGACGTGGATCGTGCCGCGTGAGCCGAACAGAGTTGCGTCATCGACCACAGTGCACAGGTCGCTCGCGACGCTCTGCCCTACCCGGCCGGTGTAGTTGCTCGTGCCTTTGCGGTTGAAGTCAGCTTCCAAGCCGTGCCCGACAGCCTCGTGCAGCAACACGCCGCTGTCGCCGGGCGCGAGCACCACTTCGAGCTCACCGGCTGGTGATTCTTGCGCGTCGAGCATCGCGATCGCGTGACGTACCGCTTCCTTCGCGTGCCACTCGGGCGAGCGTTGATCGAAATACTCGACGCCCATGCGACCGCCGCCACCCGAGCCGCCGCTCTGGCGTTTGCCGTTCGACTCCACGATCACGCTCACCGAGAAACGAATCATCGGCTGACGATCGTGGACGAACTTGCCGGTGCTGGTCGCGAGCAGGATCTCGCGGATCTCTTCGTGGAGTGAAGCCACCACGCGCGAGACACGGGTGTCTTCGGCACGCGCCACGCGATCTGCGAGTAGCAGCATGTCGCGCTTCGCTTCGCCCGGTACGTCGAGCGAGAGGTGCTGCGCCGCGTAGCGATTGGCGAAGCTCGGCACTTCGAAGCCTGCAGGGATCGGTGCGCCGCCCTCAGCTGCAATCTGCGCTGCGGTCTTGGCCGCGCGCTGCATCGCTTCCGGCGTGAGCTCTTGCACGTAGGCGTAGCCGGTGGCGTCGCCCTTCATGACGCGCACGCCGAGGCCTTGGCTGACTGACCGGCCTGCAGCTTTGAGGATGCCCTCCTCCAAGCTGTAGCTGCCCGAAACGCCGTACTCGAAGAACAGGTCGGCGTAGTCGCCTCCGCGCGAGAGTGCGATCGTTAGCAGTTTGCGCGCGGTTTCAGCGTCGATGGGCTCGGAGCCATTGGGGCCGAATGGCGCGTGGTAGCGGCTATCGTTGCTCATGTCTGTTCAATCTAAGGCCCGGATCGCCCGCCCGAAAGGGCTCGACGCGATTTTCCTGAGTGACGGTGCGTCCCCATTAGCCGAAATGACGTAGGAAATCGGAGACCACGCCGGCTACGCGCTCGATTTGAGCGGGGGCGAGCTCGGGGTAGATAGGTAGCGCGAGCACTTCACGCGCGGCGCGTTCTGCGACTGGGTTGCTGCCCGCTAGTTCGCCCAAGTGAGCGAAACAAACCTGCAGGTGAAGTGGCACCGGATAGTAGACCTCGGAGCCGATGCGCTCGCGCTGCAGATATGCTTGGAGCGCGTCGCGATGCGGCGTTTGGATCACGTACTGATGGTAGATGTGATTCGGTTGCTGGACCACGGGCGTGCGCAGCAGCGTTTCAGGCAGCGCTACGCGTGCAAACAGCCCGTCGTAGAGCCGTGCATTGTTTTGACGCGCTTTGTTCCACTGGGGCAGATGCGGGAGCTTGGCGCGTAAAAACGCAGCTTGCAGCGCGTCGAGCCGGAAGTTTCCGCCGACCAGGGCGTGGTGGTACTTCGGTTCGGCGCCATGCGCGCGCAACAGGCGCGCACGCTTGGCGAGCGCGGCATCATGCGTGGTGACGAGGCCTGCGTCGCCGAGTGCGCCGAGGTTCTTCGTCGGGAAAAATGAGAAGCACGCGAATGCGCCGACCGCGCCCGCTTGCCGCGGAGCTGTGCCGGCGCCGAGCGCTTGGGCTGCGTCTTCGATGATCGGCAGGTTCAGCTTGGTGAGCGCAGCAAGATCGCAAACCTGCCCGTACAGATGGACCGGGATGATCGCCTTGGTGGCACGCGTTACGCGTCCCGCTGCGAGCTCGACGTCGATGTTGAAGGTCTGCGGGTCGATGTCCACGAACACCGGCTTTGCGCCCACGCGCGCGACGCAGCCAGCCGTCGCGAAGAACGAAAATGCCGGCACGAGCACTTCGTCGCCCGGACCGATGCCGAGCGCGAGCAACGCGAGCAGCAGCGCATCCGTTCCGCTCGACACGCCGAGCGCGTGCGGGACGTCGATCAGCTCGGCGATCTCCGCTTCGAATGCGCTCACCTCGGGGCCGAGGATGAAGGTCTGACTGGCCAGAACACGCTCGAACGCGCGCTGCAACTCCGGCTGCAGCACAGCATGCTGCGCTGCAAGATCCACGAGCGGAATCGGCGCGTACGCAGCCGCGTGCGGGCTATTCGCTGTCTTATCCTCGGCAACGCCGCGCGCTTGCTGAGCGCGATCGTTAGACGCTGCGCCGTCAGCAACCACTGTGGCTACGAGCGTATTCTTCAGGGTTTCATCCTCGGCAGCGACGTGCGCTTGCTGCGCGCCACCGAATGCCGCTGCTTCCGCGGAAGTTGCAGCTGTAGGCTGCAGGGAGTCAGGCGCTTTGCGGCTCACAGCCCTCCGCGTCGATCTGGTAGCGCGCGCCGCAGTCGCTGCAGCTGATGAGCCCAGTGCCGTGCAAGCGTTCGCCGCAACGGCACACGTAGCCGATGGCTTTCGCGGGTGCGCCCACCACCAAAGCGTAAGGCGCGACGTCGCGCGTGACCACCGCACCTGCGCCCACGAAGCAGTACTGGCCCAACATGACACCGCATACGATCGTCGCGTTGGCGCCAACGCTCGCGCCGCGACAGACCTTTGTCGGCAGGTATGCGTGTTTGCGTGAAACGAACGCGCGCGGGTTCTTCACGTTGGTGAACACGCACGACGGGCCTAAGAAAACGTCGTCCTCGAGCTCGACGCCTTCGTAGAGCGAGACGTTGTTTTGGATGCGTGCGCCCGCGCCAACACGCACGCCGCGCCCGATGAAAACGTTCTGGCCGAGCGAGCTTTGTGCGCCGATTCGTGCGCCTGCAGAGACATGTACGAAGTGCCACACATGGGCACCGTCGCCGAGCTCCACGTCGTCATCGATGACTGCCGTGGGGTGGACTGACGTGCCCATGTATTTTGCAGTGCGCGCAGCGCTCAGTACTGGAGGCTGCCCTTGTCTTCTTTCTTCACGCCGCCGGCACCCAAGCCTTCGACCACGCTGCCGCCCATTTCCTCGAACTTGAAGCCCTGAGGAATGCGGAAGGCGTTGCCGTCGTCTGCGCGGATCAACACGTCGACCTGGCCGGCCTTTTGGCCCGTCGGCGTGACAGCTAGCAAGGTCTCAGGATCCACGATCGTGACCTGCGCTGACTTCTTGGTGCCGAAGTACACGGTGTAGCCAATGTCCTGCCGGAAGTTCTTTCCGAGGATCTTGACGTATTGGTCACCTTGGGTCGCGCCGACCTTGGGATCGATGTTCACGATCGCCACGTCGCCGCCCTTGCTGTCGCAGCCGGCTAGCTGCACGAGCAGCGCTGCTACGCATCCAGAGAATAACAAGCCGCGCTTCATCATCCGCCTACCTCCGCTGCACCTTCGCGCACTCTGGCACTCGGGCAGTACGTCTATCAACACTGTCTTACACGAGAGCCGCGAGCACCCAAGGACACTCATATTCGTTCATGGACGCTGGTGACGCGGCTCCTGAACGGGTGCAGCACAATACGGCAGCGTGTCAGCAAGGGTCAAGGACCCGCATTTTGGAGGGTCAAATCGCGCACTTTAGGTTCAAACTAGGGGGACTGGTTGCGGCGTCGGGTGGAGCCCGATCTCGCGAACGTTGCCGGTGTGGTCGGCACGGGATAGGGACGTGGCGAAACAGAGTCTGCTTCTCGTCGACGCGGATTTGCGCAGCGTGCGCGTGCTCGAGGTGAGTCTTCGCAAGGCTGGCTACAACGTGGCAAGCGCGGGCAACGCCAAGGACGCGCTCGCCATGCTGGAGCTGAGTCGGCCGGACTTGGTGCTGTGCGACACACGGCTGCCCACGATGGATGGCTTCGAGCTGATCCAGGAGCTGCGTCGCAGCCCGGAGCTCGCCGGCATCCCGCTGATGATCTTGTCGAGTGATGTAAGCGTAGAGACCAAGGTTCGAGGGCTGGAGCTCGGTGTCGAGGACTACCTCACCAAGCCGATCTACATCAAAGAACTGCTCGCCCGCGTGAACATTGTGCTGCAGCGCAAGCGACGCGAGGGCATCGAGCGCCTGGAGCACGGGCACAAGCGTAAGTTCAGCGGCTCGCTGTCCGACATGGGCATGGTCGATCTGCTGCAAGCGATCGATCACAACAAGAAGTCCGGCGTGTTGTACCTGACGAGCGGGAGCTTCGACGGCGCGATCTATTTTTGTAACGGTGCGCCGGTGGATGCTGCGGTGGGCCGGCTGCGTGGGTCGCGCGCAATCTATCGGAGCTTGCTCTGGACCGAAGGCACTTTCGAGATCGACTTTCGCGAGATCGACCGCGAGGACCATGTGCAGTCAAGCATGCAGGCGGTGCTCATGGAGGGCCTGCGGCGTGTGGACGAGTGGGGACGTCTGCTCGAACAGCTGCCGAATCTCGAAACGGTGTTCGACGTCAGCGACACGCAGCTGATGGCCCGCTTGGCCGAGATTCCCGATCAGATCAACTCTGTGTTGCGCGAGTTCGATGGGCAGCGCTCGCTCTGGCAGATCGTCGACGCTTGCGATGCGGATGATCTCGAGACGCTCAATGCGGTCTCGAAGCTGTATTTCGAGGGGCTGCTGTACAACACGGGTCGGCGACCCGATGACCCGGGTGTGCCTGAAGACGAGCCGGAGTCGCTGTCCGAGCTGAGCGACATGGCGCTGCCGCACATCTCGTCAGGACCGCCCGTGATTACGCATACGCTCGCGCCCGCTTGGGGCAGTGTTCCGAGTGACGATGGCTCGGAGTCGCAGCTGATCGATGACACGTTGCAGCTGAACATTCCCGCGTCGCCCAAGTTGCCGGGTGGCATGCACATCACGCCGAGTGATGCACCCAAGCGTCGCAAGGCGCGCAAGCGGAAGAAGCGCAGCGGTCAGTCGCTGCCCGCGCCAGGAGACACGACGCGCAAGCATGCGAAGCCGGCTAAAGGCAAAGCGAAAGCCGATGAGGCTGAGGTGCGCGTGGTCGACGAGAGCGTCGCGGAGATTACGCCGAGCACGATCGCTCCGCCGCCCGAAGAGGCAGAGAACGCTGCGATCCTGCAGGCGGAGCAGGCCGAGGCGACGACGGTGGTTGTACCGGCTACCTCGCAGCCTCCGCAGCTTTCTCGTTCGTTTGGCGCTGGGACGGCGCCGCCGGAGTTTGCACGCGCATCGCAGACAGCGATCCACGAGAATCCCACGCTCGATCTTTCGCCTATCATCAGGCCGGCGACCCCACCGCCGTTGAATTCAACTCGCTCGCCGCTCAGCGCTGCACCGGAGGACCCTGCAGCGGCGCGAACTCTCAAGTCGACTGCGCCCCCGCCGCTCAGCGCGGAGGCGGTGCTACCCGATGCCTCGCCGGACTTTCACAGCGACGAAGAGACCACTGAGAAGCAGGTGTCTTTGCGCGGCTCGATCCCTCCGCCGGCCGTGGAGAGTTACGTGCCCCGGAAGGCCGCTTCGCCGCCGCCGCTGCCGTACGTGTCGAAGCCACCGAGCCCAGGTTTCGGATCTCATCGTGGGGTGACTTCGCCGGGTTTCGCTGCGGCACCAGTGGATGAGGAGACGATCGCGGCTGCCGCGGCCGCGATCTCGGAAGCGGAGACTGCGCCGCCGCCTTTAGCTGCAGAGCAGCATTCGCCGAAGATCTTTGCGGGTGCCGCGATGCGAGGCAGTAACGTGGCTGCCACCGCAGAGGGTTCGATTCCTCCTGCGTTGCGCAGTGGCTCGCCGTTGGAACGGCCTTACGACGCACGTGGCGCAAGTGGTGCACCTGAGGCGGACGCGCGCTCCTCGCGCTTGCCGCCATCTGCTGGCCGCGGGTCCGCCTGGGAGAGCGTGTCGCAAAGGCCTCGTTCTATCGACTCTGAGGTCGAGGGTGATGATGAATCTGTGTCCTCTGTCACGCGGACGAGTCCGGCGCCCTATCCCGCGTCGATTCCAGCTCGAGACTTCGAAGCTGCGATTCTCGCTTCGCTTGCGCCACCGGCAGCGGATGCTGATTCCAGCGCATTGTCCGCGCATCCGCGCAGCGCTGCGTCGTCTACGCTGCCCGAGCAGCATTCGCTCTCAGAGGCGGACGCTTTGCGTAGTGCTGGATCGGACGCGTCATCAGGCGAGCTCAGCGGATCAGTTTCGCTGTTGCCTGCAGAGATCGAGGACTCGTTCGCAGGTGCCTCAGCACCTCCACGCGACGCCAGCACGCCGGAGTCCGTAGCGCCCGAGCAACCGGAAGACTTCGCCGGCGCCGAAGTTTCTTCATCCGGCGCGCGCCAGCTCAGCGCGCACGACGGAACCGCTTCCGTAGCACCAGATGACCTCGAAAGTGGCTCACAGAGCGAAACTTCTGACTCGCCGGATCGGCCACGCAATGCCAGCCACTCGCCGCTCGCAGCCGCATCGATGCCACGGGCCGAGCGCGATGACGCGGCGAGCGCTTCGCGCAGCGAAGCTGCCGGCATCCGTTCGGCACGTCCAGGCAGCACCAGCATTCCGCCGCTATCAGCGGCATCCATTTCACCAGCCGCACGCGACAAGTCGTCGACCGCCGCTTCGCCCAGTGAGGCGCCCAGCACTAGCATTCCGCCACTCCCAGCTGCATTCGCTTCAGCACCTCCTGGAGGCGTCAGCGCATTGCCGCGGACAGCAGCATCGGTCGCGGCAGATGAACGCGACGACACGGCGACCGCCGCTTCGCGCAGCGAAGCACCCAACCTCGGCTCGGCACGTCCAGGCGACCTCAGCGCACCGCCGCTGGTGGCTGCGACGGTTCCGCCAGACGAACACGACGACGCGGGCTTCGCCTCGGCAAGTCCAGGCGATACCGCCATGTCGCCGCAAGCAGCCGCATCCCTTTCACCTGCTGCACGCGACGATGCTGCGGCTGCTGGTTCACTCAGCGAAGCACCCAACATCGCCTCGGCGCGTCCCGGTGGCGTCAGCGCACCGCCGCTCGCAGCTGCGTCGGTTCCCCCAAGCGACGACGAAGGGTCGGAGACCGCTTCGCGCAGCAAAGCTCTTAGCGTCGCCTCGGCACGTCCAGGCAGCGCCAGCAGTCTGCCACTTGCAGCCGCATCGGTTTCGCCAGCTTCAGGCGATGATTCGGCGACCGCGGGCTCACTCAGCGAAGCACCCCACATCGGCTCGGTACGTCCTGTTGGCGTCAGTGCACCGCCGCTTGCAGCCGTGTCGGCGCCGCCAGGCGACGAAGGGTCGGAGACCGCCGCTGCACGCGACGAGGCCTCAGATGCTGAGTCGGCGCGGGCGCGGGATTTCAGCCTGCCGCCGCTCGCGGCTGCTTCGGTTGCGCCTGGCGAACGGGAAGAATTGGAGGCTGACGAGGCCTTTGGCGAATCTGATGTTTCGTCCGCGCAGGCGCGGGATTTCAGTGCGCCGCCGATCGCGGCTGCTTCGGTTGCCCCTGGCGAACGGGAAGAATTGGAGGCTGACGAGGCCTTTGGCGAATCTGATGCTTTGTCGGCGCGGCCGCGGGATTTCAGTGCACCGCCGCTTGCAGCCGTGTCGGCGCCGCCAGGCTACGCAGGGTCGGAGACCGCGGCTACACGCGACGACGAATCTGATGTTTTGTCGGCGCAGGCGCGGGATTTCAGTGCGCCGCCGATCGCGGCTGCTTCGGTTGCGCCTGGCGAACGGGAAGAATTGGAGGCTGACGAGGCCTTTGGCGAATCTGATGTTTTGGCAGCGCAGGCGCGGGATTTCAGTGCGCCGCCGATCGCGGCTGCTTCGGTTGCGCCTGGCGAACGGGAAGAATTGGAGGCTGACGAGGCCTTTGGCGAATCTGATGCTTTGTCGGCGCGGCCGCGGGATTTCAGTGCACCGCCGCTTGCAGCCGTGTCGGCGCCGCCAGGCGACGCAGGGTCGGAGACCGCGGCTGCACGCGACGAGGCCTCAGATGCTGAGTCGGCGCAGGCGCGGGATTTCAGCGCGCCGCCGATCGCGGCTGCTTCGGTTGCGCCTGGCGAACGGGAAGAATTGGAGGCTGACGAGGCCTTTGGCGAATCTGATGTTTTGTCAGCGCGGCCGCGTAATTTCAGCGTGCCGCCGCTCGCGGCTGCTTCAGTTTCGCGGGACGAGCGCGAAGACTCGGACGCCGCTGGTGTTTTGTCGGCGCGGGCGCGGGATTTCAGCGTGCCGCCGGTCGCGGCTGCTTCAGTTTCGCCAGGCGAACAGGAGGACTCGGAGGCTGACGCGGCTTGGTTGGGGCGAGCGAGCGAGGTGAGTGCGCCGCCGCTTGCTGCAGCTTCGGTTCGGCCAGATGACGAGAATATGGAGGTGCCTGTCGCGAGCGCGAGGTCGGTTTTGCCGGAGGAGGAGCCATCCGAGGCGTTCGGTCGAGGAGCGAGCGAGCCGCGTGAGCTCCATGCTCCGCCGCTGGCGGCTGCGTCTGTTTCGCCCGAGCCGATGGAGGAGTCAGAGCAGCTTGCATTTAGCTCGCGAACTCTCATCGAAGGGCGTGATTTTGCGATGCCTGCGCTTGCGGCGGCGAGCTTGCCTCCTGGCGCGATGGCGGGTCCTTCTGAGGCTGAGCTCGTGCAGGCGAGCTTGCTGCCGTTGGCGTCCTCTGCGCCGGCAAACGATGTTGGCGGGCCGCAGAAGCCGGAAGAGGACTTCTCCGATCTCGCTGCGCCCGATGAACGGTCGAGATTGCGTAGCGCGGCCGCTGCAGAGCAGCGCGCAGCGCCGCCGCCGCTTCCCTCTACAGGGCGGCGTTCGGTCGCGCCACGCACCCGAACTTCTCCGCCACCGCTTCCATACTCGCGCGCACGCGCTGAGGCGGAGTTTAGCTCGCAGCCGCCGCTCGCAACTGCCACGGAACCGCCGCCCGGAGCTGCAGCTCTATCGAGCCCGCTACCGCCGTCCATCGATTTACACACCTCGCCGGGTGGGTATGTCGCCATCTCGCCGGAAGACGAAGATGATGACATCGATAAGCGCATCCGCGCGCCAGTGCAGCGGACCGCAGTGCCCCCACCATTCTCGCCAAATGCTGCCACGCCAAACGCATCAGCTGAGGGCGATGTCGATGCCGAGCGTGCGCCGAGTCGCGGTGTCGAGCTGGCCGCGAACAGCACGCCGCCTCGCATCTCCACGGTCACGAGCTCGGTCAGACCCGAAGAGAAGACTTCCGAGCCCGCAGCCGATGAAGCGAGCGCGCTGAGCGACCTGAGCGCCGGCTGGTTGCGAGACGCCTCGGCTCCAGTGGACACGGAAAGTCGAGAACCGTTGGCCGCATCGCCCCGACACGAAGCTCACGACGAAGCCGATCCACAGCTGACCAACACAGCAAAGCGCGACAGCGACCAGGCCTCCGTGGCAAACGCGCGCGGCGACATGAGCTCGGTCGCGGATGCAGCTGATTCGGCAACTTCGAAGGCCGGCGACCCAGCTTCGATTGCGTCCGGGCGTCCGCTGAGCTCGTCGCAGCGGCCACAAAAGACATCCAATGTGATCAGCTTCGTGCCTCGCAAACGTGCAGAGGATACTGCAGCCAGCAGCTCGGGCGCGCCTGCTGACCCGCAGAAAACGGCAAGTGCCGCGGCTCCGAGCCAGGGTGTTTGGGGAGGCACGTCGGGCGCACCCGGAGCGGGCAACTCGCCGAGTCGAGCCGCGCCCCAGCGGAAGCGGAGAATCTCGCGCTGGATGCAAGCGGGTGGCGCCGCGGCGACGGTCGCGCTCGCCGCGGGCTTGTTTGCGTTGCGCGCGCGCGACGCAGCGCCGCAAGGCAGCCTGAACACTGCGGTGCCGGAGGCCGTAGAGACGTCAGCGGTTGTGCCGCCGACAGCGGCGAACGAAGTGAAAGAGCAAGCGCTCGGCGAGCTGGAAGCGCTGCACAAGCAGGCGCAGACAGTGCCCGAAGCGCAACCGCAAGCCGCTCCGCAGCCAGCGGCAGCTCCGCAAGCCACCGGCGCGACCGAGCCAACCGCCACCGCCGAACCAGCACCACAGCAGGCCGCCTCCGCCGAACCAGCGAAGCAGCAGGCAGCGCCTGCCGAACCAGCGAAACAGCAGCCAGCGCCGGAGCAGCAGGCAGCGAAAGCAGCGAGCGACGCACAGCCACAGACTGCAAACGAGGCTCAAGCGAACGCGGCACAAGCGCTTGCGAAGGGCCGCAGCCTCGAACAGCGAGGCAAGAAACAAGACGCGATCAATCTCTACGCAAAGGCGGTGGAGGACGGCAACGCGAGCTCACAGCTCTTGAGCCGCATGGCGTTTCTCTACTTGAATCAAGGCAAGAACGCGCTCGCCGAGGCGGCCGCAAAGCGCGCAGCCGACGCGGATGAGACGAACTCCGAGGCTTGGATCGTGCTGGGTGCAGCACAGGATGGGCTCGGGAAGAAACCCGCTGCTCAGCAGGCGTATCGCAGCTGCGCGCAAAAAGGCCAGGGGCAGTACGTGACCGAGTGTAAGCGGATGTTGCGCTAAGCCAACGACCGTTAGCGGCGGGTGCCGAGGATCATCACGATCGCCACTGTGGTAGCGCCCGCTCTCGTGCCCTGCGCGATGCCTATACCTATCCCGCTGGCATCAGGATCCAACGCTGGTTCGAGCGAAGCTGCATCCTGCAGGCGCGGTGTCAGCGCTAGCAACGCGTTGACGCGCCGATACGACAGCGAGAACCTGACCAGCTCCTTATCCGCCTCCGCGAGAACCGCGCGCTCGCTGGCATTGGGATCGCTCACGAAGTGTTCGGCGGCCCGCAGCGCAACGCTGCACAGCCCCTGGTCCAGCGCGACTGTGGAAGCCCCGCGGCCCACACGTGCTTCGTTCAGCAAACCGAGTAAGCGCGGAGCAGCACCGGCAATATCGAGGCGCTCAGGGAGCTCTACGAACAGCTCCGTGGCGATCCACAGCTCGCCGTAAGCATCGCGTTGCTTCGCGATCCCAATGCCCACATGCGTGACTTGGCGCGAGAGCATGTTCCCCAGCTCGTTGGCTGGGATGGCCGGGCCCGCTTCGAGGGCAGCAGGGTTCGGGGCGCGCGCGACGCTCTCCAGCACCAAAAGCGTAGGCAAGCCCGCTTGCGCGACGCGCTGCACGGCATCGCCGTTGCGTGCCGAAGTGTGGTCGACAAAGTCGTGATCGCGCATGTCGCGGCTGTGCGCGTGCGCCACGCTGTCCAGACGCGCATCACGCTCGAGCGCCGGCAGCCCCGCCTTGGTGCGTTCGCGATTGATGCTCGCGAACACGTTCTGGGCGACGACCGCAGCATCGGGTGTGCCTGACGTCTGCGCGCGCGCGGGCTCGCCAGGGAAAGGTTCGTCGATGTACACGGGCAGCTTCGCGAGCGTCTCCATGCCCTTCGCGCCCTCGCCGCGCAGCTCGATCCGCTGCAATCCCGGCTGCGCCGCTGGCAGCTGCACAGACAGCTCGCGCTCCGCGGACACCGGGATCAGCGCGCGGCGCGAATTACTCAGCACCTCGACGCGCAGGTTGCGATAGCTCGTCAGCAGCCGTCCACGCAGATGCAGCGTGGTGTTCAGCGGAACGGAGCTCGGCACAGGCGACAGCCAGACGCGACGCGCAGACAGAAGCACCGTCAACACGCGTTCGCCCGCACGGTGGCTCCACACCGCTCCGTAGTGCGTGAAGCCATGGATGCGCAGCGCGTCTTCCAACGCAGCGCGCAGCCCCGAGCGCGCGATGTGCGCAGGCACGGCCTGCGTGATTACGGTGTACCGCGCATCGTAAATGCCATGCCGGCGCACGAGCAACTCGAGCTCGCTGGCAGACACGCTGCCCGAACGCTCCACGAGCTGCTGCGCCAGGCGCGCGAGACGTGCATCAGACTGCAGACTGAAACCTCGCGCATCGGCTGTTTCCTCGAGAAAACGTGCGACCTCGGGTGGCGCAGCGGCCAACGCTTCTGCGCCCGCGCTGTATTCCGAAGCAGACTGCGCGCCAGGCGCGATCAAGGCGTGCGTTCCGCAGCCCAGCCAGAGCACACCTATGATCGAAAACAGCAGCGAACCAGCTCTCATCCGTGTCGCGTCCCGCACTTGATAGTTTCCCTGGGTGGACTGTATGCACCCTGCCTACCAACACCAATTTGCTGCCAAACAACGCGCTAACGCCAGGGGTCGAGGATAGCCTCACCACGACTCGGATCAGACTTGGTGTTCGGAGCTTTCTTCTTCTCGCTGGGCTTCGGCGGTGTAGCTATTTGCGCAGGCGGAGCTGACGCTGTTGGCTGCAAGCGTTGCTTTTGCGCAGCAGACGTCGGCGTCGCGACACCACGCGGCAACTCCTCTGCGGATGTGTCCGGCGCTGCAGCACCCCGCGGCAAGTCCTCAGCGGCTTGTGCTGCATCCGCAACAGGTGGCACGGCCAAAGCTCTGCTCCCCTGATCCGCTGGAACCGCCGCGTCTTCATGCGAGCGCACGCTTAGGCTCAGCGCGATCATCACCAAGATGCCCGCAGCCACCGCCCACAACCACACCGGCCGTCGCTTCGGCACTGCGATCAGGTCATCGTCATCATCGAGCGGATCGTCGCCGAGCAGCGCAGCTTCATCGAGCGTCTCGCTCGTAGCTGTAAAAGCAGCCGGTGGCGCCGAGGCTGCAAGGCTCGCTGACAAGCTGAGTGACGACAGCGAAGAAGGAGGTCGCGGCTCCGACACCGGGCTCAGCTGCACGCGACGCAAGTCGCTCTCCAGCTCACGCATCGAAGCGTGTCGCAGCTCCGGCTTCTTCTGCAGGCAACGCCCGACGATCGCATCGAGCGACGACGGCACCTTATGGCCACCGTCCCGCAGCGAAGGTGCGGGCTCGAACATGTGCTTGGTCATCAAGGCCATCAGCGTCTCCGCCGCAAACGGCAGCTCGCCCGCGAGCACTTGGTACATGATCACGCCCAGCGAATAGATGTCGCTGCGATGATCGACCGGCTGCCCCGCGGCTTGCTCCGGAGACATGTAATGCGGCGTGCCGAACACCAGCCCAGTCTGCGTGATCTTCGCCGCCGCGTTCTTCACCTTGGCGATGCCGAAGTCCAGCACCTTCACAAACTCGTTCTGCTTGCCCGCGCGCATCACCATGATGTTCTCGGGCTTCAAATCACGGTGCACGATGCCTTGCTCGTGCGCGGCTTCGAGCGCACCGGCGATCTGGATGAAGATCTCTAGCGCGCGCGCAAACGGGATCGGCCCATCTTGCATCGCTTGCGCGAGCGTCACGCCATCCAAGAACTCCATCGCCAAATAGGCCGAGCCGTCTTCGTTCGTCCCGAAGTCGTTGATGTTGACGATGTTGGGATGACCGATGCCCGATGCCGCGCGCGCCTCCCTCAAGAAGCGCTGCACGATGTTCGGATCAGTCGAGCGATCTGCGCGAATGATCTTGAGCGCAAACGGCTTCTTCAGCGCGACGTGCGTCGCTCGGTACACCACGCCCATGCCGCCATCACCGATCCGCTGCTCGATGCGATAGCGACCATCCATCACGGTCCCGATCAACGAATCCGGAGGTGTCACCGACGCTTGAGCTTCAGTGCGCGAGCCATCTGCCGGACAGAAAGCCATCGCGTCTTCGTAGTTAGCGCCGCACTGGGGACATTTGCGCACACGGGGAGTTAACCATGCGCCACGAAGAACGTCACTTTCTGACTATGTCCTGCGTCGCGCCGTCGCCCCCGGCGTCCTCGTCGTGGATCTCCGCGTCCGCCCGATTCTGCCCAGGGCGCGGAGGATGCACGGTGCAGAGGCCCCCGGAACAAGCCAGGCCCTTTGCACACTGATCGGTACGGGTGCACGCCTGGCCCGATTGCTTGTCACTCATGGCCGACGCACAACCCGCAACTGCACCCAGCAGCACTGCCGTGCATCTCAAAAACGCGCCAAGCGACGTTGTTCGGAAGCTGCTAAATGCTCGCATCGACCACCCAGTACAAGAAACAAGCCTTGAGCCATGGCTTGTACCAGAACACGTAAAGCGACGTAATGACCCTGGTTCCGGCTACGACCGCATGAACGCCCGACCGCGTCGACAGCAACCAGCGCGGGTCTTCGTGCATCGCACGATGTTGCTCGCGCTGCTGTTTATGCAGCTTACGAGCGCAGCGACCCGCGCGGAAGGCGTCGAAGACATCTTACCCCTCACGGATGATCCCAGCGACCCGATCGGTGTCGATCGCGAGCCGGAGCCGGTCAGGGCCGCCGCCGAGAGCGGCAGAGTATCCGTTCCAGCCAAAGCAGGGGGTGAAGGCAAGCTCGGTCCAGAGCCGCCGCCGCTCGCGGCAGTAGCCGGTGAGGTCGTCACAGCCCCGGGCAGTGTCCGCGAGAGCAAACATGAGGTTGCGGTCGAGCTGAGCGCGGGGCTCGCAACCGTCCAAGAACAGCTCGATTTCGAAAACACCGGCGAAAAGCCCGCAGAAGTCGTCTACCGCTTGGCCGTTCCGAAGGAAGCGGCGCTGTTCAGCCTCGAAGTTTGCAACGCACACGGCTGTCGGCCGGGCTTGCCAGATCCCAGTGTCATGCGACTGAACGCATACGACGACGCAGTTCAGTCACGCCCGTCTTCCACTGCACCTACATTGCCAGCGGGAGATGCCAAGCTTGGCAACGACACGCGCGGAGCTGCCATCTGGCTGCGCGCAGCGCGGGTCGCGCGCGGCGAAACATTGAGCATACGTGTCGCTTACATCACACAAGCGAATGATCACGACGGCGTAGTCCGTATGCAGCTGCCCGCGCGTGGCATGGATGCGCGTGCTGCACAAACGCTGCTGCGCGTGCATTCGACCGACCACACGGACTTTCGCGCGAATGAATTGCCGTTTCCCGCGAGCGCAAATGCCACGCTCACCTTCGACGCCTGGTCGCCGATCCAGCTGAGCGCACGCAGCACAAGCAGCGGTCTGCTAACGCAGCACTGGAGTGTGCCGTGCGGCAAGGATCAATGTGTGCGCGCTTACGCCAGCGCGGTGCGCGTGCAGACCGTGCCCACGGAGATCTTTCTCGCGATCGATGCTTCGCCATCGACTGAAGGCGCAGCGCGCGGTCGCTTCGTCGCTGCGGTCGCGGCGATCTTGGCGCGCGCGCCCGCCGGCAGTCACGTGCGCGCATTGCGCTTCGCTTCGCAGACCGCGCCGCTCATCAGCAAGCGCCAAAAGGCCAGCGAGCTGGCTTTGTCGACCTTCAGCCCGATCGCGTTCGAAGCGGAGCTCGGTGCAGCGACGCGCTTCGAAGTGGCTTGGCAGGCCATCGAGCAGAGCGGCTTCATCAGGGCACAAGGCAAGAAGCTGGTGGTGATCGTCGGCGATGGAGGCATCACCACCGGTCCAGCGAAGCCGTTCGACGCGGCGAAACGCAAAGGCGTCCAGGTCGCGGTCGTGAACGTCGCAGATCGACGCAGCGAAGCCGCGCTCGTGCGCGGTGCCGACCTGACAGGCGGTGCAGTGGTGGATGCAGGCAGCGAGGCCGATGCCGCTGCTCGCGGCGCCGCTTCCGAAGCCCTGGAAGAACGCATCGCCGCTATTTTTCAGCCGAGCCGCGGCGTGCTGCGCATTCCCGCCGGTGCGAAGCGTGGTGCGATCGCGATCGATCTGCGCGCGGGAGACAGCGTCGCCTGGGAAGGCGCATTGGCGAGCGCGCCAGCGCTGACGTTGGGTGCCCGTGCGCTGCCGCGCCGCACAGCGCCGCGTGCGCTGGCTCCCGCGATCGCGGCCCACGCGCTGCTCATCACGAAGAAGCGCGCACCGGGTCTCGTCGCGGTCGATCGCAGCGATCTGCAGCGTCGTCACGCAGACAGGCCGGACGGCCAAGATGAGCCTCCACAACGCGGCGTGTTCTGTGATCGCCGCGGTCCTGGGCGAAGAATCAGCGGCCAGAGCAGCGACACCGCACCCGTCCATCTGGCCCAGGAGCGAGCGATCTGCGCGCTGCCCAAACCCAAAGCCGTCCAAGACGACAAAGAGCCCGAGCTCGGCGTGGGCATGCCTGGCTCTCCTTTACTGTCGATGCTCCGACAGCGCATCGTCCCGGTCGCCCGCGGCTGCTTCCGCCGCGATCGCGCGGGCCGCGCCGACTACCAGGTGCGCGCGACGTTCGTGTTCGAGCTCGCCGATCGCGAGGTGATCTCCGCGACGATCCAAGGAACGATCGCCCAGGAGCTTCGCGACTGCCTGCTGGCGTCCGTCGATTCGCTCGCTGTTCCGCGCTTCACGGGCCGCGTGGTTGTGCGCTACCCCCTCGTAACGGAGCGCGAGCCGCTGCCTAGCCAAATCGAGTTAGCCCCAGAAACCGCGGGCGAAATCGACAAGTTGACGGGCGAATGAGGCCTGACGCGCGCCTGGCCCGCGACGCGTGTCAACCACGATCAAGAGTCAGAACACCCTGGCTTGACGGGCGCGACCATGGTCTGCATACTCCGCCGTCCATTCGAGCCGAAAAAAGCATCGGTGTTGCATAAGTGACCTACAAGTGACCATGGCGCTCTCCCAGCAGATCAAGTCTGAAGTCATCCAGAAGTTCCAAACTCGCGACGGCGACACTGGCTCGCCTGAAGTGCAGATCGCGTTGCTGACCGAGCGGATCAGGCAGCTGACGGAGCACTTCAAGGTTCACGCGAAAGACTTCCACTCGCGTCGCGGCTTGCTGATGCTCGTGAGTCAGCGCCGTCGCCTGCTCGACTATCTTCGCTCGCGTGACGTCAGCCGCTATCGCTCGTTGATCGGCGCGCTCGGCATCCGCAAATAAGCAGACGAATTCACGGAACTGCCCTGCCGTATCTTGAGTGAAGCTACACTCTGGGCCACACTCGCGAGGTTCGCGCAGTTGCATTTTACGTGCGCTGCGAGGTTCACGTAGTCGCACGCAACGTGCGCTATGATGGTGAAACGCCCCGGGAATGGTCCCGTCGGGCTCGTTCGTTGACAACATGTCATCGGAGAGGTTGGCTTCTTCGTTCTTCGCTTCGAACGCTGCGAGCAGTTAGCTCGCGCTTTGGAACCGAGGACCGAGTCCACCCTCCGAGGACGACGCCTTCATCTGGCGTGCTTCGCTCGAGCAGCTGGCCATCAGGATCGGCGCTGATCATTCAGCCGATTCCGAACACGGCTTGATCGCTCGTGCGCGCACGTCCGAGACGGCGCAGAGCCGCCACTCGCCACCGCAGCGAACGCGACCCCAATGCCACCTCCGGCGCCATCGAAGGCCGGTCGATCAGGGCAGGCGTGTACCGTGAGCGTGACAGAGCGCGGCCATCCGGAGACTAGGAATGATCATTAGAGAGACGATACGGATCGGCGACAAGAACGTCACGCTCGAGACAGGTCGCATCGCCAAGCAAGCGCAAGGCTCAGTGCTGGTGACCTGTGGCGAGACCATGGTGCTCGTGACGGTCTGCGGAACCATGGAGCCGCGCCCAGGCATCGACTTCCTCCCGCTCAGCGTGGATTACGTCGAGAAGACTTACGCCGCCGGCCGCATTCCCGGCGGCTTTTTTAAGCGCGAAGGTCGCCTGCGCGACGACGAGATCTTGGTCTCGCGCTTGATCGACCGCCCCTGCCGCCCGCTCTTTCCAGACGGCTACCGCAACGAAGTCCAGGTGGTCGCGACCGTGTTGTCGGTCGACAAGGAAAACCCCTCGGACGTGCTCGGCATGGTCGGCGCATCCGCTGCGCTGCACATCTCGCCGATCCCGTGGGACGGCCCGATCGCGAGCGTTCGCGTCGGTCGTGTCGATGGCAAGTTCATCGCCAACCCGACCTACGAAGAGATGGAAAAGGGGGACTTGAACATCGTCGTGTCCGCCACGCGCAATGCGATCGTGATGGTCGAGGGCGAGTGCAGCGAGATCAGTGAAGCTGATTTCTCCGAAGCCATCTTCTTCGGCAAAGACGCCGTGCAGGGCGTGATCGACCTGCAGGACAAGATGCGCGAAGCGATCGGCGCGGCGAAGTGGACCTTCAACAAGAAGGAAGCGCCCGCAGGTCTGGCAGAGCGCGTGAAGAGCGTGGCGCTGACGGGCATCAAGGACGCTTGCAGCACACGCGAGAAGTTCGCGCGCTACAGCAAGTTCAAGGACGTCAAAAAGGCGACTGTCGGTCAACTGATCTCGGAGTTCCCCGAGCACGAGGGCTTCATCAAGGAGACCTACGAGGATCTGCGTTACGACACCATGCGCGAGCAGGTCGTGTACGAAGGTCAACGCGTCGACGGTCGCGATCTCACGACAGTGCGTCCGATCACGATCGAGGTGGGTTTCCTGCCGCGTACGCACGGCTCGACGTTGTTCACGCGCGGTGAGACGCAGGCGATCTGCACCATCACGCTGGGCACGTCGCGCGACGAGCAGCGCATCGACGGCCTCGTCGAAGAAGAGTGGAAGCGCTTCCTTCTGCACTACAACTTCCCGCCCTTCTCGGTCGGTGAAGTGAAGCCGCTGCGTGGTCCGGGCCGTCGCGAGATCGGTCACGGCCATCTCGCAGAGCGCGCGCTCGCGCGCATGCTGCCGGACAAAGAGCAATTCCCCTACACGATGCGCTTGGTCTCGGAGATCACCGAGTCGAACGGCTCGTCGTCGATGGCGACTGTGTGCGGCGGCTCGCTCGCCATGATGGACGCAGGCATCAACATCAAAGCGCCTGTCGCGGGCGTGGCGATGGGTCTGATCATGCTGAAGGACAAGTACGCCGTCCTGACGGACATCCTCGGCGACGAAGACCACCTCGGCGACATGGACTTCAAGGTCTGCGGCACCGAGAAGGGCATCACCGCGATCCAGATGGACATCAAGATCTCGGGTCTGACCCGCGAGGTCGTGGAAAAGGCGCTCACGCAAGCCAAGGCCGCGCGTCTGCACGTGCTGTCGAAGATGAACGAAGCGCTCGGCACCGCGCGCTCGGATCTGTCCGCGCACGCGCCGCGCATCACGCAGATCAAGGTCAAGCCCGACCAGATCCGCACGATCATCGGCCCCGGCGGCAAGATGATCAAAGCGATCGTCGACCAGACCGGTTGTGCGATCGACATCGAGGACGACGGCACCGTGGCGATCGCATCGCCCGACAACGCCAGCGTTCAAAAGGCGATCGACATCATCAAGAGCCTCACCATGACGCCTGAGGTCGGCGAGACCTACAAGGCCAAGGTGACGCGCGTCGAGCCGTACGGCGCGTTCTTGGAGTTCGCACCGGGCAAGGACGGTCTCCTGCACGTGTCGGAGATCGACTGGAACCGCGTGGAGGCCGTCGAGGACTTCATGCGGCTCGGCGATGAGGTCGAGGTCAAGATCATCGAGGTCGACCGCGACGGTCGCGTGCGCTTCTCGCGCAAGGCGCTGTTGCCGAAGCCTGAGGGTTACGTCGAGCGCGAACCGCCGCCGGGGGGCGGTGGCGATCGGGGTCCCCGACGCGATGATCGCGGTGGTGGTGGTCGCGGTGGCCCTCCACGTCGCGGCGGCGGCGATCGTCCGCGTCGCTAACCTCGCAATACTCGTGTGGGCCGCCTACAGCAATGAAGGCGGCCTTTCCGCTTTAACGGGCCTCGCGTTCGCGCGGCGTGGGTAGCTCCACGCGTGACGCTGCGGCTCCGTGCATTCATAGTCGCGACTTACCCATCGCCTGCTTGGAGGGCGATGCAGATCGGAGGCATGGGATGGCCGCGAACGTCGCTCTAGAAGTTCAACTGCTGCGTGAAAGCCTGTCGGTGATGCCGAGCTACGCGACTGCGGGAGCAGCGGGGCTCGACCTGTACGCGGCGCTGGAAGCGCCCAAGACGCTGCAGCCGGGTGAGCGCGCTGCGATTCCTACGGGCATCGCGATCGGGCTTCCTGCGGGCTATGAGGGGCAAGTGCGCGCGCGCTCGGGGCTCGCGAGTCGGCACGGGATCGCGTTGGTGAATGCGCCCGGGACGGTCGATGAGGATTACCGCGGGGAGGTCCACGTGTTGATCGTGAATCTCGGGCAGGAGGCTTACACCGTGCAGCCGAAGGACCGGATCGCGCAGCTTGTTGTTGCGCCGGTCACACGCGTTGCGCTCGTGCAGGTGGAGGAGCTTGGGGAGACTGAACGAGGGGCTGGGGGATTCGGCAGCACGGGGCGTTGAGCGTGGTCGATGCGGGTTGTCGGCGCGCTTCTAGCTAATCCGCGCTCTAAGCCTACAGATTCAAGCACGCGACTAGAATTTACGGAGGCGATGTTCCCGCGTTACGCGGGCCTCGTAGCTTCCTTCTTGTGAGCTCGGGAAGCGCCGTAGCCACGGGAGGGTTCTTTATGATGCCGCAGGTCACGTTTCGAGGCATTGCACCGTCGCCGACCGTCGTTGATGTCGTTTGGAAGCGGGCCCGAAAGCTGAGCGAGGTCGCTCCTCAGTTGGAGGGATGCCACGTCGTGGTCGAAGCATGTTCGCACGGCAGCCACAGGCGCATCACCTATCGCGCAGCAGTCCACTTGACCGGCGGGACGAGCGCGAAGACCCGTACGATACGCCAGGCTGAAAGCGACAACCTTTACGTGGCCTTGCGCGACGCGTTCGACGCTGCCCGAAGACAGCTCGCTGCACGGGGACGAAGTCCTAGTGACAAAGGAGCACCGTTGTTTGGTGAGCTCCGCTAGGGCTGCTACCAGGCGGCGGCCGATGTGCCCTCACCCAAGCGCATCGGCCGCCGCAGCCTCTGCACCCTGACCCATCGAGACGCCGACCCTTCACCGGGTCGGCGTTTTGCTTTTCTGCGTCGATTTCCGTGCGCAGGCCGTGGGGTCTGCGGTCCTAACACTTACGCGGTTCCGGGGGGGACCCTGCGGGGGGTGTCGGGCTCGGGCTCGGGTCGGAGGACCCGAGCTCGGGCTCGAGTAGCTCCGTGTTTGGATGTTAGGAGGTGGCCTAGGCGTAGGTAGGAGTTGCTGCTAGAGACGGCCTGCCGCCGGCGGACAACGCCTAGAGCACATCAATTTACGGAGAGTCGGGTCGATGGATTTCAGCATCAGCGAAGAAGACAGGCTGCTACAGAGCTCAGTGCGCGATTTCGTGGAAGAGCAAGTGAACTCGCGCTGGCAAGAGATCGAAGAGAAGCGAGAGATCCCTGACTCGGTGATCGAAGGTGCTAAGGAGCTCGGTCTGCTCGGCTTGAGCATCCCCGCTGAGTACGGTGGGCTCGGCCTGAGCGTCACGCAAAAGGCGCTCGTGCACGAGATGCTCGGACGCGGTCCGTGGGGTCTCTCCACGTATATCAGCGTGCACACGGGCATCGGCTGCGTGGGCATCGTGAAGTTCGGCAACGAAGAGCAACGGAAGAAGTACCTGCCGAAGATGGCGAGCGGCGAGTGGATCGGCTCGTTCGCGCTCACCGAGCCGGATGCAGGCTCGGATGCCGGCGCGATGCAGACGACCGCGGTGCGCAAGGGCAACGAGTGGGTGTTGAACGGCGTGAAGACGTTCATCACCAATGCGCCCAAAGCCCACCACTACATGGTGTTCGGCAAGACCGAGAAGGGCATCTCGGCGTTCCTCGTCGATCGCGAGTCACCAGGCGTGCGCATCGGTCAGGTGTACAACACCATCGGCCATGCCGGCTCGCGGCCCGCAGAGGTCGTGATGGAAGACGCGCGCATTCCGCTCGAAAACCTGGTCGGCGAAGAAGGCAAAGGCTTCGACTACGCCAAGCGTTGTCTGTCGGAAGGCCGCACCACACTCGGCTCGCGCTGCGTCGGCACCGCGCAAAAGGCCATGGAGCTTGCAATGGAGTACGCCGATCAGCGTAAGACGTTCGGCAAACCACTGCACGAGCACCAAGCCTTGGCGTTCCGCTTCGCACAAATGAACGCGCGCACCGAAGCCACGCGCTTGTGCTGCTACCGCGCTGCTTGGCTCTTGGATCAAGGCAAGCCCGCGACGCGCGAAGCTTCGATCGCCAAGCTCACCGGCGGCGAGTGGAGCTGGGAGACTGTCGACGCGGCCTATCAGGTCTTCGGCGGCTACGCATACATCAGCGGCGAATACATGATCGAGCGTCTCTGGCGCGATCTGCGCATCGCTCGCGTGTACGACGGCTCGAGTGAAGTGCAGCAGATCTTGATCGCGCAGCAGATGCGCAAGGGCGACCTGCAGACGAGCTGGTAAACGCACAACAAGATCGTTCAACGTCGATGCCCGTTCGGAGCGAAGCTCTGAGCGGGCATTGTCGCTTAAGGTAGGCCGTCGTCTTAGACATTGCTGCTTATGGACATCACAGCGAGCGGCTGCAAGCGCTCGACGAGTGATGCGCCGCACAGCCGAAAATGTAATCACGGTGTAATCTCTTCGGCCTACCAGCGGTCTAGCCGAACGAGCCCCGACGCTTACGTCGGTCACTGTAGTGTTAACTCGACTTCTCTAACTGTATGTCTGACGGAACCAAAACCTGCGAATATCTCGCAAAGAACTCGCATTGATGAACAGATAGGTTGCGCGTTCACCTTCTACAGTGTCTATTAGTGACCGTTCGCGAAGTTTGTACAAATCTCAACAGGGGGTCACATGCGACAAATCGCGTTGGCTGTTGTAGCTCTGTGCACGTGGAGTTGTGCCACGTCCAGAGATGTTGCGCAGGAGCGAGATGAAAATCTCGGCAGAGTTGGTCTAGCGCTCACGCAAGCTGCTGATACGGGGGCATATCAGCTGTTCGTGAGCCAAGACGCGCTCAACAACGGAAGCGAGTTTCTACTTTCTACGTCTGCTTTGGTTACGACTTTGGGTGAGCCGTCGTTCAACGGCATGTTGAGCCGCGTCGTCTTCTTCAAGAAGGCGGACGGTAAAGTACAGTTGTTAGAGTCTCAGAAGGGCACGGTCATCGATGCTTCGTTGACCAAGCCGAACGTGATCGCATCTTTCCCGATCTTATCGGAAGAAAGCGACAAGGTCGGTTTGAGCTTCAACGAAGGCGTCTCGAACCTTTTGCTCTCGTTCGATTGGAACGCATCCGACAGCACACCGCCGGACTACGCGTTCCTCGATCGCTTCTACGCAGCGAAGCTCACGCAGCGCTACGTGGATGAAGGCAAGACTGACGACCAAGGTCGCGTGACGATCAGGCAGGTCGCACAGCTCGATCAAGGCGGCTTCATCGACACGCTGGAGCTGCGCTACTTCTTCCGACCTTATCAACCGGATGCCACCTTTCCGAAGCTGGTCTCGAAGCAGGACTTCCGCTGGTCGGGCTTCTTCGAATCGGCGCCGGTGGCGATCCCAGGAACGACCTCGTTCGAGTTTAACGTGAGCCGCTTCCATCCGGAGAAGCCGCTCAAGTACGCGATCTCGAGCAACACGCCCGCTGAAGTCAAAGAGGCTGTGCGCGACGGTATTTTGTACTGGAACCGCGCGCTCGGTCGCGATTGGATCGAAGTGGTCGATGCGCCCGAAGGCGTGACCGCACCGAACCTCGACTACAACATCGTGCAGTGGGTGCCCGAGCGCGGCGCAACGTTCGCTTACGCGGACGCGCAGCTCGATCCACTGACGGGCCAAGTGCAGAACGCGCAGGTCTACTTCCCGAGCGGCTGGTACGACAGCACCGAGCTGCAGATCACGGACGGCTTCGCGCGGCGCGTCAACACGGTGGAGAACGCACGCAAGCGCGCGCGCTTGTCGACGACCGCCTCGAGCGAAGAGCAAGCCAAAACGCAAGAAGGGGAGCACGAGCGCGGTCTGCGCGGCGAGAACAAGCTCTGGCCGGGCGGTTGCAGCGTCGTCAACACGCAGGTGCTCGAGAACGCCAGCAAGCTGCTGCTCAAGCGCGGCGTGAGTGGTCCCGACGTCAAGCGCGCGGCGCTCGACTGGGTGCGGTCTGCGGTTGCACACGAGATCGGTCACACGCTCGGCTTGCGCCACAACTTCGCGGGTTCGTTGGGTAGCAACATCCAGCCGGACGAGGTTGACGGGTTGATCCAAAACTACTTCTCGACCTTCGAGTGGCCCGCGGACAAGGTCCCCACGTCCACCGTGATGGAGTATCCCTCCTTCGAGGACGACGTCGCGATCGGCTCGCACATCCGGCTCGGACACGCAGCGTTCAAGCACGACGTTGCAGCCATCAGCTTCTTGTACAACGGCGCTGCGGCCCCTGAGGGCGACTCGCTGTTTTGCACGGACTCGTACTACGGCGGTGCGTTCGATTGCGCGACCTACGACAGCGGTCCGGACATCGTCGCGAGCTTGCGTCGGCAGATCTTGGACAGCAACGACGACGCCGCGCTGAAGTACGTGTACTACCTACGCATCGCGAAGAGCGCGGGCCAAAACGACGTGTTTGCTGCGACTGCGGCGGACTTCGACGCGGTGGAGACCTACTCCCCACGCTCGACGTTGGCGCAGCTGATCTCCAGCAATGCGCATCTCCTCTCAGCCGAACGCAATGGTGGCTCGACGGTCATCAACGCCAAGGAAATTCACGAAGCCAGCCTCGAGCAGGTGGGTGCGTCGGTCTTGGCCGCGGGCGGGTACGGCGACTTCTTCGGGCTCTTACCTGAAGACTTCGACGAGCGCTTCAACGCGCAGCTCGAGGATCTACTGACCCAACCTTGGATTACCAGCGGCACTACGGCGAGCGGCGCGAGCTGGAGCTTCTCGGAAGACGAGATCACAGCGATCAAGGACTATGCGCCGCGCTACCTGAAGATCTATCACGAGGCAGCGGCCAAAGCGGACGTCGCCACGCTCTCGCTCCAGGATCCGTTCTTCGCGCTGATGGAAGCGGAGCTCGGACCCGACAGCGGATTCATCATCCTCGGTGGTCCTGGGCCCGCGACTTGGGAGCCGCCCGTGTTGGTCGATGAGCTGCAGGACCTGCTCGTAGAGCGCTCGATCCACTACGCGACTGCGACCGATGGCGAGTTCACTGCGGAGGTTGCGACCCTCGCTGTGCCCGAGCCTGAGCAAGAGGTAGAGGAGCCGGGCGAGGAGCCCGAGAAGAAGCCTCGTTGGCCATGGAACGGCTCAGATGCGGCGCCGGAGAGCGGCGACGAGGAAGAGCCAGAAGAGCCCGGCGAAGGCGAGACAGAGCCTCCGGCGGATGTGCCGACGGTCGTTCACACGCTGACCTTGCCGATCTTCAAGTACGCGACCAGCGTGCGCAGCAGCGCTTCGCAGCTGACCTCGCCGTCCGCCTCGCAAGACCGTCTGTGGTTGCGCGAGCGTCAACAGGAGCCAGCCGAGGCGCTTGCAGCGGTGCTGGACGACGCGGCTGGCGGGTCGTTCAGTGACCTGCAGCTCGACGGCAGTGAGCCGGCAGCGCAGTACTGGATCCTCGACAATCAGGACGTGCAGGGTTCGTTCGGCGGCGCACCACTGGACGAGTCTGCCACGGCGACCGAGGGCGAAGGCGAGCCGGTTCCGGCTCCGTGAGCTGACGCGAGCAGGCGCCGGCTCTACGCGGCGCCTGACATGGACAAACGCAAGCGCGGGCGCTGCTGTGAGCGGCGCCCGCGTCGTGCGTTTAAACACCAAACGCGGGCGCTGCTGTGAGCGGCGGCCCCGTGTGCGCTTAAACGCCAAACGCGGGCGCTGCTCGTGGCGGCGCCCGCGTGGCTCGTTTCGTACGGCGAGATCAGCGACGCTGAGCGCCGCTGGGAGCGGCTACTCCTCTTCCTCGTCGTCGTCGTCGTCGTCGTCCTCTTCGTCCGAGAGTGACGGATCGCTGCCGCCGCTCGGATCCGCGAGCTTGCGCGTCCACAGCACAGCGTCCGAGCGCTTGTCAGCGACCAACGCGCCCTTCGCGAGCAAGCCGGTCTTGCGGTACCCGCACGCGAGGAACACCGTCGCGAGCTCGAGATTATCGACGGGCGCGAACGCAAACGCCGACACGATCTCTTTGCTCTTGAGCGTGTCGTTCAGCCAGGTCAAGCCTGCGATCGCAGCGTGAACCTCAGCCTCGTTGCGCGGCACACGCAGGATCTCGATCAGCGAATGACCGAAGCAGTCCTGGAACTCGGCGGACAGGTAGTTCGCCTTGACCTTCTTGCCCTGCACTTCGACGTAGATGCGGGCCGCATCGCGACCGAAAGCATCGAAACAGCCGTACGTATCGGTACGCTTGGTCCAGAGGCCATCGCGCGCTTCTTCCGCCGTCTCGCGATCGATCTGCTGCACGGTCAAGCCCTTGCCAGGATCGTCGATACCGTCGGCAGCCTTTTTGCCCGCGTTGATCGTGCGCTCAGCCGCCTTCTGCGACTCCTCGCTGACCTCGATCGATGCCGTGCGCTCGCCGATCACGCAACCGACCAAGTGGCCGTCGCTGCGCTTGTAGAAACCAGGCACTTGGCCTTCGCGCACGAAGCCGACACGCGTCCAGGAAGAGACCTCGTCCTTTTCGACGAGCAGGATCACCTTCTCCACACCCTCGCGTTGCGCGACGGACTGGATGAACAAGCGCTTGGCCGGCAATGCCCCTGCGCGAAAATCGATCACACGAATCTGCTTGGTACGCCGATTCAACAACAGACAGAGAAATGCGTTATCGGAGCGGAAGTGGAGCTCTTCGACAATGGGAAGCTCCGACTCTTTTGCTACTGCTGCGCCACGAGCCTTGGCCATTCGGGACCTCTGAGTATGAAGGGTGCGAGCGAGACGACTTGAGCTGGGTGCATCATAGCTCTGTCAGAGCTCACGCTCTTTGCCTATTAAACGCGAAGGGCGGAACTTAATCCGCCCTCGCAGGGGTGTCAAATGCAGGTTTCCGCCTACCCCAGACTGAGCCGGGGCAGGAGGAACCGCACGCGCGCGCTACTTGGCGGCCAGCGCCTTGTCGATCTCAGTCTTGAAAGCGTCGAAGGGCTGCGCACCCTGGAGCAGCTTGCCGTTGATGAAGAACGAGGGCGTGCCAATGCGCGCCCCAGCCTTCTCGACGGCGTCCATGTCCGCCTGGACCGAAGCCTTGTGCTTGTTCGTGTCCAGCGCGGTCTTGAACTTCGCCATGTTGATGCCACCGACCTGCTCGGCGTACTTCTCCAAGTCAGCGCGGGTCAGGGCCTGTTGGTTCTGGAACAAAATGCCGTGGTACTTCCAGAACTTGTCGGCGCCACCTTGCGCAAACACCTCGGCCGAAGCCTCGGCCGCGGGCATCGCGTTTGCGTGGAATGGCAGCGGGTAGTTGCGCCAAACGATCTTGACCTTGTCGCCGTATTTCTCCTCGATCTGCTTCACGGTCGGCTCGACGCGCGTGCAGAACGGGCACTGGAAGTCGCTGAACTGCTGGATCACGACCTTGGCTTTGGGGTTGCCCTTGCTGGGGAAGTTACCGTCGGCCGCGATCTTGTAGACCTTGTCCGCATCCGGGGCAGCAGCGGCCGCCTCGGGAGCTGCGCCCTCGAGGAACTTCTGCTCGCTCGCGCCCTTTTCGATGATCTTCGCGTACAGCTGGTTACGCGGCGTACCCGACGACACCAACTGCTTGGCCTTCGCGAGCTCCTCGTCGATCAGCGTCTTGAATGCATCGAACGGCTGCGCGCCACGCAGGCTGCGACCGTTGACGAAGAACGACGGGGTACCTGATGCACCCAAGTCGCGCGCGAGCTTCTGGTCAGCGTCGATCGACGCCTTGTGCTTGTTGCTGTCGAGCGAATCCTTGAACTTCGCGGCGTTGAGGCCGAGGTCCTTGGCATAGCCCTCGAGCTTCTCGCGCTCCAGCCCATTCTGGTTCGCGAACAGCTTCTCGTGCATCTCCCAGAACTTGCCCTGATCGTGCGCGGCCAATGAGGCCTCCGCGGCGATGCCAGCGTTGTTGTGGAACGGCAGTGGGTTCTGCTTGAACGCGACGCGCACGTCTTTGCCGTAGGTTTCGACCACTTGCTTCATGGTGGCTTCCACGCGGCTGCAGAACGGGCACTGGAAGTCGCTGAATTCCACGATCGTCACGTACGCGTCCGCGGAACCCTTGACCGGCGCGTCGCCGACGGGAACTTTGTACACGGCTTTGGGATCGGGCTGTTTGCGCGCCTGCTGCGGTGCGGCAGCGGCCTTGTCAGCCGACTTCTCGGTGAGCGCGTTCTTGGTCAGCGCGCTGTAGACGTCCTTCTTGGCGACGCCGCTCTTGATCAACTTGTCGGCGCGCTTGAGCTCGTCGTCGATGATCTCTTTGAACTTGTCGACCGGCTGCGCGCCCGAGAGGAAGCGGCCGTTGATGAAGAACGCGGGCGTGCCGCGTGCGTCGAGCTTGGTCGCGAGCTGCTGGTCGGCGTCGACTTTGGACTTGTGTGTGTGTCCATCCATCGCAGCCTTGTACTTGGTCATGTCCAAGCCGAGCTCTTGCGCGTACGAATCGAGGTTGTCGCGCGACAACGCTTGCTGGTTCTCGAACAGCTTGGCGTGCGCCTTCCAGAACTTGTCGCTGCCACCCTGTGCGTGGGCTTCGAGCGAGAGCTCTGCTGCGGGCAATGCGTTGGAGTGGAACGGCAACGGGTTGTTGCGCCACACCACGCGTACTTTGTCTTTGTAGTCCGTGAGGAGCTGATTGATCGTCGGCTCCACGCGCTTGCAGAACGGGCACTGGAAGTCGCTGACTTCCACGATCGTCACGAGCGCGTCGGGTGAGCCCTTGCTGGGCTGTGCTGCGGTGACAGGCACCTTGAAACGTTGAACGCCGTCGTCTGAGGGCGCCTGGGCTGCACCGGCTTTTTCGCCGTCGCCCTTTGCGTCTGCGACTACTTCGTCACCACCGCCTCCACCTGTGGAGCCGGAAACGATGTAGCCCATGACAATGCCTGCCAAGAACGCAAACAGTATCGATACGAGTGCTGATCCTTTACTCATCGGTGAGTCTCTCCTGGACCGGCCAATACGCTGAGCGTACGAACCGCATCCAAACGGGTTACGAACTGAATCCTTGCCAAGCGCACACGGTGCTTTGCGTACGCTTGCTACGAGTTTGAGAAGTGGGGCGGCGGGCGCGCAGAGCGACGGGCACTGCGGGTACTGCAGCAACAGCCTTGGGGTTGTGACTGCTGAACCCGGGCAGCGCCCGCGCTCGCACGAGCATCAGTGCTCGGCGCGCACACGGACTAGGCTTGTGAAGGAGAACGCACGCACCCGCAGCGGACGCGGACTTACGCGGGCTTACCATGAGGGAAAGCGCGCGGAGGCCCGGGCGGGCGCCTCGGTGCTAGCCGCGCGGTGGTCGCTCGAGCCGCAGGCCTTCGCCCGCTCTCGGTGCTCCGAGCTGCTCGGGAGACAGGCTGCTCTTGCCGCTGTTGGCGGCGAGCTCCGGCCAACGCATGGCCGTGACATCTTGCATGGGCACGGTCCCGCGAGGACCGTCGAGCGGTGCGCTCTGGTCGCGCGGCGCGCAGCGCGGATCGTCTGGCGAAATACACCACGCTACCGGCGCGTCGTCTGCGTCTTCCGCAGCGTGCGCTTCGTGTGCTGCCGCCGTCCGCAGCAAGATAGGCGCTGCGTTTTCTTCAGAAGCGCTGAGCGTGAGCGCGCGGCCGAGCGCGAGGTCTTCCCACCACACAGCCTGCGAGCCTTCGCCGCACATCGCGGGCGCGAGCTCGGAGCTGAGCAACGCGCGTGCGTGCGCGACTGCGGGCTGCTCGAGCGCCCAAGCCGACCACGAGAGCGCGATCGCGATGACCCAGCGGGACATGAGCCCGGCAGTCTAGCGGTCGTGTCGTGGAGGGCAAGTACTCGCCAGAAACGGATGTGTCATAGCGCCGATACATTGGCGGCGTTTGTAGGTAACCATACCTACACGGGAAAGCCGGGCGCCACTCTTTGAAGACACTGTTGGAGCGGAGCGAGCTCTGGCAGCCCAGCGAGGGCGCGCGCCACGTATTCCAAGCTCGCGGGGTAGTAGCCGAGGAAGCTCGGGTTTTTCCGCACGCGGTCGATGAAGATGAACCGGCCGGCGTCCTTGAGCTTGCGCTGCACCGCGATCAAGCGGAAGCCGCGCACCAGCGCGCTGTATTGTGCTGCGCTGTATGAGCGTTGCTCTGCGTAGCGCTGCAGCATGGCCGCTTGCAGCGGCGGATCTACGGCGACGTAGGAGTCACATAACAATGCGACGAGATCATAAGGCGCTGGTCCGAGAAACGCGTCTTGGAAGTCGATGATCGCGAGCGCACCCTCCGGCGCCCACATAAGATTGCGCGACTGATAGTCGCGGTGGACGAGCCCTTGTGGCAACGCGACGATCGCTGCAGTCAATGCGTCGAAGTGTGTGTCGAGCTCGCTGCGGTCCGCAGCTGCGAGCGGCTGGTGCAGTGCTTCGAGACCCCACTCGCGAAAGTGATCGAGCTCCCAACGCAACAGCGCTGCATCGAAGCGCCGGCGCAGCGCGATGCATGCGCTTGGCGCGGCGCTCGCACCCGCTTGGTGGAAGCGTGCGAGGTTGTCGATCGCGACGCCGTACAGCGCGTCCCAGCGCTCGCGCGGTTGAGTGTGGAGGCGCGCGTCGAAGGTCTCGTCGCCGAGGTCTTCGAGCAGCATCAAGCGCTTTTCGAGCCCCGCGCGGGCATCGCCGTAGATGCCCGGTGCGCGCAGACCGCTGTGCGTGATGAACGTTTGGATGTCGACGAATGCGTGCGCTTGCTCGAGCGCAACGTTGTCCGGATCTTCATCCGGCAGCTGCATCGCGATCAAGCTGTTCGGTTGGGCCTCTACTGGCGCGAGCTGCACGCGGTAGTAACGACGCGTGGACAGCTGACCTTTGAGCGCCGTCAGTTGCAGCGTACGGCTGCGCGGCCAGGTGGCTTCGAGGACTTCTGCGAGATGCGGGACGGTCTCGAGCATGTCGAAGCTGGCGGTGAGACGCGATGTTGGGCGGCTTGGAGTACGTCGCGGTCAACGTCAACGGTCACAAAGGCCGTTGACGTTTGACTCACGCGGCCGCGCGGAACGGGCCGATTAGCGGCGTGGCTGGCGCTCAGTACGCGCTTGGCGTGCTGGGATGATGCGCACGCGGCGCTCCGAACCTTGGCCGTCTGAGCGTGTGCTGACGCCGGGGAACTTAGCGAGCGAGAGATGGATCACGCGGCGATCGCGTGGTGACATCGGCTCGAGCGTGATGATGCGGCTTTGCGCAACAGCGCGCTTGGCCTCGCGCCTTGCCATCGAGGCCAGGCCGTTTTCTCTGCGCACGCGATAGTCGCCGGAGTCCAACACGATGTGGCGGCGGCCATCGGGGAAGCGGTTAACGATCTTATTGATCAGGAACTGCAGGGCATCGAGCGTCTGGCCCTTCTTGCCGATTACGCGGCCTGCATCTTCGCCTGCACAGTCGAGAATGACCTCTTCGGCATCCTCGCGAACAGTCACGTCCACCGTAAGGCCCATGCGCTTGAGGATCTCGTTGAGCATCTCCGAGGCCAGGTCCGCTTTGCCGTCCTCGCGCGGGTCGTGATCGAGTGGAAGCGCTCTGTCGTCTCTGTCGTCTCTGTCGTCTCTGTCGTCTCTGTCGTCTCCGGCGTGCCGCGACCCACGATCACGATCGTCGTCGAGATCGGAGTCTAAATCGAGGATGAGTGCACCATCCAGCTCGGGTGGTTTCCTACTTTCTGCCACGGCGCGACCTCCGTTGGGCGAGTTTATCTGTCGACCCGGCTTGCGCCTCGAGTGCTGTGTCAGCGGACCCGTGCGATGCGACTTGAGCTACTGAAGAAATAGAGGAAGTCTTCGCAGTCGCGGACACGTTGGCCTTCAGTCGGGCTTCAATGAAGCGCTGTTGCAAAATGCTCAGCGCGGAGTTGGTGAACATGTATAGGCACAATCCGGCCGGCAAGAAAAGCATGAAGCTCGTGATCATGGTGGGCATCATGTAGAGCATCATCTTGGCCTGCATCGGATCTGTGCCCGTGGGAGGCGCAAGCTTCTGCTGAACGAACATTAGGACACCCAGCGCCAGCGGTAGGACAAAGTAGGGATCAGGTGAGGAGAGGTCCTGCCACCACAGTGCGAACGGCGCGTTGAGCAGTCGAATATTCGACGACAGCGACGAATACAGTGAGAACCAGATCGGCAGCTGTAAGAGCACAGGGAAGCAACCCGCCATCGGGTTCACGCCCTTCTTGCGGTACAGCTCCATGACCGCAGCGCCCTTCTTCTCGCGATCATCGGCGTAGAGCTCGTTGATGCGATCCATCTCGGGCTTGAGCTCTTTCATCTTCGCCATCGACGCCATTTGCTTGTGCGTCAGTGGGTAGAGGACGAGCTTCACGAAGAACGTCAGCAGGATGATCGCGACGCCCCAGTTGCCAACGCCGCCTTGGATCCAGGCGAGCAGACTGGTGAGGCCGTCGGCGAGCGACGTGAAGAAGCCTGAGTTGATCGCGCGCTTCAAGTTGTGGCCGGCGAGCGACAGCTCTTCGGGCGTCTTGGGCCCCAAATACGCGAGCGTGCGGAAGCTCTTCTGCTCCCCTGGCGCGAGCGTCTGCTCCGGATAGTGCAGCACCGCAGTGAACAGCGATCCGGTCGCTTCGCCTTTCGCATCGCGACCGCGATCCGAAGCCGACAGCTGACAAGAGGTGCCTTTGTTGTCGACCGCGACCAGCGCGTTCAGAAAATAGACATTCTCGATGCCAGTGAAGTGGATCCCATTGGACCAGCTCTTGACGTCGGCGAGGCCCTTACGCTCCTCACGCTCCAAGTCGTCAGCATGCGCGCACAAGCCGCTGCTCAGCGCGCTCGAGCGTGCAGGCAGCAGCGGCACACCGCCGCTCTCAGCTTCACGCGGCACGTAATGATAAGTCGTCTCTTCGAGTGTCAGCTTGCGCGGCGCTGAGCCACGGTTCGCGATCGAAGTGGTGACCCACACTTGGTATGGACCCGAGCCCGCTTCCAGCTTGCGCGTGATCGCGAGGTCGTCTGCCTCAGTCTGCAAGCGCACGCTGCGGGCGCCGTCGGCCTCGACGCGGTAGACCGGATTTTCACCGAGCTCAGCACCGCGCACTCGGAACGTCAGCGGATAAAAGGCCGGCTTATCCGTCGTGACGACATCCGTCGCGTGGCCTTCATGCTCGAACTGCTCCTCCTTGAGCTTGAAGCTCTTGATGCCGCCGCTGACATTCGAGACGCGCGCGCTGAACTGCGAGGTCTCGATGTTGTAAGTCTGCTCTTCGACCGGCGGTGCTTTGGCGGCTTTCGCGCGCGGCGTGCTGGTTGAAGATGTGGGGCTCGGGACGTTCTGCGCTTTGGGCGCGAGTGTCGCGTCCTTCGCGGCCTGCTTCGGCGCCATGACTTGCATGAGCAAGGGCACCGAGACCGCGACTGCTAAGAGCGCCCAGTAAAAAAGCGAGGTGTTCTTTCTCATGGACTTTGTTCGAAGCTCCGCGCTCGGAGCGCGGTCGAGCCTGGGGTTGCCTCAGGCGGCAGATCGACCCCGCCTGGGTGAAAGGGATGACAGCGCGCGAGCCTGCGCGTGCCTAGCCACACACCGCGCAGCGCGCCGAAGCGTGTGATGCACACCAGCATGTACTGCGAGCAGCTCGGGCTGAACCGACACACGGGCCCGAGCAACGGCGACAGAGCGCGTTGATAGCCACGGATCAGGAGCACGAGCAGGCGAGCAATCATGGGTCGCTAGACTGTATAGGTTCGGCCAGCAGCTGCCGCACGGCACGCGCAATCGAGTTCTGCGCCTGTTCGAGCTCGCTGAGGACCGTTGCGTAATCTAGGCGGTCCGCACCGGTTCGGGCCACGAGAACGACGTCACATTCGCGAGGAAAAAGCTCGCGGTTGCGGCGAAACACCTCGCGGACGACGCGCTTGATGCGGTTGCGCTGGACGGCCCCACCTACCCGACGCCCGGCGGTCACGCCCAGGCGGGTATGGCTGACGCGGCCGCGGATCAGGAGCAGCACGAAATGCGCCAGATGGACGCGGCGGCCGCGCTGCTGGACGCGCATGAACTCGCTGCGCCGCAGCAGGCGATCGGCTCGTGGGAAGCCTACGGTCCCGGGCGCGTCGACGGCCTGGGAATCAGACGCGATTTCGTTGGGGACAGGCATGAATCGCGTTGGAGGGCCGCAGTTCACGCCGGGCAGAACGGCCCGGCGGGAGCACCCCTGAGCTTGAAAGAGCTACCACCCTGAGGGCGGAAGGCAACGCTCGGGCGCTCGAGGTCCAACTGGGACCTGCGAGCGCACCTAGTGGTCATCACTCATCAGTCAAGCAGAGGATCGTCTACTTTTCGTAGACGGTCACGGTCAGGCGACGGCGACCCTTGCGACGGCGGTTGTTTAGGACTTTCCGGCCGTTGGCAGTCTTCATCCGAGCCCGGAAGCCGTGGGTGCGCAGGCGGCGCTTACGATGTGGTTGATATGTACGCTTCACGAGAGCCCTCCCAAGAGGCAAAAACGGGAGCGGGACGAAAGCATGGGCTCAAACCTCTGTCAAGGCGTGGGTACACACAGCGTCATGCCGGCGAGCAATCCGGCATCGGCAAAGCTGTAGTAGCCGCCGCTGCTCAGGATCACATGGTCCAGGACGGCCACGCCCAGAACCTGCCCTGCATGGCACAGGCGCTCCGTGATGGCCAGGTCGGCTTCACTGGGGTGTGGATCCCCGCTGGGATGGTTGTGGACGAACACGACGCTCACCGCGGCGGCCTGAAGCACCGGGCGGAACACATCGGAAGGCGCGATGGCACATGCGATCGATCCACCGATACCGATGGTCAGCTCGGCCAGCGGGTGATTCTTCGCGTCGAGCGCGATCGCGAGGAAATGCTCGCGCGGCTCATGGGCAAAGCGGGTTCGCAGCGCTGCGTCGATGTCGCGGCTGCTGGCGATCGGACGAGCACGCTCGAAGGGCCGTGACGACACGCGCGCGCCGAGCTCGACCGCCGACAAGAGCCGGCACGCTTTGGTCACGCCGACGCCGGTCTGCGCGCCGAGCTGCGCGACGCTGAGCCGAGCAAGCCCGTGCAGGCCGCCAGCCTGCTCGAGCAACCGCTCGGCGGTGATGGCCACCGGCACGTTGTGTGAGCCTGTGCCCAGGAGCACGGCGATGAGATCGCTGTCAGAGAGCGCAGCTCGCCCGTACATAGCGAGACGTTCGCGTGGACCGATGAGGGAGTTTGCGGGTTCCAACGTGGCTTGCATGGGCGGAGGCTTGAGCAAGCGCCGTTCCGCGTGTGCGCGTAGGCGATTCTCGGCAGTTGCGCGCGCGGGAGCTGACGACCCGCCGCACACAAGCAGGCGCTCGCCACCGACATCGAGCCAAAGCCGCTTGCCGCCATGAGCTGCAAGCCCCTACGCACTCGCACACCCTCGCATTGGGTGTCCGCGCGGTTTGCGGTTCAATGTTACTGGGATGCAGCAAAGCATGTTGGCGCGTCTGCGGGTCGTCGGATGGACGAGCACCCTACTCGCTGTCGGCGCTTGCGAGAGCGCCAGTACGAGCGCGCCGGATGCCGCGATCGATGCCGCAGCCGACAGCGGCGGATACACGAACACTCCCGTTCGACCGACGCACGAGCTAGGCCTGCCCGTGTTCTACCTCGACGTGGACCAAGGCATCAACGACGCTGACTACACGCCAGCGACGCTGAGCTATGACGGGCACGAATATTTCGGCGCGCAAGCGAAATATCGAGGCGCGACCTCGCAGGGCTATCCGAAGCGCAGCCTCACACTCAAGCTCGACAAAAACGATCGCTTCACCGACGAAGCTCACGAATTTCGCAGCGTGCGGCGGCTGGTCTTGACCAGCACGTTCGATGACAGCTCGCAGATCCGTCAACGGCTCGCTTTCGAGCTTTGGAACCGCTTGGATCCTCACCACATCGCGATCCATCACTTCAACGCGGTCGTGTATCTGAACGGAACCTATCACGGCATCTACGTGGCCACGGATCACGTGAACGATGACTTCCTAGAGCAACGCGGCTTGCCGGCGAACGTCAACATGTACAAGGCGCGCTTGAAGGAGGCGAACTTCCGCCTGACCGATCGCCACGGTGAGCCGAAGCAGCGGCTGCGTGCAGGTTACACGAAAGAGGAAGGCAGCCCGGCGGCTGACGAACCGGAAGCGTATGCCGATCTCGAAGCGCTGCTGTCGTGGGTCGCGACCTCTGACGACGCTGATTTCCGCGATAACTTTGCGGCGCGGCTCACGCCAGATTTTTTGCACTGGTTCATCTTCGTAACCCTGAGCCAAGCGGTCGACACGACAACGAAGAACTACTTCCTCGTGCACGATGCCCGTCCCGAAGCACCGGATGCGCGCTGGCGCGTCATCCCATGGGACTTCAACGCGAGCTTCGGTCAAGGTGCCATCACGCAGCGACGTGCACCGGACTACTGGACCGTCGCGCGCTTCGGGCGCGCCAACCGCTTGTTCGAACGCATGATGGGTGAGCCAACGCTGCGCGCGCCGCTCATGCAGCGCTTCCGGGAGGCTGTTCAAGGCGTGTGGACGGAAGCCGAAATCGGGCTCACGCTCGAGCGCTATGCGGGCGAGGTCGAAGCGGCAGCGGAGCGGGACGAGCTGCGTTGGGGCGAAGCCCGGCGCGCCAACTTCAGCGACCGTCGCGACTGGACTTCGCCCTCGGAGGAGCTGGCCTATTTGCGCGCTTGGGTGCCTGCTCGCTGGCGCAAGATCTCCGAAGAATTAGCCAGCGAGTAGGTCGTCAGCGCACTGCGCCGACTAACGCACGGTGGGCGGCGTCGACAGCCTTGTCCGCCGCATCGTCGAGCGTGAGCGAGCTGCCCTCGACCTTGAGCTGCGCGTCGAGCAGGAATAGGGTCGGCAGCCGACGGCTGCCACGGAAGAAGTCGTACAGGCCTTGGAAGGCGCGGTCGACGGTCGCACCGTGCGCGTCGAGCTTGGCCGTGGCCACTGCCAACAGCGCTTTGCCTTCGAGCCCTTCCGGAGCGATCAAGTCGATGATGGTCTTGAGACCGCCCGAATAGACTGCTTTGTACACGGGTGTTGCAAACACGAGCGCTTTGGCGCTGCGCACAGCTGCCAGAAACGCAGTCACGTCCGGTGCGTCGAACTTGCCGAGTACGAGCGCTTCCGCCGAGAAGTCGCGCAGGCCATATTGCTTGACCGACAGGCCGTCGCCCTGCAGGCGCTTGGCCAGCTCGTCGAGCAGCGCTGCACCACGTGAGCTACCACCGGGGCTGCCGGCAATGAGAAGGACTTCTGCTGCATCGCTCATGGATCGACTCCTGTTTGTTTAGGCGGCAGCAACGTCTACTATCACAGACTACCCGTCCAGTGGCTTCGACGCCGCGAGACGTCGGAGTGGCGACCAAAGCATTCGACACCGTGCTCGCAGAAGGGCTCTGAAACGAGCTGACGCGCCGCGGCACCGACGTGATCGCGTGCGCGTCCGAGACGCCAAGCTAGCAGCGCGCTCAACCGAATGGCAAACGCAAGCCGATGGCGCCCGGCGCGGTGGTTCAGGAAACGCTGTCGTCACTCGCGCACGGCCCGACGTTCTTTCCCGGGCGGGCCAATCGCATGGCAGCGTTCTTGATGACTCGACTCCTGCCGAAGCGCTCCGCGATCGACATGATGGGGCGTGCGACGCGCCAGATGTACCAGCGCCAAGTCTTCTATTCGAGACATTTCGACTTGAGCGCAGCGCTGCGACCGCATACGGTGCCACGTATGTCATCGCTGTTCAGTCCGCTCCGTCTGCGCGAGCTCGAGTTTCGAAACCGCGTGTTTGTTTCACCGATGTGCCAGTACTCGTGCACGGACGGCTTCGCCACGCCCTGGCACCTGGTGCATCTCGGCAGCCGCGCGGTCGGCGGGGCGTCGCTCGTGATCGCGGAAGCAGCCGCAGTCGTGCCGGAAGGTCGCATCTCGCCGCACGACCTTGGCATCTGGTCACAGCAGCACGCCGACGCATTGCAGCCGATAGCGGCGTTCGTGCGCGAGCAAGGCGCGGTCGCTGGCATCCAGCTGGCACACGCTGGCCGCAAGGCCTCCACCGCGCGGCCCTGGGAAGGCGGCGGCGCCGTGCCCGACTGGCAGCCGGTCGCACCGAGCGCGCTCGCATTCAGCGAGCGCTACCACACGCCGCGTGCGCTCAGCGTAAGCGAGGTCGAAGCGCTGCCGGGCCAGTTCGCACTCGCGGCCGAGCGCGCGCTCGCCGTGGGGTTCGAGCTGATCGAGCTGCACGCAGCGCACGGGTACCTGCTGCACGAGTTTCTCTCGCCGCTCTCCAACCAGCGGACTGACGCTTACGGCGGCACGTTCGAAGCGCGCGTGAAAGCGCCGATCGCAGTTGTGCGCGCGCTGCGCGAGACCATCCCCAAACACCTGCCATTGTTCGTGCGGATCTCCGCGACCGATTGGGCGGAAGGTGGCTGGGACCTGGCGCAGAGCGTGGCATTTTCGAAGCTGCTCAAGGCTGAGGGCGTCGACTTCATCGACGTGTCCAGCGGCGGGCTCGCCGCAAACCAGCAGATCCAGGTTGGGCCAGGCTACCAGGTGCCGTTCGCACAAGCGATCCGGCGCGACGCTGAGATCGCGACCGGTGCGGTCGGCTTGATCACCGAGCCTGCGCAGGCCGAGCAGATCGTGGCGAGTGGTCAGGCCGATGCGGTGCTGCTCGCCCGCGCATTCCTGCGCGACCCGTATTGGGCGCGTCATGCCGCGCTCGCGCTCGGCGCAGAGTCACACTGGCCCGTTCAGTACGGGCGCGCATAAGTTATGACGCAACCTCCCATTCGCCTTTATCTCGCGCGCCATGGACGCACAGCGTGGAACCTCGAACGCCGATTTCAAGGAGCGACTGATATCCCGCTCGACGACGTCGGTCGCGCGCAAGCGCTCGAGCTCGCCAACGCCTTACGCGGTCGGTTCGAGACTGTGATTGCCAGCGATTTGACGCGCGCCAGCGAGACTGCCCAGATCGTCGCAGACGCGCAGGGCCTGAAGCTGCTCGCGCTCGATCCCGATCTGCGCGAGCGCGGCTACGGTAAGCTCGAAGGACTCACGGCCGAAGAATGCGCCGCGCAGTATCCGGAGGTGTGGAACGCGCCCGGTCGTGACCGCAACTTCTTGCCGCCAGGTGGCGAGCCGGTCGAGGAGGTCGGCGTGCGCGTGACGCGCGGTGTGCTGCGTTGCATCGAACGGCTACGCGGTCGTCATCAGAGCGCGCTCGTCGTCAGTCACGGCACTGCGTTGCGCATCTTCCTCGAAGCGCTGACGGGAGAACGCATGACCTCGCTCGCGAACCTCGAGTACCGCGAGGTCGTGCACGATGGCGTGCGCTTCACGGTGAGCCCGATGCCCGCGATACCGTGACGGTCCTGAGAGGCTACCGCTTCTTCGGGTGCTTGGGCTTTTCGTCCTTCTCGCTCTTATCGTTCTTCAACAAGCGGCCGATGAAGCCCGCCGCGGTGGTCTTGGCTGACCCTTTGTCCTGGCCTTCGCGCATGGTGGCGATCCGCACCTCGCGGTTGGCTTCGACGTTGTTGGGATTGATCGCCGCGACGCGCCTGAAGTGCTTGAGCGCTTCCGCGGGCTTACCGAGGCGTTGCAGCATCTTGGCTTTGCACTCGTGGGCCCGCTCGTGCTCCGGATGCAGCTCCAGGGCGCGATCGAGCGCCTCCATGATCTTGCCCGCCGGCGCGTCGTTGGCCGGGAACTTGTTCATCAGGATGTACGCGTACATCGCGAGGTAGTCCGGCTCGTCCTTCGTCACAGACAAGATCATCTGGATGAGCTCGAGCGCTTCGTCGAACTGGCGCTTGCGCGCAAACACCTGCACGCGCTCGTACGCGATCGCGCTGTCCAGGATCTGCTGCATCATGCGCTCGGCAGCGGGCGTGCCGCCGCCCTCGCGCACGTTGCGCAGGTATGCGACGCGCTGCTCTTCGTCATCGAGCGTTTTGTATGCTTCGTTCAGGTAGCCGAAGATAACCTCGACGCAGCTACGCAGCGGTGCGAGCTCCGAGGGCAAACGATCGGGGTGATAGTCTTTCGCGAGCTTGAAGAACTCGGCCTTGATCTCGGGTCCCGCCGCCTTTTTGTCCAACCCGAGCATCTCGAAGTAGTTCTGGTTCTCGACCAGGCGCGCGCGCGCGACGACTTTGGTCCAGCGATCCAGCAGCTCGGGTGACAACCCTGTAGGCGGCGAGGGCAAATCAGCCAGTCGCTCCAGCCGAGCTGCAGGCGACTTGGATGCACCTGTACCGCCTGTGACCGAAGCTGGCTCGCCCGCCGACTCTTCTTGTGTGTCTATCGAGGTTGGCTCCGCTTGCTCGCTGCCGCTACTAGCGGCAGGCCCCTCGTACGGTGCGACCGACTTGGTGATGAGCAGCAAGTACACGAGCCGCTTGCAAGCCTGCGGCGTCAAAAGGCCGGAACGCTCCAGCTCCTCCAAACCGATCGGATCCGCCAGCAGCAGGTCGATCGCAGCGCGCTCGGAGTTCTGCAGCTCGAAACGGCTGAAGTCCACGTTGGGTGCCAACCGCAAGCGCGCCTTGCCGACGCGATTCACCACAGCATCGACGACCTCGTCACGCGCAGCGATGCGCAGCGATTCGGTGATCAGCGCGTAAGGATCGACGCGACCGTTCAGGCGATCTTCGGTGCCGCCGAGCAGGTTCGACTCGTAAAACGCGTACGGGGCCTCGCGTCGATCGAACAAGCGCAGCATGCCCTCGCGCAAGCTCACGGCAGGCTCCATCAAGCGTCCAGCGACCGCCCTACCCTTCAGGAACAGGATGCGATCTTGCCGCCGGTCGTTTTCGTTCACGACATCAGGCCAGACTGCCAACGTTCCCGAAAGCGCTTTCTGCTCCAAGTAGAGCAGCAGGTGCGCCAGCGGCGTCTTCGCGAGCGTTCCTGTCGCGACGGGCTCATCGGCCATGCTGTTGTCCCCGAGATCTAGAAGCTACGAGCTCCGTCACGATGTTTTTAGAATATCTGTGCACGAGCCCACCGGCCACAGTTCAATTGCGGTGAGCGCTGCCGCTACACGCGTGTGTGTGCGGCACCCGCGCGCACATGAGTGTTGCAGCGCATGGCTGCATGTCGCAGCCAGCGTCGGCGCACCTCCCACGCGACACACCTATGTGCGATGCCCACGCCGCGAAGACAGCGCGGACTAGCGCCCGTCACTGCGCAAAGCATCGAGGCGCGCCAGCACCTCGCCGCGATCGGGCGCTTCGGGCAGCGCAGCGAGGTACGCGCGGTAGTGATCCAGCGCGTCCGCGGTCTCGCCTAAGCGCTCCGAGGTCACTGCCAAGTTGTAGTGCAGCTCGGGTGCATCTGACAGCTGCAATGCCGCAGTGAACGCTGCTGCAGCGGCCTTGTAATGTCCGCCAGCGTAGAGCTTGGTGCCGCGATCGAAGAACGCACGCGCTTCTTCGCCGAGCGCCTGGCGTTGCTCCTCCGCATTCAGCTTCAACGTCGACGCTTGCCGCTGGCCCAGCTCGACCAGCGCTTGGATGCGCTCCTGCACGCGCTTCTTCTCGCGCGGCGAGATCTTCGCTGTCGCCAAGTACTCGCGGAAGTAGCGCACGCCGGCTTCTACTTCGCCCATGCGTTCATTCACGCGGGCCAAGTTCCAAGCCATCTCGGACGAAGGCAGCTGCTTATAAGCGCATTCGAAGCCACGCCTGGCCTCGGCCAAGCGCCCTTCGAAGTACGCGGCCTGCGCGCGCTCGAAGCAGTGCTGCGCGGCCAGCGTAGCTGGGTCGACGCTAGGTGGTGTGGGCGGCGTGCTGCTCTGCGCGCGCACGCTCGCCGCCACCAAGCACACGAACGCAGCAGCGCTCGTCAGTATCGCGAATCGACGGTACGGCGTGTGATCGGCACCCGCCATGCGTTTCTAGAGACGCGACCGTCCGTCAGGAGCGTCGCGGCGTTGGCCTTGGTTACGTGCGCGCTCCAGCTCCTGCTCGAGCCGTGCGACCGCACGCTGCAACTCTTGAACCTCATCCTCGGAAGCTAGGCGCAACGACTTCGCGAGCAGCTTGACGCGCTGGTTGAAGGAGCGCTCTACATCCGACCGAAGCTTCATCGCTCCCATGATGCTCGACATAACGCGTGGGTCCTGAAGCAGCTTGGCCACTCTCGGGTCCTGCATCAGCGTAAAGGCTTTGTTGAAAAGCTGTTGCTTCCAGGTCACGTGCGCTGCTCCCAATCCTACGCGCCGGTCAGCATCGCTCTACCGGACGGCTTGAATGTCGCTCGACGGTGTAGCCGTGGCAACGGGTCGCGTCAACGCTCGGTATCCCCAGCATCGTCGGACAGATAGCTGAGAATGACTTCGTCGAGCGATTTTCCGCGCAGCGCCTCGCCGCCGAAGATGTTCCGCGACGGTTGCCGCTGCGGGCGCGCAGGCTTGGCAGAAACGGTTTGCTGATAACGCCCGATCCCGCGGCGACCGGCCTCGATCCGCGCCTTGCCCAAGATCGAGCTGAGCAAACGTGCCTCAGCCGCGCGCTCGAAAGTCTCGATGTCGGCTGAGGAAAGTGGCGCTGTCGGCGCCCGGAGCCCGGCTTGCGATGGGCTGTTCTCTTGCAGAGGCTTCGCAGGCACCTGCCCGAATGCGGCCGCGGGCGGCACCGGTGGGACAGCCGGCGCGGCAGCGTGACCGTCGCGACCGAGTGGCGCGGGAATACCCGCAACGGACGGCGCACGGGCTTTGGCTGCAGCCGTCGCAGCCAATGGCGGCTTGGCTTGGGCTGGTTGGGCAACGCGCGCCGCACCTTGAGCTTGTGCGCTTACGGCCACAGGTTGGGCCGGCTCTGCTTGCGGCTGAGGCTGCGTCTCGATCGGACCGGACGCAGGCGGGGGCTCGCTGTCGTACACGCAGTCGCGCAGCTCGATGAACATCGCCTTGTGCTGCTCTTGCATCAGCTTCTTGACGATGCTTGCGAGCTCTTTCGCACCGAGGTGCTCGGCGTAGCCAGTCTTGCGCGAGGCGATGATGCGGCCTCCGTCAGCAAACAAGTGTGTGATGACATGCGGGTGACTGACACCCGAGTCTTCCGTTTGAATATGGTACAGCTTCCCTTTATGTCGGACGTTGGTGTTGTATCCAACTAAAGGTGACTGGGCTGCCATGTTGGAGGAATCCAAAACATCTCCTAACAGAATTCGCGGCTCTGGTCACGCAAACAGCCCGCAGTTGGTCAGCAGACGCTGTGCGAACGCCGCAATGTGGCTGACTTGGGTGGCAGCTGCGCTGATTGTGCTACTCGTCGCGCGCAGCTTGCAGCCAAATACCAGCGGTTTCGGCACACACACCCAACTAGGCTTACCAGGTTGTTTGTTTATGCATTGGACGGGATTGCCGTGTCCTGCTTGCGGTCTGACAACCAGCTTTAGTTTGCTCGCGCATGGTTCATTGCGTGCCGGTGTGGCTTGTCATCCAGTGGGTGCGTTGCTCTTTACACTCACTTGCTTGAGCGTACCGTTCGGCGTGGGCGCACTGTTAGCTGATGTGTCAGTTGCCCGCGCGCTGTCACACCTGCAGGCGCGGCGCGTGTGCGTCGCCCTCGCAGGTGCGCTGCTTTTGCAATGGTTTATGAGCCTCGCACGCGTCGTGCTGGCTCATTAACTAACAAAGAAAACGCGGGGCTACCCGTGCGTGGACATGTTAGCCTCGTTACTCGTGCTGCCTGGTGAGCAGCCGAAAGCGCCCCGACCGAGGCGCCACTTAGGTCAAGATTGAATGAGCGCGCTCGTCCTGGTCGCAGACTCAGATCCGTTTAATCTCCGGCTTCTATCCGAGCTGTGCAGCTCGCTCGGATACGACGTCATGAGTGCCGCCGATGGCGGCGCGGTATTGGATGCATTGGCGCGCCAACGACCGTCGCTCGTGCTGATGGACGCCGGGCTGCCGGTGATGGATGGGTTCAACGTCCTCGGCATCCTGAAAGCAGATGCCGGTCTGCGCGATGTGCCGGTGCTGCTGGTCACACAGGAAGACGACGAGCACAGCCGCGAGCGCGCGCTCGCGCTCGGCGCGAACCATTGTCTGCAAAAGCCGTTTCGTCCACTCGAGGTTCAGCAACGCCTGCGCGAAGTGATCGACGCGAGCGATCCAGATGCAAAGCCCGATCGCGAGCGGCGCGAAGGCTCGGGCCGTGTGATCGTCGATCCGCTGACGCAGCTCGGCACGGTGAACCAACTGCTGATCAGCTTGGACTACGAGTTCACGCGCGCGATGCGCTACAAGCATGCGCTCAGCTGTGTCGTGGTCGCTTGTCGCAACGGTGACGAACTGACACAACGGCTCGGCGATGGGATAGCGGCGACGGTGATCTTGCCGATGGCCAACACGATCAAAGGCGGCATCCGCACGGTCGACCACGTGTTTCGCTCGGGAGAGCTCGAGTTCACGATCCTGCTGCCGGAGACGCAGGAGGAAGGCGCGAGCATCGTCGTGCAGCGGTTGAAGGCCCTGCTGCGCGAGCTTCACGACCGGTCGCAAGCGCCGCAGCCGCTGCTTACGGTCGCTGCTGCGACGCTCTCCACCCGAGGCGTCAACGACGGGGAAGCTTTGTACGCTGCGGCCAAGCGCGCTGTCGGCTGATCGCACCCGGCGTTGGCACATCGCCGAGCTGCAAGCGCTGTGGGACGTGGGGAGACGACGACGACGCTCATGACCACGTACGTGAGCGTGAGCGGCTCAAATCGCGCCCATGAATGCGTGGCGTCGGGAGCAGCCCGCTTGCAGTTCCGACGTGGCGGCGCCATCGTGCCGCCCGCGCCCGCACGGGCGCTCAGCCGAAGCACCAGCACGCAGTGAAGAAAACCCAAGCAAACCGTGGCCCGAGCAAGGCCTCCACCGGACCCATCCCCACAACGGCCCGTTGCCTCGCGGCGATCGTGATCGAGCGTGTGACAGACGACGGCGCGTTTGCCTCGCGCGCGCTCGATGCAGAGCTCAAGCGCGCAGGCCTCGAAGCACGCGACAACGCGCTCGCGACGGAGATCGTGTACGGCACCCTGCGTGTGCTGCCCGTGCTGGACGAGCGCATCATTCAGGTGCTGACGCGCGCTGACGCACGCACGGATGGTTTTGTGCGGGCGACGCTGCGCACGGCGGCCTATCAGCTGGCGCACCTCGGTCGCTTGCCGACGCACGCGATCGTCGATGAATGCGTGTCGCAGGTGCGCGATCGGCGCGGCCCAAAGCTCGCAGGCTTCGTGAACGCCGTGCTGCGCAAGCTGGCTTCAGCGCGACCGGCCGATCCGCAGCCGCCACGTTCGCTCGCGCTGCCGACGTGGGTTCAGGAGAGCCTGCTCGAAGCGCTCGGCCCCGAGCGGCTCGCCCGCCTGCTCGAGCAGCACGCGAGCGCGCCTGCGCTCTGCCTACGCAGCGATCGGCAGAGCCGCGACGAGCTGCAAGCGCAGCTGGCTGCGGCACAGCCACAGGCAGAGATCCGGCCAACGCGCTTGTCTCCGCTCGGCCTCAACCTGCGCCGCAGCGGCTCGCCCCGTGCGCTGCCCGGCTATAAAGACGGCGCATTCAGCGTTCAAGAAGAAGGCGCCCAGCTGGTGGCGCTGGCGATCGCGGCCCAGAGCGGCGAGCGCATCGCGGACATCTGCGCGGGCCACGGGGGCAAGACCAGCCTCCTGGCGCGCCAAGTCGGCAGCTCGGGCAGCCTGGTCGCCGTCGACCAAGACGAGCGCAAGCTGGACGCGATCCCGGACGAGCTGAAGCGCATCGGCTTGGCCGACGTGCCGCTTGAGCTGCACCCGGTCGACCTGAGCGTGGGCACGGGCGGCCTGCTTGCGGACTTCGACCGCGTCCTGGTCGACGCCCCATGCACCGGGCTCGGGACCGTGCTGCGGCGCCCCGAGCTGCTACTGCGCTTGAAGCCCGAAGATCCTGCGCGAATGTCGCAACTTCAGCTCAAGATCCTGCGCTCGGCCGCCCAGCTGGTGAAGCCGGGCGGGCTCTTGGCGTATGCGGTTTGTTCGCCGACGCGTGAAGAGGGGCCCGACGTGGCCAGGGCGTTCGGCGCCGAGCACCCGGACTTCAGCCCCGTAACGGAGGCGCTGAGCGCCCTCCTGCCCCCTCCAGACTGCGATGCCGTGCTGCGGATCGGCCCTTGGCTCACCACAAGTGAAGAATCTTCGGCCCCAGATGCTTATCAGCTGGTACTGTGGCGCCGTCTTGGATAAGTCGTGACACCGAGACGGACACAAACGCGGTAGCGGAGCCGAGGTAAGCTTTGATAGAGCTTGACACACCACCACAGGCCACATAGATTCCGCGCGAAATTTCTATACGGGGCGTAGCGCAGTCTGGTAGCGCGCACGGTTCGGGACCGTGAAGTCGGAGGTTCAAATCCTCTCGCCCCGACCAAACAGCAAAGGGTCTGTGACGGTCGTCGAGGAATCCATGAGCAAAGCTGTTGCGCCCATGCGTGTATTGATCGTCGACGACGATCGCGAGATCTGTGATTTCATGGAGACGTTCCTCACCAAAGATGGTGTGGAAGTGAAGACCGTCTCGGATCCTGAAGCCGCTTCGGAAGAAGTTAAAAACGGCGGCTATCACCTGGTAGTGCTGGACCTGATGATGCCGAAGCTCGACGGCGTCGAGGTCCTGTCGCGCATTCGCAAGGTCGATTCGGACGTCGCGGTGGTCATCTTCACCGGCTATCCATCGCTCGAAACCGCGGTGCAGTCGATGAAGCTCGATGCCGTCGACTACTTGAAGAAGCCGTTCGACCCGGACGAGTTCCGCGAGGTCGTCGACCGCGTGATGCGCAAGAAGGGCTTGCTGCGCTCACCCGAAGAGAACCTGCACCGCGTGATCGGTGAGACCGTGCGCAACCTGCGTAAGGAAGCGAACCTCACGCTCAAGCAGATGGCGCGTCGTACCGGCCTGTCGGTCTCGCTGCTCTCGCAGATCGAGCGCGCGGAATCGAGCGCTTCGATCTCGTCGCTGTACAAGATCGCTGTCGCGCTCGACGTCAAGATCCAAGACCTGTTCGGCGATTACTGAGTCGCAGCCGCTAGCGGCGTGTGCGTTTCGTTCAGCTCGGCCGCGAGTGCTTCGAGCCCGAGCGCACCGAGCACCGCAGTCAGGCCTTCTTTCGCTTCGGACCCGACACTCGTGTTGTGCGGCACGCGCGCAAACTGATCGGCTGCGATCAAGTACTGTCCGCGTGCGCTGGCGATCTCCGCGCTGAGCAACAGCAGCCCCGGCGTATCCGGGTGCAGCAAGCGATCCGACTCCAAGATCGCTGTGGCGCGCGCGACTTTACCGACCAAGAGCGCGCTGCGCGCCGCTTTGATGCGTGCTTCGGGTGAGTTGGGCTCGTGCATGACCAACCAAGCTTCGAGGGCCGACACGCTGCCCGCCTTGTCGAGCGCGCGCAGCTCCAACGGTGCTTCGCGCTGAGCGGCCGGCAACAGCTCGAGCACACGCAGCGCGAGCGCGGGTCGCTCTTTGTCGAGCAAGAGCTGCGCAGCACGATTCAAACGCTCAGCCGCTTTGGGCGGCGCACCCATGCGATAGGGCAACGTCGCTGCGAACACGGCGTCGGGCTCGCCTCTCAAGAGCGCCGCGTCGAGCTCGATGCGAAAGACATCGGCGCCCGCTTGCGCAAGCCGCTTGCGGTGATCTGCGAGCACCGCGCGCGCACGCTCGGTCTGACCTTGGCGCTCGAGCAACTTGGCCAGCGCCAGCGGCGCGCGCGCAGAATCGGGCGCGACCTGCGCCGCATGCTCTAGCGCGGCAAAGGCATCGATCGTAGCGCCGCTGCGCTCGAACAGCTGCGCGCGCGCAAGCCAAACCGCTTCTGAGTCAGGGTCGCGCTGCAGGGCATCGTTCAAGACCTCCTGCGCCTGTGTATGCTCGCCCGCTTCATCGAGCGCGCTGCCGAGGCGCGCGAGCAGATAGCTGTCTTCGTCTGCGCCCGCGAGCGCCGCGCGATAAGCCTGGATGGCTGAAGCCAAATCGCCGGATGCTCGCGCCAGCTCCGCACGCACGAACCACTCGTACGTGTATGGCGAGGCGAATCGAGGTGGCGCCGCGCGCGGCCGAGGCGCTGCCGTGTGCGGCGTAGCGACGACAGCGCTGCTGCACCCGAACACGCCCGCCTGTAGGGCGAGCGCCATTGTCAAAAAGCTCAGACGAAGCCTGTACACGCAGACAAGCCTATACGAGCTGAGAGCGGCGATAGAGGTTTACGTCGCACGTCGCTGGTAGCTGCTCAGTTGAATCCGTGACGAGAGCTGCCTATCATTCACGACATCGGGACAGTTCGTCGACGGCGCGAGCCAAGTTTGCGCTCGCGTGTCACGCCCGCCGCACGAAGGTTTCACATGGCTGAAGAGCCGAACTACTTAGAACGCTTTAGCACTTGGCTGCGCGACTTGGCCCAGGAAGCTGAGAGCGTCGCGAGCCTGATCGATGACGGCACGGTGCCCGAAGGCACGCGTCTGCATTTGATATCGGCTTTCAATTACATCTTCAGGTCACTCGACCTCATCCCAGACGGCATCGATGACATCGGCTATCTCGACGACGCGTTCGTGCTGCGCGTGTCTGCGGAGCTCGCGACACAGGCCGAGCTAGCGGACTACGATCCCGACAAGCTTCAGGTGCTGCATCGACTCGCGGCCGAAGCCGAGGTCGTGCGTGCGTTCTTGGGCAAGGACGCAGGGCGCTTGCACGAGTATGTGAAAGGCTTGCGCAGAGGGTCAGCCCGAGGCCGAACAGGGGCAGACATCGTGCGCGACGACGCGACACGCGCGGCGTTTCTGCAAGACCTCAAGAATTTCTGCCGCGTCTATGCGGCCCCACGCTTCGCACAGGAGGAGAAGAGTCTCGTTAAGCTTCGAGCATTCTTCGACGCAAAGCTGCCGAAGTAGCCGGCTGCGCCCGGAGGTTCCCCGGAATGAACCCAACCTCGCTTGGTCTTTGCCCCGCTCACCGCGTTGCTTCTCCTCCACGTAGGCACCGCTATGCGTCGTCGGCGCGCCTTGTGAGCAGGGCCCCACGGGATTTGCTTCGCGGCACAAATCCGCGGCGCGATCTCGGGCTCATTCCAGGAAACTTCTGGGCTTTCGGCCTACGGGACTGCAGTTGACTTGAGCAATAGGGCGCCTATAACCGTGCTCGCCGCGCGTGATTTTCCGCGCCCGCTGAAAGGTCCGCTTCCACGATGAACCCCTTCGTGATGTCTGCTTTGTTGGTCAGCCTACTCGGCTTTTTCGCGTGGACCGCTGCGCGTCGCCTCGCGCTGTTGACCGCGGGCAAGCCCGAGCCTCGCTTCACTGTGGAAGGTGGCGAGCTCAGTGGTCGCATCCAGGACACGCTGATCTACGCGTTCGGCCAGAAGAGGATGCCGAACTACCGGGCTGCGGGCATCGCCCACATGTTCATCTTCGGCGGGTTCATCTTCCTCTTGTTCCGCATCCTCATGTTGTGGGGCCGCGGTTACGACGAGAGCTTTGATTTCTGGGGTGTGCTCGCCACCTCGAATCCGATCGGCGCGATCTACAGCGTCATCAAGGACATCTTCTCGGTGCTCGTGCTCGTGGGCGTCTCGGTGTTCGTCTACTACCGCACGGTCAACGTGCAGAAGCGCATGACGCTCGGCGCCGAGGGCCTCTTGATCCTCGGGATCATCGCCACGATGATGCTCGGCGACTTGCTCTACGTCGGCGGCGAGATGGCAAAGCACGCCTTGCTCGCAGGCGAGCCGGTGCACTTCGAAGGCGCGGAGCCGGTGGGCTCGATCTTTGGCATCGTGTTCGCCGCGATCGGCCTGCCCGAAGGCGCGCTCGAGTTCATCCGCCAGTTTGGCTTCTGGTCGCACGCCGCGCTTCCGCTCATCTTCTTGAACATCCTTCCGTACTCGAAGCACTTCCACATCATCACGTCGATCCCGAACGTGTTCACGCGCATCCGTCAGCCAGCGAAGCTGCCGACGATCGAGGACATCGAAGGCAAGGTCGAGCGCGAAGAGGCGATCGGCTTCGCCGTCGGCACCGACCTGTCGTGGAAGGACATTCTGGATCTGTACACGTGCACCGAGTGCGGTCGCTGCAGCGACAACTGCCCCGCGTACACGACCGACAAGAAGCTCTCGCCCAAACACGTCACGCTCGCGCTGCGCGATCACTTGTTCGCGTGTGAGCCGACGCTTATCTACAAGGGCACGTCGTCCGAGCCGCGTCCCACTGAGCCAGGTGCCGAGCTCGAGCGTCACGAGATGCACCACGCGGATCCCCCGAAGGACGCGTACTTCATCCCGAACCAGATCGTGGATCTGATCCCGAACGTGCTCGACCCGGACGTCGTCTGGGCCTGTACGACGTGCCGCGCTTGCGAAGAGCAGTGCCCGGTCATGATCTCGTACGTCGACAAGTTCGTGAACATGCGCCGGAACCTCGTGATGATGAAGAACGAGTTCCCGCACGAGCTGATGAAGCCGTTCAACGGCATAGAGACCAACGGCAATCCGTGGAACATGTCCGCGATGGATCGCGCGGGTTGGGCCGATGGCTTGGATGTGCCGACGCTCAGCGACAACAAAGACGCCAAGGTGCTGTACTGGGTCGGTTGCGCAGCGAGCTACGACGATCGCGCGAAGAAGATCGCCCGCGCCACCGTGCAGCTCTTGCGTGCGGCGAAGGTGGACTTCGCGATCCTCGGCACCGAGGAGACCTGCACCGGCGACCCGGCTCGTCGCGCAGGCAACGAGTTCTTGTTCCAGATGGTCGCCCAACAGAACGTGGAAACGCTCAAGGGCTACGAAGCAGAGAAGAAGCAGATCATCACGACCTGCCCGCACTGCTTCAACACCCTGCTCAACGAGTACCCGGACTTCGGTGGCAAGTTCGACGTGGTTCACCACAGCACGTACCTGAACGACTTGGTCGAGTCCGGTAAGCTCGTGCCGAAGAACCGTCACGACGAGACCATCGTATTCCACGACAGCTGCTACCTCGGTCGCTACAACGAGGTGTACGACGCACCGCGTAAGGTGCTCGAAGCGATCCCCGGCGTGAAGCTCGCCGAGGTGAACTACTGGAACAAGAGCCGCGGTCTGTGCTGCGGTGCCGGTGGCGCGCAGATGTTCATGGAAGAGCAGAACGAGAAGCGCGTGAACGTAAAGCGCACGCTGCAGCTGCTCGACACAGGCGCGAAGACCATCGCCAGCGGTTGCCCGTTCTGCATGACCATGCTGACGGACGGCCTCAAGGCGCAGGAAAAAGAAGACGAGATCAAGCAGCTCGACATCGCTGAGATCTTGGCGAAGTCGGTCGGCGTCGACGCTCCAGGCGAAGTTACGACTGACGCGGCAGCCGAGTAATCAATATGGACGGGGGGGTACTCTGGCCCATCGCACGCGCGCTGTTAGCGCTCATTGGCGTGTGTATGTTGGCCTGGGTATCCCTCACGTGGCTTTCGCGCCGCGGCTTCATCGGTGCGCCTTTGGGCACGCGCCTGCAGTTGATCGAGCGCATGGTGCTCTCCCCGCGCCGTCAGCTGTACTTGGTGCGCGCGGACTCTCGCGTGTTCTTACTCGGCGCAGCTGATGGCGGCCAAGTCTCGCTGATCGCTGAGCTCGACCCACAACCTCCGTCACAACCCAAGGCGGAAGCCTGACGTGCCCGATACGACCCTCATCGTCGTCGTATTGGGCCTACTGCCATTTCTGCTGATCGCGACCACGAGCTTCGCCAAGCTGTCGATTGTGTTCGGCATGCTGCGCAACGCGTTTGGGCCGAGCGACCTGCCACCCGGCGCCGTCACCGTTGTGCTCGCCGCTTTGCTCTCGGGCTACATCATGTTGCCCGTAGCGCAAGAGGTCGCAACGGCAGCTGCGCCTGCGCTGACGAAGCTGAATATCGATGCGCCGTTCGCCGCTGACAGCGGCAAGGCGCTGACGCAAGCGTTTGGTCTCGGCAAAGAGCCGGTGCGCGCGTTCTTAGATAAGCACTCCGGAACGAACGAACGCGAGACGTTCACGCGCTTGTTGCGCGAGCGTTTGCCGGAGACGCAGCAAGCGGATGTCAGCGCGCACGATCTCGCGGTGGTGCTGCCCGCGTTCTTTGTGACCGAGCTCAAGGAAGCGCTCGAGCTCGGGTTTCTGCTGCTCCTGCCGTTCTTCGTGCTCGACTTGGTGATCGCGGCGCTGCTCGCATCGCTGGGCATGCAGACGTTGCCGCAGAGCGCAGTCGCCCTGCCCTTCAAGCTCTTACTCTTCGTCAGCCTCGATGGCTTCCGCACCCTCGTCGAGACTCTCGTCAGCGGTTACCGCTGACGGCGGCGCGGGATCGTTCAGGCGTCGAAACACGAGCAAGCGCCGCACGTGGGGTGAGTGCGGTAACACGTATGGCTTATCGAGGTGCAGCTCGTAGTCTGCCTCGAAGCGCCTCTGCGCTGCGACCAGCTCCGGCTCTGCGCCGGGGCCCTTCATGAAGATCACCAAGCTGCCTTTGCGCGTGGCACCCGACGTACGGAGCAGCGTCTTTTCGATCGGCTCCACGGCACGCGTGATCACGCCGCGCATCGGCGTGGTGAAGCTGCGGCTGACGACGCGCTGCTTGAAGGTGCTCGTGCGCTCGAGCCCGAGCAGGCTGATCGCCTCCTGCAAGAACGAGATGCGGCGCGGGCGTTGCTCCGCCAAGGTCAGCTCGAGCTCTGGATAACGGATCTTGAGCGGGATTCCAGGGAAGCCAGCGCCCGTCCCCACGTCGACCAGCGGTGAGGGCAGCTCGATCAGCTGCCCCACGAACATGCTGTCGATGTAGTGCTTCACCACCACGCTCTCGAACTCGATCAAGCGTGTAAGATCGCGGTCTTGGTTCCTGCGCCGCAGCAGCTGATCGAACTGCCAGAGCTGCTCGTACTGGCGCTGGGTGAGCGTGATGCCAGCGCGCGTGAGCAGGGCGCGCATGCGCTCGGCCGAGGCGGGAGCCTGCGGCGGACGCCTACCGAAAGGTGGCTTGCGGCCAGGACCGGGGCTGCGACTGCGACCCGGGCTGGAGCTCGGGCTAGAGCGATCGTTACGAGGGCGATCGGGGCGAGGCTTCTTTCTCATCGATGCGCGTGCTTTATAGTCCAGCCAGCCCGAAGCGCCGCCGTGAAACCTGAGCTTCTTCGCATCCTCTACGAAGACAATCACCTGATCGCCGTCTGCAAGCCCGCGGGTTTGTTGACGCAAGCGGACCACACGGGGCAGCCCAACCTGCTCGACGTCGTCAGGCAGTCGATCGCGGTGCGCTACCAGAAGCCCGGCAACGTGTTCGTCGGCCTGCTCCATCGGCTCGACCGACCCGTGACGGGCGTCGTGTTGTTCGCCAAAACCTCCAAGGCCGCCGGCCGTCTGTCTGAGCAGATTCGGCAGCGCACCGTCACGAAGATCTATCGCGCGCGCGTCGTCGGCTCGCTGCGGCCTCCAGCGGGGCGGCTGCTACATTTTCACATCCATCACGAAGGCGAGCGCTCGGTCCAGCTGTACGACTCGCCAGCTCCGAATACCAAATCAGCGACTCTAGTATATGAGACGCGCTGGTTCGATCGCACTGAGAGTGTCGTGGATGTGCAACTCGAGACGGGGCGCAAGCATCAGATCCGAGCGCAGCTGGCGCGCGTCGGACATCCCATCCTCGGCGATGCCTTGTATGGCGCCCGCGCGCAGCCACAACGCGCAGCCATTTCGCTGTGCGCGATGCGGCTCGAGTTTGAGCATCCGATCACCAAGCTACAGGTCGAAGTGAGCCTGCCGCCCGAGCTGATTCCCGTGGAGCTGCGCGACCCAAACTCTAAGGAACAATCAGCAACTTGAAACAGTGAGACGCATCACTCTGTCAGTGAGCATGTGAGCTGCTCATCAGGTGAGCTGCTGTTCGTAGCTGCAAATGCCTTTGCGGCCTGACAAATCTGGTCGCTAAAGCACTTCCTGCCGCGTTGGTAACCGCGCCTGCTCAGGCCTGTGCATTCATGCCGCGTAAGCGAAGGAAATGCGTAGCGTTTGTGTCCATCCTAGGACAAGCCAGAGCGCGTGATGGGCGCTCTGATCACGACAATGCTGTCAGCTAATGGCGGCAATCACGCGCGCCGCGACCAAGACCCAAGACGCGCCGCTGGTAAGCCTGAAACGCACTTTTGCCCGCAACTTTCACTTTGCATACGGCAGCGCTGTATCTATTGTTCAACCACTAAAGCAGGGGTCCGCCGACGAAGCGTCGGTCTTCTTCGCTGCGGAAAATAGATTGCGGATGAACGGGGCGAACCTTTCTGGGCAGCCGTTGTTGCGGTGCGACAATGTCCAAGTGAAATTCGGCGGGATCGTGGCGCTCGACGGCGTGAGCCTCGACGTGGGTCGCGGACAAATCGTCGGCATCATCGGGCCCAATGGCGCAGGCAAGACGACCTTGTTCAACTGCATCAGCCGTTTGTACTCGGTGACGAACGGTGACATTCAGTTCAACGGCGACACGCTGATGAAGACACCGCGACACAAAGTCGCGGCGCTCGGCATCGCGCGCACGTTTCAGAATGTCGCGTTGTTCGAGAGCATGACGGTGCGCGACAACATCTTGGTCGGCTCGCATCCGAAGCGCGCTGGAAACTATCTGACGGATGCGCTGCACACGACGTCTAAGCAAGACATCGAAGAGTCGCACGCGGAAGCAGACAGTTTGATGGAGCTGATGCAGCTCACGGCGGATGCCAACCGTCGCGTCAGCGCGTTGCCTTTCGGCACGCGCAAACGTGTCGAGCTGGCGCGTGCGCTCGCGAGTCATCCGCAACTGCTCATGCTCGACGAGCCTGCAGGCGGCTTGAGCCACGGCGACGTCGACGAGCTGCGCGCGCTCGTGAAGAGCCTGCGTGATCGCTTCAACCTCACGGTGCTTTTGGTCGAGCACCATATGCATTTCGTCATGAAGCTGTGCGAAAAAGTCGCCTGCCTCAACTTCGGAAAGAAGCTCACCGATGGCACACCCGCAGAGGTGCAGAACCATCCCGAAGTGATTCGAGCCTACCTGGGAGACAGCTGATGAATGCGCTGACAGTTCGGGATCTTCATGCCGGCTATGGCGCCATCAAGGTGCTGCACGGCGTGAACGTAGAAGTTTCAAAAGGCGGCGCAACGGCAGTGCTCGGTGCGAACGGCGCGGGCAAGACCACCTTGCTGCGTGCGATCTGCGGCCAGATCAGTCGTCGCGGAACGATCGAGCTGGAAGGCGAGCCGATCGACAAGCTGGACACGGCGGACATCGCACGTCGCGGCGTCGCCCACGTCCCGCAAGGTCGCGGCACGTTCTCGACTTTGACGACTGAAGAAAACCTCCGGCTCGGTGCCCACACCCGGCGCAAGTCCGGGAAGATCCAGCAAGACTACGCGTTGGTCTACGAGTACTTCCCGCGCTTGTACGAGCGTCGCGAGCAGCAAGCCGGCACATTGTCCGGCGGCGAGCAACAGATGCTCGCCATCGGTCGCGCGCTCATGCTCGAGCCCAAGTTGCTCGTGTTGGACGAGCCGTCGTTCGGCTTGGCACCGCTGATCGTGCAGAACATTTTTCAGATCATGCGCAAGATCAATAAAGAGCAGCACGTGAGCGTGATGGTGGTTGAGCAGAACGCCAACCTCGCGCTCGACTTCGCGGACCGTGTGGTCGTACTCGAAACAGGCAGAGTCGTCACCACAGGCACGCCCGATGAAGTGCGCGCCAACGAAGACATTCAACGCGCCTATTTGGGTTACTGAGGGGTTCGCTTGGAACAGCTGATACACCAGATCGCTGCGGGACTGGCTACTGGCGGTGTGTACGCGAGCTTAGCGCTTGCGTTGGTCATGATTTATCAGGCCACACACCACGTAAACTTCGCACAAGGCGAGCTCGCCATGTGCTCGACCTATCTGGCTTGGACACTTAGCAATCACGGCGTGCCGTACTGGCTCACGTTCATCCTCACCGTGGCGATCTCGTTCGTCGTGGGTGTGGGCATCGAGCGCATCGTGATCAGGCGTGTCGAGAAAGCCTCGGTCCTTACGGTCGTCATCGTGTTCATCGGCATGCAGTTCATCTTGAACAGCGTGGCCGGCTGGATCTTCGGTTACACGATCCAAGTCTTCCCGAGCCCGTTCCCCGAGGAACCGCCGTTTGGCAATCCGTTCATCAACTCGCACGAGCTCGGCATCGTCGTCGTGACGTTCTTGATGGTCGGTGCGCTCGCTGCCTTTTTCCGCTTTACGCCCGTCGGTTTGGCGCTGCGCGGCGCAGCGGCGAACAGCGAGTCTGCCGCTCTGTGCGGCATCCGCGTAGGTTCGATGTTGGCGCTCGGCTGGGGCCTCGCCGCAGCCATCGGCGCCGTGGCTGGCATGTTGATCGCTCCCGTCGTGTATCTCGACCCGAACATGATGGCTGGCGTGCTTATGTATGCATTTGCAGCGGCGCTTCTCGGTGGCATCGACAGCCCGGTCGGTGCAGTCGTCGGCGGCTTCTCGCTCGGTATTCTAGAAAACCTTGCCGGCGCTTACATCATCGGCACGGAGCTCAAGCTCACCGTTGCGCTCGTCACGATCATCACCGTCCTCGTCATCAAGCCCTCCGGCTTGTTCGGCAAGGTCGTCGTCACTCGGGTCTGATATGCAAAACTCAACCGCCCAAGCCATCATGCCCACCAAGCCCGTCGCCCGCTTGACGGACCAGCGCGTCGTCCTCATCGCTCTCATCGCGCTCGCGTGCTTGCTGCCGTTCTTCGTCAGCAACTATCGCGTGTTTCAGTTCACCATGGTGTTGATCACGTCGATCGCACTGTTAGGGCTGAATCTCCTTACAGGTTTCAACGGTCAGATCTCGCTCGGTCACGGCGCGTTCTACGCTGTCGGGGCTTACACCAGCGCGATCTTGATCGATCAGTTCAGCCTGCCCTATCCGTTCGCAGTGTTGGCTGGCGGCGTGGTCTGCTTCGTGTGCGGCTGGTTGTTCGGTCGCCCGGCGCTGCGCTTGGAAGGCATCTACCTCGCGCTCGCGACGTTCGCGCTGGGCGTCTGTTTGCCGCAGATCCTGAAGTACAAGGGCATCGAGCACTACACGGGCGGTGTCCAGGGCATCACGCTGATCAAGCCGGAGGCACCATTCGGGCTTCCCCTATCAGCGGACCAGTGGCTGTACTTCTTCTCGTTGGCTTTCTTGCTGCTTTCGTTCTGGATGGCTCACAATCTGGTCAAGAGCCATACGGGCCGCGCCATCGTCGCGATCCGAGACAATCCCCTTGCGGCGGCAGCTATGGGCATCGACCTCGCCCGATACAAGACAACAACCTTTGGCGTGAGCGCGATGCTCACCGGCATCGCCGGTGGTCTGTCTGCGTTGACGATTCAGTTCGTCGCGCCTGATAGCTTTCAGTTCTTGCTGTCGGCTGGTTTCTTGGTGGGCATCGTCGTCGGCGGCCTGGCCTCGCTTTCGGGCGCAGTGTTCGGCGCGATCTTCCTGCAGTTTGTGCCCAACGTGGCAGATCAGATCTCCAAAGCCGCACCGTGGGCCGTCTACGGTGTGGTGATGATTGCGTTTGCTTATCTAATGCCAGAGGGCATCGCTGGATACATTCGCAAGGCAGTCGCTACAGCGAGAAACAAAGCATGAACATAACCTTGCAACGATTCACTGGTCTCCTCATCACTGCGCTCGCAGTGACGGGCTGCAACAAGCCCGCAGAAGAAGCAGCACCGGAACCCGGTAAGGCCGCCGAAGAGCAAAAAGCTCCCGAGGCGCCGCCACCAGCTGCGAAGGAAATCAAGCTCGGTCAAACGATGCCGTACAGTGGCCCAGCATCGGCCTACGGCACCATCGGCAAGCTGCACTCGGCCTACTTCAAGAAGATCAACGAAGAGGGCGGGATCGACGGCTACAAGATCAACCTGATCAGCTTGGACGACGGCTACAGCCCGCCCAAGACCGTCGAGCAGGTTCGCAAGCTCGTCGAAGAAGAGCAGGTCGTCGCGGTGTTCTCACCGCTCGGCACCGCCACCAACTCAGCGATTCAAAAGTACTTGAACACCAAGAAGGTGCCGCAGCTGTTCGTGTCGTCCGGCGCCACCAAGTGGGGCGATCCCGCCAACTTCCCTTGGACCATCGGTTTCAACCCCAGCTACAAGCTCGAGGGTCAGATCTACGGCAAGCACATCCTGGCCACGAACCCGAAGGCCAAGATCGCCGTCCTCTACCAGAACGACGACTACGGCAAGGACTTGCTCGAAGGCTTGAAAGAAGGCCTCGGCGCGTCTGCCAAGAACATCGTGAAGGAAGCCAGCTACGAGACCAGCGATCCCACCGTGGACTCGCAGGTCATCGCGCTCAAGGGCTCCAAGGCCGACACGTTCGTGAACATCACGACGCCGAAGTTCGCCGCGCAGGCAGTTCGTAAGGCCTACGACAGCGGTTGGAAGCCGAAGACGCACTACTTGAACAACGTCGGCGCTTCGATCGGCTCCGTCATCAAGCCTGCAGGTCCCGAGAAGGCCAAGGGCGCGTACACGGTCCAGTACTACCAGGATCCGCTGGACACCCAGTACGACAGCAATCCGGCCATGGCGAAGTACAAGGAGTTCTTGAAGAAGTACTACCCCGAAGGTGCGTTGGACGACGGCAGCAACGTCTACGCTTACATCGAGGCGCAGACCTTGGTGCAGGTGCTCAAGCAGTGCGCCGGCAACTTCACCAGCGAGAACATCAAGACGCAGGCTGCGAGTCTCAAAGACTTCAAGCCCGACTTGCTGCTCGAGGGCATCGCGATCAACACGTCCGACAAGGACTACTTCCTGTTCGATCAGCTGTCGCTCTCGAAGTTTGACGGCACGATCTACAAGCCGGAAGGCGCGCTCATCAAGGGCAACTGAAGTTGCTGCTAGCGTAACGCCCGCGCGGCGCACCCTAACAGGTGCGCCGTTCGGCGTTAAAGGGCGGTTAGTCAGTCACACACGCCAGTGCGCATGCCGAGCAGCTCGCAAGGCCCGCACACCATGCCCTCTTCGCACTCGCCACGCGGCAAGATCCCCGCGCCGATCGAAGCCAAAAAGGCGGGAACACAAGCGCCCGCACCGAAGCTGCCCGCGTCACAGCGCGCGAAGCACGCGTTGGGATCGGCCACCTTGTTCTTCGGACCACACAGCTCGCCCTCGCCGCAAGTCAGCTGCGCGAGCTGACCTGCCTGCATGCCCGCAGCGAACGCCGGCACGCAATAGCCGTGGCCATCTGCGCAGTCGGCGAACGCGGTCGGCGCGGCTTCGTTGGGCTCGTCGCCTTGCAGCTCACAGCTGCCAGCAGAGTCGCCGGTCAACGGATCGAAGCACGGCGCGCACAGCTCGCCCGACGCACAGGTGCTCTGCTGCAGACGCGCGGCCAATGGATTGTCCTTAGCGAAAAACGTCGGCAAGCAGCGCCCTTCGTAGTCCGGGAACTCTGCAGGCGCGCCGGGAAACACGACCCTGCAGGCGGCAAATGCCAGCGGCGTCCCGGCATCGCTACCGTCGTCGGCAACCGCAGCGACCTCGCGCATATTGGGTAGACAACGCAAGTCTTCACCACACGTGTCGCGCGGGAAGCCGTTGGCGATGCCCTCGCTCACGTCGCTCGCGCACCTGCCCATGCCTGCACCACAGCGCGCTTCGTCCGCGCCGATGCCGCCTTTGTCTTCGGCCTTGGGCCGGCACATGTAAGCACTGTCATTCTGCGCGGGGGTCACGCGCGGGATCTCGCCGCCGCGGCCAGCGGCAGCCGAGGTGCGCCCGCCGGAGCCGCCCTCGCCGCCCTTCCCGGCCTTGGAGGTCGAGGCAGCGTCCTCTTTGGAGCTGTCGTCCGAGTCGTCGCCGCCGCAGGCGACCACCCCGATCAACAACAGATTTCTGCCGTAGCGCACGAGCGCCGAGTCAGTCCACCTTCGCAAAGTAAGCATTCGCCACGTCCTCCCGTGAGCTGATTAATCGAGCGGCGTGGGCGACCTTACCTCACGCGCCACACCGCTGGCAGCGCCGCTTCGGGATGAGCAAGAAGAATTTATGTCAGATGTGCCGCCATCAGCTGCGCCGACAGCGACACTCCACCGGCCGAATCTGGACCTGACGCCTTATTCCCGAAACGAGGGGTCGAGCCGATCGAGCTTGCGCAGCAGCGCCGGCCACAGGAGCTCATTGGCCAGGTAAGTCATGCCGCCGCTCTGGCTGAGCGCGACGTTCTTCTCGATCACGGGCTGCGCGGTCGGGTAGTCGTCGTGGCCCAGGATGCGCGTGCGCACTTGCATCGAACAGGCGCGCTCCAGGAAGTACATGCGCATGAAGGCATCGGCGACGCTGCGGCCGACCGTGAGTGTGCCGTGGTTGCGAAGCAACATCATGCCGCGCGTGCCCAAGTCCTGCTGCAGACGCGGCCGCTCGGCATGATCGAGCGCGACGCCTTCGTAGTCGTGATAGACCAGGTCGCCGATCACGAGCTGTGCGGTTTGGTTGAGCGGCAAGAGCCCCTCGCGCGAGGTGGCGACTGCGGTGCCGTCGAGCGTGTGCAGGTGCATGACGCAAGCTGCGTCTTCGCGCGCTTCGTGGACCGCGGAGTGGATCGTGAAACCGGCAGGGTTTACGGGGAAACGCGACTCTCCGATCGGCTTACCGTCCATGCCGACCTTGACCAAGCTCGACGCGGTGATCTCCTCGAACAACATGCCGTACGGGTTGATCAAAAAGTGATGTTCGGGCCCCGGAATACGCGCCGAGATATGGGTGAAGATCATGTCATCCCATTCCTCTAGCGCGACCAACCGATAGGCAGCAGCGAGATCGATGCGAATGGCGCGTTCAGCGGCGGTGATGTCTTGAGCTCCCATGTGCACCTCAGCATTCCCTCAACGTTCGACTGAACTCTAGCAAGGATCTGTGCGCTGCGCTGGACAGCGAAGGATCTCAGCCCGCCGTGCCCTAGATCACGAGCGACTCGCTAGAATTGCCTGGGCCACACGTGCGCCGTCCATCGCCGCGCTCATGATTCCACCCGCGTAGCCTGCGCCCTCGCCGCATGGAAATAAGCCCGCGAAACCAGGGGCCTGCAGCGTGTCGGGCTCACGTGGCACCCGCACCGGCGAGCTGGTCCGCGACTCCACGCCGACCAGAATTGCCTCTTCGGTGACGTAACCTCGCAGCCGCCGATCGAACGCGCGCAGCGCGCGTTGCAAGCGCACACGCAGCTTCAAGCCGCTCGCGTCGAGGACCGCGCCAACGTCTGTTGCGGTAAGGCCTGGAAGATAGCTGGTGTCCGGCAGTGTGCTGGACGCGCGGCCCGCGATGAAGTCAGACACGCGTGTGGCGGGCGCACGCAAGCCGCCGCCACCCGCTTCACGCGCCGCGCGCTCTAGCTGGCGCTGAAGCGCGATGCCAGCGAGCACGCCGCGGTGGCCGGCCTTGGCCACGTCTTCCAGCTCGACCGCGACCACGAGCCCCGAGTTCGCGTAATGCGAGCTGCGACGCGACAAGCTCATGCCATTTACTACGAGCCCATCGGGCTCGGTCGAGGCCGGGACGATGAAGCCGCCCGGGCACATACAAAACGAGAACACCCCGCGCTCATCGACGGTCTCTGCCACGCGATAGGGCGCGGCCGGAAGCACGGGGTGGCTCGCGAAATTGCCGTATTGAATGCTGTTGATCAGCGTCTGCGGGTGCTCGATGCGCACGCCCATAGCAAACGCTTTCGCTTCCAGCTGCACGCCAAGCTCGAGCAGCAGCTCGTACACGTCGGAGGCAGAGTGACCCGTCGCGAGCACCACGTGCCGGGCGGCGAGCTCGCGACCGTCGGCCAGCTGCACGCCAGTCACTTGCCGCTGTGAGCTGCCAGAGACGCTGAGCCCGGTCACGCGCGCGCCGAACTCGAAGCGCACACCACACGCGCTCAGCTCATCGCGCATGCTCGCCACCACGCGCGGCAAGCGATTCGAGCCGATGTGCGGACGCGCATCGACCAAGATGTTTTCGGGCGCGCCATGCCGCGCGAGCACTTCGATCACGTCGCGCACGCTGCCGCGCTTGTGCGCGCGTGTGTAGAGCTTGCCATCGCTGTACGTGCCGGCGCCGCCTTCACCGAAGCAGTAGTTGCTGTCGGGATCGACCACGCCGCGCTTGTTGAGCCCGGCGAGGTCGTGCCGGCGAGGCTGCACCTGCTTGCCGCGCTCGACTAGCACGCTGCCGACGCCATGGCGCGCCAGCTCGTACGCGCAAAACAGGCCGGCAGGCCCGGTCCCGACGATGACGACCTCTGCCTCCCCGACCACCTCACGGGGGTGCGGCAGGCCTAGCTCGCCGCCGTCAGCGGCACCCAGCTCGACTTGGACCACGAACCGGACCGAGCCCCGGCGGGCATCGATCGAGCGCTTCCGGAGCGAGACCGCGGGCACCTCATCGAGAGGGAGCCGCAGCAAAGCCGCAACGCGCGCACGTAAGTGCGCGTTATCCATGGGTTCATCGAGACCTAGCTCGATATTGAGCTCTGTGGGCTGGCCGGACATGTATCGCCCCGTGTCTCTACGGCGGAAGTGGTCGGAAGAAAAGGTGCTTTGCCGAGGCCTGACCTGGAGGGGCTAAGGGTCGGCTTGCATTTCGGCGTACTGTCGTCAAAGTGGATACCTGCGACGACAACATCGCCCGTGTCGGTCTAGGCGCAGCAGCAGGATGCCGCCCGGCCAGGAACCGAAACGAGGCGCCCAAAGAGACCGAACGGGACCCTCAAGGCCCGGCATCGGTCTTCGCCCCAAGAAGCAACGAGAAGTACAGCGATGCAATGCTCAACGTGTAAGCGAGAGATGGTGCAGCTCTTTCTCACCCAGGCCTGCGATTTTTGCGATTACGGCGTGCCCAAAGAGAAGCTGCATCGCGGCTTCATCGTGTACAAGGCCGCCGCCGACAGCAGCAGCTGCGAAGAGTATGTTTTCCGCACGCGTATGGATGCAGAGCGCTGGCGCACCGCTGCCGGCCGCGAGGGCTGCGCGATCCACGAGGTATTCTCGCTTATGGCGTTCCGCTGGCACCTGAGCCGCGGCACGCTGCGCGATGTCGTCTTGGCCGATCACATGTTCGAGATCTTCCCGGACCACAAATACGAGCCATTGCCGCACCGCGCCTTCTTGGCCTCTGAGCCAACCACGGTCGAACGCGATCCCATCGCGCTGCCGTAACGATCACGGGACGACGATCACCGTAAGGATCACGTGCACGTTCGCGTGGTCCTCTACATATAACGTAGTCGATACCATGATCGTGGGCCGCGCTCGGGTACCCTGGGCGTGATCCACACCGGTAGCCTTTGCGCAGCGCCGCGCTGCCGAGCGCGAGAACCGTAACGTTCCATGCGGCGATGTCGGTCGATGGTCGGAGCCGCACCAAGCTCCGACGCCGCAGCACTAGGGTGCGCGCAGGTGATCGGTATCGATCAGGTCCAAGGTATCGTTCCCGTTCCCCAGCACTACTGCAGCCACGGTGAGGACTGTCGATCACGTTTTATGTAGAAGATCACGTGAGCGTGAACGTTACGTCGATATCAGGACTCTTCGCGCAGGCGCGTTGCGAACCCAAGATGCCGCGCGGACTCAGCGCACAACGCACGCTCGGTATCGCTGTGCACGGACAGCTCCGGCACGAGCGTGCGACGATCCAGCGGGCGATAAGTGAAGAAGCCGTGCAAGCTCGGCTCCACTTCGCCCGTGATCGGGTTCTCGCTCGTGACCTCGACGCGGATCGTCACCGAGCCGCGATCGCTGCGCACTGCCATCGCGTGCGTGTGCAGGAACATATGCTTGTGCACAGGCTTCATGAAATCGAGGCCGTGCACGCCCTCGGCGATCATCGCTGTCTCGGTGAACGCGCGCGCGGACATGCTGGCCGCGTTCTCGATCCAACGCATGAGCGTGCCGCCGTACAGCGTGCCGTGGGCGTTTAGCGAGCGCACGAACACCGGCTCGATGCGATGCACGTACGAGCCTGCGGGCGAGCGCGCACTGGCACGCGAAGGATCAGGCGCGAGCACGATGCGCCGCACATCGCGCGCGAGTGTCCGCAGCGACACGCGCTCGCGCGGTGACACGCGCTCTTCCAGCCAATCGCCTGCGGCGAGCTTCTGACGAAACTCGCGGCGTAGCTCGCCCTCGCGAAACAACGCGCGGTCGCGGGGGCTCATCGGGTTCAACGCGCGCAGCTCGCTGCCATCGTTCGGTACGAACGTCATGTACGCGCTGCACACTTCGCTCTCTGCGAGGTTCTTCGTGCCGCGTGCGCGCAAGCTGATGTGAATGCCAACGCTGCGACGTGAAGTGTGCGCGACGCGCGCGGTCATGCTGACATGCTCGCCGACTTCGATCGGCCGATAGATGTCGACGCCATTGACGCTGGCAGTGACGCAAGGCTTTCTGCAATAGCGTGTTGCAGCGAGCGCGCCGCCGACGTCCATCCATTCGAGAATGCGGCCCACACGTAGTAAGCCGTTGTCGTCGACTAGCTCAGGTGCGATCCACTCATCGAGGTGAACTTCTGAGCTGTCTGTGGTGTAGGCATCGACGCTTTCGATCGCGACGATCTGACTGATAGAACTACTTACTACACTCATGGCCCGCGACCATACATGATATATCGCTCACCGCAAGCGACTGATATGTTTCGGTCCAATGACGAATGCAGCGCAGTTTGAGCCCATTTTCTGCGCGATCTGCGCACATCACGGACACTGCGCGTAGCAGAGATGCTGCACATCGCAGCCGCCGTGAGCGGCGTGTTGCTTTAGCCGCCAACAGCTGCAGCGTGTGGGGCGCAGCGCCCACGCGCAGCGCCAGCTTGTACGCATGATCGCCGGGCGCTGGCGCGACGCAGTGGCACCGATTCACAAGAAGCTCGGGCTCGCAGCGTTCGACTTCCCGCATGGCAGTGTGATGCTGACGAAGCCAGCGCGAAGAAGCGTGCAGCGCTGCACGTGATCCAAGGGCGCGCCGCGTTGGCCGCGGTGGACCTGGGCGGCAGCGACGTGACGGCAAGCTCGCTCGAGGATTTTGGCGCGGCGTTGACGCGCAAAAACTACCCGATCAAACGATCGCTTACAGATCCGCGCGTGCTGAGCGGCATCGGCAATGCGTACTCCGATGAGATCTTGCATCACGCGCAGCTGTCGCCTGCGAGGCTTACCCAAAAGATGACGCGTGAGGAGCTCGCACGTCTGCACGCATCTTGTAAGGTGGTGCTGCAGAAATGGATCGAGCGGCTGCGCGCCGAGCTTGGGCCGGATGGGTTTCCCGAGCAGGTGACTGCGTTTCACGATGCGATGACGGCAAGCCCTGCCCCGCGTGCGGAACCAGCGTGCTGCGCATCGCCTACGCCGACAACGAGACGAACTACTGCGCGCTGTCAAACGAGCGGCAAGCTGCTCGCGGATCGCTCGCCATCACGCCTGCTCAAAGAGGATTGGCCGAAGACGCTCAGCGAGCTCGAGAAGCGCGCGCTGGTTCGGGGCGTGACGCCCAGCGTTGAGCTGGTCTCAGAACGCCACGGCTGCCGGAGCGTCGATAGAATCGGTGGAGTTGTTGGCGCCGACTTGTCCGACGACGTTGTCGCCCCAGCAGTAGGCGCGATTGGCGCGGATGGCGCAGTTGTGTAGCGCTCCCGTGCTGAGCTCGCTCCAGTTGCTGTCGCTGCCTATCCGAGTGGGATTGGCTTGCCCTTCGATATTGCCGAGCCCGAGCTGGCCGCGGTCGTCTAAGCCCCAGCAGTACAAGCCTCCGGCGCGCAGGCCGCATCCGTGAGTCACGCCTGCGCCGAGCCGCGTCCAGCTACCGTCGCTACCGACTTGGATCGGCGTCGCGCTGGCATCGACCTGCGCCCCGTAGCGACCGGATTCGTTGCTGCCCCAACAATAGCGATTGCCACCGCGTATTCCGCAGGCGTACCCGATGCCCGGGCTGACGAAGGTCCAGCTGGTGCTGCTGTCGACCGGGCTCGGACTAGAGGTTTGTGCTTGGCTGACATCCTCACTTGTGTTGTCGCCCCAGCAGTACGGCCGCCCTGCACGCACGCCGCAGCTGTAGCGGCCGCCCGCAGCGATCGCGGACCAGTCGCTCGCGCTACCGACGCGCTGCGGGCTGTTTCGCGAGTCGGTGTTGGTGCCGCCGAGGCCGAGCTGACCGACGTTGTTCTTGCCCCAGCAATAAAGATCCATGCCGCGCAAGCCACACGTGTAGCCCGCTCCAAGGGCGAGCTCGCTCCAGTTGGTCGCGCTGCCTACGCGTGTGGGCACGGACTTGTTCTCGGTGTTGCCGATGCCGAGCTGTCCATCCGCGTTTGCGCCCCAGCAGTACAGCGCTCCCGATACGATGCCGCAGCTGTGCTCATCGCCGAGCTTGATCCGGCTCCAACCGCTCGGTGTGCTGATGCGCACGGGCGCAGTGCGGTTTGTCATCGCGCCATCGCCGAGCTGGCCCGCGTTGTTGAGGCCCCAACAGAACAACGTGCCGGTGCTGGTGATCACGCAGCTGTGTCCTGCACCGCTTGCGGTCGAAGCCGCGGTGCTGCACACGAGGCCGTGGCCGTCGTCGTTGATCTCACCGGCGGGGCATTCGCACTCGTACGAGCCTGCAGAGTTCTCGCACGCACGCGAGCCGCAACCACCGTTATTCATCGCGCACTCGTTGACGTCGTTGCAGCCCGTCATGCCGTTGCCCGTGTAGCCGCTCGGGCATGCGCCGCAGTTGAAGCTGCCCGCGGTGTTGTTGCACATGGTCAGCAAATCGCAGCGACCGTTGCTCGTCGTGCATTCGTCGATGTCTTCGCACGCGTTCACGCGTGGCTCGTAACCAGGGTCGCAATCACCACACACGCGGCCGCCTTCGGTGTTGTTGCATTCCTCCGCAGCGCAACCGCCATTGTCCGTGTCACATTCGTTGATGTCGTCACAGCTCGTGTCGCCGGTGCCGGTGAAACCTTCCGGGCAAGGTCCGCACTCGTGCGTGCCCGGCATGTTCATGCACTCGGCTTGTGCAGCGCAGCCGCCATTGTCTGTGTCGCACTCGTCGATGTCCAAGCAACCGGTCGCGCCATTGCCGCTGTAGCCGCTCGGACAGTTGCCGCAGATGCGGCTACCGAAAACGTTCTCGCAGGTCACCAGCGGGTCGCAGCCGCCGTTGTCTGCCCCGCACTCGTTCATGTCGCCGCAACCGGTCTTGCCGTTGCCAACGTAGCCGGCCGGGCACGGACCGCATTCGTAGTCACCGTCGGTGTTCGTACACAGCGTGCGCGGATCACACGGCCCGAGCTGGCATTCATCGAGGTCGACGCACTCGCCGCCAGCTGGATTGCTGCGGTAGCCCTCGCCGCAAGGCTCACAGTCGAAACCGCCGGGCTTGTTCTTACACGCATTGTCGAAGCCGCAGCTGCCGTTGTTGATCAAGCATTCGTCGATGTCCTCACAACCGAGCCCTTCGCTCGGCGCGCGGAAGCCCTGCTTGCAAATGCAGCGATCCACCGTGCCGTCGAGGTCGTCATCGATTCCATCTTCGCTCACGCTGTCGCACTGCAGCGAAGGCTCGTCGTCCGTGCACAGGTAACCGTAGTAGCCCGCAGAACATGCACAACGGACCATGCGATCTTCCACGCTGCAGGAGCCGCCGTTCTGACATGGACCACTGTCACAAGCCTCGGGTCCTTCGGCGATCTCACACATGTCACCTGACAGAGCGGTCGGACAGCGGCAAACAAAGCCACCCGACTCGTTCTTGCAGCTGCCGCCGTTCCGACAAGGATTCGGCGCGCACTCGTCGACGTCGATCTCACAGGTCGTGCCGCCGTAGCCAGGCTTGCATTCGCACGAGATACCCGCGTCGCTCTGACTACAGGCGCCGCCGTTCATACACGGATTGGGATCACAGCTGGCGTTAGGCTGCGAATCGTCGTCGCCGCCGCCGCCGCAGGCTGCAAACGATGCGGCCATGACCAAGATCCAGAGCACGGAAAAGCGCATACACGTAGCCTTTCGGCGCATAGATCTTTGGCGCGCGAGCATTTCACTACGGTAACTGCGCGGTCGCGCACGTGGCAATCCGCGGTCATGAATCCTGTAGGAGTCGCACAGAGATCGGCGCCCACGCTTCGGCTTACGTTGAAGCCGATGGCGGCGTAGGCGCGGCGCGCAGCATCTCGATGTGCGGGATAGCGTCCTCCATGTAGACCGCCGACACCTGTCGAAAGCCGAAGCTCTCGTAGAATGCCTGCAGGCGCGCCTGCGCGCCGATGCGTACCTGCTCGCCGGGATAGCCTGTGTCCAAGCGCGCGAGCGTGCGGGCGATCAGCTCTCGGCCGAGGCCGGTTCCTCGGAATGATTGCGAGGTGATGATCCTGCCGATCGAGCGCTCTTCGTACTTCGCGCGCGGCGCGATCACGCGCAGATACGCCGCAACCTCCGCACCCGACCACACGATCAAGTGCAGTGCGTCGAGATCGTAGCCGTCGGCGTCTTGGTATGGGCAGTTCTGCTCGACCACGAACACAGCCGAGCGCGCTGCCAGAACAGCATACAGCTCAGCCGCCGAGAGCTCATGCAACGTGCACCACTGCCAACGCAACGAAGACATGCGCCGGGCTTAATACGCAAAACGGGCGCGAGCAATGATCTTGCCCACGCCCGCATCTGCATCACTCCCGCCGCAATCCGCGCGCCTAGCGACGAAGGAGCGGCCCGCTCATGCGTGTTACCTACTGGAGCCGAGGTTCTTCGTGCCGCGATCTTCGAACTCGCGTTGCGTGGAGCCCGTGTAGATTTGACGCGGACGGTGGATCCGATCCTCAGGCGACTTGCGCTGCTCCATCCAGTGCGCGATCCAGCCGGGCAGACGGCCCAGGAGGAACATCACGGTGAACATCTCGGTGGGGATGCCCATCGCGCGGTAGATGATGCCGCTGTAGAAGTCGACGTTCGGGTACAGCTTGCGCTTGACGAAGTACTCGTCCTTGAGCGCGTGCTCTTCGATCTTCTTCGCGAGCTCGAGCAGCGGATCGTGAATGCCGAGCTGATCGAACAACCTGTCGCACGTCTTCTTGAGCAAGGTCGCGCGCGGGTCGAAGTTCTTGTACACGCGGTGACCGAAGCCCATCAGACGAATCTTCGACTCGCCCTTCTTCACCTGGTCGAGGAACTTGACGATGTTGCCGCCGTCCGCGTGGATCGCATCGAGCATCTCGATGACTTCCTGGTTGGCGCCGCCGTGACGCGGACCCCACAAACCACAGATCGCCGCGGTCAGCGAAGCGAACAGGTTCGCTCCTGAAGAACCAACCATGCGCATCGTGGACGTCGAACAGTTCTGCTCGTGATCCGCGTGCAGGATGAGCAGCATGTTCAGCGCATCCTCCATCACTGGGTTCACTTCGTATTCTTCGGCGGGAACCGCAAACATCATGCGCAGGAAGTTTGCCGGCCATGAAAGATCATTGCGCGGGTAGACGAACGGCTGACCGATGCTCTTTTTGTATGCAAACGCAGCCAGCGTCTTCGACTTCGCCAAGATGCGCACGATGTTGAGGTCGAGCGTGTCTTCCGTCTCTTTGTAGAAGGTCGACATCGACGAGAACATCGCAGCCATGATGGCCATCGGATGCGCGTTGGGCGGATAGCCCTCGTAAAACTTCTTCATGTCTTCGTGCAGCAAGGTGTGCACGTTGATCTTTTCGCGGAACGAGTTCAGCTGATCCGTCGTCGGGCGCTCACCGTAGATCAGCAGGTAACAAACCTCGGTGAAGCGCGCGCGCTCCGCCAGCTGTTCAATGGGATAGCCGCGGTAACGAAGGATGCCTTTGTCGCCGTCGATGAAGCAGATCGAGCTCTGACACGAGCCGGTATTGCCGTAGCCCGGGTCGAGCGTGATCAGTCCGGTATTTTTGCGGAGGTCGGTTACGACCAGACCGCGTTCACCTTCGCTGCCCTCCACGATGGGCAACTCGAACTCCTTACCGGAGTAGATCAGTTTTGCATTAGCTTTGGTCATAGGACTCACGATAACACGTTGCCGCACATGTCGTGCACGTGCTGCGAAAGTTGAAACAAAACCCACTCACGTCACGCACAGAGCAAGTCGAACGTGAAAACGCGGACTGCCCTGGTGAAACAAACCTTAGCCCTTGGCAGCGAAAACATCGAGTACTGCCTGCCTACACGCGTGCCCACACTAGCGCGGCGCACTGTCCACACGGACAGCATCCCGCGGTTGAGTTTCCGGAGTGTGTGGGAAACCACCCGGTAACCCATCGGTCGGGGGCAACGGCGGGCCTGACTCCAGTTGGACTGCGTCGACCAACTCCCGGCGAACGCTGTAGTGCTGCGCCTGTTTGAGCTGTTCAACATGTACGTCGATGGCAGCTTGGCGTCGGTCTCGCCACAAGCGCTGCCTGATTCGGTCGTCGGCCTCGCGCAGTGGCTCGTCGCGAGCGGCCCGAACGCCGCTGTAGCGGACGATTACGAAGCGGTCACCGACCTGAATAGGCCGGCTGGTTCCACCAACTTCTTTGAGCGCAAAAGTCGCCTTTGCGATGGCCGGATCGACCGCGCTGTCGGGAGAATCGAAACCTTTGCCCGCCGCGTCGAAGTACGGCAAATCACCGCCTCGTTGCTTGTTGGTTTCGTCCAGGCTCTGCGTGCGCGCCAGCTCACGAAAACCGCGCAAATCTAAGCTTTCCGCTTTGGCGAAGAGTGCATCGGCAGCGGCTTTGTCCCCGAGCATCACGACGCTCGCGCGTCGGCCTTCGCCGCGCACGAACTCCTCGATGTGCGCGGAGTAATACGCTTTGATGTCAGCTTCCGGGACCGAGTCGGGTGTGATCGGATCGTCGAAGTCGTGCTGGATCAGCTGCTGCACGGCGCTTTGATTCGCCGCCAGCACGACGGGCGGCGACTTGTCGTAGCCGCGGCGCTTGGCCTCGGCCGCGAGCAAAGCGAAGCGCACGCTGCGATCGAGCAGGGCGCGCACAGCGTCTTGGCTCTGATAGCGCTCCTGCATCAGCGGATTCTGATCGAGGATCGCGTCCTCCAGCTCGCCGATGGTCACCGCGCCGCCCTCGAACGTGGCGACGATCAGGTTGCGGCGCTCGACCTCGGCAGGATCAGCTTGCTTCGTGGGCGCCGCTCTCGGCGGCGTGTGATGCGCCTGTCCTTCGGACGACGCTGCGAACATCATGCACAGAAGGCAGAACACACGCTGCCCGATCAACCACCTCGACATGGCGATAGGTTCGGGCTCACGCGCGCGCGGGTCAAGCTAGAGATTCACGCCGTACGCGGCCGAGAGGCCGACCGCGAACTGCATCAGGCCGAAAGCGGCATCCAGCTTGATGGCGAGCTCGGGGATCGGTGTGTAGCGCAGCGCGAGCGCCGGCAGCATGGGTATCAACGCGACCGGTGGGACGCGTTTTTCCACGACGTTGTAGTGCGCACCGTAGGCATCGTACGCGTCGGTCATTCCCAAGCTCTGGGGAACATCGCAAAATGCCACGTTTGGCACTCCGGCGCTCTGGAACCCGGAAGACGCGCACGGTTGAAACTCGCCGGTCCCGCCGGCTCGATAGGCTTCGGTTCGGGTCATCTCGCCGAGCACGATGCCGATATCCAAGCCCACGCCGTACTCGAAGCTCAGCATGTTATCGACGATATCGGTCGACCACAGCATCTGCCCGCGCAGGTGCAGGAGCGCGAGCGAGCTGTCCAACCACTCGGTGTCGGTCTCGGGATCGCCGGCGATCCGAAACGGTCCAGCGAACGAATACGGCGCATAACCGAGCCCGATCACGAAGCTCATCCCATCCTTGTTGCGATGGGTCGCGGTCACGCCGAAGCCGAGGTTGCTGACCGTCGGTGCGTCGTCCAGGAACAGCCCGAGCATGAACGATGGGACGAATGAGCCCTGCATATAGGCGCCGAACCACCAGGTCGGTGGCGCTTTAGGTGCTTGGGCGACCGGCTCGGCTTCTTCGACCGTCGCCTCGGCTTCCTCTGCGGACTCCTCGACCTCTTCTTCTTCTGCCTGCGCAGAGACAACCGAAGGGCTGAGGGTGGCGACCAAAAGCCATGCGCTGAGCGCAGGACCAGTAAGCATGCATCTGAGTACCGGGCGCATCACGTTCTCCGCGCATCACAGGCCGGGCGAGCAGACCGTCCCGCCACTGCTCGCAACATGCTACCTGGTGCTCCCAACGCGTATAGTCGGGGGCGCTAGGCGTGTAAAGCCTGCACGCTGCGGACCGATTCCCCTTAGATCCGTAACCGTCGACGTGGACGAATCGTGCACGGCCAAGTCCACTTCCACGGTTACGCGTGGGAGCGATTCCTCAGCTCACCATGTCGCGCAGCGTAACGAGCGCGATAACACCGAGCAGAAACAGGAGACCGACCGTGTGTACGGCGGCTTCGATGCGTTCGTTCGGGCGCCGGCGCGTGATGATCTCGTACCCGAGGAAGACAAGCCGCCCGCCGTCCAGCGCCGGAAAGGGCAGCAAGTTGAACGAGCCGAGCGCAACCGAGATCGCGATCAGGATATGCACGAACGCGTACATGCCCTTCTCTGCCTGCTGCGCGACCAGCTTGCCCATGCCCACGGGCCCGGTGAGCCCCTCGGTCGTACGCCGACGAATCAGGTCGGCCATGCCCGACAGGTTCGCAACCGTGTATTGCCAGGGCAACGAGACCGCGAGCACCGCCGCTTCACCGACCGGCAACGCGCGATAGTGCGGCTCGAACTTCGGCGTGACACCGATGACGCCGCGGCCTTCCGTGCGGCGCGGTGTGATGTCCAGCGCTGGCAACGACTTGCCGTCGCGCTGAATGACGTAGCGCGTAGACTTCTCGGCGCGCGGGCCGGTCACGTCGATCAGCTGCTTCACATTGCGGATCGCGCGGCCGTCAGCTTCGAGGATGATATCGCCGGGACGCAGCCCAGCGTTTGCGGCAGGCGAGCCCGGCTCGACTGAGTCGATCACCATCGGCTCACTCGGCACGTCATCACGCCAACCCGTGAGCGCGAGCCCAAACACCATCAGCGAGGCAGCCAAGTAGTTCGCGAGCGGACCGCCGAAGATCGTCAGCGTGCGCGCGATGATGCCCTTGTTCGGATAGAGCCCTGGGTCGTCCGGATCGATTTCTTCCGCAGGGTTCATGCCGGCGATCATCACGTACGCAAGGAACGGGATCGCACAGACCTGAAAGACCGTCGGGCTGCCTTTGGGTTGGTACTTCGCGAGCACCGGCCCGAGACCGATGCTGAAGCGCGTGACCCGGATGCCAAAGGCGCGTGCAAACAAGTAGTGACCGGCTTCGTGAACGATAACGAGAAGCGACAAGCCGAAAATGGCAACCAAAATTTGCAGCATCGAAATGGCCGAGTGACTTGTGCGGAGGTCGGGACTCCCGCGACCGCCGCAGGGGTGGACGAAAACAAGCTTATCGTGCCTCCCCCGCATGGGCCACCGTCCGCCTGGCTTTCCATAGTCGACCCGCGCCTGGGGCAAAAAAGTGTGCGATCTCATCACGCTCGGCGCGCGACCGGCTATCCTAGCGGGGTGATGCGTGTGCTCCGTTTGACGTTGCTCCTGTGGGTGCCGTGCCTGTCGCTGGCAGCGGCGCAGGAGGATCACGTCCTGCACGAGTACATCCCGAATATCAGCGTGTCAGAAGCCCAGATCTCGCAGCCAGTTCGAGCCGCTGGCAGCACAGCCAACAGCGCCGGCGCAGCGGGCGAGTCGGAAGCGCGCACACCTGCACGAGAGCGCGTACCGGTGGCGAGCAGCCAAGGTTTTCGACCCGACCGGCAGACCTCGCTCGAAGGTGGGCTCGACTATTACGAGGCGTTCGATCCTGCGATCGCGCCGTTCAAACGCATGACGGCGTTCGACGACGTGCACCTCGACGCGGATGGCAAGACGCCGGTGCTCGGCGTGCGCAACCCGGAGCTGCACGCGATTCCGATCGAAGCACAAGCGCGGCGCGCGCACGACCGGCCCCGAGACCGCTTCGCAGGCGAAGTGGAAGTGGACTTCCGCAGCGATCGGCTGCAGCCGTTGCCATCGGTGTCGCCCGAGTCGCGCATCTACGGCATCACGGTGACGCCGCACGTCCAGGTGCAAGTCGAGAAAGACGGCGCGGACAACTTCTTCTTACGCGCGCGCGGGCCGATTCCAGACGGTCCAGTGCACGTGGTCTTTCAGACCGATGCGCCGCGCAGCTACTTCGGAGCGGAGGTGCCCGCGCTGCCGCTCAAAGACCTGCCCAAGCTGCCGCCGCTGGAGGCTTCGATAGAGCGGCGCGCGCGACGCTTTGCGGCTGAGCTCGGCATCACTGCCAAGAGCGATCTGCGCACGGCGGTGATGACACTGACCGAGCACTTCCGCAGCTTCGTCGAGTCCGCCGAAGCACCTGACAACACCGGAGACATGTATCTCGACTTGTGTCACAGCTTAAAAGGCTTGTGCCGGCATCGCGCTTACGGCTTCGTCGTGACAGCGCGTGGGCTCGGGATCGCGGCGCGCTTCGTTCAGAACGAAGCGCACTCTTGGGTAGAGGTGGAGATCCCGGACACCGGTCACGTGCGCATCGATCTCGGTGGCGCGACGCACGGCTTGACCGCACATGGCGCGAACGAACGCCAGAGCTACGTACCACCGCAGCCCGACACATTGCCGCGACCCGAAGCTTACCGGCAGAGCTACGCACAAGCCGCGCGTCAGAACCAGCGCGCAGGCGCTGCATCCGCAGCGAACGACAGCGACGTGCTCGCGAGTTATTCCGGCCGCTGGCTCTCGGACGAGAGCTTGATGGGCCCGCATCCCACGCCGAGCGCTGCGGCGGAACCACCCGCCCCTGCGCGGCCGACAGCCGCAGAAAAACTGCCGGTGCACATCGCGCTCGAGGACCGCCGCATCACAGCACTGCGCGGAGGCAAGCTCGTGCTGACTGGGCAGCTGCTCGACAGCGCACAGCAGGGTGTTCCCGGACAGCGCGTCGAGATCTGGATCCTGAAACCAGCGCAGCACCAGCGCATGTTGCTGGCCGTGCAAGTCAGCGATCAGGACGGCTACTTCCGTGCGGACTTCGGCATCCCACCGGATCTGTCCGTGGGTGACTACCGCGTGGTCGCGCGCTCGCAGGGCGACACAACGCACCTGCCTGCGTCGACCGAATAGCGCCCCTGAAGCTATGAGCGGCAGTGGCCGCCGCCGACAACGGCAAGGCTGTTAGCCAACTCACTTTGCAGCCCGCGCTGGCTGAGGAGTGTCCCCGGCAGCCCCCCCACACACGTTGCGGCGTCTTTGCGGCGCGCCAGTCCAAAGCCAGGGCAATTGAACGCAACGTGCCAGACTGAGCACGGCGCGTGTTTCCGCAGGCGCGCTTTGTGGGTAGGATGCGGCGTGGCGCAAGTCGAACGAGCCAAGCGCGTGCCGAACCTCGAAGCCGAACGTGTGCTGCTGATCACCAGCGAGACGCGCGCGCGCTCCAGCAGCGTGGGTCTCTCGATCGACTTTGCACGCGTATGCAGCGAGCTCGGCTGCAAGTTGCTGACAAGCGCGTGGCCACCACCAGAGAGCGCCGAATACGCAGCCGCAGCGGTCGTAGTACTTGAATCCGCGAGCGACATCGCGGAAGCAGCGCGCCGTCTGCAGGAGCTGCGCGCGTCCGCTGCGTACGCGGACAAATCGCTCTTGGTCACGTACGACCCGTCGGTCGAAGATCAGCTCGACCAGCTGATCGAGGCTGGCGCAGACGACCTCTTGCCGAACGGCGCCGGCCTGGCGAGGTTGCGCGCGCGCTTGCAGGTCCACTTGCGCACGCAGCTGGCGGCGGCGCGTGTCGCAAGCACGCAGGGCTCGCTCGAGCTGATGCTCGAGATCACGCAGGCGCTCGCATCGTCGACCGACATCCAGGAGATCCTGTACACCGTCGTGCGGCGGATCGCTGACGTCGTGCACGTCGACCGCGTGTCGATCGTGCTGATGCCGGACGACACCCTGCCCTACGCGTACGTGGTCGCGGCGAGCGATGACCGCGCCGTGTCGAACCTGCGGCTGGATCTAGCCAAGTATCCAGAGATCCGTCACGTGCTGCAGCAGAAGCAGCCGCTCACGATCGATGACATCGGTACGCATCCGGTGCTCGACGGTGTGCGCAAGTCGGTCGCGGACCTCGGGTTGTCCTCGCTGACCATCATGCCGATGATCTTCGAAGAGCGCGCGATGGGCGTGCTCTTCCTGCGCGCGAAAGCGCTCCCGGGTGCGCTCGATCAGCAACAGGTCGGCTTCTGCCAAGTGCTCGCAAACGCCACCGCCATCGCGCTGAACAACGCACGCATCCTGCAGACATTGCACGATGGCACCCAAGGCGCGCGCACGCGTCAAGACGCCGAAAAGCGCTTGGCGCTGCTCAAGCGTTACGCCGACGTGTTCGAGTCGGCGGCGGACGGCATCGTTGCGGTCGATGAAGACGCGCGCTTGCTCTACGCCAATCCGGGCGCGTACACGCTCTTGGGCTTCGAAGAGCTCGAGTTCGGGATCGGCGACTCGGTGATCGATCTGGTGGACGCAGACGATCGCAAGCGCTTGTTCGGGCTGACGCGGGCGTTTGCGAGCGGCAAGTTCCCGCGCAACTTGGACGTGCGCGTGCGCCGCAAGAACGGGCAAGTGATGGTCATCGCTTGCGCGTTCTCACGCTTGCACGGGCAGCACAGCGCGTTGCTCTTGTCGTTTCGCGACGTGACCGAAGCGCGCAGGTTGCAGTTCGAGCTCGAGCACACGCGGAACTTCTTGCAGTCGTTGATCGATGCGAGCGTGGACGCGATCGTCGCTGCGGACATGAAGGGCACGATCATCTTGTTCAACGGCGGTGCGGAGCGCTTGTACGGCTACAAGCGCGCGGACATCGTGCATAAGATGAACGTCCGGAAGCTCTATCCCGGCGATGGCGCGCGCGACGTGATGCGGCTGATTCGTTCGGAAGAACGCGGTGGCGTGGGGCGCTTGGAGCCGTTGCGCACGGAAGCGATCGACCAAGACGGCAACGTCTTTCCGATCTCGCTCACAGCTGCGACGATCTATGAGAACGGCGCAGCTGCAGCCACGTTCGGGATCTTCGCGGATCTGCGCGAGCGCGTTCGCGTCGAGGAACAGCTGGCGCAAGCCCACCGCAAGCTCGAGATGAGCGAGAAGCAAGCGCTGCTCGCGGAGCTGGCCGGCGCCACTGCGCACGAGCTGAATCAACCGCTGACCAGCGTGATGGGCTATGCAGATCTGCTCATGCGCAAGCTCGGTCCCGATTCACCTGCGCATCACGCAGCTCAGGTGATCCAAGATCAGGCGCAGCGCATGGCCGAGATCGTGCGAAAGATCGGCCGTCTGACGCGTTATGAGACCAAATCTTACGTCGGCGAGCAGCGCATTCTGGACCTAGACCGCGCGTCGGAAGATGCTCCGCCGAGCGGAAGGAAAGGTCTGTGACGGCAAAGGCCAAGGCGGTCAGGCGGGGCCGTAACGCTAGCAGCAAGGGCAAGAAAACTCTGGAAGCGAAGCGAGCCGGCGCTGCCGCGAGCGCGAAGCTGAATGTCCCACGCTCGCAGGCGATGCTGCAAGAGGTGCTGGAGCTGACAGAGCGCGTGCCGGTCGATCTGCACGAAGACGAGATCGCACACGCGTACGTGTCGAGCTTTGGCCGGCTGTTTCCGAAGCGCTTGTTCTGCGTGCGTTTGTTTTCCAGCGAAGATGGCTCGCTGAGCACCGTGTACGCGAACGGCCGCTTGGATCCAGCGCGCAGGCACCTGCGGCAGCTCTCGGATGCTGCGTTCAAGCAACATCGCATCTCGACCGAGGTCGCGAACAAGAACAACTTACCGATCGTTCGGCAGTACCAACCGCTGTTTCAGCGAGGTGCTTCGGGCTTCGACGTGCCGCTGTTGGATGGCGACGAGCTGCTCGGCTTGGTGTCCGTGGAGTATCCGGCGAAGGTCGCGCCGCCGCGCGAAGATGCCGCGCTGCTCGTGCCGCTCGTGTTGTGGCTCGCGAGCACGCTCAAGAACGTGCGCTCGCATCGACGCTCGATCTACCTGCGCGACTATCTCGGTAAGCTGATCGATCACGCGAACGCGCCGATCATGGTCATGGGCCGGCGTGGCGAAGTGCGGCTCGCGAATCGAGCGTTTCTGGCGCTGCTCTCGTATCAGCGCGATGAGATCTTGGGTCGCGAGTGGATGAGCTTCCTGCCCGAGGCGGAGCAGCAACATCTATGGCCGATCTACATCAACGCGCTGCGTGGTGAGCCGACGACGAATGTCGAAGCGCAGCTGCCTCGGCGCGATGGCAGCTGCGCGCGGGTGGCAGTGAATGCGGCTTCGATCCTCGGCCCGGACGGCGATGTCGAAGGCGTGATCTACATCTATCGCGATGTCACGGAGCTGCGCGAGCTCGAGCAGCAGATCATCCATGCGGAGAAACTCGCGACGCTCGGGCAGCTCGCAGCGGGCGTCGTACACGAGCTGAACAATCCGCTCACCAGCATCTGTGTGTACAGCGACTATCTGCTGAAGAAGGGGCAGAGTCAGAGCGCTGCTACGGCTGATTTGGAGAAGCTGCGGCGCATTTCTGTGAGCGCGGAGCGCATGCTCAAGTTCACGCGCGACTTGGTCGCGTACGCGCGCCCGCCGAGCGAGCGACCGACGGCGTTCCCAGCCGCAGAGGCCGTCGATCAAGCGGTCGTGTTTTGTGCACACGTGATCGAAGAGTGCGGCGCGACAGTGCAGCGCAAATACCAAACGGACGCGCCGCGCGTGTACGGCGTCAAAGCACAGCTCGTGCAAGTGCTCGTCAACTTGATCACAAACGCTTGCCAGGCGATGCCGCACGGCGCAGGTCAGATTCAGTTCGAAGCGCGGAGCCAAGGTGAAAGTCGCTTGCTCTTGCGCGTGATCGACAATGGGCGAGGCATTCCGGCTGAGCATCTCAAGCAAGTGTTCGAGCCGTTCTTCACGACCAAGAGCGAAGGCGAAGGCACCGGGCTCGGCTTGTCGATCGTCCGCAATATCATCGAGCAGCACCGCGGCGAGATCAGCGTGCAGAGTGAAGTAGGTCGCGGGACCAGCTTCGAAATCAGCCTGGCGTGTCAGGTCGCCGCACCCGTCGCGGAACCGTGAATAAATACAGGGCTTGACCGTCGCGCGATCGAACACACTTTGCGAGGACGCGGAAATAAACCCGGACCTCGTGTGTTCTCAATCCAGGCGCCGGCGTATGCGCGCCAGAAGAAGGAGCTCTCGTGAATTCCTCCACCCCTCCGAATACGAACGCCTCACGCTGGTCGTGGACCACGGCATCTGCCTTGGCAGGCTGGATTGCTGCGGCAGGTCTCGTCACCTACTCATACGCCGGCGCCGCACCGTCTACATCGTCCATTCCTGCCACGCCCGTCGCGACCGCGGCGGTCAATCAAGCCACACAGTTGTCAGATGCGTTTGCGAGCGTGGCTGAGCACGTCTCGCCATCGGTTGTCACGATCCGCGTCGAAGCCAAGCAGGAAATGCCGCAGATGTTTCGCCATCCCTTGTTCGGGGGTCGCGGCAACGGTCAGGAAGGCGGCGTCACGAAAGGCTCAGGCTCCGGGGTGATCTTCCGCGCCGACGGGGCCATCTTGACCAACAATCACGTGGTCGAGCACGCCACGCGCATCAGCGTGATCCTGAAAGATGGCCGTAATTTCAAGGCCAAGGTCGTCGGCACCGATCCCGCAGTGGATCTCGCGGTGTTGAAGATCGATGCGAAGGATCTGCCTGCTGCTGCGATTGCCGACTCGGGCAAAGCGCGCGTGGGCGATTGGATGCTCGCGATCGGTGCGCCGTTCGGGCTCGACTACACACTGACCGCAGGTGTGCTGAGCGGCAAGGGTCGCGGCGGCATCGGTGCAAATGAGATCGAGGACTACCTGCAGACTGACGCGAGCATCAACCCGGGCAACTCGGGTGGTCCGCTGGTCGATCTGCAGGGCCAGGTCGTCGGCATCAACACGATGATCATCGGTGGCTCGGGCATCGGCTTCGCGATCCCTTCCAACTTGGCGCGCAACGTCGCGGAGCAGCTGCTCGCGAACGGCAAGGTGCGGCGCGCCTGGTTGGGTGTAAGCTTCCAAGAGCTGACGCCTGAGCTGGCCAAGGGTCTAGGCAAGAGCGACACACACGGCGCGCTGGTCGCAGACGTGGTGAAAGAAAGTCCTGCAGCCAAGGGCGGCGTGCGCGCGGGCGACATCATCGAGAAGGTCGACGCGGATCCTGTGAGCGAAGGTAAGGATCTGCTGCGCGCGGTGCTGATGCGTCCGGTGGGCAGCGATGTGAACCTGACGATTCGCCGCGACGGCAAGCTGCAGAGCGTGAAGGTCAAGACGAGCGAGCGGCCCGGTGACATGCGTGCGGCCGCGAACGGTCACAGCGAAGCGGGCGCAGAGAGCGCACCTGGCGAGCTCGGCCTACAACTGCAGACGCTCACCCCTGGGATCGCTCAGCAACTGGAGTACACCGGCTCAGGCAAAGTCCTGGTCGCCAACGTCCGGCCCGGCTCACCGGCTGACACCGCAGGCCTGCAACGCCTCGACGTCATCGTCGAAGCTGACAAGAAACCCGTCGCCACGGCCAACGACGTGTCCAACGCAGCCAGCGACGGAAAGGTTTTGCTGCGCGTAGAACGCGGCAATAACAACTTCTTCGCGGTAGTATCGAAGGAGTAACGCGCGGTTTCTCTCACCGAGAACCAAAGATGGCCCCCGAGGAAACTCGGGGGCCGTTTTCTTTACGGACTATCGGCCCTCACGCTTGACCGGCTCACCACCGGTCGCGATCCGCTCGAGCTCCCGCACTGCCTGCGGCTTGTCGATGCAACCTTCGGCGATGCCTGTCGTGAGGTCGTAAAGCAGCTCACTGCTGTGGTCTATGCTGAGCCCATTGAGGTCCAAGACCACGAGCGCAGCCAACAGTGCGGTGCGCTTGTTGCCATCGACGAACGGATGATTGCTGGCGCTGTGAAACAGGTACGCGGCCGCCATCGCATACAGACCGTCGTGAGCGTACTCATTGCCGAAAGCAGCTCGCGGCTGCCGATTCGAGAAGGCCGATGTCGCGCAGGCCAGCGCCACCGCCATATTGATCCAGCGACGATTGATGGAGCTCGAGCACATCTTCGAGATCGAGGAACTCTGGCTCCAGGTCGTCGCTCATTTGGCGAGCTTTCGAAGGGTCTCGTCGTGAGCTTTCATCATGCGTGTGGCGGCTGCGCGCACTCGCGTCTTCTTGCTGCGGCCGGCCGGGCGGATGATCAGACCTTCTCCGTCCGTGCGGACCTCGAGAGGCGTGTCCTTGTCGATGTTGAGCAGCTCGAGGATGGGCCGCTCGATGATCAGACCGAGACTGTTTCCGACCGCGGTGAGCTTCTTGATCATACGAACCTCGTTATAACGCTATTATAACGGACTCGTGCCCGCGTCGCACCCGACGGTCGCGGGCGGCGCTGACACCGAGGACTGGGCGGGAGCAAACGTTCGCGATTACTGCGCGAGGGAGTGCATGCGCTCGCGGACCATGTCGGCCTGAGGGCCACTGGGCGCGCGCTCTAAGTATTCGCGGTAGGCGCTTAGTGCTTGGTCCGCCGCCCCTGAGCGTTCGAGCGCTAAGCCCAGTGAGCGCCATGAGATCGCGTAGCCTGGGTCTGCTTGGGTGGCGCGGCGAGCGAGCTCGACGGCTCGGCTGACCTCACCCCGGAGCAGCGCTCCGGAAGACTGCTTTGCCAGCTGGGCCGCGCCCGCTGTGTCGACCGCGGGTGCCGCGGGCTCTGGCTCGGCCTCCGGCGCGGGCGCTTCGGGCTGCGGCGTGATCGGGGTCACGCTGAGCACTGACGCCGATGGCGCTGCCGCCGCTGGCTGCGGAGCTGGTGGCGCCTCGAACTGCTCGAAGTTGTTGGCACTCGCCGGCCTCGGACGCTCAGCTCGCGGAGACGGCTTGCTCGGAGACGGGGCGGGCTTGGCCTGCGGCGCAGCTTGCGCTGCCGGCTGTAGCTCCGGAGCCGCCGCGAGCTCGTTGGCTTCCGGCGGGGTGGGCATCACCACAGGCGCGCTCGGTGCCGCTGAGGGCTGCGGCTTCTCGAGCGTGGGAGCGGGCGCGGGCACACTGGCCGTGGTCGGCGTGGGTGTGGCGGGTTTCGTCGACGCGAGCGCGGCTGCAGGCGCGCTGGTCGGGGCAGGCTTCTTCGCGCTCGCTGCTGCTGCTTCTGGCTGCACGGCAGGCGCGCTGCTCGCGCTCGAGTCGGTCTGCGGCGACGAGCGCTTGGCCATGATCAGCTGCACTGCGCCCATTCCGAGCGCCGCAAAGGCGCAAGCACCGAGCACGATCGGCAAGACCGAGCTCTTCTTCGGCGGCGTCGTCACTGTGTAGCGACGCTCGTCGTCATGCATGCGCAGGCGCGTGTCGTAGCTCTCCGCGCCTAGCTGCTCGCGCGTGGGCGGAAACGGCGTGTGCGGCTGCTTGTGGGCCGCCCAAACGCCCGGGTTAGCCGTAGCATTCGGCACCATCGGTCTCGGCCCAGGCGTCGCCTGAGAGCGCCCTGCGGGCATCGAGCCGCTGGCACCCCGCGGATAGCTGGACTCGCTCGGATGTGGCGAGCGAGCGGACTGCTGCGGGTAGCTCGGCTCACTCGGGTAACGCGCGTCCGGTCCGCGGAATGCAGCCGACGACTGCACCGCGCTCGACTCGTCCGCGTAACGCGGCGTGGGTCGCGCGGGATAGCCGCCACGCGCGGGCGGATACGAGTGCAGCCCGGTGTTGGGATCTTCGGTTTCTTGCGAGCCCGGGTGCTGCGAATCGATCGGCCAAGTCGGCGCGCGCTCCGCTTCCCAAGCCGGGCGGCCGCCCGCTGACGGCGGCAGCTCATGCTCGGCCGAGCGCGTGTTCGGACGAACCACACCCGTGCGCCAAGACACCGGTGCAGACTGAGTCGCCGCGCGCAACGCGCTGATGAACGCGCTCGCGCTCGGATAACGAAAGCGCGGATCGCGCGCCAAGCCAGTCGCGATCACCTGCTCGAGCTCAGGCGGAAACGCCGCGCCGGTCACGTCTGCGAGCGTAGGCGCATCGAAGCTGACCTTCTGCGCCATCAACTGCATGATGTCTTCCGCACCGAACGGGAGCGAGCCCGTGATCAGCTCGAACGCGACGGCCGCGAGCGAATACACATCGCCGCGCGCATCGCAGCGCTCGCCCGTACAAACCTCGGGTGGCAAGTAGTGCGGCGTTCCGAAGATCGCGCCTTGCCGCGTCAATCGCGGGCCGCTCGACATCACCGCAGCAGCGATGCCGAAGTCGAGCAGCATCACCGTCTCAGATCCGTCTTCACGCACGACGTACATCAAGTTCTCGGGCTTGATGTCGCGATGCACGAAGCCCTTCGCGTGCACGAGATCGAGCGCCGAAGCCACACCACCGAGCAATGCAGCCACACGCTTCGCCGGCTGCGGCCCATTCTCAGCGAGCAACGTGGCCAAGTCGGTGCCGCTGATCTTCGGCATCACGAGGTACGGGCGCCCGTCCGTCAGCCGACCGAGGTCTGAAACATCCACGATGTTGTTGTGCGAGAACGAGCTAGCCGTGCGTGCTTCGCGCAAAAAGCGCTCGACCGCAGTGCGATCGGTCGCCCACGCCGCGTTCAGTACTTTGATCGCAACCGACCGACCAAGCTCATCGTGCACGCCCTCGTACACCACCCCCATACCGCCCTGGCCGAGCACGCGATGCAACGTATAGCGGCCGTCGATTCGGCTGCCGATCAGCGCGTCGTCGGCTGCGCAATTGGCGGGACTCATAGGGTTTATGGGCAAGCAGCGGAGCCGTTACGGCACTCGAACACTCCGGGTGTGCTTGTTGTAGCACAGGCGCAAGCAGTACCGCCCTCCGGGTTCTGGCAAACGGTACCGCAGCTACCACAATTGTCGTTGTTGCGGCTCAGATCGGCACATCCGGTGGAGCAGCAGGCAGGTGCTTCGCCGGTGCAGACCGTGCCACAGGTCCTGCAGTTCACGACGTCGTTCGGCACGCAACTGCCCATGCAACACAGCTGATTGGCCGCACACGGCCGCATGGCATCACACATGGTGCCAGCGTCCGTTTCGATGCTCGTACAGATGCCAGCCATACAGAGCTCAGTGTCTGCACAAACCCTGCCGCAGATGCCGCAGTTGCGTTCGTCGACATTCGTATCGACGCAATCGCCTCCACAACATTTATCGGTCGTACGACACACCGTGTCGCAGTCGCCGCAATGCATAGGGTCCGTCGCGAGCTGCGCCGGTGGAACGTCGTCGGACATTCCGTTGCAATCATCGTCGCGATCATTGCAGGTCTCAGGCATCGGCTGAGGCGAAGTCGCGACACACAGCGGCGCAGCGCTGCCAGCCTGACAACGGAACGTGCCCTCGGCGCACGTGCCGCGCGCGTTCGGGACGGTGCAGCGACTGCCCACGCCGACCACTTCGTCGACAGTGCGATCGCAGTCGTCGTCGTCGCCGTTGCAGGTCTCGATGCGCTGTACGACTGCGCCCTGACACGCGCCCCAACGACCGTTGCTGCACTGCTGCCGCCCTGCGCGGCAGATGCCGACGCCTTGGGTGCCCGCATTGCCGGTGTAACACTCGCGCGTAGCGTTGCCATTGCACTGGCAGTTATCGTTCGGTGTGCCGTCGCAATTTTCGTCGATCTGCTCAGTGGCGCAATTATCTGTCGTCTCCGCGACGATGTAGCCCGAGCATTGGCCTAGGCGGCCGTTCGAGCATTCCTGCACGCCTGCCTGGCAGGCGCCGTTGCAGTTAAGCTGCTGTTGCTCGTTCTCTTCACAGCCTGCTTCGCCGGCCGGGAAACACTGCTTGGACGACTCTTCGTCGGTCTTGCCATCGCAGTCGTCGTCGAAGCCGTTGCACGACTCGGGACCGATCATCATGCGCTCGGGCGTGCAGGTGCTCCACGAGCCGTTCACGCAGCTCTGCGTGCCGACACCACAGCCACCGAGCATTGGCGCATCTTCCCAGAACGCATCGCAACGACGCGTTTCGTCGCCGCTACAGGCGCTACCGACCTCCGCATCAGGCCGGTCTGTCATGATCCCGCCGCCGTCTCGCCGACTCATGCCGCCCTCAGCTGCAGCTCCGGCCGTGCTGCCACCTTCGCCATCCGGCGAACGCCCCCCTTTACCGCCGGAGATTACGCTCGGCAGAGCCTTCGGGATGCAGAAGCCCTCGTAGCAACGAGGCGCGCTGGTGCTGCAGTCGTCCTCGTTCCTGCAGGGCGTGCGACGATCTTCGAAAGTGCAGCTGGCTGCGAGCCAGCTGCACATAAGACAGGCGAATATCAGCCGTGAGCTCACAGACCAGCTCCGCGGTGCGTCAGCACCAGACCGAGCTCGTGCCTGCCGATCATTGGCGATAGCTTCACTTGCTGATCGTCGTGGCGCGAGCGGCTCGTGAGCTCGACTGCCAACCAGATGCCTGAGGCGATGGCCACCGCGCTGCCGAGGCCGAGGAACACGTTGCTGATGACAGCGTTGGCTTCGCCAGTGTCTTTGAAGCCATTGGCCCGGTCGACAGCGGCCTGCGCGTCCACCGGATCCGAGATGTCTTCGATGCCTGCCGAGGCTTCATCGAAGTTGTCCTGCGCGGACATCACGGTGAGGCCCATGATCAGGCCTGCGCCGATCAGGATCACGCCACCGCCGCCGAGCAGGAGCGGCCCCACAGGGAACTTGCGGCCGTCGCTGGGTGCATCCATCGGAGGCTCGGGCAAAGGCTCTGAGAGCGTCGGAGAGATGCCGTCGCTGGGCATCAGGTCGGGCTTCGGTTCGGGCTTGGCCGCGGGCGGCGGAGCCTCTTCCTTCGGCGGCAAATCGAACAGCTCGCGCAGCAACCCTGGCACAGCATCGAGCGTGTCGGAGCTGAGCGTCTGACCCTGCTGACGCTTGAGCACACGCTGCGTCTTGCCCGAACGCGCGTCGAAGCGCACCAGCGTCAGCACGAGCTCGTTGGAGATGCGCGCGAGCGTTGGCGCGACCAGCACGTCCGCTTCGTGTTGCGTGGTCACGATGCGTAAGCACTGCGGCGTCTCCGCGACGCAATCGAGCGCGAGCTGAACTGCACCGAGATCCAAGCCGGGTCGCGCGACTACGTTGACCACCTTCAGGTCATCGAGCGCAGCGCTGATCACCGAGTCGAGCGCGCGCGCCGAGGCGTGTCCGCCCGAGGTCGCGAGCAACACAGTCGACGAAGCCGGAGTTTTGTTTGCGGCGGGCTGCTGCTGCGCGGCGACCGGTGAGGCGAAGCGGACAAGAGACAAAAGTCCGATCCACAGACACACGCGAGATCGAGCGGACAGCACGCGCCGACGGGGAGCGCTGTGCATAGGTGTTTCGTTTCCGGAAAGCGGACCGCCGGGGTTCGGCGACCAAGGCAAGCTGTGAAAGGTCAACATCATCGATAACCAACGTGTAATGCGGACAAATGGGCGCGCGGGCAAGCAAAAGCTTGCGGGTTTGAGGCGGCAGCCCGACTGGCGCTCTTACCTAGTCCGGCGACGGGTGCAGAATAGCCGCACTCACCCATTTGGTCATCGCTTGGCTGCGTAGGTGCGAGAGTTTCGCATTGTCGGGCCAGCCCAGCATGCAGTGACACGCATGGCGCGGGTCGCTCGTTCCTCGCTAGGCGCGCGTCACGCGGCCTTGGGGGAATGTGACGAAATTTCCTGAGCTGACGCGCACGCCCCTACTGCAGGCGCAGCCATGATTCACACGCCTCGCGCGGCGATCACTGCTCGATCAGGACTTCCAACATCGCGCCTTGGCCGCTCACGCGATACGCGGGGGTCTTCCCCGGCGCAAAGCGCACGGTCAGCTCGGCAGAGTGATCGCGCCGATTCAGGATAAACGCTTGTTCCACAGCAGGGTGCCCCACAGAGATCGGGGCAGCTTTGTCGAGCGCCTTATTGTCCATGATCACCACGCTGAAGCCATTCGGCGCAGCGGTGCCTAGCAGTGTCCGCACCGGCTCCGCCATACGCAGCAGGAAGCGACGCCCATTCGGGACCTGCTTCTGGCCGTAGCTCATCGTGCCAGTGTTTTGAGTGGACGCCGCTGCAGCTGGTGGCGTCGGTGCCTTGGCGACCAGGGTTGCCGGGCTCGACTTCGCACGCTTCTCGGGGGCGGAAGCCGGCGCGGATGTACGCGTTGGCGGGGCCCTGTCGGCGGGCGGCAGCACGACGTCTGGATTCGGACGATCGTGCATCGGCGAATCGGAGGGCCCAGCTGCGAGCGCCGAGGCTTCGCTGGTCTCCGTGTCACCTTCCGAATCGAGCGGATCGAGCACCTGATCAGAGCGCATGTCCTGATGAGGGATCGGCTCGTCACCCGATGGCGTGAGCGCGTATGCGAACACGACCAATGCCAGGATGCACACCGATCCGATCATGATCACACGCACATTCTGCTTGCTGCTTTCGCCCTCGCGCTGAACGGAAGCTGTGACACGGCGCGGCTTCGGTCCAAACAAACGCGCGGTTCCAGTGCCGCGGACAGCGGCATCCTCACGCACGCCGGAGCTCCACTCTTTCGCGCGCTCTACGCCGTTCTGCACGCCATCGCTGAGCATCGCAAACACGCGCAGCATGCGCACGAGTGGGCTGTTGCTCGGCACCGAATCGAGCTCATCGGTCTCGTTCGCAGCGTATTGCTTCGAGGCCGCGAGGCTGACGGCGTGCACTTCTTCGAGCGACTCTTCGTCTTCGTAAGGTGCAGGAGCAGGTGAAGCCTGCTCAGCACTGCCAGCGAGCAGCGCCTTTGCGCGTTGCTCGTCCATGTACACGTCGTCGGGTGCAAACGACGAGCGCTCTGCATCTTGCTCGTTCAAGTGCAAGTTGCCGAGCTCGGGCGCTGTCGCGCGCTGCTGATGCTCGCGGCGGAACAGCGGCAGTTGCTGTGTGTCGAGGTCTTTCCGCGCGCGGATAGGAGCGGGCAGTGGTGCGCCGAGACCAGCGAGCGTGCCGCTCCTGGCTTCCTCGGTCTCGCCTTCTTCCTCTTCGTCCTCTTCGTCGTCGTCCTCACCCGCTTCGTCGTCGTCCTCACCCGCTTCGTCGTCCTCGTCGTCGTCTTCTTCTTCGTCGTCGTCTTGCTCGTTCGCCAGCTCGAGCGCACGCGGCAGCGGCTCAGGTTCCGAAGCGGCTGCTTGGACTGGAGCCGCATCGGCATTCGCTTGCGTCTGGGCGAATACGTCCGGCGCAGTGTCCGAGCCCGGCTCGCCCCACATGAACTCGCCGAAGTGCGCGCTGTCGCGCGCGACCTCCAAGTTGATCACGAGCCGCGGTGTGGTGCCTTCCATGCGGATCTCGACCGAAGCCACGTGGCCACGCACGAGCGTAGGCCCCGCGTGTGCGATCACCGCTTTGCCGATCGCAAAGTGCGAGAGCTGCTGCTCGAACAACGCCTGCGTGTCGCCTTGATGCACGAGCCGCGCGGTCATGGGCTCGTTCACGTTTTCGATCTCGAGCGTCGCGAGCACGGGCTGGAGCACTTTTTCGCGCGGTGCAATGCGCGCGATGCGCTCTGCCACCATCTCATCGATCAGCGCTTGGTTGCGCGCGTCGACTTCGATGAAGCGCAAACCAAACTCGCCGCCTTGATCTCCTACGGGTTGGCGCCAAACCACTTCGCCGCGCCCCAAGATCTGCGCGCCGCCTGGCATCGCTTCGAATGTGCAGAAAAGTTGTGAGCCCAAGTCAGGGAGCTGGGCCGCGCGCAGACTCAAGCCACCGACGCTCAGATCCACTGCATCTGCCTCAAACTGCGCAGCGCGTGCGGCGTCTGTGAGCTCGACAGGAATGTGGCAAGGGATCCGGGCGCGTTCCGAGTGGCGTCGTTCTGGCGTCATCAGCATGGGCGTGTCCTCGCGATCACTGGACTACAACCTGAACAGGTCTCAGAAGCATCGCGGCGAGTCCAATTTTCAGCAACAGGCTTACGCAGGTCTACAGGATCTTACAGGGCAGAAAACCTTGACCTGAACGCGTCCGAGCCGCAGCTTTGAGCCGACCATGGCCGTACGCTTCGTGGTTCGCTCGCGCGACGGGCAAACTTTGCAGGAAGAGCTGGCCTTTCCGTTCGATCAGGCTCGCATCGTGCTCGGTCGCGCGCCGTCGGCCGACGTGCGGATTCCGAGCCGCACTGTGAGCGAAGCACACGCCAGCGTTCAGATGCGTGGCAGCGATTGGCTGCTGACGGATCTGGGCTCGCGCAATGGCACGAAGCACAACGGGCAGCGCGTGACGCCCGAGCGCACGAAGAAGCTGCACGACGGCGACTTGCTGGAGCTCGGCAACTACGTGCTGTCGTTCCACACCGGCGTCGTGATGACCGAGCCGATGAGCGCAGAACGCACGGCGGAGCTCGCGCGCAGGCTGTGGCGTGAGGCGCAGAGCGCGCGCGGCGTAAAGCTCGATGCGCCGAGCTTACGCGTCGTAAACGGGCCTCGCGCTGGGACCCGCATGGAGATCCCACCAGCGCCTTCACGACTGCACATCGGCTCCCACGAGGGTTGTCAGATGCAGCTGCCCGAAGCCGTGCTCGCGCGCGAGACGCTCGAGGTGGTCCACGACGTCGAAGGCGTGTTGATACGCAGCGTGTCGGGCGACGCGCTGATTCAACTCAGCGGTCATCGCTACAAGGCACGCCGCCTGCGTGATCGCGACGAGCTGCAAGTGGGCACCACGCGCTTGATGTTCGAAGAGCCCGCGCAGGTCGAGATCGACAGCCTGAAGGGCACGCCTGACCAGCCACTCTCGGTCAAGCCACCGCCCGAGAAGCGAGAAAAGACGGCATCCGGGCCCGCGACGGAGCCGCAGCGCACGCAGACCGCGAAGGTCGGGCGCAACAGCGAGACGCCGCGCCCCGAGCCCACGTTGTCGACCGCACCGCGCACCGGCCCGACACTGGCCGAGCTGGTGATCTACGCGCTTGCGATCGCCGTCTTGCTCGCGAGCGGGCTCGCCTTGGCGCTCTTGTTGCGCGCGCGTTGACTACTTCTGGCGCTCGAACAGAATGCGCAGACCGTCCAGCGTGAGGTGCTGGTCGACGTCGTCGATGGTCTTCGACTCGGTGCGGATCAACAGCGCTTCACCGCCGGTCGCAAGCACGGTGCAGGGATAACCCATCTCCGCGCGCAGCCGTTCGATCATGCCGTCGACCAAGCCGGCGTAGCCAAACACCAAGCCGGACTGCATCGAATGCACAGTGTTGCGGCCGAGCACGTGCGGCGGACGCACGATCTCGGTCTTGGGCAGCCGCGCAGCGCGGGTGAACAGCGCGTCGGCGCTCAGCCCGATGCCCGGAGCGATCGCACCGCCGAGGTACTCGCCGCGATTCGACACGCAGTCGAACGTGGTCGCGGTACCAAAGTCGACAACGATGACGCCTGCGCGCACGCGCTCGTAGGCCGCGATGGCATTCACGATACGATCGGCGCCGACCTCGCGCGGGTTCTCGTACAAGATCGGCATACCGGTCTTGATACCCGGTCCGACGACTATGATCTCGTGACCGAAAGCGCGGCGCACGGCGCGCACGATCGGCTCGGTGAGCGGCGGGACGACGGACGCCATGATGCTCGAGGTGATGTCCTTGAGCTGCACCGCGGTCAGCTGCACCAGGGTGGCGAAGAGCACGTGATACTCATCTTCGGTGCGGCCCCGCTCAGACTGCACTCGAAAGTGATGCACCAGTTTCTTGGCTTCGTAGAGTCCCAGAACCGTGTGCGTGTTACCAACGTCGACGACCAGCAGCATAATCTCCCCGAAGGGCCCCAGTAGTCAGCGTGCTCAGCACGGGGCGTCAGTGTGGGCGTAGCGACAACGAGCGCTTGAGCATCGCGCCGAAGGTAGCATCTACCACTGGAGCATGCTTGCTGACGAGCTGAGCGATGGGCCTTGTCGCAGGTCGTTGCGCTTCCGGCTCGATCACGCGCGGCACGATCGGTTCTTGTGCGACCGGTTGCGCTGCGGCCTGAGGCTCGGGGATACGCGGCGCGCTCTTGGGCTGCGTCGCCGGAGGCTGTGCTGCAGCTTCGCGCTGCTGCGGTTGCGGTGCAGCTGGACGCGGCGCCTGCGCTGCCGGAGCGGCGGGCTTGACCGCGAGATCGGGCGTCGGGACGCGCGCGCGTGCGGGCTCTGCTGCCACGGGCTTGGCCGCTTGCGCCGACGCGAGATCAGGCGTCGGGACACGGGCGCGCGCGGGCTCTGCCGCAGACGCAGTCGTGTTGGCGGGAAACTTCTTCTGCACGACGTTGGCGGCTGCCACGTTCGTACCCACGCCTATTGGCTCGCCGGGGCGCTGACGGTTGCGCTGCACCGTCTCGAGCAGCGTCTGTAGACGCTGCACCTGCTGTTGGCTCATGCGACCTCCGCAGTCGTCAACTTCGCGGCTATAGTGGCGAGGTTATCGCCACTCTTCGACCAACCCCACACCGCCTCGGCGATCTTGGGATCGACGACGATGTACTTGGTGGTCCGTGCCAGCGGAACGCATGCGACTTCCGCCGAGCAAAGTGTCGAGAAGATGCCGCCGAGCAACGCAGCCACGGCGAGGTTGTCCTCATCCAATGGCGGCAAGCCGTCGACGACGAGCACCAGCGCACCGCCCCACTGTTCCAGCTTGAGGCGACCCCAGCCGTACAGGGACATCACGCTTCCGGCGTATGAGATCACTGTCTGCGGCGGCAGCGAGTTCGCTGGCGCTGGCAGCGACTGCGCCACGATCGAACCCAGCTGAGATCCGAGCGTTCGGATCGCAGTCAGGTCGCCGTTTTGGACGGCGGTAATGATGAGAGGTGCGAGCACGTTCTCTGCAAGCACCAAAACACGAGCCCCGCCGCGAGTCCTTACGCGACCGTGAGCGAGGTCGAACTGAAAGAATCCACCCGGATCGAACTGAGCATCTGTCATGCGCGCCTCGAATGCGTTTACGAGCATACCGCTCTTCGTGTCAAATCCTCCACATCGTGATGGAGCGACGTGCGTTTCGGCAAAGGGGTGCCAGCTTAATCTACACCCACATGAGGGTCTGGCTGATATGCGCACTGTGCCTGTTCACTGTACGCGCACATGCTGACGACGCGCTGGACGCTTGGGCCAGTTGGGCCCTCGCTCCGAAAGTGTGGAAGGGTCAGACCGTGCCGGCTGGGACGCTCACGCCGGAGCCTGACCTCGGTAGCGTTATAACAGTCGCTTCCTTGGAGCAGCCCTTACAGGTGCACGCCGCGTCGGGTGGCACGCAGCGCGCCGCGCGTGTGCTGTTAGGGCTCGAGCGGGCTTACACCACGCTGCGCGCGCACGGATGGCCGCTGCCAGAGCTCGATGGCGGGCTCGGCGGGACGCCTGCTCTCGACCTGTACATGGTGCCGAGCGCGCTGTGTGCTGGCAGTGCGGCGTGCACAGCGCTCGCGCTGCCGCTCACGCCGAGTGACTTCGACTCCGCCCTCACCTACGCGCAGATTGCAGACGACGTGCCGCGCGCGGAGCTCGACGCGTGTGTGCAGAGCGCGCTCGCACAAGCTGGTTTGCAGGGCGTGGATCCAGCGGAGGCCTCGAGTTGGGTGTACGCGAGCGCGGAGTTGTCTGTGTGGCAGCTGATGGGCGAGCTGGGCTGCGATGCGAGCATGAGCCGCGGTCAGCAGCTGGCAGAGCTCGGGCTGTTGAACGCGGACCGCAGCTCGGCCTACGCAGGGGCGTTGTTTCTGGCGATGTTGAGCGAGCGCGTCGAGCACGAGCCCGGCGCGTTTGTTCGCAGCTTGTGGGAGACTACGCGCCAGCGCTCGACGGGTTTGGTGTCTGCCGAGCGGCTGCGCAGCTCGCCCGACCTTTGGGAAGTGCTCCGGGTGATGCTGGAGACGCAGCACATCAAGCTGGACGATGAGCTGATCGAGTTCGGCGTGGCGCGCTACTTTGCGGGGCCGAGCACGCGCAAGGCGCAGGCGCCGTACCGGATCTTGGCTGCGCTGCCGAGTGATGGCGCGGTGCCGCTGATGCGTGATCTCCGCAGCTCACAGCTGCCGATGAAGCTGACCGACCATGCGCCGCTGCACGATCTCGGCAGCGCGTATGTGCGCGTGCGGCTCGATGATCGCGCACACGATCGTCTGCAAGTTTGGCTACGCGGTGAGCTCGGCGCGCGCTGGTCGCTCACAGCGGTCAGGCTCAGCGAAGACGGCCGCGAGCTGGGCCGCACTGCTGCACCTCCGCGCACCGTGCCCAATGCCTATCTACCCGTGACGCTCGACGCAGAGACATCAGAGGTCGTGTTGGTGGTGACGCAACTCCCACTCAAGACACCCGACGCCGACCTACGCGTCGACACCGGCCACGGCTACGACCTGATCGTCGAAGTCGGCGGGAACTGAGCGCGAGAGCGAGAGGAACCGCCTAGGACGCCGGGACCGCCTAAGAGCGAGAGGGGCTCAGCGGGCTCGAGCAGACGCTGGTGCAGGAGCAGCGGAGCATGTCTCTGCTCTTTGGCGTTCTTAGGCGTCCTTTGGCGTCTTGTGGCGATTAAATTCTGCTTCTTCTTGTCGGTTCAAACGCTCTTCGCGAGCACGACGAAGTAGAGGTCGCGGAGCTTGGGGAGGCCGAAGCGTTGGTCGCCGTAGGGGAATGGGCGTTGCTCTTCGGTGCGCTTGTAGCCGCGGCGTTCGTACCAGGCGATCAGCTCTTCGCGCTGGCCGATGACGGTCATCTCGACGCGCGTACAGCCCAGCTCGCGCGCGACTTGCTCCGCTTTTTCTAACAGCGCTCGGCCAGTGCCCTGCCCTTGTTGCTTGGGGTCGACTGCGATCATGCCGACGTGCGCGACCTCTTCGGACTCGCGCTTCACGACCATCGAGGCGAGCAGCTCGTCGCCGCGCTCGAGTAACCAGAGCTGCGCGTCGTCCGCGTCGATCAGCGCTTGCAGCTCGCGCTTGTCGGTGCGCTGACCGTCGAGCAGGTGCGACTCCGAGGTCCAGCCTTTGCGAGCCTCGTCGCCACGGTAGGCATGATGCACATGCGTGTGCAGGCGTCCAATGTCAGCGACCGTGGCTTGCCGAAACGAGGGGGTGGACATGCCCTTCGTTGTAGCGCAGCTCACATGAGCCCGTCGAGCGGACCTGCCATATGCTGCATTTCCACCTGGCCACCGAACATCGGCATATTCACGCCGAATGCTTGCGCGATCGAAATCAGCAAGTGGTTATTGGCCGTTCCGACGTAGGTCATTTCGCCGGGTGCACACCACGGCGTCATGTTGTTGCAGTCCGCGCCCATGCGCAGGCGTCGGCCCATGCGGAACTTACCGCCTGCGCCACCAGCCAAGAGCGTGGGCACGTTCTGCGTGCTGTGCAGCGAAGGATTGCCCATGTCGCTGGCCGCGTAGATCAGTGTGTTCTCGAGCGCGCCGAGCTCATCGAGCTTTTGCATGAGCCGCGCGACCTTGGCGTAGCTGTAGCGATTGAACTTCGCGAGCGGCAGCCACGTCGCAGGATCCCCGTCACCAGGGCGACCGTTGTTGCCGAGCGGCGAAGCGTTGTAGGTGTGCGCGACGTTCGCGTGGTTGTCCGCAGGAAGATCGAGCGGATTGCCCATGTAGCTCAGGTCGTTCATGAACAGCGTGCCGAAGCGCGTGATGCCGCAGGCGATCGCGTTTGCGAGCACATCGACCTGTGCGTCGGTGATGGCGTCGAAGTACGGCTCGCCGCCGTTGTATTGCTTGAGCTTCGGAAAGCCAGCAGCGTCGGGACGCGTCGGCGCTTTGCAGCTGCCAGCGGAGGCGCCCGGACCTTGCAAGCGCTTTTCGAGCTCGCGCAGTGACGTGAGATGTTGATCGAGCTTGAGCTTCTCGTTCGCGCCGAGCTTCGGCTGCAGCGCTGCGATATCGCCGCGCACGAAGTCCAAGATGCTCTGGCCCATCTTGCGCTTGCGCTCTGCGAGCATGCGCGCAGCGGGATCATCGGACACCGCGAAGTTCGCGAACAGCAGATCGAAAGCCTGCACCGGATCGATGATCTTGGGCAGCGCCGCGCCACCCTGGCCGTACGAGAGCGTCCAGCTCGAGTCGTTTGTGTCGTTGCCCACGCCGAGCGAAACACTGCTGACCGGCGTCATCATGCCGAGACCGTGCTCGACCGCGAGCACCTGATCGAGCGAAGCGTTCTGCGGCTTCTTCCCGTCGATGCGGCTGCCCGTGAGGATCGTGCCTGCCGAGTCGTGACCGTTGGCATTCGACAGGTGATCGATGCCTTCGATGATCAAGAGCTTGTCTTTGAAGCTCTTGCCGTAGGTCGCGGCATCGTCGAACGGCTGGAGCGAGCAGTTCTCGTAGCTCAGATCGAACGCGGTCTCGGTGTCGGCCTGCTTCATCGCCCAGTACTCGGCGGCGACGCCGTGCGGGTGGTAGACGCAGATGAAGTTGGTCAGCGCAGCATCTTGTGCGCACACCGAGCTCTCGCCGAGCAAGCGTACGAGCGGCAAGCTGGCGGCGCCCGCGAGCACTCCGTGAAGCATGCGACGGCGCGTTAGACGCAGGTTATTCATTGTACACCTCGCTCTACGAACAGCTCGCTGCCTGCATAGGCGACGAGTAGCTCTTGCAAATTCCCTCGGCTCGCGACGGGCAAGGCCTCGATCTCTGCGACGAACGCGTCTTCCACCTTCGAGCCTTCGGTGTTCGCGGCCGCTGCGCTGTGGAACAAGCGCCGCGAAAAGCAGCCTTGCAGCTCTGGGCTGCCGGCAATCTTCGCCGACAACGCGGCGCTGTCAGTGTAGTTGCCGTCGACCGAAAGCCCAGCCATCAGCTGCGCGCTGCTATCGATCGGGCGGCCGTTCTCCAGCGAACGCTCGCGGCCCATACCGTCGAGCCACTCGAAGCTGAAGCCGATCGGATCGATCGTCTTGTGGCAGGCATTGCAAGCAGCATCTTGCGAGTGCACCGCGAAGCGCTCGCGCGTGGTCTTCGACTGGTCTTGCACCGGCGGCACGATGTTGACGTTGAGCGCGGTCGGCGCAGGCACGTTCAAGCACAAGATGCGCCGCAGCACCGCCACGCCGCGCAACACCGGCGCGCTCTCGTGTGCGTGTGCGTAGACCGAGAGAAATGCGCCTTGTCCGAGGATGCCGCGACGACGCACGCCCGCGAGCGAGACCATGCCGTCTGTACGCATGATCGCATCGCCACCTTGCTTGTTCAGATACATGCGCGCGAGCGAATCATCCGCAGGGGTCCAGTCTGCAGTCAGCAGATCGGCCACGCTGCCGCCGCGCTTCCAGAGCGCTTCGGTGATGAACGCGTCCGCTTCCTTCTGCATGGCATCGCGCAGACCGGCGAACTCAGGGTAGATGTTCGAGTCCTTCGCCGTGTCCGCGATGCGATCGATGCCCAGCCATTCTTCGACCATGCGTGCGATCTGCACGGACGCGCGCTGCTCCATCAGCAGCCTGCGCGCGTGCTCTTCGCGCACTGCGGGATCCTTCAGCGAGCCTGCGGCAGCCGCTTGCAAGAGCGCGTCATCAGGGGGCGCGCCTACGAACAAGTACGAGATCTGGCTGGCGATCTCGTAGTCAGTGAGCGCGGGTGCACTGTCGCCGAGCTCGCTGAGGTACAAGAAGCCGGGCGACATGAGCACGCCCTGCACGACCAGGCCGATGCCATCCGCGTAGGTCGCACCCTCCGCGCCGACGCGGTACAGCGTCATCAGCGCTTCGGTCTCGGTGGCCGTCGCAGGCCTGCGGTACGCACGCGTCGCAAACTTGGTGACGAACTCGGTGGCGCAAGCTTCGCCGCCGCTAACTGCATTGCCGCACGGCGCGAGCTGATCGATCTTGCCCTTCGCCATCTCGGCGAGCTGCCGCGCGGCGTCGTCGAGCTGGGATATGTACACAGGATCGACGCGCTGCGCGTCGTTGCGCGTGAAGTAGTCTTGGCGCGTGTCCGGTGTGAAGCTCGCGGCAAACTTCGACTCGACCCCCAAGAGCGCGCTCGCGCTGGCATCGAATTCGCGGTTGCTCAGCCGGCGGATGCGCGCAGGCAGGACCTCACCAGTGACCGCGCTCGTGCCTGGCGGGACGGCGCCTCCTGGCGCGGCGCCAGGCATGTTGCCGCTGTTCGACCCAGCCGCACCCGTGACCCCCGAGGCTCTGACGCCTGTGCCGGCCGCACCACCGCCGAGGGGCGAAGCACTGCCCGCGCTACCCGAGGTTGCGGGCCCTGCGCCCTCTTCAGGGGGCTGAACCTCTCCGCGGCACGCGCCCATGGCGAACATGGCGAACGTGGCGAACGTGGCGAACGTGCTCACGGAAACGAAGAGCGCGAAAGCCGCGATAGGGCTCTGAAACTCGGTGCGTGCCTTCCGGTTTTTGGCCCGGAAGCGAGCACATGACTGGACACCCTGCATGGATAGTTTGTGGCCTATCCAGCACGAAGAGGGTCACAGCGTCAGCGATTGTTTCGCGCTCAGCCCTCTAAATCCGTAACCGTCGACGTAACCGTAACCGATCTCCAGTTCGCGGTCGGTGACGGTTACGGTTACGAACCGCGAGCGTGTTAATCAGCGCCGCAGCCGACGGCGGCGGAGAGCTGCGCTGTCCGAGCTCGGAATGTGATGGATCGGCCGCGGCTTGACCGCGGCTTCCTCACGAAGACCTTGCGGCACAGGCTTGCCTTCCGAGCGCAGTCGCAGCTCGAAGAGGTCACATGCATCAGCATAGAACTCGCGGCCACGCAGCCCGCCTGTGTGCTTGCGATCGAGCCTTCTTTGCGCCGCAAAGATCATCCGGATGCGATCGCGCATGCGCCGTGGCACTGCGAGCCGCGGATTGATCTCCTGGAAGAACTCCTCGAACGCGCCTTGCGGGTCTTGTGAGCCGACGATGACCTCTTCGAGCGGACCGTACAACACCGCGGCCATCATCACGGTGTCGCTGAGCACGCGCCCATCGGACTTGGCTTCGTCGATCGCCGCGAGCCGGCCCCACATCAAGTCCGCGCCGCGCGCTTGATCTTCGATGTGCGCTGCGAGCTCCGGCAAAACCACGCCGAGCACGCCCACGTCCCACATCAGCCCGACCGAGCGCTGTGCAGCACCGCCGCGGAGCAAACGCAAGACCTCTTCGAGCACGCGCGGCGGCGCGCAACGCGAGAGCTCTTCGCGCAGATCGACCATCGCGTCGTAGACCTCGGGCGCAATGCCCAGATCGAGCCGTGCCCCGAATTTGATCGCACGCAAAATTCGCACGGGATCTTCGCGGAAGCGTACGTCCGGCTCACCGATCGTGCGCACCACACCGGTACGCAGATCGCTCACACCACCCACGTAATCGATGACCTCGTCGCGCTCGAGATCGTAGAATAGGCCGTTGATGGTGAAGTCGCGTCGGATCGCGTCTTCGTGTGGATCACCGAAAGTGTTGTCGTGACGGATCAACAAATCGGCATCGTCGCTGCGCATCGCAGACAAGCTTGGGCGCGCGTCGGTGTCCTCGATCTCGCCTTCGACCTCTTCGATCTCGGGCGTTTCGCGTGGGTCGCGGCGGAAGGTGGCGACCTCGATGATCTTGCCGCCCGCGAACAGGATGTGCGCGAGCCGGAAGCGCCGGCCGATCACGCGGCAGTTGCGAAACAGTCTCCGCACCTCGCTCGGGCGCGCGCTGGTCGCGATGTCGAAGTCCTTGGGGGCGCGTCCCAACAGCAGGTCGCGCACACCACCTCCGACAAGGTATGCCGTGTGCCCATGACGGGTGAGTCTCTTGAGAACCTTCACCGCGTCGGGATCAATGCGTTCTGCGACGATCAGGCCGCGGTACACATCGGGCGTCGGAACTTGCGGAACTGGCTCCTGGGCCAGGTTCGGGGGCACGGCGAAGGCCAAGGTGCTGGGCTCAGAAGGTTCGAGTTCTCTTGAAGGGGAGGATTCCATGCGAGCTGAGCGCGCTGAGCTGCGAAAGTGATATGGGATATTTTGCCTCGACAGATGCGAGGGGGCCCGGTGGTCAGCGGCCACAGCGCCCTATATTTAGGACTGGACCCCGCTTAGGCGTGGTGTCCTGTCCTTTCAGAGATTCCGTCAGCGTATCCGGGTCTGCGGCTCCACAACAGGTCAGCCGCGACACTGGACAGACGCATCGGTCTGCTTACCAACTTGGCGGCCGCTCTGCAAATGGAAGGCGAAGACACGCATGTCACATCTAAGCACAGCCCAGTGCGCCGGTCAGGTAATCGTCGCGGGGTTTGGCGCCTCGGGGCCGTCTCCCGATCTATGTGGCTTGGCCCGTGCGGGGCAACTGGCGGGCTTCGTGCTCTTTCGGCGCAACCTGCGCTCTCTGTCAGAAGTGACGGAGCAAAACGCACTGCTCCGTAGCTTAGCGCCAGATGAACCACCCCTGTTCATCGCCGTAGACCAAGAAGGGGGACGGGTCGCTCGGCTTCAGGCGCCGGTTCTCAAGCTCCCCCCGGCGCGTGTGTTCGGCGCGATCGACGATCTCGAGCTCACACGCGACGCTGCCCGCGCGCTCGGTGAGCAGCTGGCGCTGCTCGGCTTCAACCTCGACTTCGCGCCGGTGCTGGACGTCGACACCAACCCACAGAACCCGGTGATCGGCGATCGCAGCTTCTCCGATGACCCGGCGAAAGTGAGCCGTCACGCGGGTGCATTTGCGGCGGGGCTCGCGCAAGCTGAGATCGCGAGCTGCGGAAAGCACTACCCCGGCCACGGCGACACGCACCTGGACAGCCACTTGGCACTGCCCGTGCTCGACCATGCGCGAGAGCGGCTCGAGCGCGTCGAGCTCGCGCCGTTTGCAGCTCTGAGCGGCAGCCTGCCCAGCATCATGACCGCACACGTCGTGTTTCGAAGCATCGATGCCACGCGACCAGGTACGCTCTCGCCTGACGTGATTCAGCTGCTTCGACGGCAGCTCGGATTCAACGGCGTGATCTTCAGTGACGACTTGGAGATGAAGGCGGTATCCGAAACTTATGGCGTGGCGCAAGCCGCGTGTCTCGCGATAGAAGCGGGCTGTGATCAGGTACTGATCTGCGAACACGAGACGCATACGATCGAGGCACACGCGGCGTTGGTGGAGCGCGCAGAGCGCGATCCTGTATTCGCTCGGCGTTTGGCGGAAGCTGCAGAGCGCGGTCGACGCATGCGCCTGCGCTTTCGGCCGCGGCCGGTCGTGCACTTGAGCGAGACCGAGCTTACGCGCCGCTTGATCGAATCGAGCGCGCCCATCGAGCAGCGCATCGCCGTGCTGCGCGAGGAGCGTGCGGTGACGTGAGCGATTCTGCAGCGGCGGTCGCGGGACGCGCTCCGCAAGCTCCGCAACTCCCGACCTCCGTGAGGGTTGCTGCGGTGTTCTTCGCCACAGTGTGGCTGTGCTGCAGTGCGACCGCGCAGGCCCAGCAGACCAATCGAGACTTCAACATCGACCTCGTGAACGGCCCGATCGTCGGCCCGAATCGCGTCGTGGGTTTGAGCGGCGCGTACACGTCGCTCGGCTACGGCATCGAGAACGCGATCATCACGCCCGCTGCGTATGCGACGCGTACGCTCTGGGAGACGCGCTGGTTTTCGTGGGATGCGACGGCTGACCTGAGCCCGGGCCCGCTGCGCCGCATCGACTTCATCAACGATGGGCAAGGTGGCCAAAAGAGCAGCGACTTCCTGTTTATCACTGCAGGCGCGGGCGCGATCATGGGCGATGTGGGCGTGGGCGCGATCGTGCGGTCTCAGTACTACCGGATCGGCGACAACACCGACGTCAACTTGATCTTGGCGAACTACGGGCTGTGCTACGCGTTCTTGCAGGGGCAGCTGTTGATCGGCGTGGCCGGGCGCACTGCCGTGCTGACGCTGTCGAAAGATGGAATCGGCACGCTCGGTGAATTTTCGCAGAGTGGCCCCGAAGCCGGTGCGATTTGGGGTCCTGCGGATCGCCCGTACCGCATCGGCGTGACCGCACGCTCACCGCTGCACGCGGCGAATGATCAAGACACCACCAGCGATCTCGGCTTCACAGCACCGAAAGCGGTCGCGCTGCCAGCGGAGGTCCAGGTCGGGTTTGCGTACCAGTTCGGTCCGCGCCCGCTCAACCGGCGCTGGATCAACCCACACGATCGCGAGCGCGAGCTCCGCAACGACATGCTCCTACGCCGCTTGCAGCGGCAGCGCGAGCAGGTGAAGCGCGAGCAGCCGCCTTCGCCGTCTTCGACTTGGACTACGCCTTCCGATTGGCTGCGCGAGCCGCAAGATCCGGAATTTCGGCGCGCCGAAGGCCTGCGCATGGCGGGCGAAGAACAAGAGCTGCAGCGCGCGATCGCCACAGCGGAACGGCACCACGATACGGCTGTGGCTGCGTTGTCACGACGGTACGTGCTGGTGTCGGCCGACCTGGTGTTCACGGGCGCGACCGATCAGGGCATTGGCCTAGAGGGGTTTCTCAACCAGGAACGGATCTTGTCCGGGCAGCGGCCGTCACTGGCTTTTCGTATCGGCGCGGAGGGTGAACCGATCCCAAATCAACTGCGTGTCAGGCTCGGGAGCTATCTGGAGCCTGCCCGGTTTTCGGGCGTACATCCGCGCCTGCACGCGACCGTGGGCGGTGACCTTAAGTTGTTTTCATTCGACATCTTCGGGCTCGTCAACCCCTTCGAGCTGCGCTTGACGGCCAGCTTGGATATCGCTGAAAGCTATCGTAGCGTGGGCATCAGCGTGGGATTGTGGCGTTGACCTGACTCGACAAGTCGCGAAGAAGGCACATGTTAAGCAGGTTGAAGGGAGACAGCCAAACAGTTGGAGATCTTCGGAAACACAAGCGGCCTCGGCTCTTCGGAGCGTAAGGCACTCGAACGGTTGTACAGACGTCGCGTGCCTTTCTCGGTGCTCACCAACACCGAGCTGACACGAGGCCTGTGCGAGACTTCACAGCTGACCCGCCGCCAAGTGGGCGTGCTGATCGACCGCAACGGCGAAGTCGCCTACGTCGTGGTCGGCGATGCCGCCAAGCTGTTTTTGCCCGACCTGGGGCGCGTACGCGCTGGCTCGGGGCGCTTTCGCGGTCTGCGGCTCATTCACACGCATCTGCGGAACGAGCCGCTTACGCGCGACGATCTCGTCGACTTGACGCGCTTGCGTCTCGACTTGGTCGCGGCGATTTGCGTGTCGGCCGAGGGCGAGGCGCGCAGCGTGCACTACGCGCACTGTGTGCCGGCGCAAGCGGGCGCAGCGCCAGGCGGTCTGCCGTATCGCAGCTTCGGACCGATCCCTTACGCCAAGCTGGATGTGAATCCGCAGCAACTGATCGGCGGGCTGGAGGAAGAGTTCGCGCGCGCGTCGCGTACGCGGCAAGTCGCTGCGAAAGATGGGCGAGCGATCTTGCTGCACGTGTGCGAGAAATCGCAGGCGCACGCAGCCGAGGCTTCGCTGCGTGAGTTGACCGAGCTGGCGCGCACGGCGGGTGTCGACGTCGCAGATACTGTGATGCAAGTGCGAAACCGGCTCGATCCCAAGTATGTGGTCGGTCGCGGCAAGCTCGACGATATCGTGATCGCTGCGATGCAAGAGGACGCCGATGTGCTGATCCTCGATCGCAACTTGAATGCGACGCAGGCGAATGCGATTGCGGCGGCGACGGATCTCAAGGTGATCGATCGCACGCAGCTGATCTTGGATATCTTTGCGCAGCACGCGCAGAGCCAGGACGGCAAGCTCGAAGTGGAGCTCGCGCAGACGCGGTATTTGTTGCCACGGCTCGGCACGCGTGATGATTCGCTGTCGCGCTTGACCGGTGGCATCGGTGGGCGCGGGCCCGGTGAAACGAAGCTCGAAATCGGGAAGCGTCGTGCGCGTGAGCGCGTCGCGTACCTGGAGACGCGGCTGCGCGAGCTGCAAAAGCGGCGCGATCAGCAGCGTAAGCAGCGCGATCAAGGCAGTAGCCCGCTCGTGGCGATCGTCGGTTACACCAACGCTGGCAAGAGCACGCTCTTGAATGCGTTAACGGGCAGTGATGTGCTCGTGGAGAACAAGTTGTTCGCCACGTTGGATACGCGCTCGCGGCGAATGCCGATCGACATCGGTGAAGAGATCGTGCTGACCGATACGGTCGGGTTCATCCGGGACCTGCCGCGTGAGCTTTTCTCGGCGTTCAAAGCGACGTTCGAAGAAGCATCTGCAGCGGACTTGCTGTTGCACGTGGTCGATGTCGCGGACCCTGCGCACGAGGAGCATATCAACACCACAGTCGAGCTGCTGCGTGAGCTCGATCTCTTGGCGCTGCCGTGTTTGATCGTGTTCAACAAGGCGGATTTGCTCGACCCTGAGCATGCTGAAAACATCGCTCGTCGTTACGACGGGGTGGCAGTCAGCGCAACGCAGCGCGAAAGTCTGCGCGCGCTGGTGGCTCGCATGAGGCAGCTGGTGAAGACCAAAAACGAAGAAACCGACCAACTCGCCGCCGGCGAGTGACCCGGCTTTGATCTAGAGCACGCCGGATGTCGTGCGCTTGGCAAACGACGTCCGCACGCGCACAATTGGCGTGATCTCGGCGCGCGCAAGCCTCGCAGCACTGCCGCACATCCACCCTACTCTCGAGCGCAAGTGTGCAGCGATGAGCTGCGCGTCTACGCCAGACTTCATTTTGGTTCCCACACCTCGGCGATCAGCTGTTCGGCGCGCTCGCTGGTCCAGCCGAAGCGGCTTGCTCGCGCCGATGATCGCGGAGCAGCGCGGGGAGCAGACACTGCCAACGCGCGAGCGACGCTCGGCACGCGATGACGCAACTCTGCGGGCGAGTGACAACCATCTCGCAAACCAGTGGCGACCGTCGCTGCGCGCAGCGGCTGTGCCGGACGAGTGCGTTGCCTCGCGAGTGACCGACGGCCCGTCTCCGCGCACGTGAACCACTCTTGGCGGCGTAGGACGACCATCTCGCGAGCGAGTGGCGCCCGTCTCCCACGGCCACGACACGACTCCGCCGGCCTGTGACGGTCACCTCCGAACGAGTGACGCCCGTCTCCGCGCGAGCGGGCGACTCTTGCCGGCGAGTGATAGCCGTCTGCCGGCCTGTGACGGTCACCTCCGAACGAGTGACGCCCGTCTCCGCGCGAGCGGGCGACTCTTGCCGGCGAGTGATAGCCGTCTGCCGCGCGAACGGCGCGTCGTTAGTGCAGCACGCACACGTCGGGCATTCGCGTTAGCTACGGGCGTCGTGGCGTCGTGGCGTCGTGGCGTCGTGGAGAGAATGTGCAAGCGCGGCACGTCGTCGGGGGCGAACTGTCGGTCACTCGAGCGTGACGGCTGGGTTTTTCGTGAGCTCGTGCAGGAGGTAGCGACAACCGTCTTGGCGCGTTTCGGGATCTTTGGAGAAGTGGGCGTCGAAGTAGGCGCTGGCGCTCGCGACGGCGATGGCTTCTTGCTCGTAGGCGTCCATCGCCGGCTGTTTGTATTGGTCGCCCAGGCACGGGATCGAAGCTTTGGGATCGGGGTCCGGCTCGATGAAGTTTTCAGCGCCACCGAGTGATTCCAAGAACGCTGGGCGCGTCATCTGCAAGGTCGAGCCGACTGCGCCGCAACCAAGGCCATCCGGATTGGTTGGGTGCGCGCCTTCCGGAGCGAGGAGCGAGTTGAGCAGCGCGACCGTGGCCTGATCCATCTGCGCGCCAAACGCGGCGTGCGAGCCCTTGGCCACGCTGATCAAGCGCGCTTTGGTGCCCGCGCGTGTGAATGAGCGCCGGCCGTTGGCTTCGTACTGGATGAACGCGTCGATGTCGCCATGGATGAAGAGCAGTGGGACGTCGCGCGTGTGGTAGAAGCCTTCCGCGAAGAACGAGCTCGGTGCGGCGATGGGCAGCGCGACTTGGATGCGCGGATCGCTCAGCTTCGGGTGCAAGCTGACGAGCAGCGTGGTCAGGCCGCCGAGTGAAACGCCGAGCGCGCCGATGCGTGTCTCGTCGACTGCCCCTGCCAATGCGTGTGTCGTTTCTTCGGAGAGCGCCAAGACTCGATCGATCAAGAAAGAGACGTCGCCTGGTTGGTTGGAGGTGTCCTCGATGTCCGGTGCTGCGTCGTTTGCGAGCATGTTGGTAAGCGGGAAGTCCGGTGCGACGACGACGTACCCGTGTGATGCGGCGTGGTTCGCGACGGGCGCGGCTTCGTTGCGCGTCGAGGAGTAGCCGTGGCTGTACATGAGCAACGGAAACGGGCCGCCGTCAGCTGCACGCTGCACGAGCCCGCCGCCGCTCGGGAAGTAGATCGTCGTCACGAGCGTACGCGCGGGCGCGGCTGGATGCTTCTCGGTCGCTGCGATCGGGCGCGAACTGTCTTCGAACGTCAGCTCGAGCGTGCCCACTTCGTATGGGCCCGGCTCCGCGTAGTTGACGCGCTGGGGTTTGGTAGAATCTGCTTGGCAGCGGAGATCGGGGCGCGTGGTCGTGTCGGGCGCTTGCGTGCTCGCGTCCTGCGTGGGCGTGCCCGCATCTAGCGCTGGACTCGGCGCTGCTGCACCGGCACGGGGATTGTAGAGCGGTGCCTGCGCGGGCGCGCTGCTACGCGGATCAGCGGTGCAGCCCGCGAGTAACAACGCGATGCAGATCGGAGGCGCATATCGAGAATTGATCGTCGGCATGAGTGGGGCCACGTTATGCGCAGCTGTTTTGGATGAGCGATGACCCTATCGGCCAAAGGTGCGCAGTGGAGGCCGGATTTCAAGCGTCGATAGCGCGAGTTGTCAGGTTGTCTGCCGACGCTCTCTCGGACCATGTCGCGAGCTACGATCTGCCGTTCTGCGTCGGCCGCGAGTGACTGCTGGCTCATGCGCGTTTCGCGCAGAACCACCGGCCCGGCACAACGTTGCAGGCGCGACATACGTCGTCGGCGTCTTCCGCGACCCGGCTCTTCGACGACTGTTTTTTCGACGACCCATAGCTCTTCGACGCGCGTGTTCACAACCCACGATTCTTCGTCGACCACCGGCGCCGTGAAGTCAGCAGTCTTCGGGGTCCTCGTCACGAGCGATCGCCTGGCCTCGACCGAGTGCTGAAGTGTCCCAGCGCGCCGCCTCGTTCATGGCACTTTTCGCTACGCTGACGTGTCTGTTCGCTGGTTGTGCGGCGTCAAGGGGCGCGAACACCCCAACTGCCGAGCGATTGGACGGCCTCGGCGGCCATCCGTGTTCATCGCGGCTGGGCGGGCGCCGTCGTTACTTTGCGACGGGTTTTAGGGCCACTTTGCCGTCTTTGACTACGACTACGAAGTCGATTCTTTTGCCGGCGTGTTTTTGTTCTAGGCCGGGGAGCATGGTGCGGATGGTTTTTTCGATCGTCTCGCGTTTGACGTTGTCTATGCGTTCGGCGTTCTTGCCGCGCGCGGCGACGTATTGACTGTAGACGCGATCGACGTCTTGTGACGAGAAGGCTCCGCCGCTCGGAGCTGCGGAGGCAGCTGGTCGCGGCTGCGCCGGACGTTGTACCGGTGGGCGCCCTCCGACCGCTGAGCCGAACGCTTCGTTGCCTGACATGGGCCCTCGAGCGCCGCTGCCAGCTGCTGCTCCCGCTGGTCCACTGGGTTGAACCACCGCGGGGCGTCCCACACCTTTGGCAGCTGACGGCGTCGCTGCAGCGCCTGCATTGCCGCCGTGGGCAACGGAAGGGCCCACGCCTGGAACAGTTCCAGGTCGCCCGCTACTCGCAGGTGCACCATGCACGACTGACGAGCGACCCGCGGCTGGGACTGCAGCGCCACCGCTCTGCACTCCCGATGCGCGACCGACTCCTGGCGCTGACACTGCGGGGGCTGCCGGGCCGCCGCCCACGGCACCACCGGCGTGCACTACGGAGCTGCGCCCGATGTTTTTCGCAGCTGAAGGCTGCAGCGATGGGGGACCACCCGCGCCGGAGGAGCCGGCCGCGGCGCCGCTCTGCGCAATCGAGCCGCGGCCCACCCCCGGGGCCGACACGCCACCCGCAGCAGCGCCACCGCCGGCATTCTGCACGACTGAGCCGCGACCAACACCGGGCGCCGCCACACCCGCGCCGCCAGCAGCTGCGCCCGCACCCGCCCCGGTGCCTTGCGCGGTCGAACCTCGGCCCATGCCAGGCGCTGACACTCGTGCACCGCCGCTAGCAGCTGCGCCTGCGCCAGCCGCCCCGCCGCCTTGCGAGATCGAGCCCCGGCCCACGCCAGGTGCTGACACGGGCAAACCGCCGCTCGCAGCTGCGCCTCCGCCAGCCGCCCCGCCGCCTTGCGAGATCGAGCCTCGACCTACTCCCGGCGCTGACACGGGCAAACCGCCGCTCGCAGCTGCGCCTCCGCCAGCCGCCCCGCCGCCTTGCGAGATCGAGCCTCGACCTACTCCCGGCGCTGACACGGGCAAACCGCCGCTCGCAGCTGCG
>Ga0209082_1000027_pt1 | contig 116006 bp, 69 predicted proteins | sample ColdCreekSource_FD_184127 | JGI IMG/M metagenome (GOLD analysis project Ga0209082, IMG submission 184127) | Groundwater microbial communities from Cold Creek, Nevada to study Microbial Dark Matter (Phase II) - Cold Creek Source (SPAdes) (version 3) | ecosystem: Environmental > Aquatic > Deep... | reverse complement strand
TCTACTTGTATTCGTGACCGCTGCGCCGCACCTGGCACCCCTGTTAGGCAAAAGACTGGCGCACTGGGCGTGGGTCTTGCTAAAAACGCGGTCCCGGCCTGCCGTCGGGAATAGACTGTGCTCCCACGGTCGTTTGTGAGCAGCGAGATGGCGCCACGTACAAACGCGATTATTAGAACAGTGCTCTTGATGCTCGGGCTCGGTGCGCTCAGCGCGTGCGAGCCGGCGCTGATACCCAACACGCGCATCGAGGACACCGGCGATAACCGCGAAGTTGTCGAATTCGTTGAGAAATACCGCCTGGCGGTGGAGGCGCGCAATTCCAGTGCGCTGCTCGCTCTGGCGTCTCCGAACTACTTCGATGACATGGGCACGCCCGCGGGGAACGACGACATCGACTATGACGGGCTGAAGCAAGGCCTCGGTCGGCTGCGCGAGGAGATTCTGGGCGCGCGCTATCAGATCTCGTACCGCGGGGTCACCTTTGACACTGAGAGCCGTGTGCTTGTCGACATGCTCTATACGGGTTGGTTCCGCATCAACACCAGCGACGGTCCGGTGTGGAAGCGGCGTCTCGAGCCACATCGCATCGTGTTGGCGCGTGAAGACGGCCACCTACGCATCGTGTCCGGCATGTGATGCACGTGTAGGCCTCTGCGCGTGAGGCGGCGCAAATGCGCTGATTGAATCGCACGCTGGCTGCACGTTACACTTTCAGCTCAATTGTTTTGAACAGCGCAGAGTTCTCCGACGCTCGTGCGGCACGACGTTTGTCGCCTGCTGATGGAGAGGCACTGGCGAGGAACTCCGGGACCATGGGCGACAGCTCTGGGTCGAAAAAACAGCTGGGCAAGATCATGCTGCAGCAGAAGCTCGTCACGCAGGACGAGCTGACCGGCATCCTCGAAGAGCAGCATAGGCGTGGGGGAAAGCTCGCCTCTGCAGCGACGCGCGACGGCAAGGTGTCGGTGCCGGGGGCGCTGCGTGCGTTGTCGGAGCAAACCGGCGTGCCTGCCATCGATCTGCGCTGTCAGATCGTGTCGCTCACGAATCTGCAGCTGATCCCGATCGAGATCGCGCGCGAGCACGTGGTGCTGCCGATCAAGATGCAAGGGGAGCAGCTGCTCCTCGCGATGGCTGATCCGCTCAACAAGGGCAGCATCGAAGAGATCGGCTTTGTCACGGCGAAAACCGTGTTCCCGTATATCGCGCTCGATGAGGTGCTGCGCACGGCCATCGAGACGGCGTACGCGCTCGCCGCGCGCGGTGAAAAGTTTCTAGTCGGTGAAGCGGTGACGAATGCCGAGCTCGAGGCGCAAGGCATCACGCGACCGGTGCCCGTGGTGATCGGCCCGCAGAAGCCAGAGACCAAGCCGATCGCGCCACCCTTTACAGCACCAGCACCACCACCAGCGCCTCCGCCTGATCTGCTCAAGGCGACCGATGCGCAGGTAACGGGCGTGGTTCACGGCAGACCTCCGACCGACCACGGGCCTGAGCTCGATCAGGCCTTTTCGGTGCCTCCGCCGCGCATCTCATCGAGTCGGCCGCCTTCCGATAGGCCGCGGCTCAAGCGCATCTTGATCGTCGAAGACGATGCAGCTGTGCGTCAGTTGATTCGTCTCACGCTGCAACAAAAGCCGGGCATCGAGTGCTTCGAGGCCGATAGCGGCAACGCTGCGCTCGAGCTAATCCGCGCTGAGCCTCCCGATGCGATCGTGCTGGACGTGGTGCTTCCGGGCGTTCACGGCTTCGACATCTGCCGGCGTCTGCACGGCAGTCAGCGTTACGGTCATATCCCGATCGTGATCGTCAGCGCGATACATCGCGGCTGGCGCGTCGCTGAAGACCTTCGCGTTGCATACGGTGTGCAGCACGTGTTCGACAAGCCGATCGACTTGGCGCGTTTCGCACGCACCATCGAGCTGCTGCTGCAGGGTAAGCCCGTCAGCCCAGACCCCATCACGTTGAGTGAGGAGGCCGAGGTCGAGCTGTCGCACGGGATGGCAGCGTTCGAACGAGGCGACATGGATGCGGCAATCGCTCACCTCGCGACCGGCGTAAGAATCGACCCACTGGCGTTCGAGCTTCAGTACCACCTAGGTTTGCTGTATGGGCGGCGCGAAGATCTGTTCTCGGCCATCGAAGCGCTGGAGAGCGCCGTGCGCCTTCACCCGCGCCACTTCTCCGCACTGAAGAACCTCGCAGTGGTGTATCAACGAGCAGGCTTCCGACACAAAGCTGTTGAAACGTGGGACCGTGCGATGGTCAACGCGCCGGATGAAGCGACGCGCAACAGCGTCAAAGAACACATGGTCACCCTCTTGTGAGCGGACACTAGGGCGGCCAAGATTCTCACAGATCTTCTCAGCAGACAGTGGACCCAGATCCACGTAGCCTCCGCCGACTGAGTTCGCTCGATGAAGTTTCTTTGCCGAAACTGCAAAGCCAAGTACCAGATCGCTGACGAAAAGGTCGCTGGGCGCACGCTTCGGATGACGTGCCAACAGTGCGGTGAGCCGATCGTGGTGCGTGGTCCTGCAAAACAAACGACCGGCCCGCTGCGGCCTGTTACAGCGGCGTCGCTTCAAGCTCCAGCGCCCGCCTTTGCACCGCAAGCCGTCTCAGCGCAAGCGCTGGCTCCGCAAGCCATCGGTGCCAAAGCCACAGGCCCTGCGCTCGTCGCAGAGCTAGGCAGGCATGTGCCTCCGCCCGCGCCTGTCATAGACCCGGCTCCGCAGGAAGAATGGCACGTGGCGATCAACGACGCGCCCGTTGGCCCTTTGCGGCGTGACGAGGTTCAGCGGCGCATCGCGCAGGGCATCATCCATCGCGAGTCGCTCGCTTGGCGCGAGGGCATGGATGATTGGATGCAGATCAAGCACATCGCAGAGCTGACTGCGCTGTTTGCGGCGCCTGCGCCGGTCGCGCCTCCTCCAGCGGCGCTGGTCGTGCCTCCGCCTGCTGCGCCTAAGCCGATCGTCACTGCACCCGCTGCGCGATCACTGGAGATGGCGCCCATCGGCGGACGCAAAGTGGTTCCTGTCGAGGCGTTCGAAGAACCTGTGGTGGAATCGCAGGAGCCTTCGGAGCCGCCCGAGGTCGCCGTGGCGACGCTCGATACGCCGATCGCGCAGCCCGTCGTGGTGCAACCGGTCGCAGCGATCGCGCAGCCCCTAGTGGCGCAGGCGCAAGACGCAGGCAATCGTGGCAGTCAGCCCGGTTGGGCGCAGATGTTTTTGTTGGTGTCCGGCGGCGCGTTCATCTTGGCTGCTGGCGCGTTCTTGGGTGTGCGCGTGCTCGCGCCAGGCGCGCCTGCACCCGCAGCTGCGCCAGCTGCACCGGTGGCTGCACCAACGCCGCCGCCACCAGCTGCAGCACCTGCGCCTCCAGAGCAGCCGCACGCGGCTGAGGAATCGGGCAGCGTGATCGAGCTGGACATGCAGGCGATCGATGGTCGCTCTGGTACGCAAAAAAAGGCGTCGCCTACGCCGAACGCGAGCGAGTCGAGCACCGACAAGAAGAAAGCAGCTGGCAGCGGCAGCAATCTGACCGCCGAGCAGCGCGCGATGCTCGAGCGCATGGGCGGCAGTCTCGACCAGGGGCCATCGCTGCGCGCGCCTAGCGAAGGATCAAAGGCGAGTAGCGGTGGGGGCCAAGGGCAGCTGACGGCGGAGCAGCTGTCGGGCGTGGTGCTCAACGGCCGCAAGAACTTGCAGCGCTGCTACGAGACCGCGCTACGTGGCGCGAGCTCGCAGGAGACTGTGCGGCTCGATGTCGAGATTCAAGTTTCGCCGAATGGCAACGTGACGAAGGTGCAAGCGAACGGCAAGGGTTTGCCGGGTATGGATGATTGCATCACGCGCACAGTGAAGATGTGGCGCTTTCCGAAGTCGGGAGAGGTCACCGAGACGCGCTTCCCGGTCGTGTTTCAGCCGGGCACGTAAGCCAAGCGCTCTTTGATGCAGACGCAGACAGCGCAGTGGACATGAGACCACGGCGCCGTCAATGACCACGCCCACGTCGACGTCGACCCTGAAGTCGACGTCGACGCACCGTATGGCTACTCAGTGTCGCTCGCCGTCTCAGCGCCGCACGTGGGATTCACGCAGTACGGGCGATTGTCGGTCACGAGCAGCGTCTCTTCGCGCGTATCGCAAACCCACGCAGGCGGACATTGCGTGTCGCTGTTGCAGGTTTGCACGCACGTGTTGAAGCTCGGATGGCAGAACAACGTGTCGGTGTCCTGCTCGTCGTCCTTCAGCGTGATGTAGCAAGCCTCATCATCCTTGGGCTTGTCAGTGCCGACTTCACCGCCGCAGTCCGTACCGATCTCCGGCTGCACGACGTTCGGCGCCAGATCCGGCCGGTTGTTCGCGAGCCGCTGCGTCTCAGTGAGACACTCCAGCTTGACGGTGACGCCCGTGCGCGGCTTGGCGTTGTTCGAGAAGGCCACGCGCTGTTGCTGCTCTGTTCTGCACGACTTCTTCAAGTCGTCAGTGAAGTTGTCGTAGTACCAACCTTCACCAGCAGGCGGTGTCTTGACGTCGAGCTCGGTGACGGGGATCTGCTGAACCTTACAGTTCACGCCGCCCAGCTCATTCGTCTCCGCGCGGCCTTCGTCGACCGGTGCCAGGAACGATAGCTCCTCGCATTTGAGCGGCGTCAGCGCACCCTCGGGCTTGGTGGCAGGCAGCTCCCACACCACGTTGCACGGCACAAGGCCATTGGCCTGCCGGATCAGCGGACGCGGCAAGCAAACCTCGCCGAGCTGCTTGGCGATGATGTCGATGATGGCGCCCATCGCAGGACCGAAGTTCTCTTGGCAGATCGACTGGACGATGCCGTTCGCGCCGAACATCTGCGCGAGCTCTACGATGCGGCGCGGCGGATAGGCCGTCGATGGCATCGCTTCGCCTTCAATCTCGTAAGAACAGGATGGCTTGAGATTGCCCTGGCCACGGCCGTCGCCAGGATTGGTCGCAGGGTCGACCTCCTCTTTCATCGCGGGGTCGTTCAGGATGGTCTCGTAGTAGGCGTTGCGCGAAGGTTCGTCGTCGAAGTCGACCAGGTCGCGCACATCTTGCTTAACCAGGTCGGGAGGCACGCCCACGATGGCCGCGAACACGACGAGCTTCTCGCTGCCCGGGCGCAACGCTCTGAAACCTTCGAGATAGCGCTCGCGAAGCGGATACAAGAACTCCTTGTGGAGGAAGCAGCGCAGGTTGATGTCCTCCATGCGCAGCGGATCGCCTTCTGGAAGCAGCCTGTTGGGCTTGAGGTGGTTGGTCTTGCTGACCGAACAGTCCTCTTCGTCCGAGACGACCAGGATGGCGATGAGGGATGGACCCTCGGTGCTCGCGTTACGGATGAAGCCCTCGTTGCCGCCCTGAGAGATCGGCAAGTCGCCGCGGCCATACGTGCGTGCCAGATCAGTCGCGATGAACCGGTACTTGTTCTCCGAGATGTTGCCCGCGGCGTCCGCGATGAGCTTCGGCATGAGCGCTTTGAACGGCGATTCCAGCTGTTGCTCGAAGCCACAGCCACCCGTACCGAGCGTCGCGATGCAGCCGACGTCGTTGGCGAACTTGGTCGTGATCGCATCAGAGGCCTCGGCGCCATCCGAATTGCCTATGAACTCCAGCCACAGGGGGTACTCCGCGTCGCAATTGTCGCCGCGTGGCGTGTTCTGCAGCTTGCCGTCGTCGCCACCATCCGCGTGACAGTTCGGCGGAAGCTCGACTGCAGGGATACCCATGTCACTCGACACAACGCCTACGTGCAGATCTTTCACCGGAGGGAACGGGTTAGGGTCGTCTGGCGTACGGTAGCCAGTGGTCAGCACGCGAATCACGTTCGGGAACTGCTCCTTCAGCGAAGCTTGCTCACCCGCCATCGAGTTCGAGTTGTCGACCATCATCAGCAAGTCGACTTTGTCGACGTTTTGAACCTGCACTTTCTGGCTTACGCCGGAGACCAGGCACGGATTCAAGGGCCTGAGATCACGGTCTAGACAGCCTGTCATTGCGACTGACCAGACCATCGCGGCGACCCCCACGATGCGGCGTTGATCGGTTCTCATCCCGTACCCTCCCGAAGGCTCACGCGGCCTTAAATTCTAAAGACAGCACCGCGACCCCGCGTGCTGACGCGCAGTCGCTGCGCTGACTCTTAAAGGTTATACCCGTGGACTAGGGCAGCAAACTGCTGAGCTAACAACACAATCGTTTGCGTACGCAGCTGTACGCGGACACAGAGCCCGAAGTCGTTGTCAGCAACACTAGGTCAAAGTGTGCGCTGAAGCTGTGAGCGGCGGGCGCGTTCGCAGTTATGCGACGCATACTCCGGCATCACACAAGCGCACTCAGTATGCGTCTTTGATGACGGCTGTGCCCCAGTTGATGTTCGCTGGGAGCTTGTCGAGCTGGGCTTTGACGTTGGGGTCGAGGATCGAACGACGCGCTGCGCGCTTGGTCGCTGTGAAGCCGAGCGTGACTTGGTTGGGCTCGTTACCCCAGCAGTATGAGAACACTTCGCAGCTGCCGAAGCCGACACTCTTGCACAGCTCTAGCAGCGTGGGCGCATCGAGCAGCACCTTGTGCAGCTGCGCTAGCCACCACGCTTGCTTACCTTCGGGCGCACCGTGCGTATAGCGGTAGGCTTCGTGCAGACTGAACCGCTCTGACACATTGCCAGGCGTACGACGTTCCAAGTAGGCGCGCGCGACGCCTTCGAAGTCCGGTAGGCCGGTGAACGCGACCCAACCGTCGTCGGCGAGCACACGCTGTACATCGCGCATCAAGCGTTGTTGATCTGCGAGATAGACGTGCTCAAGAAACGCATTGCTGTACACGAACGACAGGCTCTTCGACGGGAAGATCGCGAGGTCCTTGCAGTCGTGCACAACGTCCGTGGCCTTCGTGGAGCGAAGATCAACATTAACGAACCCATCCAACCGAACGTCGTTGCAGCCGAGGTGGATGCGACCTTCAGACTGTTTGACCAGGCTGTTGAGGTCGACTCCGTTTGAGGACCGGCCGCGGAACAACGATCGAATTTGCATGGCTTCGCAACATCCCCTTAGGCGGCCCACATAGCATTTTGACCGCAAGAACTGCAAGAACACAGCCAGCCAGCGGCCGGATCCACACATCCACAGACTCCGCTGATGGTATCGTTGCGGCCATTCCGCCATGTCGATCCCGAGCGCTCTCTCTGCACCGTCTTCAGCTGTCGCTCCAGAGCCGGCCTCGCGCCTGCGCCACGTCGGTGCAGTCGTGCGCGGCCTTCGTCGCCACGCGGGCGCGCTCGCAGCGTTCGGCGTGTTCGTCGCTGCGGCTGCGCTCGCGCTCGCACTCGGGCCGGCTGAGCAAGGGTACTTCGACAGCGCATTTTATCTGGATGGCGCGCGCCACTTGGCCCGCGGCGACGGCTATGTGAGCGCGTTCGTCGAGCAGGCGGGTCAGAACACCCTGCAGCCAATCACGCACTGGGCACCGGGCATTTCGCTGATGATGACGCCGTTCATCTGGCTCGGCGCCGCGCCGCTCACAGCGGCAGCGATCGTGGTGGGCAGTTGCTACGTGGCGGGAGCGCTGCTGCTGTTTTTGCTCGGCACGAGCTTGTTCGGTGAGCGCGCTTGGCCGCTCGCCTTGCTGGTGAGCGCGCTGTACGCGTTGCAGCCCGCTTCACGTGGCTGGATGGATGCCGTGTTGAGCGACTTGCCCTGGGCGACGTTTGCGCTGCTGAGTGTGTGGCTGGGCCTCAAGGTGATGCGCGCAACAGAGCCGAGCTTGCGGCTGCGCTTCATGTGGGGTCTGTCTCTGTGGTGGGTCGTGCTGGTGCGCTACGCGGGGCTGCTGTTTTTGCCGTCACTTGTGGGCGCCGTGGTGCTCGGCATGCGCGCGCGTGCGCCGTTCTGGAAGCGGCCGTTGCTCTTGTGGCCGGCGCTGCTGCCAGCTGCGCTCGGGATCGGGCTCTGGAACTTACGCAACAAGCATGTCTCTGACCGGCCGCTCGGGGGTTGGCAATTCGCGAGCTCCGACATCGCGCAGCATTTCGCGCGTGCGACACGCGCCGTCACGACCTGGGCGCACGAAGCGCAGGACATCGCGACAAAGCTCGGGCTAAACGGGCCGCTCTTTTGGTTGCTGATCGCGGCGCTGGTCAGCTTGCTACCGCTGATCGTGCTCAGCCTGCGGTCGCACTGGCGCGAGCTCTTGTTGGTCGTGGCATCGGCCAGCGGCTATTTCGGCGCGCTGGTCTTCACGGCTTCAGTCACTGTGATCGCCAAGCTCAGCGAGTCGCGCTTTTGGATCGTGACTTGGCCGCTGACCTGGCTCGCGATCTTGATCGTCGTGAGCGCGGCGCGCCCGCGCTGGTGCCTGCCATTCAAGGTCGTGGTCATCAGCGCGGTCCTCGCCTTGTACGCATACCAGACCTATCTCGACGCGCCCCAAGCGCGTCGTCAGCGTGGAACGCTCGATCCAGCTTGGGCACGCGTGGCCGCGCACCTACCAGAACCCGAGACTTGTAAGGTGTTCGCAAACGACCCGCGGCCGTTGATGTTGCATCGCGCGCTGCCGCCGACCAGCACGATTCCGCTGAACATGGCTGAATTCGAGGCCGCCGTGCAGCGCGGCGGCGGCGACTGGTGTGTGGTCGTCACGGAGCCCACCAAGCGCCTGCGCCTGTCATCGAGCGCGGAGCGGCGGCGTCGCAATCAAAATGAAGTCATCGAAGCGCTCAAAGCACAGAAACGCTTGAAGCCGATCACACGCCAGCCTGGCTTCGCGGTATTCCAGCTCAAGTAGAACCGTGTACGACGCATTCGAAGCTGTTCGACAGAGACGATGGATCCCGGTGTTGCTGCTGTTCGCGGCAGCGATGTTTTTGTACTGCGCGAACTGGTATCCCGGACCGGGCGGGCGCGTCTGGTACGGGGACTCAGTCAGCTTTCAGTTCTATGCCATCTCACGTTCGCTCGGGCACCCACCCGGTTATCCGCAATATCTCGCGCTGACACGCGCGATCGCGGCCGTCCCGCTCGGGCAGGTCTGGCAGCGCGTCGACTTCGCGTCTTCGTTGTTCGCGGCAGCGGCGCTGTGCTCGTATGCTTGGCTGTGCCGCGCGTGGCGTGTGTCGCGGCTCGGTGTGTGCGGAGCGCTGGCGACGCTCGCATTTTCGCGCACGTTCTTCCTGCAAGCGACTGAAGCCGAGGTGTACAGCCTCAACTCGTTTTGGGTGCTGAGCTGCATTGCGTTGTTCTCGCTGCAGCTGCGCACCGGTAACATCAAGTGGCTGTGGGGTTTCTTCGCCGCTTATGGCTGCGCGCTCGGGCATCACCCGACGATGGTGCTCTTGGTCCTGCCTGTGTTCGTGACCATCGTCGTGCACAGACCGCAGCTGCTCAAGCGCTGGCAAACGTACGTGGGTGCGATGCTCGCGATCGCGATCGGGCTCGCTCAGTACACGTACAGCTATCGCTTGTTCGTGGCGCCCGATCTCGAATATCGCTTCGCGAAGTTTCCCGAGTACAACCTCGCGACCTTTGTCGAGTTCACGACAGGTGCGGGATACAAGAAGCTCATGTTCTCGCGCCCGCTGATCGACATCTGGAGCGAAAAATTGCCCAGGCTGCTGCGGATCGCGAACGAGCAGAACACGCTGCTGCTCGTGCTGCTCGGTGTGCTCGGCAGCGCGCTCGCGAGAGATCGCTCAGCGGCTGTGCGTACGTTGCAGCTGCTTACGATCGCCGCGTACGTGACCTGGGCGCTTGGCTACGATGTCTCTGACATCGACGCGTTCTGCACGCCGCTCTGGGCGTTGTGTTACGTGGACATCGTCGCGGGCGCACATGCGCTCGTGCTCAAACGTGCACCTGTCGTGGTCGCACTGCTGCTGGTCTTGGTGCTCACCGCGTTTGGTTTCCGCAACGCAGTCGTCGCCACAGGCAACTACCGACCGTCAAACCACTTGCTTGCGGTCGCTGATGAGCAGCTCGCACACTTGCCCGCAGGTGCGAGCCTACTCGTCGCAGGCAAGTACCAAGGCAACAGTGCACTCGCCGCCCTCTTCCGCTACCTCGAAAAGAGCCAGGATCGCGGCGCGCTCAGCACACTCAGCAAGATCAAGAGCTGTCAGCCCAACGTCTACTTCACAGACTCAGCCCGCAAGCAGATCCGCTACCGCAAGTACCGCAGCGAGCACGTCGCGCACTTAGCGCGCACCAATGAAGATATGCATCGCTTGGTGTGCCCCTAACGAAGCGCGTGGACGCCGGCTTTGATCACGCTTGTGAGCTGTTCGATGTAGCTGTCGTCGACTTCCAGGCCCATGTGCATGATCCGGCTGATGACCGGGGCCGTGAGGAACTCGACGAGCTGTGCTGCGTCGGCCTGCGGGATGTCGCCTCGGGCCATGGCTCGCTCGAAGATGCGCTGGCGAATCGCGACATGACGGGCTCGCACATCGCGGACCAGCAGCGCGACTTCCGGGTGCGCGCGCTCGCCCATCAAGATGTTCATGACGCCGCGGTGGCGCAGCGTGTACAGGCGCGTTCGGATCTGACGCAGGGTCTCGCGGATGTCGGACTCTAGATCGCCGGTGTCGACGTCTTCGACCGGCACGTCTTCATGCGCGATCACCGCGGAGATCAGCTCGGACTTGGTCGGCCAACGCCGGTAGATGGTGGTCTTGTTGACGCCTGAGCGCGTAGCGACGTCTTCGATGCGGAGCTCGCTGAAGCCGACCCTGCCGAGCTCCTCGGCAGCCGCTTCCAGCACGGACTCAAGCACGCGGGCGCTGCGTCCGTGGACGCGCTTGCCCTCGGTACGACGTGTATAGCGAACGGTGGGGTCCATGAAATCGCTAGGTTTTTAGCGGAGGCAGTCGGGCCTCGTGCCCTTTAGCGTAGCGTTCCAGAAGATTAAGGCAACAAGACGTTGCCCATCTAAGCAGGCCTGCCCATAATGGCAACTGTCAGTAGACATTGTTGCAGAGTAGGACCCGTCATGAATTTGAGGAGCGTAACCGCCCCTGGCCGTGCGGACGTCACCCCCGCCACGTCGCCCGCAAGCCCAGCCGACCCAGTGGACCCTGAAGTGCAGCCATCGGCTGCAGTACCCGTCCGCCCGAGACGCGGCTTGTTCGGTTTGATCGCGCTGATCGTACTGATCGGCATCGGTGGCTACGTCTATGTGCAGCGCGGCTTCGAGAAGACCGACGACGCGCAAATCGACGCGGATGTGTTGTCAGTGCCAGCCCGCGTCGCTGGCAGCGTGCGCGCGGTGCACTTCGAAGAGAACCAGCAAGTCAAAGCAGGGCAGCTGCTCGCGGAGCTGGACGATGCGCCTGCACGCGCACGTTTTGCTCAAGCACAAGCCAACTTGTCCGCTGCCCGCGCTGCCGCACAAGCCGCAGAGCTGCAAGCCACGTTGTCCCAGACCAACGCGAAGAGTGGCCTCGCCGTGGCAAATGCGGGCCTGCGTAGCTCCACCGTCGGCGCCCAATCGAGCGCAGCGCAGATCGCCGAGGCACAAGCGCGGCTGCAAAACGCACAAGCGAAGCTGGCCGAAGCGGACCTCAACGCCAACCGCACGCAGCGCCTGTTCGATGAAGGTGCCACGACCACTTCGCTGCTCGATCAGCAGCGCACCGCGCAAGAGGTGGCCCGCACCGAGCTCGCACGCGCACAAGCGGCGTTGCAGACGATGCAGCTCGCACGCGAGCAGGCGCAGAGCAAGATCGCTGAAGCGCAAGCCAAGTGGTCGCAGTCGAATCAAGTCGATGCGTTGGTCAATGAAGCGCTCGCACGCGCGGAGCAAGCGCGCGCCGCGGTCGGAACTGCGGAGGCGCAGCTGAAGCTCGCCGAGCTCGATCTGAATTACACACGCATCTACGCGCCGGTCCCCGGTGTGGTGTCGAAGAAGTCGATCAACATCGGTCAGAACCTCTCGACCGGCCAAGCCATCGTGCAGCTGGTGCCGCAAACGTTTTGGGTGACCGCGAACTTCAAAGAGACGCAGCTCGCCGAGCTGCGCGCGGGTCAGAGCGTGAAGATCCAGGTGGACAGCTATCCGGCCCATCCGCTGCGCGGCGTGGTGCAGAGCTTCTCGGCCGCAACTGGCTCGCGCTTCGCGCTCTTGCCGCCGGACAACGCCAGCGGCAACTTCACCAAGGTCGTGCAGCGTGTGTCCGTGCGGATCGGCCTCGAAGACGTGCCGAGTGAGCTGCAGCTGCGTCCGGGCATGAGCGTCGGCGTAGAGGTCGACACGCGTCCGCAAGGCTGACATGACGGCAGCATCGATCAGCCTGCCCGCGAGCGCTCAGCCGACTGCGGGCAAGGCTACGAACAAGTGGGCCGTCGCAGTGGCGGTCGCGACGGGTGCGCTGCTCGAGGTCATCGACACGAGCATCGTGAACGTGGCGCTCACGGACATCCAAGCTTCTGTGGGTGCGACGCTCTCGCAGGTGAGCTGGGTCGTGTCGAGCTACGCGGTCGCGAACGTGATCGTGCTGCCGATGTCGGCGTGGCTCGGCCAGCGCTTCGGCAAGAAGCGCTACTTTGTGTTCTCGCTGATCGGCTTCACGATCGCGTCGATGCTGTGCGGCATGGCGACCAGCCTGAGCTTCTTGGTGTTCGCGCGTGTGCTGCAGGGCTTGATGGGCGGCGGCCTCTTGGCCAAAGCGCAGGCGTATCTGTACGAGACGTTTCCGCGCGAGGAACAAGCTGTCGCACAAGGTTTCTTCGGCGCGGTCGTGATCGCGGGGCCGGTGCTCGGACCGACCATCGGCGGTTACATCACCACGCACAGCGATTGGCGCTGGATCTTCTTCATCAATGCACCTGTGGGTGTCGCTGCCGTGCTGCTGTGTTTGCAGGCACTGCCGCGCGATGAGCCAGCGACCGAGGCGCACGCGCGCGTGGACTGGCTTGCGATCGCGCTGCTCGCGCTGGGCTTGGGATCGCTGCAAACCATGCTCGAAGAGGGCAACTCCGAAGGTTGGTTCGATTCGGCATTTATCATCGCGTTGTTGTTCACGGCGCTCTCGGGCATCACGCTGTTCGTGCGTCGGCAGCTGAGCGCGGCACAGCCGATCGTGGATCTGCGTGTGCTGCGCTACCGCTCGCTCGCGGCCGGAAGCCTCTTGTCGATCGTGATCGGCGTCGCGCTGTACGGCGCGCTGTTTGCCGTGCCGATCTTCGCGACCAGCATCCTGCACTTCACCGCGCAGCAAACAGGCCTGCTGCTCATGCCGGGTGCGATCGCATCGGCGTTTACCATGCAGATCGCCTCGCGTTTGGTGCAGCGCTTCGATCCGCGGCGCGTGCTGGTCGCGGGTGGTTTGATCCTGGTCGTCTCGCTCGCGTGGCTGGGACAGCTGTCGCTGGCCACGGGAAGTCACGATCTGTTCTGGCCACTCATGGTGCGCGCGATCGGCACCGTGCTGATGTTCTTGCCGCTCAACCTCTCGACGATCGGGCCGATTCCCAAAGAAGACGTCGCCAAGGCCACGGGTATCTTCAACCTGACGCGCCAGCTGGGCGGGAGCATCGGCGTGGCGCTTCTGTCGACCGTGCTCGACCGCCGCATGATGTTTCATCGGAACGTGCTGACATCGCACCTTCCGGCGAACGATCCGCAGGTCGTGGAGCGCGTTCATCAGCTGACACAGCTGTACATGAGCAAGGGCGCGAGCGAGACCGTGGCGCATGCACAAGCGCTGACCACGCTCGATGGCTTGGTGCAGCAGCAGGCCAGTGTGCTGAGCTTCAACGACACGTTTTACATCGTCGCAGGGCTGGTCTTGGTGTTCTTGCCGCTGGTGTTTTTGTTAGGCAAACCGCCGAAGGACGCGAGCCTAGCGGACCTGCACTGAACCCAGCATCAACCCTGGGTTTCGGACCCCCGAGGGGCGGCCTATTGGCCCGGGCTGGCCCTCCTCAGGCATGCTACGTTCATGCCGATGAAAATGGCCACTCGCTTACTCGTCCGCGCCCGAGTCGTCGTCTTTGCTGCGTTGTTCGCGATCAGCGGGTTCACCTGCGCGAGCGCCCACCGTGCGGCCAGCGCCCAGTCGACCGAGGCGAACATCACGCGCCTGACTGCCAGCATCCTCGGCAGCTCGCAGTTCGCGCACCATCCACTGGATCGCGAGCTCGCCGCCAAGTTCCTCGATCGTTATCTCGACGCGATCGACGGCACGCGCTCGCTGTTCTTGCAGTCGGATGTCAAAGAGCTCTCCGGATCACAAGGCGCGTTCGTGCGGGCGACCATGGACAAGGGCGACACGCATCTCGCCCACGTAATCTGGAAGCGCTATCTCGAGCGCCTCGAGCAGCGGCGGGCGCATGTGTTCGGCTTGCTCGATGCAGGTCCGGGTGCGTTCACGTTCACTGGCAACGACACCTATCAGATCGACCGCGCTACCCTGCCCCGTCCGACGGACACCGCAGCGGCGCAAACGCTCTGGAAGCAGCGGCTGCGCGCGGAGTACCTGGATGAGAAGCTCGGCAACACCGTCGAGGCCGAGATCCCCGGCAAGCTGCGCCGCCGCTACGAGCAGCAGCTGAAGAACATGGCCACGCTGCGCAGCGACGAGGTCACGACCATCTATCTCAACGCGCTCGCGAGCGTGTACGACCCGCACTCCGAGTACCTCGGGCGCGAGCAGCTCGAGAGCCTCGAGATGGCGATGAACCTCAAGCTGTTCGGCATCGGCGCCACGCTCGAGAGCATCGATGGGTTCTGCACTGTGCGTGAGGTGCTGCCGGGTGGTCCCGCGTCGCGCAGCACATTGACTGCCGGAGATCGCATCGTCGCGGTCGGCCAAGCCGAACAAACGCCCGTCGAGATCACGAACTTACCGCTCACGCGCTCCGTGCAGCTGATCCGCGGGCCGAAGGGCTCACGCGTCACGCTCATGATCGTGCCGGCAGGTGCGAGCGAGAGCGCGCCACCCCGCAAGCTCATGATCACGCGCGACGAGGTGCAGCTGGAAGATCAGCAAGCAAAAGCTTCGGTGGTCGACGTGCCAGTCAAGAAAGCGGGCGCAAAGGACGCGGATAAGCTGCGACTCGGCGTGATCGACTTGCCGTCGTTCTACGCCGCGATGGATGGCAAGAAAGATGGCAGCCAGCGCAGCGTCACTGCAGACGTCGCGAAGCTGCTCAAGAAGCTCAAGTCCGAGAACGTGCGTGGGATCGTGCTGGACCTGCGCCAGAACGGCGGCGGCTCGCTCGATGAAGCCATTCGCTTGACCGGCTTGTTCATCCCGAAGGGGCCGATCGTGCAGACGCGCGGTCCGGACGGTGATGTCGAGGTCGAGAACGATCCCGATCCGAACGAGGTCTACAAGGGCCCGGTGGTCGTGTTGATCAGCCGCATGAGCGCTTCGGCATCCGAGATCCTCGCGGGAGCGCTGCAGGACTACGGGCGTGCAGTCGTCGTCGGCGATTCGAGCACGTTCGGTAAAGGCACTGTGCAGAGCATCATGGCGCTCGCGCCGATCATGCAGGAAGAGGGCTTGGGCTACACGTTCGAGCCGGGTGCGCTGAAGGTCACGATCCGTAAGTTCTACCGGCCGAGCGGCGCTTCGACGCAGCTCAAGGGTGTGGCTGCAGATCTCGTGATTCCGTCGAACACGGACATCAGTCAGATCAGTGAGTCCGCGCAGAAGGACCCGCTGCCTTGGGATGTCGTGAAGCCAGCGAGCTTCGAGCATCAAGATGTGGTCAAGGCGCACCTCAAAGGGCTGCGCGGGCGCTCTGCGCAGCGGATCACGAGCGGGCCCGGCTTCCAATACCTGCGCGACAACAGCGCGCGCGTGCGCGAGAAGCTGAAGGACAGCACTGTCTCGCTCAACGAAGAGAAGCGTCGCCAGGAGCTGGCGCGCGATGAAGGGCGTCAGCGCGAGTTCGGCACGGCCTGGAAAGACGCACAGAAAGACGCGCCGCGCCGTCACGAGATCAAGCTCAAGGACACGAATGCAGCAGGCCTGCCGGCCGCGACGCCGTTCGTCTCGCTCGAGAAGCTGCAGCAGCGCCGCGCGAACTCCGGCGACAACCAAGACGCGTACGAGGCCGCATTGGCCGATGCCGCTGCGAGCGACACGGTGTTGCGCGAGTCGATGCAGATCCTCGCTGACTACGTGCAGCTGCTCGGGCCGAGCTCGCAGGGCAAAGTCGCCGCGACGCAGCTGTAGTCCCGCAGCCGCAACACGCAAACGGGAGACCAGCGCAGGAGGATGTCGTCGACAGCCGCAGCGTGTGCAACGAACGGCTGCGCGCGTGTCAGCAGCTCAGCGCGGCCTCGCGGCACTGAGCTCACTCGCCAGCACGGCCACGAGCTCCGCCGCTGGGAGCGGCCGAGACAACGGCGCGCCCTGCCCAGCCCACTGTGCGCCAAAACCAAACTCGTCGTGTGATTTGGCCGCAGCGTGCAATGCTTTGCCAAGGTCATACGCGATCGGATAGTCCGGCACGTCAGCCGCGCTGATGTTCTCGCCGAGCGTGGTGAATGAGTTAGATAAGCAGCGCGCAAGCCGGCCCGAGATCACACGCGTCATGACGGTGTGGTGCGCGGCATCGCTCTGGAGCGCCGCGCGGAAGCCTGCGTCCGCGCTCGACTCCGGACAGGCGACGAACGCCGTTCCGAGCTGCGCCGCAGCAGCGCCGAGCGCGAGCGCAGCGGCGATTCCAGCGCCGTCCATGATGCCACCCGCGGCGATCACAGGCAGCGTCTGCTCGCGCACGAGGATGCGCGTGAGGGCCATGGTGCCCAAGCGGTCGTCCTGCGCGTGCGGATCGAACACGCCGCGATGTCCGCCGGCTTCGTAACCTTGCGCGACGATCGCGTGTACGCCGTTGGCTGCAGCGGCGCGCGCTTCTGCGAGGCTCGTGGCCGACGCAAGCAGCACGCAGCCAGCGTCGCGCAGCTGTGCGCTGCGCGCTTTGTCCGGCACGCCGAAATGAAAGCTCACCACCTCCGGCCGCTTTTCGGTCAACAGATCGAGCAGCGCGTCGTCTGTGAGAAAGCTCTGGTAGATCTCGCGCAGTGCGCTCGGCGGCGTCGCGCCGAAGCGTGTGAGCTGCGGTGTCCAGCGCTCGATGTACGCAAGCTCGCGTGCAGCGTTGGGCTGTGCCGGCGCGTGACAGAACACGTTTACGTTGAGCGCACGTCGCGTGCGTGCACGCGTGGCGTCGATCAGCGCTGCCGCGTCGCTCAGGCTCGCGGCGCCGACGCTGATCGCGCCGAGTGCACCCGCGTTCGAAACTGCAGCGGCGAGCTCAGGCGTGCTGACGCCGGCCATCGGCGCTTGAAAGATCGGGTGCGCGAGCCCGAGTGACTTCAAAAACGGGAGGAGCATGCGCCGCGAGTCTACACTGACCCGTACGCGCTACGTAGAACACGCGTATGGGCGTGAGAGCTCGCTACTTCGATGCGCGAGCAGACTTGCGTTCCTCGACGAGGTTTCTCGCCCACTTGAGCAGCGCTTGATTGGTCTTCTCATCGCGACTGATCAGCTGGACCCAAAAGCCGTTGCCTCCGGACACCACGCCGACGTGGACATCCTTGAGACGCGGCAGATCACAGACACTTTTTGTGTCAGTGCCCGCGACGGTGGACACAACATGAGCGCTGGCTAAAGCGTGTTCTACGCTCGCAGCCAACCACTCTTTTGTGAGCCCTTCACGCGCGGGCACAAACAACTGCGCGCCGCCCATGAAGCTGTAAGAACCCCAATCCATGCCGAAATCGACAGTGTAAGGGGCGACGCTGACTGGTTCGTGTTTATCAAACACACAAGTCGACACGCGCTCCGGGCCAGTTGCTGAAGCCACTCCGCTGAATAAGAGGCTGGCCGCGATAGCCGAAAGCACGAGCTTGGTGGCCGTCATTCAACACCTCCTCTTTCACAGCTTGGGGCGTAAAGGGACAGAGCGCCAACCCCTTGGGGCGTAAATCAACAAAAATTCATACAACCGGCCCTGCAGCTGAGAGCGGCCAAATCGACCCGTACGCGTGACTCGAACCGATGTGCGACCTCACCCGTAGAGGGGATGCGCCCACGAGGGGCGCACAAGGGAGGAAGCCATGAGCCACGTGCAAGTTGTGCAGTCGATCTATGAAGCTTTCGGCAAGGGGGACATCCCCGCCATCCTGGAACGTTTGCACCCCGAGGTGGAGTGGGAGCACGACATGGTGTCTCACGGCATCCCCTGGATCGTTCCCCGTCGCGGTCGCGCCGAGGCCGCACAGTTCTTTCAGTCGCTCACCGCGCTCGACTTCCACGTGTTCGAGGTGGTCTCGCTCTTGGAAGGCGCTGGGCAGGTGGCAGGCATCATCCGACTCGAAGCCACCTATCGCCCTACGGGCAAGACGGTGAAAGACCTCGAAGCGCACCTGTTCACGCTCGACCAAAGCGGTCGCGTGCTCCGCTTCCGGCACTTCGTCGACACGCACCAGCACTTGCTCGCGACTCACTAAGCGAGCGGCATGTACGCCTGCGCACGACAAGCCAACAGCAGCTATGAGCGGCGGGATTTGTTAGGGCGTTACAATCGAGGCAGTGGCGGACGCCGACATACTGCCTGACAGCATTGGAAGGCACTTCCAGGTGCAGTCGTTGATCGGCTCGGGTGGTACAAGCCGGGTGCTGCACGTGCTCGATCAACGCAGCGACCAACACTTGGCGCTGAAGCAGGCGCTCGTTCCGGCGAGCGAGCGCCGCGCGCGCAGCCACGCGCTGTTTCGGCAGGAGTTCCACGTATTGTCGCGCGTCGTGCATCCAAACGTGGTGCGCGCGTACGAGTACGGCTTTGCTGATGACCGCCCGTTCTACACGATGGAATTGTTGCGCGGGCGCGCGCTGAGTGAGCTTGCACCGCTCGCTTGGCAACGCCTGTGCAGCGTGCTCTTGGATCTGTGCTCGCCTCTGTCGATGCTGCACGCGCGCCGCTTCGTGCACTGCGATGTGACCGCGCGCAATGTGCTGGTCACCGAGCAAGGCGTGACGAAGCTGATCGATTTCGGCGCGCTGACCGCGACCGATCGGCCAGTGACGATCATCGCGGGTACGCCACCGCACATGGCTCCCGAGCTGGTGCACCGACAGTCGATCGATGGACGCGTAGACATGTTCGCGATCGGCGCGCTCGCGTACAGCATGCTGACGGGTCAGCACGCCTACCCTGCGCGCACGATCCAAGAGCTGCCGCACGTGTGGACTGCCATGCCGCCCAGCGTGCGCGCGCGCGGGTTTGCCATCCCAGCCGCGCTGGACGAGCTGATCATGTCGCTCTTGAGCTTGGAGGCGAACGCGCGTCCGCTGCAGCTGGCCGAGCTCGTGCACCGTTTGTCTGCGATCATCGACAGCGCGTACGCGCTCGACACGGCCTCGCTGCAAGCGCAGCTCGCGACACCGGATCTGGTCGGGCGCGCACCGGCGCTCGAGAATTTTCGCACGCGCTTGTGGGCAGCTCACAGCGGCGAAGGTGCTGTGCTCTGCTTCGCGGGCAAGAAGGGTACGGGCCGCTCGCGCATGCTCGAGACCTGCGCGCTCGAAGCGATCCACGCGAGCTGCCTCGTGATCCACGTGAGCTCGGACCAAGCGCCGAATGTGCCGTTCGGCCTGGTCGCGCAGGTCTTCGCGGCAGCACACGCCCAGGATGCGACGCTGGAGAGCCAGCTGCCCGATGCGATCCGCACGGCGCTCGAGAGCTCCGGCGATCCGGGTCTGGCGCTGGCGCGTGCGCTCGCCGCGCAACCGGAGGCTGCGCTGCGCGAGTGCTGGCGCGCGCTTTGTGCTGCACGCACGGCCGTGGTGTTGCTCGATGATCTCACGCGCGCAGACGTCTCGAGCTTGCGGCACTGCTTGGGCTTGGACTATGGCGCACTGCCTGTGCTCGTAGTCGCTGCGATCGACAGCGACAGCCCGCTGGCGCGTGCGGTCAGCGAGATCGTCTCTGCGGAGCGGATCATCGCGCTTACCCTGCTCGATCGCGCGGAGGTCGCCCAGCTCCTGCGCTCGGTGTTCGGTGAAGCGGCGCAGCTCGAAGCGCTGATCGAGTGGGTGCAGCGTGCAGCCGATGGCGTCCCCGGCGCGTGCGTCGAGCTCTCGCACTATGCGGTGGAGCAAGGTTACGTTCGCTTCGTGGATGGGCAGTTCCGTATTTCGGACGAGATCAGCTCGGGCCGAGCGGCGCTGCCTGAGGCGTTCGATGCCACGATCACGCGCGCGATCGCGGGGCTTTCGCAGCGGGCGCGCGAGGCGTTGGGCGCGCTCGCGCTGGTGACTGTCTTTGGGCCGCTGACAGCGGCAGAGCAGACGGCGCTCTTGCGCAGCGCAGGCTGGTCACAGACGGAAGTGTTGGATGCGCTCGATGAGCTGCGCGACGGGCAGCTCATCGTGCTCGGCTGGGGCGGCTACGAGCTGCATTACCAGAGCGTCGAAGGGCACGCGACGGCGCAGCTCAGCGCGCAGGCCACGCGGGACTGGCACTTGCGCATCGCTGCGTTGTACGAGCAGCGCGGGCACGACGCGCGCATGCTCGTGGTGTTGCATTACGACTACGCCGGTGACACAACTCGCGCCTACCGCGAGCTACTCGCACTAGACGCGCTGCTGCGCGGGCCGGACGACCCCAACATCAAGCTCGGCGGCTCCGAGCTCGGCATCGCGCTGCATCAGCGCATGCTCCGCCACGGGCTCGCGAGCGGAGCACCGCGCTTGGAGCTGATGCACTACCGGCGCGTGTTGTTGCGGATCGGTGCGACCGCAGACGCGCGCTTGATCAGCGAAGCGCCCGCGCTGCTCGAGCAGCTGCGCGACGACGCTGGGCTATCGTACTGGGACAGCACCGATGAAGCGCTGCCTGAGCTCGATCGTGTGCACATGTGTATGGCGCGCGCCCAGGAGCGCTTCATGGCCAGTCAAGCCGACGAACGCTTGGCGCCGCGTGACGCGATCAAACAGCTCGCAGAGAGCGTGGCGACGACCATGGCGATCTGCGATGCAGCGTTCGATGCCGCGCCGGCCCTCGAGCTTGCGGCGCAGCTTCGCCCGTTGCGTGTGCTCAGTGCGGGACTCGAGCTGCATGCGCGACAGATCGAAGCCACGTCGCAGCTGCTGACCTGCGGCGGGCTGATGATCGAGCGCTGGCGCTCTCAGCTGCAAGCGTTTCAGACGCGGCCCGAGGAGCTGCCAGAGCTGATCTGGAAGTATCGGCTCGCAGGCCTGCACTATCACCTGGGGCGCGAGCTCGCGCAGCTCGGCGATCCCGCTGCCTTGCAGCACGCGGAGGTGCTCTCGCTGCAGCAGCGCACAGCGCCGCAAGCGTGTTCGGTGCGGCTGTTGTACGCGCTCGCGTACGGAGATCACGTGACTGCCGCCAAGCAGCGCAGGCAACGCGCGATCGCGGCACTCGCGAGCCGGCACGAAGATCAGCGGCTCGCAGCGAGCTACGTCGCGGAGATCGAGCTGCTCGATGCGTGCGGCGACCTGCTAGAGCTGCAGCAAACGGCGGCGTGGTTCGAGGTGAAGGGCTCGCAGTTTGCGGGTTTTCGGCCGTTTGCGAGCTATGCGCGCGCGCTGTGTTTACTGCAGTGCGGCCAAGTCGCGGAGGCGCAACAGCTGGTCGAGCTGCAAGTCCACGAGGTGCCCGCGTTGAAGCACGCCGCCTGGGCGCTGCTACGCGCGCTGCGTGCTGAGCTCGCGCTGATCTCCGGCGAGCCGCTCCTGGCGAAGGAGCTCGCGAGCGACGTGCTGCAGACAGCTGCGGCGGCCGGTATCGATGGTCGTGTGCACACGCGGCCGCGGCGTGTGCTCGCGCTGGCTTGCGCCGCGCTCGGCGAAATCAGCGAAGCGCACGCGGCACTAGAGCCCTGGCGGAAAGCCTTTCAATCCGAGGCTGCTGTGCGCACGGTGCACGCTGGTCAACTGCACGAGACTTACGCGCGCATCGCGCTGGCGGAGGGGGACCGCGAGCTGTGCGCCGCGCACTGCGAGCGCGCGCACGCCGTCTACACTGCGACGGGAAATCCCGGACTGATGGCGAGGTTGCAGAAGCTGACGACGTCGGATGGGTTTACGCAGGATGCGCGCGATGGCATGTCGACCTCGTCGGAGCGCTTGAGCAGCGTGCAGACCGATCTCGCAGGCCTCGATCGAAACGAGCAGCTCGACTATCTGCTCGCGCTCCTGGTGCAAGACGCCGATGTCGACGCAGGACATTTGTATTGGGTCAGCGCGAACGGGCAAGTTCAGTGTGTCGCGACGCACCACACGCTGATCAACGACAGCGCGCTCGATGCTCAAGTCGCAGCGTACATCGGACGGCTGACGTCATCGCTCGACGATGTGACGTTGTCAGTGATGGCGCTGGAAGACGACAGCTTGCTGCGCCCAACCCCCACCGGGGAGCCCGAGCGCTTCGCTGCGCTCTGCCTGCGGGGCTCGGACGCGCAGATCCACGGCGTCGCGCTGCTGCGCGTGCAGTCTCCGCACAGCCTGAGACTGCAAACAGAGGGGCTGAGCGTCGTGGTCGCGGACGTGCTCGCGCAGGCCCACGCGGCCGGCTAGCGCAGTGTTTACGAGCCCGCGCTGCGCGTGCGATGTGGTGTTCCAGCGAGTCCGGGCTGAAGCCGATCAGCGCGACGGCAACAACGGCGACTTCGGGCCGTTTCGGGGCGCGACTTTGCCGCCACAGTCGTTGGAGCACTTCAGACACTCGCCGTCGGCCGAACAGCCGTCGTCGAGGAGCTTGCCGGTCGCGCAGTCGCGTACGGCGCACACAGGCGTCGGTCGATCAGGGTTCACGAAGTTGCCGGGGCACGCTGACAACGCCACGATCCCCGCGAACAGAAGACAGCGCCGGGCGTGAAGCCCGGCGCCTGCAGCCATCAGCGACGTGTTGTGCTGCGCGCGCCTCATCAGCACGATCGTACACCACAACGCGGGCTGCAATCGGTGTACTATGATGTGTCACACTGACAGTCAGCGTAGGTTCGCGCACAACGGATCGGCGCGGGACAGCACTACACGGTTGGTACACAGCTTTTCGTCGTCGAGCTCGGAGCAGATCCCCGTCGCACACTCGACGTCTTCCTGACAGCTGTCGTTGACGTCGCGCCGCTCCGCACACTTCCCGCTCTCGTCGCAGAAGCCGTCGGCGCCGCACTGCTCGTGGAACGCGCAGGCCTCAGCGACGGGGAGTGTCTCGACGCAGTAGCGACCGTCGCAGAAGAAGCCTTCTTCACACGACTCTTCTGGCTCGCGACAGCTGCGACCGGGCTCGACACTCTCGGCCATCTGACAGGTGCCCGCGCCCGTGTCTGCCTTGCGCACGCAGCTGTAACCGCGCGCGATGTCACAGTCACTAGAGCTCGCGCACTCTGCGCCTTGGGCGCTTTCGCCGATGATCAAGCGTGCACACGCGCCTTGAAAGCGCAGTACCAACGCGAGCTCGTCGCCGCGGAGATCCGCGTCGCGGTAAGCGAGGCCGACGGCGCTGATGCAGGCGTCGCGACCGGAGCTGGCGAGCTCCGTGGGAATGAGCCCGCGACAGAACTCGGTTTGCGTCTTCTGACACTCAGCTTCGTCGCTGGCCTGACATGCGGACACAACTGCATCAGTACAGGCTGCGCGCGCCCAATCCTCGCAAAAATCCGCAGCTGGTGCGGGGCCGCTCGGCTCGCGGCCACCTGTGCCTGCACTACCGCTCGACGACTCATCGCCCTGACGGTCGCGATCGTCCCGGTCGTGATCATCACGGTCGTGGTCTGGGAAGATGCAGCCGGCCAACAACATGCAGCTCAAACTGATTCGATAAGCCCAAATACGCTGTGAGCCTAGCAAGAGCTGGGCCTGTGCTAAATCGCGAAAAAACCCGGCGAAAGCGCGTTTAGAGGCAGCTCAGCCCACGCTCTCATCAAGAGCGCAGGCTGGGGCTGTGGTAAACGCGACAGGAAGATCAGGGTCGCAAGCTATTGGATCGAGCCGATGCGCGTGCCCTTGCCCGCGAGCAGATCAGTGAGCCATTCGGCCACAGTCTGATTCAGGCCATTCTTCTCGTAGAAGCGGTCGGCGGACGCCGTTTGGAACACGTTCTGATGCAGCGTGCCTTCCCAGATGTAGGAGCTCATGATGTTCGGCGGAACCAGCTTCAAGAGACTCCCGAGCGCCATCGGATACAAGCCAGGTGGGTACACCAACAAGCCCGCGATCGGGTTGTCGATGTAGCTGCAGTTCTCCTGACCTTCGCTGAAGAAGAACTTCATGATCTCATCTTCATTGCTGTCGATCAGACCACCGATGCTCTCACCCGGATATTTGTCCATCAGGTAGTTGAGAATGCCTTTGGCGAGCCCACCACCATCCGCAGTGACACAACCCGCACAATCCTTCGGGAACGACCCGTCCAAGCCGAAGGTGTCGCGGTAGCGCTTTTGGATGCAGACCTCTAAGTATTCGTCTTCGAAGAACGGGCCCGCGTCGTCCAAGAGCACCATACGTGCTCCGTTGCCTTGATCGATGAACGCGTCCGCGAAGTACGTGGCGTTGAGCAGCGCGCCGATGCCGCCCGCGCTCGAGCCTGCGAGCATGACGATCTGCGAGTCGCTGAAGGTGGGCACGATGCGGCCCAAGAACTTCTGCATGTTGGTCTTGCCGACGAACTGGAACATGCCCGGCACGTCGGGGATGGTGCCGTTCGGACGGCTGCCGAAGAACACGTCGCCCGTGACATACGGAATGAACACCACGTTCCAGTCGCGCACTGGATTGGCTGGAACATCTTTGAAGATGCCACTCTTCCAGCGCTCCAAGTTCGGATCCTGCGGCTCTGGCTCAGGCGCTTGCAGGATGGCGTTGCCGGTCCCCGCGAGGATGCCTTCGGCCGTGAGGCTCTGGTTTTTGTTGGCAGGGTTGATGTTGCAGAACGAGTTATCCGGGCAGACACCGCCGCCGACCAAGTAAACAAGCAAGTTCTTGCTGCCTGTCGCGCTGTACTTGTACCAAAAGCCCGCGGGCGAGCCGTCGCGCGAGAGCGCGCCTTCGACATCGGTCCAGTTCCACGTGCCCATGTTCTCGCGCGGCAGTGGCTCAGCCAATGGCGGCGCGAGCGTTTCGTACTTGGGACTGCGCTTGGTCGGCGTGAGGTCGAAATTTGTGACGACCGGCTTGTCGCCGCCTTCGGGCTCTACAACCGCGCCGCTTCCGCCTGTCCCTGTCGTAGTGGTGCCCGAGCCTCCTGCCGCAGTGTTGCCGCGGTTTCCTGCTGTCCCGCCCGCCGCAGGCGCGCTAGCGGGCGCGCCGCCAGTGCCAGCTCCGCCGCGTGGCGGCGTAACGACTGGAGCACCCGGGCTGTTCGGGGCTGCACCCGCTGCGGGCTGGCCTTCGGTGCTCGGCTTCGAGCTACCCGTAGTGCCCGGTGCGGGGTTATTCGTGCACGCGAGCAAAGATGCGAGCGCCGCGAACGCGAGAGAATACGAGGGTATGCTGTCTTTCATCGCTTGAACCAGGAAGCTCGAAGCCGATCAGCGGATGCCGCCGCCGGCTTCTAGCTGTGAGTTTCCTAGCTCGGTCCTAAAGCCAAAGCATTCACCTTGGCCGCCACGAATATTTCCCCGCTTGCGTCGCGTAGCCGTTACGGACGTCTCATGAGAGCCGCGGGAAGAACCGAGGCTTTACTCTTGAGCTTTCGCGTTCCGCAGCTGTTGGCTGCGGACGCTGACGCCGTGTAGGGATGTCCTGGCAGCTCATTTGGGATGCAAGTGGTGCAGCACGATCGAGTTGCCCTCGCTGTCTTCGATGATCGACATGCGGCACACCGGCGATGGGATGATGCCTGACTTGAAGCTGACACCTTTGGCTTTGAGCTCTGTGATCGCGAGGTCGAGATCTTCGACTTCGAGCGCGATGCTCGCACCTCCGCTGCCGCGCGTGCGTTGCGCGGGATCGGGGTGCTTGAACAACGCCAAGCAACCTCCGCCCGGCAAGTCGTATTCAGTCCACACGCCGTCGGGCGAGCTGCTTCCGCGCTTGAGACCGAGCTTCTCTTCGTAGAACGCGCGCGCTCGCGTGCTGTCTTCCGCGGCGAACATGGTGAACGCAACCTTCTTGAACATATCGATTCTCCTGTGACTCTCGTGGACTGGGGGCGGCCGCCGATTTCTCTATCACGCCGACTTGACATCGCCGCGGCCTTGCATAACGCTATGGTTATATAACCAACGGGTTCAAAATGCAAACCAGCGAACAGCGACTCGATCAAACCTTCATGGCGCTCGCCGACCCCACGCGCCGGGCGATCCTCGCTCGGCTCGCGCTCGGCGAGGCGACGGTGACGGAGCTGGCTGAGCCCTTCAACATCAGCCAACCCGCCATCTCCAAACACCTGAAGATCCTCGAACGCGCGAAATTGATCGCCGTCGGGCAGGACGCACAACGCAGGCCGCGCAGGCTCGTGGCCCAACCGCTCGCGGAGGCGAACGCATGGATCGAGCGTTACCGCGAGGCTTGGGAGGCGAGCTACGAGCGCCTGGATGGCTTGCTCGAAGAGCTGCAACGCACGCCGTCGCGCAAGCCCAAGAAGAAATGATGCCACGCCCACCGCCCGCAGCTAGGAGCGGCAACTGACACTCACAAACCACTAGGAGACACACGATGACATTCTTCGAAAAAGCCCACGTCACCATGCCCAGCGACAGCTCGGTCAAGGTGGAACGTTCATTCAAAGCGCCGCGCGAGCTCGTGTACAAGGCGTACACGACGCCCGAGCTCGTGAAGCGCTGGTGTCTCGGCCCGCCCGGCTGGGAGATGCCGGTGTGCGAGATGGACGTGCGCGTCGGTGGCAAATATCGTTGGCGCTGGCGCAGCACCGACGGCAAGCAAGAGTTCGGATTCCACGGGGAGTACAAAGAGGTCAGCCCACCTTCCAAGCTCGTGAACAGCGAGGTCTTCGATCCCGGCAACGTCGGTGGCGAGATGGGCAAAGGCGCGCTGATCACCGTCGAATTCATCGAGGACAAGGGCGTTACCACCATGGTCTCGACCATGGACTTCGGCACGAAGGAAGCGCGCGATGCCGCCGTCGCGACAGGCATGACTGATGGTATGGAGCAGGGCTATCAGCGGCTCGATAACGTGTTCGCAAACCGATAAGTCGAGCTCGGGAGCCAGCCGCACGCGGGCCCACAGGCATGCCCGCGCGCGGCGCCACAGGCTCATTACATACACGCTGAGCGAGCTACACAGCGCCCGAGGTGCGCGCAAACTGAGCCCGCAGCTGGAATTGCAGCGTCAGCGCCCGGGCATTGGCTAAAATCAGCGAATGCAGCCGTGGAACTCATCGCTGCGCCCGCCTGGAGACGACGCTCAGCTCCCGGTGCTGAGCGGCGTGTCGATCTCAGAGCTGTTCGATGTGCAAGAGCTCATCGGCAGCGGCGGCATGGCGCACGTGTACCGAGCCGTAGATCGCGCGACCGGCCGAACGGTCGCGCTCAAGCGGCTCGACACTTGTGAGTCTCCCGAACGCAGTCTGCGGACTGCGGTGCTGTTCGAGCGCGAATACCGCGTGCTCTCGCAGCTCGCGCATCCACGCGTAGTCGAAGTGTATGAGTACGGGATCGACAGCGAAGGCCCGTACTACACGCTCGAGTTGCTGGACGGCGGTGACCTGCAAGAGCTCGCGCCCGTCGGTTGGCGCGAGGCCTGCGCGATCGCGCGCGATGTCTGCTCCGCGCTTTCGCTCCTGCATTCGCGCAAGCTCGTGCATCGCGATCTCAGCCCACGCAATGTGCGCCGCACGCTGGATGGCACGGCCAAGCTGCTCGACTTCGGTGCGATCGCGCCGATGGGCCCGATCAAGTGGCTGGTCGGTACGCCGCCGTGTTGTGCGCCGGAGAGCTTGCAGCTGCAGGCGCTCGACGGGCGCACGGATCTGTTTGCGCTGGGCGCCACGCTCTACTTTTTGCTGACTGGGCGGCACGCGTTTGCAGCTCGCAGCTTCGCGGATGTCGCGAGTGTTTGGCAGCACGGCTTCGCCCTGCCCTCGGCGCTCGAGTCTGAGATCCCTCCCGCGCTCGATGCCTTGGTCGCGGATCTGTTGCAGCTGGAGCCCGATGCGCGACCTGCCAACACGTCCGAGGTGATCGAGCGCCTGGGCGCGATCGATGGTCAGGCGCATGTCGAGCACTTGCAGGTGGCGCACGCGTACTTGGCGATGCCACCGATGATAGGCCGCAGCGGGCAGCTCTCACAGCTGCAGCGTGCGCTGCAGAGACGTGGGACTCTCGACATACGCAATCATCACAGTGAACGTGGCGCCGTCGCGCTGGTCGAGGGTGAGTCGGGCGTGGGGCGCTCACGCTTGCTCGACGCCGGGCTGTTGGATGCCGCTCTGCGCGGCAGCGTATGCGTGCGCGCAGACGCCGAGGACGCTGCGAGCGGCGACTACGGTGTGCTCAGAGCGCTCGTACGTCAGCTGCAGCGCCTCTTGCCGGAGCTGAGCCAAGCGAGCAGCCCGGGCAATGAGCTCGCGCAGCTGTCGGCGCCCCCGCCGCTGCAAGATACGCGTGAGCTGCGGCCGAAGCTGCAAGCGGCAGTGCAGGTTTGGCTCGCCGCGCTCTCGCAGAAGCGTGCGCTGGTGCTCGCGGTCGATGACTGTGAGCGCGCGGACGAGCCCTCGATCGCTGCGCTGGCGCTGATCGCCTCGCAGCTTCCGACGGGCGTGACTATCGTGCTCAGCGCAGAGGTGCAAGCGAGCTGGACCGCTGCCGCGGCGCAGCCGCTGCTCTTAGAGCATGCGCAGCGCGTGAGCCTGCAAGCGCTGACGGCCGAGGAGAGTGAGCAGCTGTTGGCGGCGCTGTTTAATGGCGCGCCGAACGTAGGCCTGCTCGCGCATCGCTTGCATGAGATCGCCGCAGGCAAGCCGCGCGACCTGATGCGCCTGGCAGAGCACCTGGTCGATCGCGGTAGCGTGCGCTACGAGGCGGGTGCGTGGACGTTGCCTGCGCGGCTCGATCAAATCGAGCTGCCGAGCAGCGTGGCGCAGGCGCTACGCGCGAAGGTACAGACACTGAGCGAGCCTGCGCGCGAGCTGGCTACCACGCTCGCGCTCTGTCCGGACAGCGGCTTTAGCGGGCTGGAATGCGGCCAGCTGATCGACCTCGCGGATCGCCATGCGCTCGGCGTCTACATCATGGAGCTGATCTCGGCCGGCATCGTGCGTTTCGTGAACGAGCAGTGTCGCTTGGAGCGCGTGCACTGGGTGCCTGTGCTGCGCGCAGGGCTGTCGCCTGAGCACGAGGCCGTGTTGTCACGGCGCCTCGCAAACGTTTTCTTGCAGCACGAAGAGCCGGTGCGCGCGGCCCATCAGCTGTTCCGCGCCGGCGACAACGATGCCGGGCTCGATGTGCTGGTCGAGCACTCGCGCGCATCGCAGGAGGCCACTGCGACCAGCCAGGAAGAGTTTTTGCGCTATGTGCGCGCCTTGCCCAGCCACTGCTTCGAGACGTTTGAGCGCGCGCTGGCGCTCGCTGATTCGCTCGGGCGACCGCGACGTGACAAGTATCAGCTGCTCGGGCGACTGGCGGGCCTCATGCCAGCATTTGGCGTCCCGGGTCGCGTGCACTTCAGCGCGCTGATCCAGCTACTCGAAGACGCCTGCGGTTACGCCGACTATCGCAGGCTCGATCCTGCGCTCCCTGCCGAGCTGCGCGCGGAGCGTGCTTTGGCGCTGGTCAAGGCGCGCTACGAAGCAGCAACCGATCGGGAGCGCGTCCTCGATCCGATCACCGCGCTTCGCATGATGCTGCGTACGCTGCTCTCCGCGGCGAGTGCGGTCGCGCTCGGTGCGGACGTGCCGTTTCTGCGCTCGTTTCCGCAGCTCGACGCCTTTGCCAAGCTCGCGCCGGGTACCACAGTCATCTCGAGCTTGCTCGCTGGGATGCACGCACGCTACAGCGGTCGCTTGGAGCTCGGACGCGAGATCTACATCGAGCTGCTCGAGCGCACCGCGAGCGAAGTCGGAAATCTCGATCCGTCGCACGTCAACGTCATGCGCCTCGCGGTCATGAACGGCTTGGCCGTGACCGAAGCGTGTATGGGCATGGCTTCGAGCTTGCAATGGTCGGAGCGCACCGCTGTTCATCCCGCGTACCGCATGAATTCGCTTCAGTCGCGCAAGCTGTACGAGCTGTACATGGGCGACATCGAACGCGTGGAAGCCACGACCCGGCAGATCGAGCACGTGCGCGTGCAGACATTACAGCTGTATGAGACTTCTAATCTGCTCTGGGAGATCGGCGCCCATGTGATCTGTGAAGATCTGACACGTCTGCGGCGAGCGCTCGAAGCGCTCGAACCTCTAGCGCAGCGATACGAAGCCTGGCGCGCGGTGCGGCACTACTTGCAAGCGGAGTATCAGCGCGTGCGGCGCGCACCACAACGTGCGCTTGCAGACAGTGAAGCGGCCGTGGGCTGCGCCGCGCCCGGAGAGCATCCTCTGTGGGCGGCGATCGCGAGCTCGCATGTGCGCGTGCTGTCCGCGCTCGGGAGGCACACGGAAGCGCTGCGGGCCTGCGAGGGCTACGTCGAGCGCGCGCACGCCGCGCAGCTGGGCTTCATGGCCGAGGAGCTGCAGATCGCGCTGGCGTTGTGTCAGGCGGCGCTCAAGCAGCGGGGGGCGATCCTCACCGCAGACGCGGTCGTGGAACGTCTGTCGGAGCTGGGTGTGCACGGCATCTGGCTCGGGCTCGCACACGAAGCTCGGGCGCGGGTGGCGCTCGCGCTGGCGGATCGATCGAGCTTCGAGGCTCATCTGCAGAGCGCGCGCGATGCCTACGGCAGCAAGAACCCAGCGCTGCGCGCCAAGCTGCGTCGGCTCAGCCAAGAGGCTGACCGCGGGCCAGTGGGGGTCCCGACGCCGGCCGGCTCAGGAGCGCTCACGAGTCACACCAGCATGCAGCTGATGGCGTCACTCGACCAGTGCAGCGATATGGTGACGCGCGCTCAGGTCACGCTCGATGTGTTGTGCCGGCAGACTGGCGCGACGGGCGCGCTCATGTACCTGCTGCTCGATGACCGGCTGGATATGGTCGCCGCTACGAGCGGCGAAGCTGATTCGCCGCTGGTGGCGCAAGCGGTGCGGCGATTTCTGGACTCGCAAGCGGCTGGGCCGGTGGTAACGCAGACCGGGGAGGATGATCAACCTGTGGAGGCTGCTTGGCCGAGTGAGCTCGCTGGCTATCGGCCGCTGCTGCTGAGTCATTCGCACGCGCGAGGTTTAGTGCTGACCGGGATCGTTGTGCTCGCAGGCGCTGGGGACTCGGCCTACCCTGCGCGCCTGTTGGCTGCGCTCAGCTTGTTCTGGGCAGGGACAGGAGAGGTTTCTACCCTGCTGGCCGCCGACGATTCGCTTCCCGGAGATTGAACGACACGAAGCATCGGGGCATGATCGAGCTCAACTGCCGAACAGAAACACCCCCTCGGCCCGCGCGTTGTGGAGTCTCAGCGACCCTCCGGTCCCGACCACTGCAAGAACTGAGTCAGCAGCTCATTGCGTGAACGGACGCCGAGCTTACGCGCCGCACGGCGCATGAGAACGCGCACAGTCGGGTCCGCAAGACCCAGCTCATAAGCGATCTCCTTGTTGGTTTGCCCGCGCAGCGCGTGGGCCACAACCTGCCGCTCACGCGCGCTGAGAAGCTCCAACGCAGGCGCGCACGGGCGATTGTCGATCGCCAACGTGTACCCGGATTCACCCACCTCGGCACCCGGCAGCAAGCTAAACCGCCCGTCTATCAGACCTTCGATTGGGCGCCGCCGCGAGCTTGGATGCCGATCCATCTGGACCGCGGCCGCAAGCTGCGCACGCGCCTCGACATCACGGGCCTGTCCAGTGGCATGCACCACACGACCAGAGCTGTCCAGCACCGCGGCCGCAAGCTCGGCCACGGGCTCACCAAGCTTCAGTCTGCGGCGCATGCGGTACGTAAGCGTGATGTGCCGCTGCACGCGCGCGAGCAGATTCCACTCTGCCGGCGCAGGCCGAATACGCCTTCTACGAAAGCTCACAAACCAGATTCCGGACCCGTCGAGCTCGGCGCAGCGGACCGCGCTCGTTTCATCAGCACCAGCGCTTCTGAGTGCACCATCTCTCACCGGCGGAATGTCGTCCCAACCCGCAAAGTCCGATCCGGGACCAAAGCTACCGTTGAGGAAGGTGTGAGATACATAGGTAGGACTCAGCCCCGACAATCCTTGAATTAAAATCTCGTGCAACCTGTGATCAAAATCCAACACGCGCAGAAGCCGCGTTTCTAACGAACATGGATCCTCACAGAAATAGCTCCCACCTGCGATACCGAGCCCGTCACGATCGAGTACCGGACGCAACGCGTTCAGAAGCGCTTCGATCCAAGCGTCATCCGAGAGCTCATGCTGTGCACAGATCTTTGCTACGCCAAGCCACAGTTGCTCGCTCTTCATCGTTTACCTGATCGACAACGAGCACGATTCACCCCATCGTGTTCGAGCGAGCCTAGTCAGCGGGCAAGCCTCTGCCTATGATGCTCGACACATTTATGTTGAGTTGCAACATATCTCGCAGCTGTACAGTCAACATCTAGCCGGCCGAGTTTACATGTAAACACAATACAACTTGCTCGTCGCCGAAAGATTCGGCAGGACTAATTGCGTGCCTGCGGATGTTCACTGGGAGAGGAGGAGCATGACGCCGCTTCAGAATCTATGGACTCCGTCTGACGAGCAGCTCGTTGATGTCGCGGGGCGAATTCGCGAGATCATGCGCCACAACGGCTTGGCGCGGACGCTCGCGATCGGCCACCTCATGCTCGAGCGTTTCTATGGAGGCGACGAGAAGCTTTGGCGCTGTCGACGCGCCAAGAAGAGCAACTCTATCCGGCGACTCGCAGCTCGGCCCGATTGTCCAGTCGGCAAATCTACGCTGAACGAAGCTGTCGGAGTCTACGTCGCGGCGCGGCAGCTCCCTTTTGTCGCCTGCGCCCAGCACATCGGAGCGGGGCACGTGGCAGCGGTGCTGCGGCTCGACCACGCCGGCCGCGAATATTGGCTTCAACGTGCGGAGCGCGAGAAGCTCAGCGTGCGGGAGTTGCGCGCACTGCTGGTGGATGATCGGCGGGCAAATGGTGAGCGCCGCGGGCGGCCCGCGCTCAAACAACTCGAGCGCCTTAGCACGCGCGTGCGTGGCGCGATGCGCCTCGTGCAGGTAGAGATCGCAACGGCGTTGCTGCATCACCGCGATTCCGGAGATGATTGCGACCGCCTCGGCATGGACCTGCTGTGCGCGCAGCTCACCGAACTGCAGATAGCGTGCGAGCAGGTCCTCAGTCGCCAGCGATCCAGCTTGCTCGTAGCCCACCACCAGGTGTCACGCCCCGACCATGCGCGAGCGTAGAGCGGAGGTGGCGCCTCCGCTCTACGGCTGGAAACTCAGAGTACAAACCTCGCGACGACGCGATTGAACTTACTCGGCTCCTCCCAGTGAGGCGCATGTCCGCTCTCATCGAAGAGCTTCAGCTTCTTCCTGACGCCGCCGGGCAGGTTGTCGAAGATCCACTGTCCGGGCGACACCGGAAACAAAGCGCTCTTAGCTCCATACATGAGCAACACGCTAAGCTGCCTGGGAAAATCCGCCACCTGTGCGCGAAAATCAGCCGCACCCAGCCCATCCCAGTGAGAGAGCGCAGCGGCCGTGGTGGGCAAGGTGAAGTTGCGCGAGAAGAACTCGTTGGTGTCCGCGGGCAGCGGGTAGCGTGGACGGCATTTCGCTGAAACAATGCGCGCGATAATGCTGTTGTTGCGCACAATGCGCTGTGCGGGCACCGCAGCCGGCTCGGTCCTGTCGACCGCAAAGAGCAACGGGATCAACCCCTGTCGTGTGTTGAAGTCATCGTTCTGCAGGCCAGCGCGCACACTGTCGAACACGGCCTGCGTCATCGGAACATCAGGGCCGAGGTGCAGACCAAATGCCCAGTTGTCGTCGCAGATCATCTTGGGCGACATGTCGATGAACCCAACGCTCTTAAGCCGATCGTTGCCGAAAGTCGCCACGTAGTGATGCACCACGTGTGCACCTTCCGACCAACCAATCAGCGTCACATTGCGCAAATCGCGCGCGACGAGCAGAGCGTGGATGTCCTTCGCAACCTGAAGCGGCGCGTCGCCAACGTCACGTTTTAGCGAGAACCCGTGACCACGCATGTCGATGCTGATGACGTGGAACAACTTGGCCAGCTCCGGCACGTTGCTTCGCCAGAAAGTAAAGTTGCAGAATAACCCGTGTACGAATAGCAGCACCGGTCGATCATCGCGACCCTCTTCATCAACGTACAGCTTGGTTCCGTCCTCTGCATCAAAGTACATGTGTGCCTCCGCTTCGTGAAGTCCATGCCGGTCGACCCGACTACTGATATCTAACGGCAGTGTAGAGAGTCATTGCGTCACGTCAGTGAGCCAGTTCACTGCAGCAGATAAAAACAAGTGACTTCCAACGTGAGCACGAACACTCGCGCGTTTGACTAGGTCCTGTACAACCGCACGATGCGCCTATCGACACCGCGAATTTCACCGCTCACGCCCGACCATTGGACTCAGGAGGCACGTACGGCCCTCGCGCTGACACACCCTGAGCTCGGCGGCCCGGACCGACCAATCAATGTGTTTACTACCCTCGCCCATCATCCAGCACTTTTGGAACGCTTTCTAGCGCTCGGCAACTTCATGCTGTTCCACACGAACTTGGAACCCAAAGACCGCCAACTCTTGATCTTGCGCACAGGGTACCTCTGTAAATCTAAATACGAGTGGGGACATCATCGCACGATCAGCAAACGCGCAGGCCTGAGCGACGCAGAGATCGAACGGGTAAAGCTGGGTCCGAACGTGCCCGGTTGGACGCCACGTCAGGTCACGCTGCTGCAAACTGCAGACGAATTGCACGCGGATCAGCACGTGAGCGATGCCACCTGGCAAGCACTCGAGCAGCTCTTCGATACTAAGCTGCTAATGGAAGTAATGATGGTGGTCGGGCTGTATACGCTCTTGTCCATGTCGCTCAATACGTTTGGCGTGCAGTTAGACCCCGGCGTGACATGCGACGTCGACTTTCCGGCCTGAGCACTCGACCGCAGCGCACTGTCCGGACGCTCGGACAGCGCGCGCAAGAGAATAGGACGACAAGACACATGTCCACAGAGCAGCAGCGACTGGCTTGGAGTGAAGTAGGCAGACGTCTCGAGCAGTCCGACTGCGCTGCGACGAGTCTGTTTGAAGTGACCGCGACTGCCGCGCCCACGATCATTCAGTCCGTGGGACTGACACGAGGGCAGCGGCTGCTCGAGGTGGGCTGCGGCCGCGGTGATCTGCTGGCTTACGCGGCGACGCTGGGAGTGACCGGCGTTGGGATAGACATCGCGCCGAGCATTTTGCGGCTCGCAGAAGCGACATATCCTGGTCTGCGAGTCAGCGTCGGCGACGCCGTCGCCCTGCCTTTCGACGCCTGCACATTCGATGCAGTGGTGTGCAGCTTCACCTTGGGTTTTGTCCCGGACCGCTCGCGGGCAGTGATCGAAGCGTTGCGTGTGCTCAGACCTGGAGGTTGCTACGCGCTGACAACTTGGCTGCCGCACGAGTCAGGCTTTCTGCGCTACGTCGCAGACGCAGTTCGTAGACACGGCAGTGGTGCAACGAGCGACGAGCGCATGCACCACACCTATCCAGACGCAAGCTACTACGAAGAGCTGCTGCGACAGGCGGGCTTCCAACACGTCCAAGTCGCGAGCCTATCGATCGCGCTACGCTGCGCGACGCCAGAAGGGGTACTGGATGTATTGCGCACAGCCGGTGCGAGCCGCGCCATGGTTGAATCGCAGAGCAGCCAAGAGCAAGCGTTGATCCGAGCGGAGCTCGTCAGCCACATGCGGCCAGACGGCACACTGTTTAGCATGCCGATGCCCGCGCTATTGTTCACCGCATATAGATCGACGGTCTGAGCGAAAGACCTTCGTATGCCATTTAGATCTAACTAACAGTTATTTTAGACTCGACGCAAAATCTAAAGACGTAGCCACAACTCCAATCGAATTGACTCAGACTTCACCGACGCTTATCTCCAATAGCTCATTGGAGGACAAGCATGATCTTCAGAATCAGCCACTCTCGGAAGTCTGGACTGTCGGCTTTGGCGATGCGCTACATCGAACGTCTACCGAGCCTGCCTCCAGCGGACTGGTCGGCCGTGTGCGCCGCGTTGGATGCCCGGCCATTCGCCCATCACAACCTGAGCTTGGAAGCCGCGACGCCGGGAGAAGCAGCTGCGCTCTTGTCTCAGCATCTCACGGGCGCGCTGAACACTGCTCTGCACTGCGAACAACAAGAAACCTCGGACCGAGGGGTCGTCTTCGTATACTCCGGACAAGGTGGCCAATGGTCTGGAATGGGCCGGGAACTCTATCACGCTGAGCCGGTGTTCCGGCGCAGCCTCGAGGAGATCAGCTGCGCCGCGGAGCCTTATGCCGGCTTTTCCGTGCGTGGCGCGCTCCTAGGTCTCACAGCCGAGAGCGAGCTGCAGAGCATCGACGTTGTGCAGCCGGTAGTGTTCGCTTTTCAAGTCGCACTAACAAAGCTGCTCCAGAGCTGGGGGCTCGCACCCACAGTCTTTGTGGGACACAGCTCGGGAGAGGTCGCCGCGGCACATTGTGCCGGCGGTGTCAGCTTGCAAGAAGCCGCGCAGATCATCTGCACTCGCAGCCGTCTGATGCGGACGATCGAGGGTCGGGGACAGATGTTGTTTGTCGCTGTGGGTGCTGATGAAGCCCAGCGCCTTGCCGCGCGCTGTAGTGCGGTCAGCGTAGCCGCGCTGAACGGCCCCTCGGCTTCGGTGCTGTCCGGCGACGCGACGGCGATCTACGCGCTGCATGCTGAGCTTCAACGCGAGGCCAAGGTGTTCTCGCGGGTAGTCAAGGTCGGCATGGCATCACACAGCAGCCAGGTGGAGGCCATCGCGCAGCCCCTGCTGGATGATTTGGCTTCGTTGTCTCCGCACCCCTCGTGGACCGCAGACTTCTATTCAACTGTCACAGGCACCTGTATGACGGGACAGCAGCTCGGTCCCAACCATTGGTGGCAGGGCTTGCGACAGAGCGTGCTATTCTATCCTGTCGTACGCGAATTGTTGGCGAGTGGCTATCGGCACTTCGTAGAAGTGGGCCCGCACCCCGTGCTCGCCAGCAACATCGCGGAATCTGAGCTGGCTGATCCCACAAGCGTCGCCGTGTTACCCGCACAAGAACGTGGTTGCGACAGTCTGCGCTGGTTGCAGAATATGATGGTTCGCCTGCATGCTCGCGGGGTCGTGCGCCGCGCCTCGGTTTCGGAGCGCGCTGTCTCAATGCCGCTGCCAGCGGCGGATGACGCCGAGACGGAGGCGCTGGAGCTGCAGCTAACAGCGTCAGGTTACCAGACGTCGCGCGCGCCTGCAGCGCCAGCTCAGCAAGCGACGCACGTTCGGCACGTGCTGCGCGAACTGATCGCCGCGCTTGTGTCATGTGAGCCTGCCAACCTCGATCCCAACGCAACACTCATCCAACTCGGCGCAGATTCACTCAAAACACTGCTGTTATGCAAGCAGCTGAAGACAAAGCTCGGCGCCTCTTTTGCACTCTCCGAGGTGTTGCAGAGCTCACTCGACAGCTTGGAACGCAGTTTAGTCTGTAGGAGCGCCGCGACTGCGAGCGATCAGAGCTCGCAGGACGCGGCGCAGTTCACCAGCGATCAAGATCTCGAAGCCTTCGCGGTCTTACCTGCCAATGAGGCACGTTCCAGCGACGCCACGTCGACCTTCCCCCTCACGCCCTTGCAACAGGCATATTGGCTCGGACAGCAGACCAAGGCGCCTCTGTCTGGCCCGGCACACTTGTACTTCGAGCGCGACGCATGGGATCTTGACATCGAACGTTTTGCGCGTGCGCTCGACTGCTTGATCGAACGCCACGATATCCTGCGTTCATGCGTCACATCGGACGGTGTTTGGAAAACGCTCGCGCAACCCTCGACGCAGGCACTCTGTCGCGAAGATCTGCGCGATCTGACACCCACCGCACAACACGAGCATCTGGCAACGCTGCGGACAGACATGCAGTCGCATAGCCCGTCCGCAGCAGCGTGCCCGGGATTGAGGGTGCACGCGCTGCGCCTGAACGAGCGTCACACGCGACTGATGTTCGCCAGTAACCTGTTGATCATTGACTACACTAGCTGGCGAGTCTTGGAGCACGAGTGGCAGCAATTGTACGACCAGCCCGAACGTGAGCTGCCAGTGCTAGCGCTTGGTTATGCCGAGTACGTTCGCGCAGCCAGCGGCTTCAGCGACTCCCCGACTTACAAGCGCGCCAGTGAATACTGGAACAAGCGTGTGTCTACTCTTCCGGCTGGGCCGACATTGCCGTGTGCGCCCGAAGTGCCAGTGGAGCCGGAATGGCGCAGCCACGTGATCCGCTTACGCGCAGAGGTCTGGAGCGCGCTCAAACGCCGCGCCGCCGCCGTGGGCGTCACAGAGGCCATGTTGCTGTGCGGCGTCTACGCCGAAGTGCTGGGCCATTGGAGTCAGTCTCAGCACTTTACGCTGAACTTGTTGTCGCAGAATCGTCTTCCCGTCCATCCGCAAGTGGGCGAGCTCGTGGCGCGCTTCAGCTCGACGCTGCTGCTCGAAGTCGACCAGCGCGCGGACCACACATTCTCAGAGCGCCTCTTGCAGCTGCAAGAGCAGTTCCTGCGCGACTACGAGCAGCGCTATGTGTGTGGTGTCGAAGTCGCGCGCCGCTACAATCAACTGCACCGCTCGGGGGGCACAGCGAGTTTTCCCGTCGTGTTTGCGAGCGTGCTCGGCACGCGAGGCTCGGGCAGCGTTCCGATGGCGTGGAGCGGTGACTTGGTCGAACGCTGTCTGCGCACACCACAGGTGCTCCTGGACAATCAAGTGTACGAGGAGTCCGGTGAGCTCGTGGTTGCCTGGGACTATATTCACAATGGCTTTCGCAGTGGAGTGATAGAGGCGATGCTCTGCGCCTATGAAGGGCTGCTAAACGATCTCGCTGCCGACGCTGCGCTCTGGTCCGAAGAGCGACCGCTGGCACGACGCGCCCGCAGCTCACGGCAGCAATCCTCGCGGCTCGCGAGCCCAGAGCGCTGCATCCACAGCGATTTCTGCGCGCAGGCCAAGCGGACACCGCACAGCCCTGCGGTGATTACAGACACACTGACGCTAACCTATGCTCAGCTCGATCTGGCAAGCGACAAGCTCGCTCGGCGACTTGTAGCACTCGGCGCGAAGCCGAACACCCTGATCGCGATCGTGATGGAGCGAGGCTGGGAACAAGTTGTGGCTGCGCTCGCTATCGTCAAATCAGGCGCCGCATACTTGCCTATCGATGTGAGCTTGGTGCCGCGCGGTCGAATCCAAGAACTGCTGATGCTCGGCGAGGTCTCCATCACACTAACGCAACCGCATCTAGACCTCGAGCTCGATATCCGTCCGATGAGGAGCATCGAGCTGACCCTGGACACGTTGCGCAGCTACCAGCATCACGACGTGGAGCTCCCGACGGTTGAGCCACACGACCTCGCTTACGTGATCTTCACCTCGGGGTCCACTGGCGTGCCCAAAGGCGTGATGATCGAACACCATGCCGTCGTCAACACACTCGACGATATCAATGCGCGCTTCGGAATCACTGCGTCGGACCGTACGATTGCCCTCGCCTCTTTGGGTTTCGACTTGTCTGTGTGGGACATCTTCGGGCTCTTATCGGTCGGCGGTGCCATCACGATGCCACCTCCGGATGCTCGAGTCAGCCCGGACCGGTGGCAGCGCTTTGTCGAAACCCATGCAGTCACGGTGTGGAACTCGGTGCCAAAAGTGATGGAGTTGTTTGTCGAGCACGTAGCCGCGCGTACTCGTCGCCTGCCCAGCAGCTTGCGTCTGGTGATGTTGAGTGGCGACTGGATTCCCATCACTTTGCCTGGTGCAATCAAGGCGGTCGCCCCCCATGCGCACGAACCCGCAGTCGTGAGCCTAGGCGGAGCAACCGAAGTGTCGATCTGGTCGATCTACTTTCCCATCGAACACGTCGAACCAAGCTGGCAGAGCATTCCCTACGGTTGGTCGATGTCAGGACAACAAGTGGAAGTCCTCGACGATCGACATCAGCCGCGCGAGCCGTGGGTGATCGGTGAGATTTACATCGGCGGCTGCGGACTCGCGCGGGGCTATTGGCGCAAGCCCGAGCTCACCGCGAACAGCTTCATTCAATCGAAGTGCGATGGCCAACGCCGCTACCGCACGGGTGACTTGGGTCGCTATCTGCCGGACGGATCGATCGAGTTTCTAGGCCGCCGCGACAGCCAAGTGAAGATCCGCGGCTATCGCGTGGAGCTCGGCGAGATCGAAGCACGCGTGCGTCAACACCCGAAGGTAAAACAATGCCTCGCCGTGGTGCTGACGGGTGATCAGGCGAATCACAACGCACCCGCGGCGAGCTCAGCTGCGGCCCAAATTGTCTTGTACGCCGTGGCTGCGGATGATGAGGAACTGTGTCAATCAGACCTGAATGCGTTTCTCAGTGAGCGCTTGCCTGGCTACATGATGCCTTCGGCGTGGGTGTTTCTGAACGAGATCCCATTGTCTGCCAACGGCAAGGTCGACCGCAAACAACTGCCCATGCCTGACAATCGCCAGGCCGCGGTCGCGGCACGCGATGATCTCGAGCAACGCATTCTCACGATCTGGCAAAAGGTGCTTGGACAGCGCGGCTTCGGCGTCACCGACCGCTTCTTCGATCTGGGTGGCGACTCGCTACAGTTGACGCGCATCGCAGCGAGCATCGAGCGTGAGCTGTGCGTGCAGTTCCCAGTGGAATGGATGTACAACCGAGGCTTGTCCACCGTAACTGTCGAGTCGTGCGCGCGGCGATTGCGAGACACGAGCGATCAGGTTTCCACCGCAAGCTCGCTTGTTTCGATCCAACCGCATGGGACCGCGGCAGCGTTTTTTGCCGTGCATCCCGTCGGTGGCTCGGTGTTGTGTTACGGCCGCCTCGCAACGCTGCTCGGACACGACCAGCCATTTTTTGCGCTGCAGTCGCAGCATAGCCCTGCGCAGCCGGAAGCTATCAGCATCAAGGCCATGGCAGCCGACTACCTCGAGCAGGTTCGAGCGCAGCAACCCTACGGACCCTACTATCTTGGCGGCTGGTCACTTGGCGGAACCATCGCGTTCGAAATGGCTCATCAACTGGAGCTGGCGGGCGAAGAAGTCGCGCTGCTTGCGCTGATCGACTCCTGGGCCCCTGCAGGCGCCCATCCGCAGCTCGATGCAGGTTGTCTGCTCAAGTGGTTCTGCCGCGATCTCTGTAGCTTGGCTCGCAAGTCCCCGGACAGCCTTCTGGCAGAGCTGCAGCACGATGCCGCTGCCAGCGTACAGACAGCCATCGCATTACTGCGCGAGCACGGTGTTGTGAGCGACGACCTGAATGATGCAGCAGTGCAGGCGATGTTTCGGCGCTACAGTCGCAATGCACGGGCCGGCGCGATCTATCAGCCAGGCATGTTCGCTGGGCGCGCTCTGCTCATTCGCGCGGCGCATCGACCTGGCGCTGAGTTCTCACGCCACCCGGCCCTGCGGAATCCGCAGCTCTACGATCCGGCACACGGGTGGGCTACTCACATCACAGGAGACCTGCAGCTCAGTGAAGCGCCCGGCGACCACTACGGTGTACTCGGGCAGGAGGGCGTCCAGACGACCGCAGCGCTGCTGTCAGCGGCGCTCCAAGCCGCCGCTGTACCAAGCGTCGACGGTGTGCGCCGCAAGGGTGTACGCGCCCTACCAGCACGTCTGCGGGCTCGGACCGCCTGAGTCACACGCACGACCCTCACTGATTCGCGCTCGGTCCCGTCCGTGTTCCACGGGGCCGGGCGCGGCTATTTAACACTACTGCACAGAGAGCCGACACAGTCAGCTCTTACATGGGCCGTCCACATAAATAACAACTGGATAATTGTATACTAACAGACGTCGATCGATTGCGATTGCACGACGACAAGCCAGCACTATCGTGTTGAACACATGGAAAACGCACTCGGGTTTCAAGAGAGTTTCAAAAACCAACACTTGCAGTCCAGCATTCTGGAGGAATATCGAGACTCATTCGCCATCGGATCCGACCCTAACACTTTGAATGGCGACGCTCGTGCCATCTACGAGGGTGCGGTTGCGGCCTTCAACCATCACGCAAAGCAAACGGACGACCGGCCCAGTTGTGGTGAGCTTTTCGCCCGCACGTTTCAAGAGCTCTCCGCCAAGCTCGATGTGCGCGGCAGCGCGCGTGAAGATGCGGGAGGCGCCCACCTGACACGCCATCAGCAGGACTTCTTCGCGAAGTACGGCGTGCTGCCGGCGATTCATCTGGAATCGCTTGCGAGCGACTTGGTCAGCAGCGTGGATCGCTTGTGCTGCGGCCTCGTTACACACGAAGCAGGCGGCGTGAACGGGCTGTCTGCCACGCCGGCTTGGATTTTCGACCGCGATCTGCTCGCGCTCGCGACGCACCCATCGATTGTGGAGAAGGTCGCGAGCCTCTTAGGCGACGAGCTCACGTTCTTGGGCTCGGACGGCCCGATGTTTCTGCCGCCCAACTCCACCAGCAAGACGGCATGGCACGCTTTCGACGCTGAGCACTTCGGTGGTGGTGGCAAGGATGGCAACCTGCAGCTCGTCTCGGTTTGGGTCGCGCTAGCCGATGCCAACGTAGCCAATGGCTGCATGAAGATCGCGCCGGGTTCGTACCGTGCATTCAACACCCTCGACCAGATCGCGCCGCGACTGTATGGTGTCAGCGTCCAAGAGGCGATCGACGAGCTATTGAACGGCAAGACCAAGGTTGATCCGGTCATCGCCGCGCAGATCGTTTGCCGTCGGCTCAACGACAAGAACTTCCCGGCGTTGATGCGACTGGGCTCCAACGACAAGTCGGGGGAGAGCTACCGCTACAACCCGTTCCACTCGGCGGTCGATCGCGCGTTCTGTATCGGCGAGCGCGAGTTGGCCGTGTTGGACGACTGTCCCAAGGTCGCGTTGGAGGCCAAGCGTGGTGAGGCGTTCTTCTTCACCTCTCAGAACGCACACGCATCCTTTCGCAACACCACACCGGGCTGGCGCAAAGCGATTGCATTGCGTTATGTCAAGACTGCCACCGCGCGCAAAGGTACGATCACACAGTCTAGCCAGCGCTTGCGGGGGTATCTCGACATCTTCCCAGGTGCGTCTGAGCTCTTGCGTAGCGTGGGTCGGCCTGTCGATAATTTCGAGGATGCAGCACCACGCTTGTGCGTGCGCGGTCGAGTCCCCGAAGGTCAAGAACAGTTCTACTTCGACATTCAGACGCTCAACGCTGCGTTGGCGCGCATGGGTGGTACCTGTCTGACGCGCGTCGAGCCTTTGCCCATCGCTGCGTGAGCTTACAAATTCATCTACACAAATTGCGGAGACACTATGAAGCTCTATGGATTCCCACTGTCAGGAAATGTTCACAAAGTTCGCTTGCTGTTATCCGCGCTGCGCCTTCCGTATGAGGAAGTCACGGTCGACATTCCCGGTGGACTGCACAAGCAACCAGCATTTCTCGCCATCAATCCGCGCGGTCAAGTCCCCGCACTCGAGGACAACGCAACGCGCATCGTCGACGCACAGGCCATTTTGAGCTATTTGGCCCAAAAGTACGATGCAGAGGGGAAATGGTTACCGCGAAAACCTGAAGAAGCATGCCTCGTGCAGCAGTGGTTATCCTTCGCCTCCAATGAGATTCAAAATGGTCCGCACCTGGCGCGCATTCACGCGCTCTTGGGCGTACCCGTGCCGGTCGAGCACGTGCAAGCAGTCAGCCGAGGCGCCCTCACTATCCTGGAGCAACACTTGGCGCGAACAGGCGACTGGCTCGAGCTAGGCCGCCCCACGATCGCTGATTTGGCCTGTTTTCCGTGCGTCGCACTGGCGCCGGATGGCAAGCTCGATCTGGCACCCTATCCCCACATCCTGAAGTGGATTGCACGCATCAAGCAGCTGCCAAGTTATGTGGCGATGCCGGGGCTCGAACGCTGAGTCAGACGAGGCCAGTCGCAGCTTTTTACAGGGCAACCGATGCAGATCAATGCAGACTTTACCAAACGCGCATCGGTGCACGGGGGCGCAAAGTCATGGGTCAGCTCACCCATTGTGGGCATCGAGCGCCAGATGCTCGATCGCATCGGTGGAGAAGTGGCGCGCGCGACCAGCCTGGTTCGCTATGCACCGAAGCGACGGTTTCCAGCGCATACCCATGTGGGTGGTGAAGAGTACTTCGTGCTCGACGGAGTCTTTCGCGATGAGCATGGGTCGTTCCCGGCTGGTTGTTACGTGCGCAACCCTCCGGGAACGTCACATGCGCCGTGGTCCGATGAAGGCTGCACGATCTTTGTGAAGCTTTGGCAGTTTGATCCACAAGACAGAAGCCCCGTCGTCATCCAAACCCGTGAGCTAACACCTAGCCGTGCAGGTCCCGGACTAGCTGGTGCGTACTTGCCACTCTTCCGAGACCACCGCGAAGAAGTGCGCTTAGAGCACTGGGAAGCGGGCGCGACGCTTCCGAAGCTTGTGAATCACGCTGGGATCGAGCTGCTCGTGCTTGAAGGGAGCTTCGAGGAGTCGGGAGTGACCTTCGACAAACGCGCGTGGTTGCGCCTACCCCCCGGCGCAGCTTTCGATGCGCAGGCAGGTAGCGCCGGCGTCAAACTTTGGATCAAGTACGGGCACCTGGCGCGACCGCCGCGCGCGCCGATCGGGTAAATATGTTGAGCCACGATTCCAATCCGCGCCCGCCTTACCCAGCACCCCCGTTCGAAAGCCTACGGCGCCTGCACCATGCATCACATCTCAACGCGCCGGAGCGGTGCGCGATCCGACACTCACGCAGAGCGGGTTGACATTGGCGCGGGGTCCGGTGATGAGTCTTGCGTGGCTATTCTCGATCAATTTAGGCTGGACGGGCGCGTAGCGCTGGTGACCGGGGCGGGCCGTGGCCTCGGCGAAGCTATCGCTGTAGCGTTCGCTGAAAGCGGCGCGGACGTGGCGATCATGAGCCGCACAGCCAGTGAGCTGCAGCGCTTGGCGGCGAGCATCGAGGCCCTCGGCCGGCGCGCGTACGTGCTCCAGTGCGACGTGACCGACGCGGCCGCTGTGACTTCCGCGATCGCTGGTCTGCCGCGCCTGGATGTGTTGGTCAACAACGCGGGCAGCAACTTCCCAGAGCCGTTCATCGACGTGAGCCTCGAGCACCTCGACGCGATCTTGTCGCTCAACGTGCGCGCGGCGTTCGTCGCGGCGCAGCAGGCCACACGCAAGATGCTCAGCCATCCCGAGCGCGCGAAGCTCGGCGGCAGCATCATCCACATGTCCTCGCAGATGGGGCATGTCGGCGCGCCCAATCGCACAGTGTATTGCATGACCAAACACGCGCTCGAAGGCCTGACCAAGGCCATGGCCGTGGAGCTCGCGCCACAAAACATTCGCGTCAACGCGATCGGTCCCACGTACGTCGAGACTCCGCTCACTGTCCCGCTCCTTGCGAACCCCGAGTTCCGACGCTGGGCGCTCGATCGCATTCCGCTCGGTCGCACCGGTCTGCCAAACGAAGTCGCGAGCGCAGCCCTGTTCCTTGCATCGCCCGCAGCATCGCTCATCACCGGAGCCAGCTTGGTAGTCGACGGCGGCTGGACCGCGCAGTAGCAATGCCTGAGTTTCATCCATCCAGTCGCAAGAAGCTGACGCGGCGCGATCTGCCTCGTTTTACAGATGACACGCTGTTTCACAAGCTGGCACGTGTAGTCTGTGAGGCGGAGTGTCTGCCGCGGCGCGAGCTGTTCGAGGCTTGGATGGTGGCGCGACGTGTGCGCCGCAAGCTTCGTGGTGGGCGCGTGCTCGATCTGGCGTGTGGTCACGGCTTGGTGGCGTGGGTGATGTTGCTGCTCGACGACAGCTCACCCAACGCGCTCGCGCTCGACGTTCGCCTGCCGCCGAGCGCTGCACGCATCGCTGACGCCATGAGCGGCGCTTGGCCGCGACTCGCTGGTCGGGTTGTGCTCGAGCAGCGCGCGATCGCAGACGCGCCTGTCGAGCACGGCGATGTGGTCGTCGCCACGCACGCCTGCGGTGCCCTCAGCGATGCAGTGATCGACAAAGTATTGGCAGCGCGCGCACAGCTCGGCCTCTTGACCTGTTGCCACGATGAAGAGACCTGCGATATGGGCGGGCTGCGCGGCTGGCTCGATGTCTCGACAGCCGTCGATGTGACGCGTGTCGCCAAGCTGCGCGCGCACGGCTACTCGGTGCATACCCAGCTTGTACCCCGCGAGGTCACGGCGCAGAACCGGCTGCTGATCGCAACACACATATAACACATCCTTAGCTGACTACACTGAGAGCTTCACGCACCGCTGCGGGCTGTGAGATTCTTACGAACATCCGCGCGTATTGTGTGTAACTCACTGAGCTGATCTGCTCACGTCGCTACACTCGCGCGAAGCTGACATCAGTCGCAGTCTTCAGCCGTTCGCCACCTCAGAAGGAGGATGGTCGATGTGATCGTCAGCGGCGCAAAGTATCGCATCGAGATGGCGAACGCACTGCGCGCGTTCTTTGGTGTCGACACCCGCGAGCAGGCAACTACCCTGCGCGCATGACCGGCGCGGCGCTTATCTGGCGCATTGCGCCGGATAAGCGCGCTGCACGACAGCCCGCGAGCTTTCCGGATTGCCAATGTTGGCTCGCGTCGGCAAGCTCCGCTCATTGTGTTGCAGTCGCATGATCCAGCCGTTCAGCCCGACGCTGTGCTCAGGGCCGAGCAGATCAGTAAGGTCTATCGGATGGGAGAGCTGGAAGTGCACGCGCTACGTGGCGTAGATTTTTCACTCTACGCGGGCGAGATGGTCGTCTTGTTAGGTGCATCAGGCAGTGGCAAGTCGACGCTGCTGAATATCCTGGGTGGCCTGGACACGCCGACCGACGGTTGTGTCCACTACCGCGGTGGCAGCCTCACGCAGGCCAGTGAAGCCGAGCTGACTAACTACCGCCGCCGCCATGTCGGGTTTGTGTTTCAGTTCTACAATCTTATCCCCAGTCTCACTGCTGAGGAGAACCTTACACTCGTCACTGAGATCGCAGACGATCCGCTGCCAGCGCGCGACGCGCTCGAGCTGGTGGGCCTTGGACTTCGCTGTGATCACTTCCCAGCCGAGCTCTCGGGTGGAGAGCAACAGCGCGTCGCGATCGCGCGAGCGGTCGCCAAGCGACCACAGATCTTATTGTGTGACGAGCCGACCGGCGCACTGGATGTCCACACGGGCGCGCGCGTGCTCGATGTCATCCGGCGCGTGAACCGCGAGCTGGGAACTTGCACAGCGATCATTACGCACAACGTGTCTGTGGCTGAGATCGCCGATCGCGTGCTCACGCTCTCTGATGGTCGCATCCAAAGTGAACAGCACAATGCCCGGGAGCTGCGGCGGTGAGAGCGCTGACGAAGAAGCTGCTGCGGGATCTTGCACATATGCGTGGGCCCGCACTGACGATCGCGCTCGTCGTGGGCGCGGGCATCGCGAGCTTCATCAGCCTGCGTGGCAGCTACGAAACCGTGCTCGCCGCGCGCGACGCGTACTACAGCACGCAGCGCTTTGCTGACGTGTTTTGCGAGCTCGAGCGGGCGCCGCGCGCGCTGCTCGATGAGGTCGCCGCGCTTCCTGGAGTGGCGCGCGCACAAGCGCGTGCGGTCGGCACCGGGCGCGTACTGCTGGCCAGCCTACCGGAGCCCGCAGATGCCAAAGTGGTGTCGATCCCCGAGCACGGCGCGCCAATGCTCAATGGCTTCGTGCTGATCGCTGGCAGCATGCCGAGCACGGAGCGCGACGACGAAGCGTTGATCAACGAGCAGTTCGCAGAGATCCACAGGGTGCAGCCCGGCGACCATCTCGACGTGGTGCTCGAAGGGCGCAAACGCAGCTTGCGCGTCGCGGGCTTGGCCATGTCGCCGGAATTTGTACTCTCGATGGCGAGTGGTGCCGTCGCAGCAGCCCCCGATCGCTTCGCGGTGTTGTGGATGCGTCAGCATGCTGTCGAGAGCACCTACGACCTGGCAGGTGCGTTCAACGACCTAACTGTCGCGCTGATTCCGCATGCCCAACCAGCCCAGGTGGTGCGTGCGCTAGATCAGCTGCTCGGCAAGTACGGCACGCGCGGGGCGTACACGCGAGAGCACCAGACCTCACACCGCCAGCTCACCGAGAATCTGATGCAGATCGCGTCGATCGCTACGCTCGCGCCGACGATCTTTCTGTGCGTCGCAGCATTCTTGCTCAACACTGCGTTGTCGCGCTTGATCGAGCTGGACCGCACGCAGATCGCGACGCTCAAGGCGCTCGGCTATCGGAACCGTGATGTCGGTCTGCACTACCTGCAGCTCGGGTTGTGCATCGCGGGTGTGGGTGCGCTGCTGGGTATGGCGTTCGGGTCGCTGCTCGCGAGTAAGCTGGTCGGCTTCGTGGTGCGCTTCTACAGAATACCGCAGCTGACGTTCGAGCTGACACCGGCGCTCATCATCGCGGCGCTGTCTGCAAGCGTCGGCGCGGCGCTGGTCGGTTCGAGCCTGGCTGTGCGCAGCGTCGTGCGGCTTGCACCGGCCGAAGCCATGCGCCCCGCTGCTCCGCCGCGCTACACGCAGAGCGCGTGGAGCCGCTTCGTGTCCGCGCGCATTGCGCCGGCTTCGCGTATGGTCGCGCGCGAGCTCAGCCGCCGTCCGCTGCGATTTTTGGCCAGCACGCTCGGCATCGCAGTGGCGACCGGCGTGATCGTGCTGGGCCAGTTCCAAGCCGACGCGATGAAGTTCTGCCTCGACGTCTACATGCTCGCGCAGCAGCGTGAGACCATGGCTGTGAGCTTTGTGCAGCCGATGGCGACGGACGCCGTGCGCTCGTTGCAGAGCTTGCCCGGCGTGCGCGACGTGCAGTGGCGTGCCGTGCTGCCGGTGCGCGTGCGCGTAGGCCACCGTGAGCGAATCGTCAACCTGGTGGCGCATCCTGATCGGCACTCGCTGCGTCCACTGCTCGACGAAGACGCGAGGCGTGTGCCTGTCGAGCGCGGCGAGGTCATCGCGACCGACATGCTGGCTCGAGTGCTCGGCGCACAAGCGGGCGACACGCTGCTGGTCGAGCCTCTGTCAGGCGATCGCACACCGCGCCCGCTGGTCATGACTGGCACGGTCAGCGAGCTCTTGTCCTTGTGGATCCACATGCACGAGGCTGACTTTGCCCGCTGGCTCGGCGTCGCGCCGATGGCCACCGAAGCACACTTGCTGATCGACTCGGATCGCGTGGAGGCTGTGCAACGCGAGCTGAACCGCATGCCTCAGGTCGCGAGCGCAGCACGCAAGCAGCTGCTGATCGATGAGTTTCGGCGCGACCGTGGTGCGATCGGACCCGTGTTCGCCACCGTGCTGACGTTGTTCGCTGCCACACTCGCCTTGGCCATCACTTACAACAATGCGCGCGTGTCGTTGTCTACGCGTGCGCGCGAGCTCGCGAGCTTGCGCGTGCTTGGTTTCTCGCGCGCCGAGGTAGCGCGCGTGCTCACAGGCGAGCTGGCGGTGCAAGTCCTGCTCGGCGTAGCGCTCGGCATGCTGCTCGGCCGCGCCTTGGTGAGCTCGATGCTCGCGAGCTCTGAGCTCGAAGCGGTCCGCTTCACCAAACACATCGGCATGCACGCGTACGCATTGGCCGCGCTCGTAACCCTGAGCGGCGGCTTCGTGAGCGCACAGCTCGTACGCCGCAAGCTCGACAAGCTCGATATGACTGAAGCCCTGAAGACCCGGCAATGACCATGAAGAAGTTAGAGCCTCGACGTAACAGCACAGGCAAGATCGTGGCAGGCGGCGCGGTGGTGTTGATAGCAGCCGGGATCGTTACCGGCATGGCGCCCAAACCTGTTCCCGTGCAGCTCGGCGAAGTGAAAGAGCGCAACGTTGAACAGACCGTGGACGAGCGCGGCTGGACGCGCATTCGTGCGAAGTACGTGATCTCCGCGCCGGTGTCAGGGCACCTCGAGCGGATCGCGCTGCAGCCTGGCGACGGCGTGGGTGCCGCCGACGTGGTCGCGTACATCGCACCCGCCGCGCCCCAGCTGCTGGACGAACGGACGCGCAGCGGCGCTGCAGCGCGTGTCGACGTCGCGAAAGCCAACCAACGGCGCATGCGCTCTGCAGCGGGGCGCGCCGCCACAGGGCTCGCCTACGCGCGTAGGCAACTGCTGCGCGGCCGACGGCTGCAAGCGGAAGACGGCATGAGCCCGCAAGAGGTCGAGCGGCTGGAGCTGCAAGAAAGCGCGGCCAACGAAGAGCTGGCGGCAGCGCAGCTCAGCGTAGATGCGGCCACGCACGAGCTGGCTGCGGCCCGCGCGACGCTCGTGCCCACGGATGGACCGCGCTCGAAACCCAGCACGCTGAGCGTCGTAGCGCCCGCGCCGGGCCGTATTTTGCACGTGTTTGCGGCGAGCGAAGGCATCGTCCAAGCCGGCGCTCCGCTCATGGAAGTGGGCGACCCCTCGGCGCTCGAGGTCGTGGTCGACGTGCTCACGACCGACGCGGTCAAGATCACGCGAGGCGCGGCGGCACGGATCGACGGCTGGGGCGGTGACTATCCGCTCGCCGCACACGTTCGGCGGAAAGAACCTTCCGCATATTCGACGCGCAGCGCGCTGGGCGTGGAAGAGCAGCGTGTGAGCGTGGTCCTCGATCTCGTCGATTCGAAGGAAGGTTTGCTCGCGCAAGGTGACGGTTACCGCGTGGAAGCGCTCGGCGACGGCTACCGCGTCGAAGCGCATATTCGCATCGCCAACCGCGAGCAGACCTTGGCCGTGCCGGCGAGCGCGTTGTTCCGCGAATCCGATGGCTGGGCAGCTTTTGTGGTGCGAGACAACGCAAAGGCAGAAAAAGTCGGCGTGGGGCTGGGCCTGCGCTCCTCGGACTGGGCGGAAGTGACACAAGGCCTCGGCCGCGGTGACTTCGTCGTCGAATATCCGACGGATCAAATGTCAGACGGCGTGCGCGTGACACAACTCGGCGTTAGGTGAGCAAAACGGGGTCTCTTGCGGGGCGCTGCCGCTCGGAGCAGCATCCGCAGCTGACGATCCCGTGAACAAGCTCAAGATTGCTACGTTGGTGTTGGTGGTGGTGGCGCTGATCGCGCTGCAGCAGCTTGGCTTGCTCGAAGCGTTTGCAGAGCCTGCGCGCCTCAAACAAGCGGTTCTCGACCTCGGCGCCTGGGGCCAGCTGGCCTTCGTGGTTTCTTACACATTTCTTCAGCCGATCGGTGTGCCGGGCACGGTGTTCGTGTGGGCCGCGCCGCTGATCTGGCCCTGGCCGACCGCGTTCGTGACCTCACTCGTCGGCAGCGTCGCGGCCAGCGTGCTCGGCTTCTCACTCGCCCGTTTCATCGGTCGCGAATGGGTGACCGGCAAGTTGCCGAAGCGCGTGCTCAAGTATGAAGCCGCGCTGGAGCAGCAAGCGTTTACAACTGTAATCGTGCTGCGTTTCCTCTTCTGGATGCCGCAGTGGCTGCACGTGTTTTTCGGTGTCTCGAAGGTGCCCTTTTGGACGCACTTCTGGGGCACACTGCTCGGCTACCTGATCCCGCTGCTGCTCGTGAGCATGTACGGCGAGGCGCTGTTCGAGCTCGCGAAACAAGCTCCCGCCGAGATCTGGATCGCGCTCGGCATCAGCACATGCGTCGTCGCTGCGATCTCTTGGTGGTTCGTGCGCCGACGTAGGCAGCCCCTACGCTGACGGCGGCGTCGACATGCGCTTGCGTGCTTCTGGATCGCTGGCGCGTTTGGCGAGTGCTAACGGGAGCTGCATCGAGAGTGTGATGCCCTTGCGCTCTGGACGATCGAAGATCGCGGTCATCAAGGGCAACGGGGCATCAGTGAGCACACACCACAATGCGGGTGTCAGGCCGTCGAAGCCGACGTCGTAGATGCCAGCGCCTGCTACGTTGGTGACGATCCACGTGGTGCCCGAGGGATCCACGAGGCTCGGGACTACACGCATGCGCTGAAAGCGGCCGGCGTGCTCGCTTAGAAACCGCCGGGTCGCGTGATAATCAGCGTGGGCGCTCGCGTAGCTCGATAGTTTCTTCCGCAACGCGTGAGCCACCGAGCTGCTGTCTTGGTCTTCGCTGGGTGCAAGGTCGACAGTCACAGTGCTGATCATGTTGCCGATGATATTGTCAGGCAGCCCGACCCGCTTTCGATAGTTGACTGCGAGCGCGAGTTGTTCGACTGGACGCTCCGGCACGAGCTGTCGCAACACGCCGGATGCATGCGCACACAGCGCGTCGTACGGGCCGACGTACGCGTCGCGCTTCGCCCAAGCTTGCAGCTGTTCCAGCTGATCCCAACCGAAATCGAAGTCGACGCGCTGGCGCTTCTGCAAGACGAACGGGATGAGCGAGAAGAACTCGCCGCTGCTGATCAAGCGCATCGCTGACACGGCTGTGGTCGGATCCGGCATGTGCTCGTCCAGGTACTTGGCGCGGTCGAGCACGTCCGGCGGTGCAGCGTAGCGCTCATTCGAGTAGGCTTTCGACCACGCGAGCATCAGCTGCAATGTGCTCGCGAGCTCGCCCACTGAGTGGTGCCACGTCACGCCTAGAATGCAGCCGTCCGCGGTTTCAGTGAGCCTGACCATCAGCAGCGGGTCGCGCCCGTTCAGCGTGCGCCGCCTCGACATCGGTGGGCAGACGATGCGGTCTTTTCCGCGCTCTGCCTGCGCTGTCAGCGTTTCGTAGGGCTCGCTGCTCGTCGCGATCTCGAGCGGCACGCCCTGCTCACCGTGATCGATGTACATGGTGCTGCCGTCCATGCGGATGCGGCCGGCGTAGTCTTGATAGTCGCTGAGCACGCGCGACAGTGAGTCGCGCAAGCGCTGATGATCCAGCCGCTGCCGATAACAGAACGCGATCGATACGGTGCCGTGTCGCGATTGCCAGTCGGCATAAGAACAGACTGTCGTGCTCTGACTCTTACGGTCTGGAGTAATCAGATACGTCTGCATGAGCTGAGCGGTACACTCGCCAGTCGCGCAAAAGCAAGCGAATCGCGCCAGATCTCATCTGGCGCAATGCGCCAGATGAGAGCCGTGCGAGCGACCTACTCTAGGTTGCTCCGGAAATCCGAAGCTTGCGGTCCCTCGGCGCCCAGTAGCTTCCTGTAGCGCTCATCGCCCTCCAAAAAGACCTTTTGCCAAGCGAGCCCGTAACGACCGACCACACCCTCGAGCGCTTTGGGCGTGTTGAAGAAGAAGTGATCGGCCCCTTCTACTTCGTACAGCATCTTCTGCGTGCTCTCGGGGATCGCGTCATAGGCCGGTTGTGACATGGCGCCGCCGAGGATCGCTGTGTCCGCCGTGCCCGCGAACATCAAGGTCGGAACCTTCAGCTCTTTGAGCGGGCCCACGCCGCCCGGTGCGGTAGCGAGGTGCTCGGTGAGCGTGATGATCGACTTGAATTCAGGGTGCTCCGAGCCATTCAACAAACTTGCACCACCACCCATCGACCAGCCCGCGAGCCCGAAGCGGGTCTTGTGCAACTTGCCTTTGATCGGACTGTCAGCGCGCTCGTCTTCGAGCTGCAGTGACTTGAACGCATCCATCAGCGCGGTCTTGCGGATCTGCACGCTGTCGCTGCTGGTGTTTGTATCGATCGTCATGGTCACGATGCCATGTGACGCAAAGAACGGACCCCAGTCTTGAATGGATGTTTGATAGGAGACAAAGCCCGGGCAAAACACGATGTATGCGAAAGGCGGCTCTGCGTCCGTCGGGTAGTAGACCGTGCCGGCTGAGAACCCGGCTTGATCAGCAAAGCCCGAGGTGTATTCAGCCACTTTGAAGGGGCCTAACCCTTCACCTGTCGACTCGGTGGGCGCATCACCGCGTACGATGGCATCGCCGCTCGCGACAGGTTCCTTGTCACCTGCGTCCGGCTGCGCTGCGGTGCCAGCGTCAGGCTGCGAGTTGCCCGGCGTGGTTTGGCCGGGGGTTGTACCAGGCGGCGTTGTAACCGGTGGCGTTGTGGCAGGCGGCATTGTCGCGGGCGGTGTCGTGACAGGCGGCGTAGTGACGGGCGGTGCCGTGACGGGCGGCGGCGTTACGCTAGGAGGCGCTGCGCCACCAGCACTCGGCACTGTAGGCACGGTCATCACGGGCGCCACGTCTTTGCGTTCTTCACCCCCGCAAGCCGAAAAACCAGCCCACAAACAAATCAATCCCGCCGCAATACACGGCTGCATCCAGCGCCCTGCTGTATCTGACATTCGTTCAAACCTTCCTCGTAAGCACTTCTACAACTGATTACTGAGTGCTCGCTGTGCGTACAATCCATGCGAAAAAGCGCCTTGCCTAGCTAGATCGAATCGCGGCCCACAGCTGCAGGAGCTTACGTAAAACGCGCGCGCGATCATGGCAGCCTGGACCGATAAGCTCACCAGCTTGCCTGCGTGCGTGCGCGATCAGGTCGAGCGCATCCTCACTCAGCCCACCGACGGGCCCAATCGACGTCTCGATGCTGCACGGATTGTGCACATGATAATCCTGTTGTTGTCTGCCCATGTCAGATCTGACTGTGAGTGCACACAACCTGTCCATCCCATGCAGAAAACGACGCGGCTCAACATCCGGGCGCGCCGCTCTTGGATGCAGGCCCGCTTTCTACGAGCCGCTCTTCCGCCGAGCTGAGCTCAGAGCACAGATGCGTCAGGTGAAGAAACAGCCGCTTGAGCGTTCGGTCTTCCTTGGCCTGCTCACGCGAGAGCTCGTCGAGCGCTTCTGCGAGCTTACTCTGCGCCTCCTGGATCAGGCTCCGAACGCGCGTATTGTCAGGAGCATCTGCAACAGCGCGTTCTGCAGGTGTAACAGTTACGTTCACGTTGCCGGGCTCTGGCCGCGAGCTTTCCGGCAGAACCAGCGTGGCCACTTCACTGCGCTTCTTCTGCAGACGCTGCTCGTAACTGACACCACCGCGCGTCACCACGCGCGTGCCTTGTGCTTCGATCGTCTGACTCTGCTCGAGCTGCTGACGAATGCGACTGACGGTGTAGTGGTGGACGCCGCAATGATTTGCGATCTGTCGGTCGCTCAAATTTCGACCACGTGTATGCGTGAGCGCTTTGACAACGCTTCGATGCTTGTCGTCGTTTGTGCGCCGCAACCCGTGCGCTTGATTGGTCGTAAGCCCATGCCAGAGCGCGTCTTCGCGCGTGCCCTGGCGAATCTCTGCCAAAACAGTGGTGAAGCCGAGCGCTTCACGCGCGGCCACACGATGAAAACCGTCAACCAGCGCGTGCCCCCCTGAGCCCGCAAACACCAAGACGGGCGGAAACGCAGCGCCTGCCTTCATTTGCTCCGCGTATTCCTTGACTACGTCGACATTCAGGCCCACGCGCGCCTGGAGGTCCGCGTCACGTTCGAGATCTGCGATTTCCAGATAAAGCACCTGTCGAGCGATTACTTCCATGAGCTTCCTGCGCGTCCCCTTCGCCGCGAGTCCCCCATTCGCTCGATCAAACTAGTCTGACTTTACTCCTTTCACCCGTGACCATCTGGTAACCATGAGATGAATCTAGAAAGCGCTCGCAGTTGCGCGAATGCGGAAGACAATGCCTAACAGAAGGCACGCGCATGGTCGGCGAGCTATTAGCCTTCATGCAGCGTTTGCTTTGCCAATGCTGTCTACGAGGGAACAGAGGCTTGCAGCCACGACACGATCCGCGGGAACACGTCGAGCGCCGCAGCGCGACCGATGAACATGTCGAAGTGCCCGTAGCCCGGCACTTCGACATAATCGACCTGCAGCCGAGGGCTGCGCTGGCGTAGCACCTCAGCACACAGCTCGTTCGAATCGTACCAGAGCTCGTTTTCGCTACCGCTCAGCAGCATCACGGGGCAGCTGATGGCGTCTGCCGCCGTCAGCGCGTTCGCGGGTAATACGCCGTAACGCGGATCGCCCTCGTTCCAGGCCACCACGCTCCGCGCCAGCTCCATCTTGCGTAGATGCGGCAAAATCCACAGGGGGCAAGTTCCCACGAGATCCGCCAGCCTGTCGTGCGTGCAGGGCGAGACGTTGTCGTGCACAAACAACGTGGCGCCCGACGCCCACGCGGAGTTGTGGACCATTTGACAAGTCGGGTCCGGGCACTCGGCACCGATCGATGCCAGCGCGAACAACGGCGTGTGCCTCGACCAGAGCCCCACTCGCCGAAAATCGACAGGAATCTCTTTGATCCAAGGGCGCACGGCTTCGGCCAGCGTCATGCGTAGGCGCGAGCCGAGCGCCATCTTCGGCGTGAGGAACACACCCTGCGCGACCACACCTGCGAGCCCGGGCACCAAGCCCGCAGCCATGCTGAGCGACAAGGCCAACGCGCCCACGCAGTGCGCGACCACGAAGATGTCGCGCTTGCCGACGCGACGCTTGATCTCGGCCACCGCTGCAGGCAAGTCGTGCAGCGCAACATCGTCCAGGGTGTATTCAGGGCCGTAGTTGTTGTACGGCAGCCGACAGCTGCCGCGCCAATCGAGCAGCCACGGCTCGAAGCCTGCATCCAGCAGCACCTCGACCAGGTTCCTCGTCTCTGGCAACACGAACATGTCGCTGGAGGCAGTAAGGCCGTGCAACAGCAGCACCGCGGGCTTGGGCGTCTCACCCCGCGCCACGCGGCACAAACCGAGCTCCCAGCCATCGCGCGAGCGCAGAGGGATCTGCTCGACGGTGGCATCCGAGATCTGTGCGATAAGGGGCCTCAAGCTCATCGCGCGCCTCCTCGACTCACATCGAACAGCTGGACCAGCGCGCGCAGCATCGGCTCAGAGAACGCCAGTCCGAACTGCGCGTTGAACCACAGAAGCCAGATCAGCTTCGCTACACCACGCTGCTGCGTCGTCGCGCCGTTCACCGCGATGCCGTCGATCTGATCAGGCACGAAGCTTTCTGCAGGCACGACGAGCTCGCCGCGCAGTGTGGGCACGCAGCCTTGCAAGCCCACTGCGAGCTGGAGCGTGCGTCCCTGCAGCCACTGGTCGCGGCCCGGTCGCGTGTATTTTTTGCCTTCGAAGTAGTAACGCTTGCCGTCCTTGGCGCGCCCGACAAAGCGATAACGCATGATCGGGTGCTCTAGGCCGTGCTGCTCGGGGACCCCGTCGTCGGGGCGGAACCAGCAGTCGCCCGACTCGATCGTTAGCGGCTCGGCGTGTAGCGCACTGCAGCGCACTTCACCGTGTAGATCAACGCGCCGCTCCCGCAGCAGCTGGTAGAAGCTGGCCATCGAAACTCGAAGGTCGATCTCGCAAGCACTGGCTTCGCCGCCTGCTTCCGGCGCAAGCTCGCCGCGCAGCGTCTCGCGAAAGCTGAGATACGGAACGTCGTCTCGCCCCGGCAAGCTCGCACGACCATCGCGGACCAGGCGCTCGGTCGTGGCGATCGCTGTGCGCGGATCGTAGCGTCCGGTCGGCAGCTTGTGGCTGCGGATGTACGCATCGGTACGATCCGCGCGCGCGGCAGGTGCATTCAGCGTCGCTTGGACTAGGTGCACGGTCGCTGGGCTCTGCAGCGCGCGCCTCAAGAACTCGAGGCTGGGGATCGGGTCGCGCTCCATACGCTCGAAGAACATCTGGCGCCACGTTTCGAAGCCGACTACGCGCACGTTCATGCCGCTGAGCGCCATGTCGCGCGTCATCCTGTTCATGCTGATCGGCTCACCCGTGACGTGATAGTTGTAACCCCAACTGTTTGGGTCGAGGACGAGCTCCGAGATGATCCGGCTCACCCAGTCGACGGGCGCAGCGTGCATATGCTTAAACTCAGGCAACGCACGCAGCGCCTGCCATGCAGCCATGAAACCGCTGCTGAGGTCGAGCGGGTTGTACACACCCGTGACCGTGTGACCGACGATGCCGCCCGGTCGGTACAGCGACATCGGCAATCCACGCTCGCGTGCGCGGCGCAACACGGCCTCGGCCGCCCACTTGGTGGTCTCGTAGCCTGCGAACAAGCGGTCGACATGCGCTGGCGGATCATCTTCCGCGACCGAACGGATCCCGAGCTCGTCGAAGATCGAGATGGTCGAGACTTGATGCAGCGACTTGATCGGTCCCGTGCTCGCGAGCGTGGCCAGCGTCAGCGGTCCGAGCACGTTGCTCTTCCGCAGCGATGGATAGCCGCGCATGAAGTCGACGGCGGCAGCCACGTTCACGATGCAATCGACCTCGTGCGCGAGCGTGTCCCACTGCGTATCGCTCAGACCGAGCCGCGGCGCAGCGATGTCGCCGACCAAGACGCTGATGCGACGCTGCAGCTCGCTCGACCACGGCAGCTCGCGTTCACTCAAGCTCTTGGCCAGACGGGCCTGCGCTTCTGCATGATCGCCGCCGCGCACCAAACACACCACGTGCGCGTCGCTGCGCCGCAGCAGGTCGAACAACATGTGGCTGCCGAGAAACCCGGTCGCACCGGTCAGCAAGATGCGCCGCGGCTGAGCGAATGTCGCGGGCCCCACCCAAGGCAGCACGTCGGCGAGACGTAGGTCGGCTTCGATCGCTTGCAGATCTTCCTGCGCGCGCGGCGACCGTTCAGGTGCAACCGCAGGCAACACTTCGCGCGCGGCGTTCAGCCAGCGCTCAGCGAGCCGCTGCGGGCGTGCATCTGCGAACAGGTCGTCGAGCTCGATCTTCACGCCGAGCTCGCGCGACAACGTCGCCAAGAGCTCGACCGCTTGCACCGAGGTCGCGCCCAGCTCGAAGAAATCCGTGGTTATGTCGACGCGCTCGGTCTTCAAAAACTGCGCCGCCGTGCGTGCGATCGTCGCGGCCAGATCATCCACACTCCAGGCACGTGCCGGTGCAGCCACCGAGATGGGCGCAGCGGGCTTCTTCCCCAGGCGCGCGAGCAGATCGGCCGCGCTGGTCAGGCCGCGTCCCACGCGCTCAGCAAAGTCGGCCTCACGGCGCCGGTCGGGCGCACGCGCCCGCAACTCACCGTTGGTCTCAATATCCATGGACATCTACTTCACCTGTTCGTTGTGTGGTTTCGCTACTCGGTGCGTGCGCGCGGTAGGCCCGCAAGCGCTCGGGGCTGAGCGTGACCTCAAGCCGTTGACTTTCGACATGCCCGCCGCCCAGAGCGGCGACCAGCCTGCGCGCAGGGATGTTTCGCTCCGTGTGCTCGGCGACCAGCTTGACCTCGCTGCACGACAACGCCTCTGCGCGCTCGGCGAGCCAATGCACGATGCGCTGTTCGACGCCTCGCCCGAGCACGCGGCAGCTGAGCATGAAGCCAAGCACTTCGAGCGTGGTGCCGCGCTGCTCGAGCGCGATCACACCGACCTGCCCGTAGTCGCCGAAGCGATCTCGCACGCTCAGCGTCCAGACCTCGGTGCCCGGCTGCGCGCTGAGCGTACGAAGCGCGCGCGCAGCGGGATGACTCGGGCGCAAGTTGAATTGGTTGGTGCGACGCGTCAGCTGCACCGAGCGCTCGAGTGTCGCGGCAGTGAGCGGCGCGAGCTCGAGCTTCAGGTCCAGCCGCTCGACGAACGTCGTGAAGTCGTCTGCTTCGTTGCGCATGGACGTGCGAAGTTGCTCGTCCTGGTAGAAGCCAGCGCGCTTGTGGTCTTCGAGCGTGACCGCGCGCACGTCGAGCGCCCACAAGTTCGACACGAAGCTCTCGAGCTCATCGCCCGCCGGCACAGTGATCGCCATCACCTGAGGCGAGCGTGCACGCACCGCCGCGATCTCGACCGGGTTGTCATCGAGGAACACGAAGCTATCGAGCCCGAGGCTGAGCGTCTCGGCCGCGCGTGCGAGCCGCACATGTTTGTCGTCCCACTCGGCGGAGATCACGCTGAAGTGCTCCGCGTGCAGCGTGCTGTCTGCACGTGCGAGCACTCGGCGTACGGTCGCTTCGTCGTTGTTGCTGACCAACGCCAAGAGCACACCCGCCGCGCGCAGCTCGAGCAGCTTGCGCGCGAGCACAGCACGCGGGCCCGAGAGATCGACGGCCTCGGGACCGATCTCCCCGGCGATGCCGCCCCAGAGCGTATTGTCGCCATCGACGGCAACGACTTTGAGCGGCCGCTGACGCATGCCCCACACCTTGCGCGTGATGGTGAGCGCCAGCGCAGCCAAGAACTGCGCGCTGAACGGCAAGTGCCCCAGCACGTCCGCCTCGACCGCAAAGCGCTCCTCTACGGGATAGTGCTCGGACCAATCTTGCGAGCGCAGCACGACTACGCCAGACAGCTGGCTCAGCTGTTCGGCCAGCTGCCGCTCCCAGCTGCGGAAACGCGCGTCGTCTGAAGCGTCCGGCAGGAAGCCGACCAGGAGCGGCGCCGCATCAGCGCGCTGGCTGAGCCGCGAGAGTGCAGCCACGTATTCATCGGCCAGCTCGCGCAGCGACTTGTCACTCCAGTCGTCTCTGTAGCGCATGAGGTCGATGCCACGCAGCAGCACGATGCCGGCGAGTCCGCCCGGCTGCGCGAACACGCCGCTCGGATCGAGCAAGCTCGCCAGCACTTGATGGTACGGCGCCTCAGCGACGGCAACGGGCAGCCCTGCCTCGCGGAAGGTTGCGGCCAAGAACTCCGGGAGCTCGCCCAGCGCAAATGTCGCTGCCAGCGGCAACGCCAGCGGTTTTGCGGCCCGCGCCACGCGCTCGAGTGCAGGCGAGAGCTCGACTTGTGCGACGGTCTTGAAGGGTTGATCGAGTAGCGCCAAGTAGGCCTCGCCGAGTAGACGGCAGCTGTCGGCGTCCAAGATGTCGACCTGGAACTCGAGCCGCACCTGCTGGAGCGCGGGCGCGACCACCACCATGAGATCGACATCGCCATAACCAGCGCCCACGTCGAGCAAGCTGAGGCGCTCGAACTCGGACAGCCTCGGGTTGATGTAGTTGAAGAACAACTCGATCAGCGGCGCGCCCTTTTGGTACAACCCCTCTGCGACCAACGCTGGCAGCGCATTCGCAAAGGCCGCACCACGCTGCAGCACGCTCGCAAACTGCTGATCGGTGCGCCGGATGATGTCGCTGATGGCGTCATCCAGGTGCGCTGCCGCTGGCAGCGGCACGGGTACACCGAAGAAGCCGAGCGCATCTTCTGCGTCGGCGTGGCCACGCGTGTCGACCGGCACACCGACCGCAAAGCGGCTTTGCCCTGCGACGCGCGCGATCAGCGCTGTCAGCACACCCATGAAGTACGCGGCAGGTGTCACGCCCAGACGGCTCGCTTCAACGCCGACGCGCTCGAACAAACCCGCGGGTGCAGGCAACGAGACACCACCCAAGCGATAGCTGGGCTCGGAAGGCCGCTGACTCGCCAAGGTGAGCTCGAGCCGCTTCGCGCCTGAGAACTCCTTGCGCCAGTCCACTGGGGCATCGTCGCTCGCCACGTCCGCCGCTGACAGCGGCTGGGCACGCAGCAGGGTGACCATGTCTCGGTTCGAGGCAGTGCGGTCGAGCGCACGTCCTCCCAGCTCGGCATCGAGCTCACCGAGCACCATCATGATCGAGCGCGCGTCGGAGACTGCGTGGTGGGCGCCCAGCAGCAGGACCTGCGCGCCGGCGTTGTCTTCGAGCAGCTCGAAGCGCCACAAGGGTGCTTCCGACCAAACGAACGCAGGCTCCAAGAGCGCGCACAAACGCTCGTTGATCAGCGCCACACCTGCATCGGGCAGCGCGTCCAGCCGCAGCCGCAGCTGTGAGCGGCGAAGCATCGGACCGCTGACAGTTGGCGCGACCAACATGGCGTGACCGTGCTCGGCGTCCGGCACGATCGCTGTGCGCAGTGCAGCATGCCGCAGCACGATGCCCTCGAGAACCTGCTCGATACGAGAATGGCTGTGCCGCGTGTGCAAACGCGCAGCGGTGCCGATGTTGTGCGCCGCGTTCGGCGTGCCCTGCTGCTCGGAGCGCAACAGACGCATGACATCACGCGTCGCAGGCCAGCGTTCGGCCTCTGTGACCGGACCGTGCACACGCTCGGTCGTGGGTGCGCTGACCTCACCACTCGCCAGCGCTCCCTGCAGATGCTCAGCGAGCTCAGCGATCGTCGGCAGCGACAGCAGCTTGCCCGTGCTGAGCTCGACGTGCAGCTCGCGCGAGATCAAGTTGCGCAGGTTGAGCAGCATCAGCGAGTCGAGGCCGAGCTCTTTGAGCGCGCTGTCCGGGCTGGGCGTGACGTTGCTGTCCGCGACGCGCGCGACCAGAATCGCCAAGTGCGCCTCGAGCAACGCGCGTCGCGCCGCAACGTCACGCGTTTGCGAGAGCTGCTGGACGATCGTGGTGCTGCCCACCTGCTCGCGCGGCTGACCACACAGCTCGTGCAAGAGCGGCAGCTCACCGGCGATCGGCGCGAGCCGCTCGCGATCGAGTCCGGCGAGCACCAGCTGCGCGCGCGGGCTGCTCAGGCTGAGCTCGAACAGCGCGGCGCCTTCTTCGGGCGTGATCGGATCGATCAAGCTCGCACCCAAGTTCTTCTGGCGCAGCGTAGGATCGCTCGCCATGCCCACCTCGGACCATGGCCCCCAGCTGAGGCTCAGCGCCGGTTTACCTGCAGCCGTGCGCTGCTGCGCCCAAGCATCGAGGTACGCGTTGGCTGCCGCGTACACGGTTTGCCCCGCGGATCCGAGCACTGCGGAGATCGAGGAGAAGAGCACGAACAGCTCGAGCTCAGGGAGCAGCTCCGCGAGCAGCGCCGTGCCGAGCGTCTTCGGCGCGAGCACAACACCGACGCGCTCGGGCGAGAGGTTCAAGACTGTGCCATCTTCGATCACACCCGCAGCGTGGATTACACCGGCGACCGCGGGCGCAACGCTCGACAGCGCGCGCGCCAGGCTCGCACGATCGGTCACGTCGGCGGCGAGCGCGTGAACCTGTGCACCCGTGCTTCGCAGCTGCGTCAGCTTCGCACGATCTTCCTGCCGCTCACCGCGGCGGCTCAAGAGCACGAGGTGCCGCGCGCCCTGCGCGATCAAGCGCTCGGCGATCACGAGTCCGAGGCCACCGAGCCCGCCGGTCACGAGATAGCTGCGGTCAGCGCGGATCGACACACGTGCCTGCGGAAGCGCCTGCCGCACGAGTCGCGGCACCCAGCGCTCCGCGCCGCGCAGCACGATGCGGTTCTCGCTCGGTTGCAGCAAGAGCTGCTGCAGTGCCACGCGTTGCTCGCTCGGCTCCCCATCGTCGAGATCGATCAGCGTTGGGCTGAGCTCGGGGTGCTCTTGCGCCAAGCTGGCGCCAAAACCCCAAGCAAGCGCCTGCTCGGGATGAACGACGTCACGCTGCGCGCCGCGCGTCAGGATAAACAAGCGTGGTCGCGGCGACCACGCGAGTGCTTCGATCGCTTGCACCAAGCGCAGCGTGCTCGTGACGCACAACCGCTCGGCCTCGGCGAGCGTCTCCGCGTCTTCGATAGCGGGCGCATCGAGGCTCCACGCATGTACGATCGCGCGCGGAGGCTGCGTGCCGAAGGTCCCACGCAACACGCGCACGAAGTCCGCTGTGGCGCTGGGGCGGAGGTAGATGCCTGACTCGACGAGCGACTCGGCCACGCCACCTTGGTCCGCGAGCACCAGCCAGGGTTGCGCCGTGGTGGCAGCTTGCGGAGTTTCTGCCAATGCAGGCAGCGCGCGCCACTGGACGGCGTGCACGAGCTTCGGCAGGCGCGCCTCGGCGACCTCGCGGAAGCCACGCACTTCCAGCACTACGCGCTCTTGCGCATCTAACAATGTGATGTCTGCAGTCACACTGTCAGGTGCGAGCTCGCGGATCTTACACACCGCCCACGCGGGTCGCTCCGCCGCGTACAGCTGCAGCGACGCCACGCCCGCCGGCACAAAGGCGCGTTCGCTCGGAAAGCGCGTCGGCAAGGTAATGCCTTGCAGCGCCGCATCCAGCAGCGCCGGGTGCACCAGGTGTTCGGCCGCTGACAGCGGCGTGAGTTTGACCAGCGCCTGCAGCTCGCCGCGCCAAGCCTGTGCGATGCCTTGGAAGGTCGCACCGCGCTCGAAGCCAGCCGCTGCGAGCAGGCTGTAGAACGTCGCACCGTCCATCTGCTCGCCGCACGTCTCTTGCAACTGTGCGAGCGTGATCGGCGCGTGCTGCGACGGCGCACCGGGGCGCATGTAGCCTTGTGCGTGGTGGGTCCACTCCGTGGAGCCGTGTGCGCGCGAGACGACGCGGAAGCTGCGCCGACCCTCCGACACGGGTTGCACGAGTAGCTGCAGCCGCGTAACACCCTCTTCCGCCAGCTCGACCGCACGCTCGAAGCTCACGTCTTCGAGCGCGACACCTTGCTGCGGATACACCACGCGACCGGCTTCCAGCGCCATCTCGAGCAGCGCAGAGCCTGGCAACCACACGGCGCCCACGATGCGATGGCCCTCGAGGTAGCGATAACCGGGATCGTTCAGATCCAGATCGGTCTCGAACATATGCTGGCCAGGGCGCTCGCTCGATTCGATGTGCTGCTGCACGAGCGGTCCGTGCTGCGAGCGCGTGCGCGGCGTCAGCGATGGCTCGCGCTTGTACGACTGGCGATCGAACGCATACGTGGGCACGTCGCTGTCGAGCGCTCCACCTGCGGGCAGCAGCTTCTCCCAAGCCAGCTCGCGACCGCCCGCGTAGAGCTGCGCGAGCGCTGTGCACATGTTCTCGACGGGGTCCTGCTCGCGGCGCAGCGAGCCCACTGTCACGGCCGGCAGGCCAGCGCGCTGCGCGAGCTCATCGATCGCGCCGAGCAGCATCGGGTGCGGGCTGAGCTCGACGAAGTAGCGATAACCATCCGCCTGCATGCGCTCGATCGCTGGCGCAAACAGCACGGGCTCACGCAGGTTGCGATAGAAATAGCCTGCATCGAGCGTGTCGCCGTCGATCAGCTTGCCATCCACCGTGGAGTACAGGGGCAGCTGACTCGCATGACCGTGCACGGTCGCGAGCTGCTCCAGGATGGCGGCGCGCGCGGACTCCACGTGCGGACTGTGCGACGCAAAGCGAATGCGCACGCGGCGCGCGAAGATCTGTTCTTGCTCGAGCTCTGTGAGTAAAGCCTCGATCGCGCTGGCTTCGCCGGAGACTGCACACGTGCTCGGGCTGTTGTAGGCGCCGATCTGGAGCCCTGCGCCCAGCCTCTTCGACAGCTCAGCCGCGGGCAGCTCGACCACCGCCATGCCGCCGAGGTCGCAGAGCGGCGCGAGCGCACGCGCTCGCAGCGCCACAACCTGCGCCGCATCTTCCAGGGAAAGCGCACCCGCGACGTGTGCGGCAGCGATCTCTCCAAAGCTATGCCCCACCACCGCATCCGGCTCGACGCCGAGCGCGCGCCAGAGCGCGGACAGCGCAACTGTCATCGCAAACAACGCAGGCTGCACCACGTCGACGCGCTCGAGCTCCGGCGCGCCCGGCTCACCGCGCAACACCGCCAGCACCGAAAAACCCGTGTGCGGCGCGAGCGCAGCATCGCAGCGCTCGAGCTCACGCGCGAACACAGGGCAACGCTCACTGAGCGCCTTGCCCATCGCGAGCCACTGCGGTCCATGCCCTGGAAAGACAAACGCGAGCTTGCCGCGCGTACGCGCACGATCGGGCACGTGCGCGACGCCGCTCGCAGCTTCACCCGTGGCGAGCGCACGCAGCTGTGCCGTAAGCTCACCAGTCTGCCGGGTCACGATCGCTGCTCGCCGCTCGAAGTGGCTGCGCCGCAGCGCGAGTGTGTGGCCGAAATCGAGCAGGTCGCTGCGTGACTCGACATGGTCGGCCAAACGCGCAGCGTGTTTGTACAACGCCGCCTGAGAGCGGGCGGACACCGGAATGAGCAGCGGCGCATCCTTGAAGATCGCCTCGGTGGTCGCAGGCGCAGCAGCTGTCAGCTGCGGTGCTTCCTCGACGATCACGTGCGCGTTGGTGCCGCTGATGCCAAAGGCGCTCACACCCGCGCGCCGCGGACGCTCGGCCCGTGTCCAAGCGCGCGGCTCATTCACCAGCGCGACGCCACTGTGCTCCCAGTCCACGTGCCGCGTGGGCACCCCGGCGTGCAAGGTCGCTGGCAGCTGCTCGTGGAGCAGCGACAACACCACCTTCATCAGGCCACCCACACCACTCGCAGCTTGCGAGTGCGCCAAGTTCGACTTCAGCGAGCCGATAAAGAGCGGCTGCCCAGCGGGCCGTTCGCGCCCGTACACCTGCGCCAGCGCATTGGCCTCGATCGGATCACCCAGCGCCGTGCCCGTGCCGTGCGCTTCGACGTAGTCGACATCTGCAGCTGACAGCTGCGCGAGCGCGAGCGCGCGCCGCATCACACGTTCTTGTGCCGGACCGTTGGGCGCGGTCAGCCCTTGGCTGCGGCCATCCTGATTCACAGCGGTCGCGCGGATCACGCCGAGCACGCGGTCGCCATCGCGCTGCGCGTCGGAGAGACGCTTCAGCAGCAACATGCCGCAGCCGTCGGACCAACCCGCGCCGTCTGCATCGTCCGAGAAGCTCTTGCAGCGACCCGCCGGCGACACCAAGCGCACGCGGCTAAACTCTACGAAACCACGCGGCGTGAGCATCAGCGTGATGCCGCCGGCCAAAGCCATGTCGCACTCGCCTGCACGCAACGCTTGGCTCGCGAGGTGGATCGCGACCAGCGACGAGGAGCATGCTGTGTCGACGGTGATCGCCGGGCCTTGCAGACCAAGCGTGTACGCGAGGCGTCCTGACGCGACGCTGCAGGTCGAGCCGGTCGCGCTGTAGCCGTCCATCTGATCCAGGCTCGTGCCCTCGAAGTAGCCGCTCTCGAACATGCCGACGTACACACCGGTCAAGCTCTCGTTCAGGCTCGCGGGCACCACACCTGCGCGCTCCAGCGCTTCCCACGCGGTCTCCAGGAGCAAGCGCTGCTGCGGGTCCATGGCGCGCGCTTCACGCGGCGCGATCTCGAAGAACGCGGCATCGAACTTGTCGACATCGCGCACGAAGCCGCCCTGGCGTGCGTAGGTTTTGCCGGGTGCATCGGGATCGGCGTCGAACAGCGCCGAGATATCCCAGCGATCGACCGGGATGTCCTCGACCAGATCGCGGCCGTCTGCGAGCACGGACCACAACGCAGCGGGCGTATCGACGCCCGCTGGATAACGACATGCCATCGAGATGATCGCGATCGGCTCCGCGGTGTCGCCGCTCGTAGCGGCAACGGCCGAGGGCGCAGCCGCGGCATCCAACTTCAGAACGTGCTCGAGCAAGTAGCGACCGAGCGCGTCCAGCGTAGGGTGGTCGAACAACAAGCTCGGCGACAGCCGGCACTGGAAGCGCGCGCCGATCCGGTTGCGCAGCTCCAGCGCCATCAGCGAATCGAGCCCGAGCTGCTTGAGTGGTTGATTCGAAGGCACATCGCCCGCGGCGCGCAAGCCGAGCACGCTCGCTGCGTCGTCGCACAACAACTCGACCACGCGCTCGTGACGCGCCGCAGCCGGTAGGCGTGCGAGGCTCTGACTCAGCTCACCCTGCTGCTTTGTGTCGACTGGCTTGGGCTGCACGATGCCCCGCCACATCGCCGGAACATCGACGCCAAACGTCTTCTGCAAGAGCGCAGGCTGTAGCGTCCACAACACTTGATGCGGCGCAGTGCTGCGCGTCAACGCCAGCTCCAAGAGCGCGAGCCCGTGCGCAGGCGTCATCGTGACATAACCACGCGCATCGTTGCGCGCGAGGTCCACGTGTTTGACCGCGAGCCCGACTTCGCTCCAACCGCCCCACGCGAGCGACGACGCTGGCAGACCACGCGCGCGCCGCTCGTGACAGAGCTGGTCGAGGAACACGTTCGCCGCAGCGTAGTTGGTCTGACCGGGCGAGCCCGCGACACCCGCGGCTGACGAATACATCACGAACAGCTCGAGCGGCAGGTCCTTCGTAAGCTCGTGGAGGTAATAGCCGCCACGAACCTTGGGCGACATCACACGCGCCACGCGCTCCGGCGTCTGATCGATCAGCAAGCCGTCGTCGAGCACCGCTGCGCTGTGCACGATGCCTTTGAGCGGCGCATGCAGAGGGATCTTTGCGAGCTGCGCGGCCAGCGCGGCACGATCGCTGATGTCGCACGCAGCGACCTGCACTTCGGCGCCGAGCACAGACAAGCTCTCGATCGCAGCCGCTGCGTTCGGATCGGCTGCGCCCTTGCGCGACAAGAGCAAGAAGTGCTTCGCGCCACGCTCAGCGAGACGACGCGCGCTCGCCAAGCCGAGGCCACTCAAGCCACCTGTGATCAGGATCGTGCCGGATTGCGGAACGCTGTGCTGCGCGCGCGGTACGTTCAGAACAATCTTCCCGACGTGCCCGCCGTGCGCCATCAAGCGGAACGCGGCGCGCGCGTCTTGCAGCGGGAACGGCTGGCGACGCAGCGGTGTGAGCGCGCCGCGTGCGACGAGCGCGACCACCTCGCGCAGCATCTCGCCGACACGGCTCGGCCCCACTTCGAGCAAGTCGTACGCCCAGTAGCTGACTGGCACAGACTCCTGCGAACGCACGTCTGTCTTGCCCAGCTCGAGGAAACGACCACCGGGGCGCAAGAGGCCGAGCGATGCATCGACGTATTCGTGCGCCAAGCTGTTGAGCACCACGTCGATGCCTGCGCCTACGCCAAACTCGTTCGCAAACGAAAGATCACGCGAGCTCGCGATGCGATCAGGGGCAAGGCCCAGCTCCGAGAGCACGCGCCACTTCGCGGGGCTCGCAGTCGCGTACACCTCCACGCCCCAGGCGCGCGCCAGCTGCAACGCCGCCATGCCGACACCGCCAGCAGCTGCATGCACGAGCAGCTTTTCTCCAGGCTGGATCGCGGCGAGCTCGCGCAGCCCGTAATATGCAGTGGTGAACGCGACTGGAATCGTCGCCGCTTCCTCGAAGCTGAGCTGCGCCGGGATCTCGACGACTAAGCGTGCGTCGGCGACAACTTCGCTCGCCAGCGAGCCTTGCGCGATGGCGAGCACGCGCTGCCCGACCTGCAGCCCCGTCACGGCCTCGCCAACTTCGACCACCACACCGGCGCACTCCGAGCCGAGCGCGGTGTGCAACACGGCTTTGGACGCAAGCTCGCTGGCTTGCACGTCGAGCGCGTAGATCACATCGCGGAAGTTCATGCCCGCGCTATGCACATCGATCCGGACTTGGCCACGTTCGAGCGGCGCGCGGGTCAGCTCGGACAGCTCGAGTGCATCGAGGCTGCCGCGGCGCTGACTGCTGAGCGCAAAGCTGCCCTCCGGAAGCTCGAAGCGTTGCGTGAGATCGGCGCGCAAGAGCCGCGGCGCACGCAGCTGCTGGCGGCGAATCGCGAGCTCCGGCTCGTCGGGCGTCGACAACGCGCATAGCAGCAGCTCGAAATCAGGCGCCACATCACCGAGGTCGATCTGGCGCAGGCCGAGGTTCGGATACTCCGCACGTGCGCTGCGCGCCAAGCCCCACAAACCCGACTGGCCCAAGCTCGGCACACCTTCTTCCGGCGCGCTCGCCACTGCACCATGCGTCAACCACACCCACTCGCGCGGCGCGTTGTCGCTCGCGACGGCCGCTTGCAGCTCGCCCAGCGCTTGCACGCACAGCGTCTCTGCAAAATCGGGCAGTGAGCCCTCTGTCTGCGCAGGCCACACGCGCAGGACCTTGTCCACGCCTTCAGGCACCGGATCAGTCGGCGCGAGCTGAACGAGCTCAACACCTAGTCCTGCCGCTCTCAGCTGCAGCGACAGCGGCTCGGTGGCTTCGCCAATCAAAGCCCACGTTCCACGCGGTGGCTCCGCAGCGACGCGCGCCACCGGCTGCCAGATCACTTCATGGACATCACGCTCGAGCTTGCTCGAACGTCGCAAGCTCGCCGGGCTCACGCGCCGAACATCGAGCCCGCTCAGCCGTCCGACGTACGCGCCGTGCTCGTCCCACAAGGTCAGCTGCAAGCGCGCGCCCTGCTCCGAGCGGGCCGTCTGCTCTGTCAGCACGAGCAAAGAATGTGCGCCGCGATGCGCGAGCGACCAGCGCTCCACCGACGCGGCCATGACTGCATCGCCGAGCTCCGAGAGCGCCAATGCAGACTGCTGCGCCGCATCGAGCAACGCTGGATGCAGGCCATAACGCGCCGCATCGTCGCGCAGCGCTTCGGGCAAGGACACGCGTGCGAGCACGGCGTCTGGCCCGAGGCGCACGGCCGAACGCATGCCGCGGAAGGCTGCGCCGTAGTGCAGGCCGAGGCGCTCGAGACGCGCATAAGTCTCGGGGTTCCAATGCTCATCGCTGACAGCGGGCCAGCGTGGCGCAACCGGAACCGCAAGATCCGCGTCAGGCTCGGCGAGCGCGGTCGCGTGCAGTGTCCAGGCCGCATCTTCGCGCGTGTACAACGCGACTTCGAAGCCAACCGCGGCGCGCACGACCTCCACTTGCAGCTGCAGCTGTCCGCGCTCGGGCAGCAATACAGGCGCTTGGAGCGCGAGCTGCGCGATCGCGTGTGGCGTCTCCGGCTCGATCGTAGCGACCGCAGCGCGGCACAGCTCCAAGAGCGTCGTGCCGGACAGCAAGACCTCGTCGAAGAGCGCGTGGTCGAGCAGCCACTTGTGTGAGCCTCGTCCCAGACTGCTTGCAAACAGCCACCTGTCGCCGCTCGCAGCGGCGACGGCAGCACCCAGCAGCGGATGCTCGCTGGTGTTCGCCAGCGCGGAGCCGGTTCGGCTGTTGCGGGTCTCCAACCAATAGCGCTGACGCTGGAACGCATACGTGGGCAGCGGCTGCAGCTGATGCACTGCATCGGGCAAGAGCGCGCGCCACGGCAGCGCGTAGCCTTGCACGTGCAGCTCTGCGAGTGACACTAAGAGCTGCATGAAGTCGCCGCGCTCGCGCTGCAAGCTACCCACCACGATCGCGGAGGCTCGGTCACGTAGCTCCGCCAAACTGAGCGTCAGCACCGGATGCGCGCTCACTTCTAAGAACACGCCGTGCCCGTCCGCGAGCAGCTGGTCGAGCGCGCGATCGAGCCGAACCGGCTCGCGCAGGTTGCGGCAGAAATACGTCGCGTCCAGCTGCTCGCCGGACAGCGGCTCACCACGCACGGTCGAATACAGCGGAATCGTGCCTGCGCGCGGCGCGATGTCCGACAGCGCTGCGCCCAACGCGGGCAGGAGCGAGTCCATCTGCGCGCTGTGCGACGCATAGTCAACGTTGACTCTGCGCGAAAACAGCGCTTCTTTTTCCAACCGAGCCGCGAGCGCGTCAATCGCAGCGAGCTCGCCCGAGACCACCGTCGAGCTCGCAGTGTTGACAGCAGCGATCGACAGCCGCGAGCCGTAGGGCGTGAGCAGCGCCTCGACCTCTGCGACCGGTCGCTCGATCAGTAGCATGCCGCCTTGGCCACTCTTTTCGCGCACAGCTTGGCTGCGCAGCGCGACGACCTTGGCGCCGTCTTCGAGCGTGAGCGCACCGCTCACCACCGCTGCAGTCACTTCACCTTGACTGTGACCGACCACCGCATCCGGCTCGATGCCGAGCGCACGCAGCACCGCGACAAGACCGATGCTCAAAGCAAACAGCGCGGGTTGCACAGCATCGACACGATCCAGCGGCGGCAGCTCGGGCGCGCTGTCCCCGCGCAGCAGCGCGAGCACCGACCAACCGGTCAGCGGCAAGAGCGCGCGGTCGCACGCCTCGACCGCAAGCGCAAACGCCGGGCTTTGCGCGAGGAGCGCGCGGCCCATGCCAGCCCACTGGCTGCCCTGCCCCGGAAACACGAACACCACCTTGCCGCCGCGCTGCTGCTGACCGCGCACGAGCGCTGGGTGGCGCTGATCGGCCGCCAGCGCCTGCAATGCGCTTACTGCCTGCGCGTGGTCGCTCGCGAGCACCGCCGCGCGTTCCTCGAAGTGGCTGCGATGCAGCGCAGCCGTGTACGCGACGGATCCCAAGTCAGCTTCGGGATGATCTTGCAGCCAGCGCGCGAGCTTGTTGGCCTGCTCACGCAAGCCGCGAGCGTCGCGCGCCGAGACTACCAGTGGCCACACACCGAGCGGCGCAGCAACCCCTGCAACCTCCGCCGCTGGCAGCGGCGGAGCCTCCTCCACCACCAAGTGCGCGTTGGTACCGCTGATGCCAAACGCACTGACACCTGCACGGCGCACGCGCTCGCCGCGCTTCCAGCTCTGCGCCGCGCTCAAGAGCTCGAGGTCCGACTGCTCCCATTCCACGTGCGAGGAAGGCTTGTCGGCGTACAGCGACTTCGGCAGCAGCTCGTGCTGCAGGGAAAGCACAACCTTGATCAAGCCGGAGACGCCGGCCGCGGCTTGCGTGTGCGCCAAGTTCGACTTGAGCGAGCCGAGTCGCAGCGTATGCCCGCTGAAGACAGCAGCCAGCGCACCTGCCTCGATCGGATCACCGAGCGTGGTGCCCGTGCCATGAGCTTCGACGTAATCGATGTCGTGCGGGCGCAGCCCGGAGGCTTCGAGCGCGCTGCGGATCACGCGTTCCTGCGCAGGCCCGTTCGGCGCGGTTAGGCCCTGACTCTTGCCGTCTTGATTGACCGCGCTGCCGCGCACCAACGCCAGCACCCGGTTGCCGTCACGCTGCGCGTCGGACAATCGTTTGAGCACCACGATTCCGCAGCCCTCGGCCCAGCTCGCGCCATCCGCTTGCTCCGAGAACGCATGGCAGCGCCCCGTGGGCGAGAGCCCGCGCAAGCGACTGAACTCGACGAAGCCATGCGGCGTCAGCAGCAGCGAAACACCACCCGCCAAGGCGAGATCGGACTGCCCCGAGCGCAGTGACCTGCACGCGAGATCCACAGCCACGAGCGACGACGAGCACGCCGTGTCGATGGTCAGCGCGGGCCCTTGCAATCCCAGCGTGTACGAGATCCGACCCGATGCGACGCTCGGGAACGCGCCGGTCGCGCAGTAACCATCCATCTGCTCCAGACCGATGCCTTCGTGGTAGCCGCTGTCGAACGTGCCGATGAATACGCCGGTCACGCTCTCGTTCAGGCTGCTGGGCACGATGCCCGCGCGCTCGAGCGCCTCCCATGTCGTCTCGAGCAACAAGCGCTGCTGCGGATCCATCGCACGTGCCTCGCGCGGTGAGATCTCGAAGAACGCAGCGTCGAACTGATCGAGCCCGTGGATGAAGCCACCCTGGTGTGCGTAGCTCTTGCCGATAGCTTCCGGATCCGGATCGTAGAGCGCAGCGACATCCCAGCGCTCGGCAGGGAAATCTTCGACCAAGTCACGGCCCTGCTCGAGCGCTGCCCAGAGCGCTTCGGGCGAGTCCACCCCGCCAGGCAATCGGCACGCCATCGAGACGATCGCGATCGGCTCGTCGCAGCTGATGGCTGCACGCGTCGACGCTGCGATATTCGTGTCGTCCAAGCCGAGCACGCTCTTTAGGAGATGGTCCGTGAGCTTCTCGAGGGTGGGATGATCGAACAGCAGTGTCGCAGAGAGGCGCCGTCCCAAGCGTGCTCCGATGCGATTGCGCAGGTCGACGGCCTTGAGAGAATCGAGCCCGAGCTGGCGCAGCGGCTGATCGCTCGGCAGACTCTGTTTCGCCTGCAAGCCCAAGACTTGCGCCAGCTCATCGCGCAGCAGCGCTTGCAGCCGTTCGCGGCGCTGCGCTACCGGCAAGCGTGCCAGCGCATGTTCGAGCCCCACGCGCTCGGGTGCGCTGGGCAACGCGCTGCTCGCAACCACGCCGCCGACGGCTGCAGCACGTTCGGGCTCCGCCCAGTAGCGCTGCCGGTCGAACGCGTACGTCGGCAGCGCGTCGTGCGGGCGCGCGCTCGGCGAGACCAGCTGCTCGAGCGGCAGCACGTGCCCTGCGACGTGCAGCTTCGCCGCTGCCAGCTTCAATGACAAATCAGCATCTTCGTCTCGACGCAAGCTACCGAACGCGTGGACCGTAACCTCGGCGGCATCGGCTGCGCTCTCGACAGCAAGCGACAGAATCGGATGCGGGCTGACTTCTAAGAACGTGCGGTAGCCATCCTGCAGCAGCTGCTGCAGCGTTTGCGCGAAACGCACCGGCTCGCGCAGGTTGCGGTACCAATAGTCAGTGCTCAGCTCATCGCCCCAGATGCGCTGGGCGAGCACGGTCGAATACATCGGCAGCGCGCTCACGTGCCCGCGCACACTTGCAAGCTGCGCTTTGACCTCGCGCTCCAGCGGGTCCATCTGCGCGCTGTGCGAAGCCACGGTCATGCGCAGCCTGCGCGTGAACACCCCGTCGCGCTCAAGTCTCGACAATAGCTCTTGCAGCGCTTGCTGCTCGCCAGAGACCACAGCAGAGCGCGCGCCGTTGTAGGCCGCCACCGCCAAGCGATCACCCCACTCGGCCTGCAGCAGCGCTTGCAGCGCCTCGACGGGCATCTCCACGGCGGCGCTGCCGCCCAACCCGACGACGCGCGTGAGGATCTGCGAGCGGCGCGCGACCACCGTGGCAGCGTCTTCCAGCGACAGCGCGCCGGCCACGCAGGCGGCGGCGAGCTCACCCTGGCTGTGACCGATGACCGCCTGCGGCGTGACGCCGAGCTCTTTCCACAGCGCAGCCAGCGACACCATCATCGTGAACAGCGCGGGTTGCACCACTTCGATGCGTTCGAGCGCGTCAGGCTGACCCTCCCCTCGCAAGAGCGCGGACACGGACCAATCGAGGTGCGGAGCGAGCGCGGCGTCGCAACGCGCGACACTCTGTGCAAACACGCTGGAGCGCTGCAGCAGAAGCTTGCCCATCTCGGGCCACTGCGAGCCCTGCCCCGGAAACACGAACGCGATCTTTCCGCGCGTCGCGCTGTGCTGAGGCGCTTGCACGAGCGCATCGGCGGTTTCGCCCGCGCCCAAGCTTGCGAGCGCATCCAGGAGCGCGTGTCGCTCCTTCGCGACCACAGCAGCGCGCACACCAAAGTGCGTGCGGCGTGTCGCCAAGGTGAGCGCCACATCGGGCAGCGCGAGCTCCGGGCGCTCAACCAGGTACTGCTGCAACCGAGCAGCCTGCGCACGCAACGCGGTCTCATTGCGCGCCGACAACACGTAAAGCCCAGCGCCTGCAGCTGTTGGCTGCTGCGTAGCCTGGACCTCGCGCGCGGGCGCCTCTTCGACCACGACGTGCGCGTTGGTTCCGCTCACCCCAAACGCGCTGACGCCCGCTCGGCGCGGTCGCTCCGCTCTCGGCCACGGCTGCGCTTCAGTCACAAGCGCGAGCCCGCTCGCTTTCCAGTCCACATGCCGCGTGGGCTTTTCCACATGCAGCGTCTTCGGCAGCTGCTCGTGCAACAACGAGAGCACGACCTTGATCAAACCACCGACACCGGCAGCCGCTTGCGTGTGTGCGATGTTCGACTTGAGTGAGCCGAGCCAAAGTGGCGCGCGCGTGCGTTGCGGGCCGAACACGCGGGCCAGTGCGCCAGCCTCGATCGGATCACCGAGGGGGGTGCCCGTTCCGTGCGCTTCCACGTAGTCGATGTCGCTCGGCGCGAGCCGACTCGCGTCGAGCGCGCGCTTGATCACACGCTCTTGTGCGGGGCCATTCGGCGCGGTGAACCCCTGGCTGCGACCGTCTTGATTCACCGCGCTGCCGCGCAACGTGGCGAGCACATGATCGCCGTCGCGCTCTGCATCGCTCAAGCGCTTAAGCAGGAGCATGCCGCAGCCTTCGCCCCAGTTCGCGCCGTCTGCGTCGTCAGCAAAGCTCTTGCAGCGTCCAGAGGGAGACAGCCCGCGCACGCGGCTAAACTCCACAAACAAGCGCGGTGTAACCATGAGCGTCACGCCGCCCGCCAGCGCGAGATCACACTCGCCGTTACGCAGCGCTTGTGCGGCGAGATGAACGGCCACGAGCGATGCGGAGCAAGCGGTGTCCACCGTGACGGCCGGGCCTTGCAAGCCGAGCGTGTACGCGATGCGGCCCGATGCGGCGCTGGAGATCGCGCCGGTGCCGAAGTAACCGTCGAGCTGCTCCAAGCTCGCGCCATCGAGATAGCCGCTGTCGAACATGCCCACGTACACGCCGGTGACGCTCTCGTTCAGGCTCGCAGGCAACACGCCCGCACGCTCGAGCGCTTCCCAGCTGACTTCCAAGAGCAGGCGTTGCTGTGGATCCATCGAGCTCGCTTCGCGCTCGGGAACATCGAAGAACGCAGCATCGAAGCGATCGATCGCGGGCAGTAGCGCGCCTTCGCGCGTGTAGCACTTGCCCTTTGCGTCAGGGTCCGGATCGTAGAGCGCGTCTGCATCCCAGCGCCCATCCGGAAAACGCGTGACCAGATCTTGCCCTCGCTCGAGCGCGGACCACAGAGCCTCGGGTGTGTCGATGTCACCGGGGAAGCGGCACGCCATGGACACGATCGCGATCGGCTCTTGGCTCGCGCCCACTGGCTGCGCTTCGCGTGGCTCTTCGACGCCACCCGTTTCGAGCCGCCGGAGCACATGCGCGATCGTCGGACAATCGTAGAACAACGCAGGTGACAGCTCGCGACTTAGTAGCTCACCGAGCGCGCCGGTCAGCTCGACCAGCTCACGCGAGCCCAGTCCGAGCTCGCTCAGCGGACGGTCGACGCTCACAGCGTCAGGTGAAACACGCGCGCGCCGCGCGACCTCCTCGAGCAAGAACGCGCGCGCTCGCATCGGCTCCGCTGGTGCTGCCGCTGTCAGCTGCTCAAAATCACGCCGCGCGATCAGCTCGATCTCGCCACGCTCGAACGCAAGCTTGCAAGCCGCGCGCTGCACTTTACCACTCGAAGTCTTCGGCACGACCTGCGGTCGCACCAGCGCCACCGAGCACACCGCGACGCCATGCGCGTCACTGATCGCGCCGCGGATGGCTGCGATCACCTGCTCCGGATCGGTATCTTTACCCAGCTTGACCTCGGCCACAATCGCAGGCCTCTCGCCAGCGGCGGTCTCGAGCGCAAACGCGACCACCCCCGATTGCCGCACCGCCGTGTGCGCCTGTTCAGCCGTAAGCTCCAGATCGTGCGGGTAGTGATTGCTGCCATCGACGATCAGCAGATCCTTGAGCCGGCCCGTCACGAACAGCTCTTGGCCCTGCAAGAACCCTAAATCGCCGCTGCGCAAGAAGCCTAGCGCGCCATCACGCAGCTTGATGCCAAAGCTCTCAGCCGTCGCGCGCGGGTTCTGCCAATAACCCTGCGCCACACTCGGACCAGCGATCCAAATCTCACCGACTTCACCCTCGGCACACGCCACCCGTCGCTCTGGATCGACTACGACAACCTGCTCTTCAGTCACACCGCAGCTCACGAGCGCTCGGCCCTGCTCGCTCGGCTTGGCCTGCCCGCGCAGCAGCTCGGCGGGATCGGCGCGAAACACACTCGGCAGCGCATGGCGGCGACGCCCTGTCACCAGCAAAGTTGTCTCCGCCATGCCATAACAAGGCACAAACGCGTCAGGCCGAAAGCCGCACGGCGCGAACGTCTTCGCGAAGCGCTCCATCGTGGCCCAGCGAACCGGCTCGGCGCCGTTGAACGCCGTCTTCCAGTGGCTCAGATCTAAGCCTTCCAAGAGCGCAGGGTTCGCCTCCGCCTTGGTCACGCACAGCTCGTACGCAAAGTTCGGTGCGCCCGAGGTGTGCGCGCGAAAATGCGAGATGGCCTGCAACCAGCGCGTCGGCTTCTGGAGAAAGTGCAGCGGCGACATCAACGTCGTCGTTCTGCCCAAGTACAAGCCGTGCAACACGGGCCCGATCAATCCCATGTCGTGCTGCAGCGGCAGCCAGCTCACGAATAAGTCGGAGCTCCAATGTTGCAAGTCGCGCTCGCTGTGCCGCATCGCAGCAACGATGGCGCGCTGATTCGCAAGCAAGTTGCCGTGCGACACCACGACGCCCTTGGGGCTGCTGGTCGACCCCGACGTGTACTGAAGGAACGCGATCGCCTCGGCGTCGACACCAGGATGCTTCCAGTGCGGCGCGAGCTCATCGCCGATCTGACTGGTGATCTGCCACGGCAACATGGCCAGCGCGCCCGCGGCGCTCGACATGCTGCGCGTGCTGTCTGCAATGCCTGCAGTCGAGAGCACCAACGCCGGCTCGGCATTGGCTACGATCGATTGCAGTCGCGGCAAGGTTCGCTCAGATCGCGGCGGAAACGCAGGCACCGCGATCACGCCAGCGGACAGGCAACCCAAGAACGCTTCGATGAAGTCGAGGCCGGGTGGATACAAGAGCAGCGCACGCTGCCCGACGCCGACCCGCTGTTGTAACCACGCGCCGATCGCGTGCGCGCGCTGCGCAAGTCGTTCGAAGGAGTAGAGCGCTGCAGCTCCCGAGACTTCGCCCTTCGCCAGAAAGCGATACGCAAGCTCGCTGGGCCGCTGTTCGGCGTGGCTCGACAGTACATCAACCAACGAACGGTGTTCTGACATCACCCTTACTCCTCAAACGCATCGTGCAGAGATGCTTGCGGCGACGCACCGGGCTTAGTGACTGCAGAAGCCGTGGTCAAGCAGCGTCGACTTACAGCAGCTATCTTCATTACTTGAGAACATTGATCTGACTAACGTCCATCTGGCGCATTGCGCCAGATGGACACTGCGGCACTAGAAAACGAGCCAACCCGCGCGTTGTCCCGTGAAAAACACCGAGCCACAGACGACGATCCACGACACGCCATAGATGAGTTTCACGCGCGTCCAGTACCGCTCCACAGCGTGTTCATCGAACGGCACGACAAAGGCAAGCAAGCTGACAGCCGCTGCCCACGGCTGAAGAAAAACCGCCGCATACGCGCTGCTCGCGAACATCAGCATGCGTGCCAAGTGCATCGTGCGTTCTTTGCCCAACACCACGGCGGTCGTACGCACGCCTTCCTGCGCGTCTTCGTCTGCATCGCGCACAACTTGGATCGCCTCGAAAACCCCTGAAAACAGGCCCAACTGAATGGCCATCCACAAACCGACCGAGTGTGCAATGGGCGTACCGCAGAGCGGCATGGTGACGCCCCACACGATCATCGCGCCGATGTCGAGATACGGCCGATGCTTGAGTTGTGCGGAGTACCACCAACAGATCCCACCACCCGCCACGAGCGGCACGAGCAGCCCTAGGTCGTGCACAATCGAAACCGCTACAAGCAGTGCAACAAGTGTCCACTGCGCGACGAGCGCAGCGGACTTGTGAGCCGCGAGATAACGCGCCTTGGATCTGTCCTTGTCAGCCGACGACAGATCGATCTGAATATCGATATAGTCGTTGTTCAAATAGACCAATGCATTCAGCACGAATGCAAACGCCGCGCGCACGACCACATCGACGAACGGGAGCTCGAGTGCGAGCGCGATCGAAACGGCGGCGGCGAGATTCGCCATCTCCAGCTTGCGAACCCGGTACACCACAGTCGCCGCGATCACTTTCAGCGCTGCAACCGGCAAGCTCTCGCGCGCAGACGCCACGACCGCCGCATCAGTGGCAGGTGTCACCTGTACTGTCATATCTAAAACCCCTTACAGACGTTGAGCCTGAGACATGCCACCACAAGGGTAACGTCGCAACGTGCTTGCCTTCTCGCGCGACAATGTTACGAGTCGCCGCAGCGCTCGGCTCGAGCGCACAAACAATTAAACTCCCATATGCAAACCAACGAGCTTTCGCTGGGGACACGCACCGCACCCATCAAGCAACGCCGGAAACATTTCCTGGATTGGCTGAGCAGCGCGCGCGGCGGACTGCTGCTGAGTCTGTTTGCGCTGGCGCTCACGCTGCCAGCGCTCGGGCTCGGGCTGATGACGGACGACCGCGCGTTCGCCGAGAAGTTTCGCCGCGGCGATGGCCCGCTCGTGGTCTACTCGATCACGCAAGAAGAGATCGCGGCAGGCAAAGAACGCGGCATGTATCCATGGTGGACGAGCCCAGAGCTGCGTCTTCACTTCTTGCGGCCGCTGTCTGCGCTGAGCCATGAGCTCGACTATCGCGTGTTCGCGGGAGCGCCCTGGGTGATGCATCTCGGCAACGGCGTGCTGTACGCGCTGATCGTTCTGATCGCGTTCCAGCTCTATCGTGCGATCTTACCGCAGCAGCCGCGCGTGGCGGCGCTCGCCTCCCTGATGTTTGCGATCGATGATGGTCACGCCACGACGGCGGGTTGGATCGCCAGCCGCTCGATGCTGCTAGCCAGTGCGCTCGGGCTCGGCGCGCTCTGGTTGTACGTGCGTGCAGCGCGCGGTGCCTCATCTCTATACCGCGTCGGCGCAACAGCCATGTTCGCGCTCGCGCTGTGCGCCGCCGAGTCGGGCCTCTCGACGCTCGCTTACCTCGCAGCTTACAGTCTAGCGTTCGAAACGGGCAGCGTACCCAAGCGCATCGCGCGCCTGCTACCCGAGCTCGCTGTGTTCGCGGTGTGGGCAGCGCTGTATGTGTCAGGCGGTTACGGCGCGCGCGGCCTCAGCTTGTACCGAGAGCTCTCCTCGCCGCTTTCAGTGCTCGGCGGCGGGCTGAGCGATTTACCTGCTTGGCTCTTCATCCTGCTCGGTCCGAGCCTCGTCGACATGGCGATGCTACAAGCGCCGAACATCGCGCGCAGCGCTGCAGCCGTCATGTGTCTACCGCTGTTGCTCGCCCTCTATTACGCCCTGCCCCGCACCCGAGCTTCATGGTTCTTCGGCCTCGGTGCGCTGTTCTGCCTGCCGCCGCTGTTCACCACGTTGCCTCAAGACCGCTTGCTGACCATGGCGAGCTTCGGTGGCTTCGGAATCGTCGCGAGCTTGCTGGCTGCGGTAGCGGAGCGAGCTCGAGCAGCGCGCTGGCTGCGCGTGACACGTGTTGTGCTGATCACCTTGCATCTGGTGCTCGCACCGCTCCTGTTCATTCCGGCGCTCGGACAAAATCGGGTGATCGATCAAGCTGCGCTGACTGTGGCCTCCGCTCTGCCTCAGGAACCGCCTCGTAGCGTGGTGTTGATCAACGCGCCTGTGGAGCTGCTGACCTTGTATGCCTGGCAGCGTCTCTTGAACGAGCCTGAAAAGAAGCGTCCCGAGACGCTCGCGCAGCTATACGCCGGCGGCTCGCAGCTGCATGTGCGCCGCATCGACGAACGCACACTCGAGCTGCGGCCGGAGCATGGCTGGGGAAGCGTTCCGATCGAGCGCGTGTTCGCCAACATCCCGGACATGCCGCAAGCCGGCACGCGCTTGCGACTCACGGGCATGGAGATTGGGGTGGAAGAAGCGACGAGCGATGGTCGCCCGGCGCGCGTGCAGTTCCGTTTTCCGATGCCGCTCGAAGACCCGAGCTTGTTGTTCCTGGCCTGGCACGAAGCAGCTCCAGTGCCGTGGCAACCACCGAAACTCGGTGAAGAACAGACGCTCGAACCGCTTAGCGTTCGTAACTTGATTCAGCCGTGAACAATGTATTCGGGTAGCGATCGCTACTTGCGACCACCGTTACCCGCAAACGGCCGCGACTTTCGCCGCATGTGAAGTTCTCGGCCAGTGCTCAGTCCCGCCTACCAAGGAGGCCACCCGCCACGTAACTGCTAAATGCACAGAGCTCACAAGCGTTCACCTGGCAACGCCGTTACACTGCGTCGACTTTTTCCAGCAAATGGTGGGAGCTACGACGCTGTGCGGTTTGCATTTGGCAGGTTCGTCCTGGACGGAGCGCGCTTCGAGCTGAGCTCAGGCGGGCAGAGGGTGGAGGTGCAGCCAAAGGTGTTGCGCTTGCTGCTGTACCTCGCCCAAAACAGCGAACGCGTGGTGAATGCCGAAGAGTTGTTGTCGACCTTGTGGCGCGGCGAGACTGTGAGCACGGCGAGTGTGCGCCGCGCGATCAAGAGCGCGCGCCATGCGCTCGGGGAAAGTGGCGAGAGCTCTGCGACCATCCGCACGGCGCACGGCTACGGTTATCAATTTATCGCCCCGTCGATCCGTGACGTGGAACCTCGTGAAAAAGAGCCGGTCGCGCGCGAGAGGCTGTCGACGGTCTTGGAAGAAGGCTGGCTCGACGCGGAACACGCGCGCGGGCACGCACTGTTACTGTCAGGAGAAGAAGGCTCCGGAAAGTCTGCTGCGCTGCAACAACTCGCGTCTGTCGCGCGTGCTCGTGGCGGCATCTGCTGGTTTGTACGTGGTGCCGCAGTGGAAGGCGCGCCTGCGTATTGGCCCTTCGTCACGATGCTGCGCGACGCGCTGCAGCAAAGCCCGCTGCCATGGCGAGAGCTGATCGGCTACGGCGCAAGCGACATCGCACAAGCGCTGCCCGATCTGCACGAAGCGCTGGGCGTCGCGCGCGGCATCCAGAAGCACGACCCATCGACCGCGCGCTTTCGTTTCTTCGACAGCATGTTGGGCTTCTTGCGCAGGATCACAGCCCACACGCCGCTCTTGCTGGTGATCGATGATCTGACGCTCGCGGATGCGCCGACCATCGAGCTGTTTAGCTTCCTCGCGACGCATGCCGCGGGCAGTCGCCTGCTCTTGGCCGGCGCGACGCGGCCGATTCCGCGCAAAGCCGCGGCGCCAAGCGCGGAGCTTTGGCGGCAAGCTCGCCATGTGATCGTGCCCGCGCTGTCGACCCACGAGCTCGAAGATCTGATTGTCAGCCGCTGGGGCAAAGTGTGTGTTGAGCCGCAGCCGCTCGCAGAGCTTGTAAGCCTGACGGCGGGCAACGCACTGTTGCTCGAACAGTTGCTCAACCTGTGTCGACCCACGGGCGACGCCGCGCTGGCGCGCTGGGAGCTGCTCGACAGCGCAGTCGAAAGCCAAGGGGTCAGGAGCTCCGTCGAGCGCCTGCTGGGTCAGGTCAGCGACGACGCACGCCATTGCCTCGAGGTCGCTGCGCTGCTGCCACAGCCTTTTGCGCCTTGGCTGATAGCCGAGGTGCTCGAGCGTCCCGCGCTGGCCGTTCACGCCTGCTTGGAAGAGGCACACGACTGCGGCCTGCTGCAACCTCATCGCACTGGTGCGGGGCAGAGCCAATTTCGGCACAACGTGGTGCACCGAGTGCTGGCGTGCGGCGACGACACGCGGCTGCGCCAGCAGCTCCACGCGCGCGCGGCGCTTGCACTCGAGAAACGCTACGCGGTGGGGGAATCGCAGCCCGCTGACATCGCGCATCACTTCCTGTGTGCTGGCGAGCACGAACGCGGCATCGACTACAGCTTGCGCGCCGCGCGTGCAGCCATGAAGCAAGCCGAGCCTGACGTAGCGCTGCGTTACTACGGACAAGCCTTGGCTGCGCTAGAGCATTTGCCACCCGATCTCCGGCGACGCGCGCATGTGCTGCTCGAGCGCGCGGCCACGCTGACTGAAGCCGGTGGCTTCGCAGCGGCGCGCAGCACGTACATCGACGTCGGCGAGATCGCCCGAGATCTGGACTGCAAAGAGCTGCTTATCCAAGCGGCCCTCGGGCTCTGCACGCCCGGCCTTCGCGATGCAGGCGGACGCGCGCTGGCGCTGTTGCGCCAAGCCTTTGAGCAGCTCGATCGCGACGACAATCACTACGCTCAGATCGCGTCTGCCCTGGCGCGCGCGCTGAGCCTAGGTCGCAACACCGAGCTCCGGTGCCACACGCTCGCGCTTGCCCTCGAAGCCGCGCGCAAGGTCGATCACCCGAGCACTCGGGCGCAAGCGCTCGCGCTCTGCCACGAAGCCATGAGCGAACGCGAGCCGCAGGGCGAGCGCGCGGCAGTCGCGCGCGAGCTCGCGGCGATCGCGCGCAAACAGTCAAATCCTCGCTTGTTATTGCGTGCGGCCAGCGCGCAGCTTCGCGACGCCTTACAGTTAGGTGACATTCAAACTGTCGATGTGTCACTGACTATGATCGGGCAACTCAGCAAGCAGCTCGACGATCCATTTTCTCGCTGGCAGGACATGGTCTACCGCTCCATGCGTGCCTGGCTCAGTGGTGACCTGGAGCTGGCCATGGTGCACGCCGAAGACGGGCTGCAGTCCGGACTGCTCGTGGGAGAATCGATCGCTCGGCACTACCATCTGCTGCAGCTCAGCCGATGCCTGCGCTTACTCGGAGAGTCCGAGCGGCTGCGCGACGTCATCTACCAAGCCTCCATGCGCTATCCATCCAATGCAGGCTGGCGCTGCGCGGTCGCGCTGAGCGAGGTGGACGTAGGGCGCCTCGCCGCCGCGCGCGCCATCTTCCAGGAGCTCATGGCTGAAGGCATCGATGCCATGAACCGCGACACGTTTGTGCTCAGCACGCTCTGCCCGCTCGCAGAGCTATGTGGCTGGGTCGGCGACGCCGAGCACGCGAGAGACCTCTACCAAGCGCTGTTGCCCTACGCCAAGCGCTGCGGCACGGTGGCTTACGGCATCAGCACGTTTGGCCCTGTCTCGCGCCACCTCGGTATCCTCGCCACAGTCGCGGGCGACCACGACCGGGCGATCGAACACCTGAAAGCATCGTCCCGTCAGTCCGCACGCATGGGTTCGCCGACCTTTGTCTGCTTGAGCGCGGCGACGCACGCCTACATCGGGCTGCAGCGCAGCGGGCGCCCTGAGCACCGTGTCCAAGCGCTGACGGAGCTGAAGCTGGCCCAAAGGCTGGCAAGGCAGCATCGCTTCGTCCGCGTCGAGCGCTTTTGCAGCGGGCTCGACACCAGCCCCGAGATTTTCCGCGCGACGAACGCCCCGCAGCCGCTCTGAGACGCAGTAGCTCGATTTACTACACAGGATCGGGCATCTTTCCGCGATGCCTGAGGAAGCCTACCGCGGATACAGCTATCGCTTGCCCGAGCTGACGCACGCTTACGGGCCACAGGTTCACTTGCTGGCCGATCCGGTCTTGCTCACGCAGCTCGCCCGCTTGTGCAAACCTGAGGTGATCCAGCCTGAGATCACTCACCTCGTGCGCGACATGTACCACAGCCTCGTGCGTATGGTGGTCGCGCAGGAATTTCCTCGGCAACTGGCTGAGGTTCGCACGCGCATGTACGAGTCGACGACACGCGCCGTGTGGACGGGCGATGTGCTGGACGAAAGCGTGCGCGCTGTGACTGTCAACATCGCACGGGCCGGGACACTGCCATCACAAGTCGTGTTCGAGACCCTGACACAGCTGCTGCGCCCCAATCAGGTGCGGCAGGATCACGTGTACATGGCCCGTCAGACCGATGAGCACGGCGCGGTCGTGGGCGTCTCGATGTCAGGCAACAAGATCGGCGGCGACGTCGATGATGCCTTCGTGCTCTTGCCCGATCCGATGGGCGCGACAGGCGTTAGTTTGTCCAACACGATCGCGCTCTACAAAACTGAGAGCGCGCGAGCGCGTAAGATCTGCAGCTTGCATCTGATCATCACACCCGAGCTCATCAAGCGCATACGCCAAGACCACCCCGAGGTCATCATCTACGCGATCCGGCTCGACCGCGGCATGTCGAGCGACGAAACCCTACGCACCACGCTCGGAGAAACACCTGACGCTGAAACCGGGCTCAACGAGATCCAATACATCGTGCCGGGCGCCGGCGGCGTAGGCGAGATCCTCAACAACAGCTTCGTTTGAGAGGGGGTGTCTCTGTATATTCGACCGAGCCCCACCTGGATGCCTGACTTCTTTCCGCGAACGAGCTTTCTAGCGGTGCGCTCTTTGCACGCAGGGGGCGCGCATGTCGACGCTCGATGACAGCGAGGACCCGTCCGGGTGGCTGCGGGAGTGCCCCGACTGCGGTTTATTCCAATATGTTCCACCAGTTGAGCAGGGTGAAGGCGCCCAGTGCGTGCGCTGCGAGGGGACGTTGCGTCGACGTTCACTACAAGGGGTGGTTTTGCCACTGGTCTGTGTGTGCGTGGCATCCGTGCTGTTCGTGATGGCGCTGTATTTTCCGATCATGAGCTTGCACGTGCTCGGACGATTCGCGAGCGCCACCGTGTTCGATGGGCCGATCCGGCTCGTGAACTACGGGACTTGGGAGCTGACGGTGTTGGTGGTGTTGACGCTGATGGTGATGCCGACGATCAAGCTCGTCGTGATGCTGGCGTCGCTGGTGGCGACCATGGCGAACTGGCAGTCGCGGCGGCTCGCTTGGGCGTTCGGTTGGCTGGAGCGCATCACGCCTTGGTCGATGCTCGAAGTGTTCTTGGTCGGCGCGGGCGTCGCCTTTACCCGCTTGGCGGCGATCGCCTCGGTGCAGGTCGAGCCAGCGCTGATCTTCGCAGGCGCGTTTGTGTTGGTGCTCGCCGCGGCGGATGCCGTGATGGATCGCGAAGCCGTGTGGCAAGGGATTGGCGGCACCCGCTTCGCCGCCGTCAGCGACAACAGTGTGCCGCTGATCGGCTGCGATGTCTGCGGCTTGGTGCTGCGGGCGGCGTCGACCGAGCACTGTCCACGCTGCGCGCATTCACTCGAGCACCGCAAGTCCAACAGCATCGCACGCGTCTGGGCCTGTGTGATCGCAGCCGCGATCCTGTACGTGCCAGCGAATATTCTACCCGTGATGACGATCGTACGCGGAGGTCGCGGCGGCTCGCACACGATCATGGGCGGCGTGATCGAGCTCGCGGAAAGTCACCTCTGGGGGCTCGCCATCCTGGTGTTTCTCGCCAGCGTCGCGGTGCCATTGCTCAAGCTGGCGATCCTGACTTCGATCTTGGTACTCACCGGACGAGGCTCGCCTGCGTATCTGCGTTGGCGAACGCGTATGTTCAAGGTGGTTCGAGCGATCGGGCGTTGGTCGATGATCGATGTGTTCATGGTGACGATCTTCGTGGGGCTGTTGCACATGGGCCCGCTCAGCAACGTCTCGCCCGATGCGGGCTCGATGGCATTTGCCTCCGTCGTAGTGCTGACGATGATCGCGACTGAAGCGCTCGATCCGCGGCTGATGTGGGATGCCGCCAGCGAATCTTTGCTCAAGGAGCCGGCAGCCACGTGAATAACTTGAGACCGAATCCCCCGACTCCACCAACGCAGCCGAGCGACGGCACGCCCAACGCACCGCTTCCCACGGCAAACGTGAAGCGACGCGCGCCGATCTCTCCGGTTTGGCTCGTGCCGATCGCGGCTGCGGGCGTGGCGCTGTACGTGGCGATCCATGCGTTTCTAGCGCGCGGTCCGCTGATCACGATCACGTTCAAGACCGCAGATGGCTTGGTGGCGCATCAAACCGAGGTCAGACACAAAGCGGTCAAGCTCGGGACGGTCGATGAAATCAGGCTCGCCGAGGATATGTCGCACGTCGTGGTGCGCGTGCGCATGGAGGCGCAAGCCGAGCCCGTACTGACGGATCACGCGAGATTCTGGGTTGTGCGGCCGCGCTTGTCGGGCGGAGGCTTGGCAGGTCTGCAAACAGGCTTAGAAACGCTCGTGTCGGGCGCCTACCTCGCGGTCGATCCCGGGGGGCCGGGCGGCATTCCCTCGGAGTCCTGGGAGGGCCTCGAAGAGCCACCGAGTGTTCGATCGGACGAGCCCGGTCGCGTGTTCCGGCTCAAGTCGGATCGACTGGGCTCGCTCAGCGTTGGCGCGCCCTTGTTCCATCGCGATCTCCGCGTGGGTGAGCTGCTGAACTACGAAAACGGCGCCGCCGAAGGGCCGGTTTCGATCCGTGTGTTCGTGCGCGCTCCCTTCGACACGTTGATCCACGACAACACGCACTTCTGGAACACGTCGGGCGTGTCACTCGACATGGGGCCGCGCGGCCTACATCTCGAGTTCAAGTCGCTTCAGTCCGCGTTGTCAGGTGGGATTGCGTTCGAGACACCTGCTAACGCCGCGAGCGGCAAGCCGAGCGAGGGTTCGAAGGTATTCGAGCTCTATGACAGCGAGGCCGAAGCAGAAGCCGACTTCTTCGAGCGCGTGCCTTGTGTCACGTACATGGAGACCTCGCTCTCCGGGCTCGTGGAAGGTGCGCCCGTACAGCTGCGCGGCGTGCAAGTCGGCGTCGTCACCGGGCAAAAGCTTGTGTTCAATGAAGAGGGCGTACTCGTCGCGCGTGTCACCTTCGACATGCAACCGACGCGGGCGCTCGAAGACGCCAGTCGCAGTGCGCGCGACTTGACGACGTACATCTTGTCGAATGGCGTCGCCGTCGAGATCAGCTCGACGAATTTCGTGACCGGGCAAAAAGTGCTCGCGCTCGAGTACTCCGGCGAAAAGGCCGAGCTGCGCACTGAAGATGGCGCGCTGCTGGTGCCCGGGCACGGCGGTGGTGGCTTGAGCGACATGACCAGCTCACTCGGCGCGATCGCAGCCAAGCTCAATCAAATTCCGTTCGCGGACATCGGCAGGAACGTCGATCGTACGCTGCGCTCGGTCAACGAGATCGTGAGCGGGCCGAAGCTACAGACCGCGCTGAGCGAGCTGTCATTGACGCTCCAGGAAGTTCGCAAGCTCGCGCACGATGCCAACGCGGGCATGGGTCCGGTGCTCGCGCGCTTGCCTGATCTCGCGGAACAAATGCAAAAAGCCACCCAAAACCTCAACGCTGCGCTCGGAGATCAAGGCTACGGCCAAAGCTCGGCGTTCCAGCAAAACATGGCTGAGCTCGTCACCCAAGCCCGCGACGCTGCGCGCAGCGTTCGACTGTTCGTCGACTATCTAGAGCGCCATCCTGAAGCGTTGCTGCGCGGACGAAGTGAGGGAGACACGCCATGAAAATCTTTGTATGTGCGGCCATTGGCTTGGCGTTGTGCGCCTGCGGCTCGTCACCCAACACCACGTACTACGCGCTTGCAGCCACGAGCGGCACGGTCCGACAAGCCTCACTCGGCCCGATCGAAGTACGCCGCCCTGGGATCGCAGGCTACCTCGACCGCACTGAAATCCTCGCCCAATGGGACGGCCAGCGCTTGCAGCTCTCGCAAGGCGCAGGCTGGGCCGAGCCGATCACTGCCATGATCGGTCGCGTGCTCGCTGAAAACCTCAGCAACCGCTTGCCCGGCACGATCGCCTTCAACGCATCGTCGGAGTTATCGCTCCAAGCGAACACGGTCGTCGAGATCGTCATACGCAAGTTCGATCTAGCGAGCGACGGCAACGTTCACCTCCACGCGTTGTGGTCCATTCGCGGCGGCGGCCAGACCACCACCCATACCGCAGCGCTGCAAACGCAGCCAAACACAACCGAGACCGCCCCCACCGTCGCAGCCATGAGCACCCTACTCGGCCAGCTCGCCGACAAGATCACAACCACGCTACTCGAACGCGCCGCGCCTGCAGCTACTAGCGGCAGCTGATCAGCGCAGCGTTTCGCTGGCGTGGTAGTTCCTGAGCCAGGTGCTTGGGGGTTGGCCATAGACAGCGCTGAAGCGGGAGCTGAAGTGTTGGGGCGAGGCGAAACCTAGATCAAAGGCGATCGCGGTCATCGTGTATTTGCCGGTGACCATGAGCGTTGTGGCGCGTGTAAGCTTTGCGCGCAGAAGCTCCGCCTGGAATGTGGTGTTGGACGTCGCGAGTCGACGCTGCAGCGTGCGCGCTGACATGCCGAGCCGACGCGCCGCCTCGCTGATCTCAAGGGAGAGATCTTCCTCGACCAGCAGCTGTTGGAGGCGGCCTAGAATTTCGCGTTCGTTCTGCGCCGAAGGCCGCAGCACTCGCAGCTCCGCAGCGAGTGACTGCGCGTCGGGCTCGCCGACCCATGTGAGCGCCGCTTCCAGGCTTTGAAACACGCGCACTGAGTCTCCAAGGTTCAGCAGCATGGTGAGACCACTCACCACCGCGCCGACGTAGCCAGAGGCAATGACGCAGGCCATCTTGTCGACCGCCGCCGCATGGCGTTCACGCCGCGAGCTCCAGTACTCGACAGCCGCGCGATACATGCTCGGGCTCCCGTCGCAGCAGCTCGAGCTGTCGAAGAGCACGCGCTGGCCACGGGTTCCTGGGGCGGTGAAGTGATCCAGGACACGCGCGCGGCGCGCGAGGTTTGCTGGGCAGCCATCGCCCCAAGCGTCGATCCCGAGCAGGTCCGGCGCGCGCCGCCAGGCCATGAAATCGACGCAGCGAGCAAAGCGGTCATCTGCTGCGCTCAAGAAGGAATCGATGTCTTCGCACTGTCTGAGCATGGCTTTGGGCATGTTCTGCACGCGGCGGCAAACCGTCCGTAGATAGTTACGGCACACAGCGGCTCGGCTCTGTGAGGTATGCCATTCGGCATCCCTGTTTCTCCGCAACCCATCCGCTCATCGACGCAACTGACATGTAGGACACCAACCTCCCGGCTGGGACCACTGCCGCCAACAGCGGCAGCATCTGATGCCGCTGACGGCGTCAACCTTCGAGAGCGTGGCGCAGCTGTAAACTCGAACGGCGCGCACGTGGATGTGGCGCGCTCCGTCAGCACGCACACTCCTCCTCGTTGCGCAGTATCGCGCAGTCGAAAAGGGGGCGCACGCAGCGCGTGCTCCGGGCTTGGGGCTGGGAGCACGCGTGCGTTGCTAAGCAGTGACCGCTGCAACTTCACAGATGATTGGCTGCGTTTGTGGTAATGCGTAGCATCATGGTCACGCTGAGCGGCAACGAATATCGCCTCCTTGTCGAGAGCTCACCAGTGCTGATCTGGCGCGCCGGTCTGGATGCGAACTGTGACTATTTCAATGAGACGTGGCTGGTATTTACCGGTCGCACGCTGGAGCAGGAGCTCGGCGAAGGCTGGACTGAAGGTGTGCACCCAGAGGACCTGGCGCGCTGCGTGGCCTACTATCTAGACCACTATCATCGCCGCGAGCCATTCGAGATGGAGTATCGCCTGCGCCGACACGACGGGGTGTACCGGTGGATCTTCGATCGCGGCGTCCCATTCAACGATGATGCAGGAAACTTCGCTGGCTTCATCGGCAGCTGCGTAGACGTCGATGAGAGCCGCAACGCGGCGCAAGCTCGCCAGCAGCACAGCGACGAGCAGCTGACACTCGCACGCGACTTCGAAAAGTGGATCCTTGCAATCGTCAGTCACGATATCCGCAATCCGCTGAATGCCATACTCATCGCAACCGATCAGCTTCAGCAGACGCTCGGCCCGACACGGGACCTGATGAGGTGGGCCGAGATTCTCACGCGCGGCGTAAATCGCATCCAGCACATCGTTGGAGATCTGCTCGATCTCTCGTACGAACGTGAAGGTGCAGGCATACCGATCGACCCGAAGCCGAGCGACCTGCGAGCCATATGCAGGCAAATCATCGATGAGGTCGAGACGATCGCGCGGGACCGCGAGATCACCTTCGACTGTCATGCAGACGGAGCAGGCGCATGGGACGAGCACCGCGTAATGCAGGCCATCTCGAACCTAGCTTCCAACGCGGTGCAACACGGAACGCCAGGGCGGCCTGTGCGCGTACGTCTGACGGGCGACCGGGAGCAAGTAGCGGTGGAGATCCGCAACGACGGCACGATTCCGCACGAGCTCCTGCCGCGGATCTTCGAGCCATTTCGCTCCGGTCGTCACTACGCGAAGCGTGGCGACGGCTTGGGACTTGGACTGTTCATCGCGAGAGCCATCGCACGCGCCCATGGAGGCGATCTCGAGGTCGCCTCCGCGAGCGGCGAGACGACGTTTCGGCTCGTCCTGCCGAGGCAACCAACGAGCACCGGCCTTAGCGCATGACTGCGTCGTGCTTGAGCGCTTCGCGCAGCTCGATGAGGCCTTGGAGCGTAGCTTGCAAGCCGGCACGCTCTAAACGCGATGCGAGCTGGTTCGCCCACACGGAGTGACGCTGCTCGACTGCGCGCAGGGCTCGCGTGCCGGACTTGGTGATGGCGATCAGCTTGGCGCGCCGCCGATCGACCGGGCCCGCGCTCTCCTCTACACCGCCGAGCTCGCGATCCGCACAGGTGACACAGCGCGCGCACACGCTGAGGCGAAGTCGATCACGCTGGCTCAGCCAGACCAGGACGCCATCGCTGCGGAGCTCAGCGACGTCGCGGAGTTGCTCGAAGTTTAGCGGGTGATACCTGCTCACGGCGAATGGTTGCGAGTCGGAAACCGAAGCGCAGCGCAACGTTGACCCGCCCGTTACACGATGTGCGATCGCGCAAAGAGAAATTGCGCTTCGTCGCCAAACGGAAGAGGGTGCGGATAGGCGCTCCTCGCACAACGAACCATGGCTATCCACGTCGCGATTGATCATTCGACGCGTTACCAATACGACCGGCCCGTCCGGCTCTCCCCGCACCTGATTCGGCTCACGCCGGCGCCGCACACGCGCACGCCGCTGCATGACTACCGGCTCGACATCGAGCCCAAGAATCACCGGTTGTATTGGCAGCAAGATCCGTTCGGGAACCTGATCGCACGGGCGGTATTTCCGGAGCCAGTGAACGAGCTGCACGTGCGCGTGCGTTTGGTCGCCGACATGACGGTGATCAACCCGTTCGACTTCTACATGGAGGAGTACGCGGAGCACTATCCGTTCGAGTACGAGCCTGCGCTGCGGCACGAGCTCTCGCCCTATTTCGAGCTCACCGAGCGTGGTCCGCACCTCATGCGCTGGCTCGCCGGCGAGCGCCGCGACAAGCAGCACATCGTCGACTTTTTGGTCGGCCTGAACGCACGCCTGCAACAGCGCATCAACTACACAGTGCGGATGGAGCCGGGCATCCAGACCTGCGAGCAGACATTCGAGCGCAGCCTCGGATCATGCCGCGACACGGGTTGGCTGCTGGTCCAGATCCTTCGGCACATGGGCATCGCTGCGCGCTTTGTGTCCGGCTACCTAGTGCAGCTGACGGCGGACGAGAAGTCGCTCGACGGTCCGTCAGGGCCCGAGCAAGACTTCACCGATCTTCACGCCTGGGCCGAGGCGTACATCCCCGGCGCAGGCTGGATCGGCCTCGATCCCACCTCGGGCTTGTTCGCAGGCGAAGGTCATATCCCGCTGACCTGCACGCCGGATCCGGTGAGCGCTGCGCCGCTGTCAGGCTTTTCGGACAAGTGCGAAGTCACGTTCGTGCACGAGAACGTGGTGACACGCGTGCACGAAGATCCGCGCGTGACCAAGCCTTACACCGATGCGCAGTGGTCTGAGATCCAAGCGCTCGGACGCGCCGTGGATCGAGAGCTCAATACGCTCGACGTGCGGCTAACTATGGGCGGCGAGCCGACCTTCGTGTCGATCGACGACATGGAAGGCGCCGAGTGGAATACCGATGCGCTCGGCACGCACAAGCGCGAGCGCGCAGGCGTGCTGCTGGGCAAGCTCAAGGACGCATTCGCGCCCGGCGGCTTTCTGCACTACGGGCAAGGCAAGTGGTATCCAGGCGAGCCCGTACCGCGCTGGGCGCTCGGCTGTTTCTGGCGCACCGACGGAGCGCCGCTCTGGCGCGACGCTCGCTGGATCGCCGACGAATCGAAGGACTACGGCTTCGGCGCGCAGGAGGCGCAGCGCTTTGCGACCACACTCGCACGCAGGCTCGGTGTCGATCCCGAGCTGGTGCGCACAGGTCGCGAAGATTGGTCGTATTACCTGTGGCGCGAGGCGCGCACGCCGATCAACAAGAAGCCTGCGCGCACCTCTTCGAGCGATCAGTTCCGTGATGACCTCGCGCTCGCGCTGGGTCGCGGCCTCGGCCAACCTGTCGGCTACGCGTTGCCATTGCAGTGGGACTGGGGCTCGCGCAGCTGGCGTTCCGGCACCTGGGAGTTCCCGCGCGGCGAGATGTTCTTGATCCCCGGCAGCTCACCAATGGGTCTGCGTTTACCGCTCGATCAGCTGGCTTGGGTGCAACAAGTGGAGCGCGAGCAGCTGCCGCCCGGGCCGCGCGCGCCTGCGCCCTTGCACGATGCCGGTGAAAGCTTCGACCGCCGGCCGCCGTTGGCTGCCGACGCCGACAGCACGCAGCTGCGTGAGCGCTTCACCACCAGCAGCTTGGTCTGGGAAGGTGTTCCACACGCTGCCCTATGCATCGAGCCGCGTGACGGCAAGCTGTACGTGTTCATGCCGCTCCTGAACGACTTCGACCACTACGCGTCGCTGTTGGCTGCAATCGAGGTGGCGTGTGCCAAGGAGCAGCTGCCCGTGCTGGTCGAAGGCTACGAGCCGCCGCGCCACTACGCGCTGCAGTCGCTCAAGGTCACGCCCGACCCAGGCGTGATCGAGGTCAACATTCATCCCGCATCCTCGTGGGAGGCGCTCGAGCACAACACAGTCACGTTGTACGAAGCCGCGCGCCAATCGCGCTTGAGCACCGAGAAGTTCATGCTCGACGGTCGCCACAGCGGCACAGGCGGAGGCAACCACGTGACCATGGGCGCCGCGCGTCCGATGGACAGCCCGTTTCTACGCAGGCCTGACCTGCTGCGCTCCCTGATCACCTATTGGCAGCATCATCCCTCGCTGTCGTATTTGTTCTCGGGCATGTTCATCGGGCCCACCTCGCAAGCGCCGCGCGTCGACGAAAAAGGCAACATGTGGCTGCGCGAGCTCGAGTGCAGCTTCGCGGAGATCGAACAAGGTGTCTCGGCCGTGGTCGTCGATCGCGCGCTGCGGAACTTCATGACTGATCTCACGGGCAACACGCATCGTGCTGAGTTCTGCATCGACAAGCTGTACTCGCCCGATTCATCGGCAGGCCATCAAGGCTTGCTCGAGTTTCGCGGCTTCGAGATGCCTCCGCACGCGCGCATGAGCCTCGCGCAGATGTCGCTCTTGCGCGCGCTGGTCGCGCGCTTCTGGAAGCAGCCGTATCGGCACACACTCGCGCGCTGGGGCACAGCATTGCACGATCGCTTCCTGCTGCCAGAGCCGGTCTGGGCCGACTTCCGCGACGTGATGGAGGACCTGCGGCTCGCTGGTTACCCCTTCGATGCAGCGTGGTTTCTGCCGTTCCAGGAGTTTCGCTTCCCGGTCTACGGTCGCGCGCAATACGACGACGTGCACATCGAGCTGCGCGCAGGCCTGGAGCCTTGGCCCGTCTTGGGTGAAGAAGCCACCGCACAGCGCCAAGCGCGCGTGGTGGACTCCGCGCTCGAGCGCCTGCAAGTCAAGGTCTCGGGCTTCGATCCAGAGCGCTACTTGCTGACCAGCAACGGCCGCCGCCTTCCGCTGCAGCCGACCGGGCAAGCGAACCAATACGTCGCAGGCGTGCGCTACAAAGCCTGGCAAGCGGCGTTCGGCCTGCATCCGACGATCCCAGCGCACGCGCCAGTGGTCGTGGATCTCTTCGATCGCAGGCTGGGTCGGTCGATCGGCGGTTGCGTCTACCACGTGACCCACCCCGGCGGCCGCAGCTACGAGACCTTCCCCGTGAATGCAAACGAGGCAGAAGCCCGGCGCATCTCGCGCTTTTGGGCGTACGGACACTCTGTCGGCGAGCCCGCTGCACCCGCATGGGTCGACACGCTGCTCGACTTCTATGCGCCCGACATTCAGCGCGTGCTGAGCGAGCCCACGCACGAGCTCGCCAACCCCGAATACCCCTACACGCTCGATCTGCGCCGCGCAGCGCCTTGGACTTAATGTGACTACCCGCATCGCCATCACGCACCGCATCGATCGTTCGTTCTCGAAGACCATCCAACTCGCGACGCACTGGCTGCGCTTGCGCCCGGCACCCGAAGCGCCGGCGCGCATCACCGCCTATTCGCTCGAGCTCACACCCCAGCCGCACTTCGTGAACTGGCTGCGCGATCCCTTCGAGAATCACATCGCGCGCGTGGATCTGCCCGAGCCGCTGCCTTATCTCAACCTCGCCGTCGAGATCCTCGCCGAGCTCGAGCCCACAAATCCGTTCGACTTCTTGATCGAGCCGTACGCGGCGAAGCATCCATTCGAGTACACGGAGCAGCAGCAGAAGGAGCTCGCGCCGTACCTCGCGCTGGGCGAGCCGAGCGCCCGCACACGCGCATTCTTCGAGACGCTAGACGATGAGGAGGTACCAACGATTCAGCGCCTCGCAGAGACTGCAGACGCGGTCCTCGCCGCGTTGCCTGACTTCGCGCCCAGCCCGATCAACAGCACGCAAGGCGCACCGGACCTCGAGGCGTTGTTCACAAAAAGTGCCGGCTCCGCGTGGGATCTCGCTTGGTTGTACACGTTGAGCCTGCGCAAACTCGGGCTCGCTGCGCGCTTCGTGTGCGGTTACCACGTGCAGCTGGCAGAGGCGGACGATCAGCAAGACGGCGTGCGCATGCACGCGTGGACGCAGGCGTTCATTCCCGGTGCAGGCTGGCGTGGCATCGACCCGAGCTCCGGCCTGTACACGAACGAGATGTTTATCCCGCTCAGCAGCGGGGCGGATCCGGCGCGCGTGCGGCCGCTCGTAGGCTCGCGTGAGCCGTGCGAGGAGACACGGGTCGAGCGCCTGCACGTGCGGCGCTTGGCGCCCGCTGAGCCGCGTTGGCCGTACACCGAGACGCAGTGGAGCGACATCTGCGCGCTCGGCGCGCATGTGCAGCGCGATCTGGAAGCGCAGCGCGTGTTCTTGAGCACGGGCATGAGCTTGTCGTTTGTGGCGACGGACTCGGGATCGCAGGAGTGGCACACGCATGCACTCGGGCCGGAGAAGCTGCGCATGGCAGAGAGCCTGCTCACGCGGCTCTTGCAGCGCACGGCGGCGGGCGCAGTCCAGCACGTCGCGCAAGGCGAGTGGTTCGGCGGCGAAGGGTTGCCGCGCTGGCGCCTGATCGGGCTGGCGCGTGCTGACGGTCATCCTATCTGGCAGAGCTCCGAGCGCCCGGACGCGGGCGACGCCAGTCGCGAGACCGCAAGTGACTTCGCCCATGCCCTCGCGCGCGCGCTCGGCGTCGCGCCGACGCACGTGACTGCAGCGCACGAGGATCCGCTGCACCAGCTGTGGCGCGGTCAGCTCACGGTCGAACACATGCCCTCTGCGAAGGAGCTGGACGATCCGGAGAGCCGGCGGGCGCTCGCGGAGCGCTTATCGCAGACCACATCCGAGCCAGTCGGCTACGTGCTGCCGCTGGCTTGGGACCACAAAGCCGACCAGTTTCGCAGCGGGACGTGGCGCTTCCGCCGCCAGGGGCTGCACTTGATTCCGGGCGGCTCGCCGATCGGGTACCGCTTACCGCTCGACAGCGTAATCGAAGACAAAGAAGCCGCGTTCGAAGCCCAGCTCGAGCGCTCGCCGTTCGATGAGCGCGCACAACTACCGGACTTCCGCGGCCTGGTGCGTGAACGCTTGAGCGGCGCGATCGCGCAGCCGAGCGCTCGCGATGCGAGCCCGCCACGCACAGCTGTGTGCGTGCAAGCCCGCGCGGGCAAGCTGTACGTGTTCCTGCCGCCGTTCTCACACGCCGAGCATTACTTAGAAGTTGTGGCAGCCGTGGAAGCTGCCGCGGAAGCGACCGAGCAGCACCCTATCTTCGAAGGTTACGAGCCGCCCGACGACTTTCGTCTGCGCCGCTTCGCGCTCGAGCCCGATCCGGGCGTGCTGCGGGTCGAGCTGCCCGACGCATTCACGTTCCCGGTTCAGCTCGACCTGCTGCAGACCGTGTTCGATGAAGCGGCTCAGCTCGGGCTGGGTATGCAGCGCGTGACGCCCGACGGATCCCTCATCGGAACAGGTGGTGGAGGCCGGCTGAGCTTGGGCGGATTGCGCCCTGAATACAGTCCGTTCCTGCGCCGCCCTGAGCTGCTGCGAGGCTTGGTCGCATACTTCCAACGCCACCCCAGCCTCTCGTATCTGTTCGCCGGCCGCATGATCGGTCCGAGCGGGCCCGCGCCGCGTCCCGACGAAGGCCGCGATGCAGCGTTGTACGAGCTCGACATCGCACTGTCGCAGATGCCGAAGGGTGAAGTCAGCGCGCTGTGGTCCGGCGACCGCATGTTGCGTCACCTGCTCTCCGATCCATCGGGGCAAATCAAGCACGCTGAGATCCGCATGGATCATCTGTACGCGCCGGAGCGCGAAAGTAAGCGCCAGGGCCGTGTGTTCATCCACGCCTTTGAGCTCGCTCCGCATCCGCACGTAGCCGTGCTGCACACGCTACTCGTGCACGCCCTGCTCGGTCGTGTTGCGCGCGCCTCTGACAGCGGCGAGCTCAAGCGCTGGGGCAGCGCGCTGCACGATCGCTTCATGCTGCCACACGAGCTGCTGGCCGATCTGAGCGAAGTGATCGAAGAGCTGCGAGCGGTCGGCTATCCATTCCAGCTCGAATGGTTCGAGCCGCTGATCACGCTGCGCTTCCCCGAGCTGGGTGAAGTTCCGATCGGGCAGATCAACCTGGCGCTGCAGACGGCGCTCGAGCCGTGGCCGCTGTTGGCGGAGGAAGTCACGCCGGGCGGCGTCGCGCGCTTCATCGATGCTGCGAACGAACGTCTGCAGGTCAAGCTCAGCGGCCTCGCGCCCGGTCGCTACGCGCTCGTGTGCAATGGCCAGAGCGTGCCGTTGCAAGCGACAGGCACACACGGTGAGTACGTCGCTGGCGTGCGCTACAAGATCGCCAACCCGCCTTCTACGTTGCATCCCACGATCGCGCCGGTGGGCGCGCTGGTGTTCGATCTGATCGACTCCTGGACCGGTCGTGCGATCGGCGGCTGTACCTACTTGCCGCCACGTCCACAGCTCTGGGGCGCAGTGGGCGTCCCACTGAGCGACGGAGGCTGGCCCAACGTCGGCGACGAAGCAGCGCCGCCGCGCGTCGTGCCCAGCCCACAAACGTCGCTCGCACCACTCGAAAGTACGGGGCGGTTTCTGCCCTACGGCAGCGGTCTTGTGCCCATGCCAACACCCCCGCTCCACAGCGATCCATACTGCCCGTACCTGTTAGACCTCGCGCATCGAAGTTAGCTGCGTCACGTCGTGCAGTACGGGCGGCGCAGGGCGATCGGGGCTGTCCGAGAAGCGGACTTTCACGATGCGCTCTGCTTTCTCCATGGCCATTTGCCGGCTGGCGATGAAGCTTCGGATGGTGGGCAGGCGCCGGTAGAGCGGATACCATTTGTTGAAGTCGCCTCGATAGCGGATGAAGAGCTGCGCTGGCAGGACGTCGTTGACCATGGTGATGTTGGCCAGGATCATCAGCGAGAGATGCATCACGAAGCGCAGCTTGGGCTGAACGTCCAAGCGCATGCGATAAAGCTTGTGCGCGAGCAGGCCCAGCTCATCGCGCATCCACAAGTGCGTGATGAAGTGGGCAGAGTTGCCTGAAAGGCCCAGCGCAAACTGCGGGGCGCACACGAGCCCGCTGTCTCGCAAGAGCGGTGTATGCAGACCGTCCGTGCGCAGGTGCGAGGTACAGTTGATGAAGTACGCGCCGGCGGGAACATCGTGTGCGTGCAGCTGTTGGCCCTGGCGCACAGTCATGCGCGTGCCTTCGACGTCCACGAGATGCCCGCGGTAGACCTGGTCGACGCCAGCGCGCAGCTCCGCGCGTTCCGCAAATGACAGGAGAGCCGTGCGGAAGTTGCCGCCGTCCTGCCAGACCTTGTGGACATAACCTCTGCGACCGAGCTCTTCCATTACCTGCGACTCGTTCTGACCGTCGTAGAGCTTGCACATGGTCATAAACACATCGCCATTGACGACACCTCCGTAGTAGCGACGGGCGCCGCGCGCGTAGATGTTGTCGCGCGCCAGGTACCACATGCCACTGCCGGCAATGACATTGATCTGACGTGCACGCCCGCGGCGCCGACGGATCAGATGCAGCGCGCAGTCCATCGCGGTCTTGCCGCTGCCAATGATGTAGATCGGCGCATCACCCTCTAAGAGCTCAGGTGTGTTGAGTCGCGGATCACACACTGACAGGCTGCGCACGCGCGTGGAGCTGAGCGCAAATGGCCGCAAGATCTCGATCTCGGCTCCAGTCGCCAAGAGCAAGCGCTTTGCACGCACGCGCACCGGTGTGCCAGCGCTGGATGTTGGCGCCGTGGTCAGCTCGACGCGCCCTTCGCGTATTTCATGGCCTTCGTACGCGTGCCCGAACAGCGGCGTCAAATCGAGCTGTCCGCCGGATATCGAAGGCACACTTGCCAGATAGTCGAGCACTTCGCGTCGTGTCGCGAGATACATCGGGTCTCGGTCCAGCTTCCAGCCCTGATCGCCCGCGGTGAACATGTGATAGGGCTGATGGAGGCGCAGAAAATCGTATTGATGCAGCCACTGCCCACCCCAGGTCGGGTTCTTGTCGATCACCACGACGCGCGCACCTTTTTCGAGGTACTTGGCCGCAGCATTCAAACCATTGAGCGCAGCGTAACCAGCACCCACAACACAGAGATCGCACTCGATCATTCTGAGACCCCCTGCTGAGCAGCGCCACGTGCGCCGCGTCACACATTTCAACTACACGACCTAACGCTCAGCGTAACCAACATTCGGCGCTGACTCTGTGCAGAGCGCATGTTCCGACACGCACGCGAAGGAGTCATCGCGACCGTTGCGGCTAGTTCTGGCGGCGCACATCCGGTGATGTGACTTACTCAACTTTGAGCTTCGATGCGCGCGATTTAGATTCGATAAATCGCGCACAAGTTATTTAGCTCACCGCGACGATCACATCGTTTGACTACACATCATCGCAGGTGTTCAACCCAAAGGATTATTGCATGTCGCACACCCGAGTTCTGAGTGACACGGACACAGAGCAGCTGAACGAAGTCCTGCATGCGTTTTATGAAGTGATCTCATTCGACGATGGAGCCGCGCCCGACTGGGAGCGTCCGGGCTATTTTCAGCGCACGCGCGCATCACGCGCGTAACGCCGGAAGCCATCGACTATATGGACCTCAGCACCTTCCGTAGCATGGCCGAGGAGCTGCTAGAAGTCGGCGCTTACACAAGCTTCTATGAGCGTGAGATCGGGCGCCGCGCGGATCGCTTTGGCAACGTGCTTCATGTCGCGAGCGCTTATGAGACCAAGATCTCACCTACTGCACAGGACTTCGTCGAGCGGGGTGTCAACTCATTGCAGTTGATCCGTGAGGATGGCTGCTGGCGGATCATCAGCCTGTGTTGGGACGACAACGCATTATTCAACATGGAGGGCATGGTGCCCGTCTCGAGTAAGGAGGTGAGCAAACAAGCCAGGACTGCGCTTCACGATGTGTCGCCACAACGCGCTGGCGGATATCGAAGCGTTTGTGTCAGCGCTGAGTGAAAGCATGCAAATCGCAGCTCAGCGTGCAGGCGCGCGCTGAACTGCGAGATCTTGCTCGATGGATTCACGCGAGCGCTGTGGATGCGGTTGGTGTTCACACCGGGCGGTAGCAGCGTGGCTCGACGAGGTATCCGGTACGCGCGTGCTCACGACATCAGACTGCGGGCGCTCGAGCGCAAGCTTGTAGAAGCTGGCGACAGTCAATACGGCTGCGCCGACGAGCAAGCGTCGTTTCGATGTCCTGGCAGTGGCCTCCGTCGAGCCGGCAGCAGACTGACATTCCCCCACCACGACTGTCGCCGTTGGCTTCCGCCTTGACGATCACGGTCCCTCTCGGACGTTCGACAGAGTACGAACGTACCGCTCACGGTCAGGCCACGCACCAGCAGCTGCAGCGTCTCGTGCTGCGCGGGTGTCAAGCCCAGCGCCGATGCAACGGCTCGGGCAGTTCGGCGTCGTCCTTGCCGAGCTGCTCGAGCATGCCCCCCGTCTTTCGCGATGATCCCGCTCGCAGAGCGCTTAACACCCCCGCCGCTCTGAGCGGCGCGCGCGTGCGCGGTGACCGCAAGCAACTCCGCGTGAGCGACCCGGCCGGGCCAGCTGTATGCATCATTCTCGGAAGACACGGCTCTCTCACAGGTAACGGCCCTAGGACGCTATGACCACGCGCGGCCAGTTCACCAGTAATCCACCGCCGCTCGCATATCGGTCGCTGACGTGCACGCTGCGCGTGCTCTACAACCTCGCAAACGCATCACTTGTAACGGGAACACGCCACCAGGCACCGCTGTATCCACGCAGCCCACAGCTGCATCCTCCACAAGCACAACCTGTGACCCGCCTCATACCCAAACGTGCTCGGACCGTCATATATCTTGCTCATCCATGTCAGACGGGGGCGTCAGTGCGGCGAGCTCTTAGTGTCATTGTGTCGCTATGCTTCTTGCAGCTCAGCGTCGTTGCCGCGCAAACAGCGGAGTCACCCGAGACGCAGTATCGCGGCTACATTCAGCGCGCGCTCCAAGAGTATGGGTTGGGCCATTGGAGCGAAGCGCGCGCCTTTTTCCTGCGAGCACATGAGCTCACGCCGAGCGCGCGCACGCTGCGAGGGATCGGTCTCGCTTCGTACGAGATGCGTGACTACGTCGCGGCGATTCGTCACTTACAGCTGGCGCGGAGTGACGAGCGTCAACCACTGACTGACTCGATGCAAACCGAAGCCAAACGTCAGATCGAAGAGGCACAGAGCTTCACCGCGCACTGTAAGATGCGCGTCGAGCCGGCCACAGCGTCGATCCAAATCGATGGAGAGCCCGCGCACTTGGAAGCGGATGGCACGCTGCTGCTCAACCCCGGCGACCACGAGATCACTTTTGAAGCGGACGGCTACGAGCCCGCGAGGCGCACCCTCACGGTCAATGGCGGAGAGCGACCGGAGCTCCATTACGTGTTGCGGCGCGTCGATGGGGCGCCTGGGCCGGCCGCAGGTGAGCCAGCGCTGCCGCCCACCGCGGCTGTTGCTCAGCACGCTGCGCCTGGCTTCTTCAGCTTGACCCCGATCAAGATCGTAGGCCTGGCGTTGAGCGGTGGAGCGATCGTCGCAGCAGGCATCGGAACCGGCTTTGCGGTCGCCGCGCTGAACGACCGCTCGGCGTCGAACCGAGATTGTGACGCCAGTGGCTGCGGGCCGAATGGGCTGGCCTTGCGGGAGCGTGCGCTGTCGCGTGCAGATGTAGCGACTGTGTCGTTCGCAAGCGCAGGCGCGTTGCTGGTGGCAGGCGCGCTCACGTTCGTGTTGGCGCCGAACAAAGAGCGAACGCAAGGGTCGATCGTGTTTGCACCGCGGCTGGACTTCGGGTCCGCGGGGATCTCCGCCGGAGGAGCGTTCTGATGGCGTGGCGCAGCTTGAGCACGTGGTGTTGCGCGGCGTTCCTGCTCTGCGGCTGTCGCGCCGTACTGGACATCGAGGCCGGGCGCGCGCGGCGCGATGCCGGTAGCGCGCCGGAGATCACTGACCCCGTCTACCGCAGAAACTGGGGCGTCATGGTGGGACTCTCGCAACGTGACGGCGGCGGGCCCGAAGCGGGTAGCGGCGGTACGGGCGGCTCGTTGTGTACTGACGGCGTGGGCTGCCGCGATGCTGCGATCGATGGCGCCGCGGGCAGCAGCGGCACGGGTGGTACGGGGGTCGCAGGCTCCGCCGCTGGCAGCGACGCTCCCGGAGGCGAGCCATGCAGCGAGCCCGACGCCATACGCTGCGACGGTGTTGCGTCGACGGAGCGCAGTCGCTGTGACACAAGCAGCGCGCGCTGGCTGACGACGACTGCTTGCGAGAACGGCGAGGTGTGCGACCGGCGCGACGGGAGCTGCAAGCCGGTCGTGGCCGCTTGCATCGGCGCTGCGCCGGGTGACGTGGTGTGCGCCGGCGGCGAGCGACATACGTGCGGGCCGGATCTGGTGTCGAGCGAGGTGCAGGTTTGCATCGACGCCACGCACTGTCAGGCGGGAACTGGAAGCAGCTGCGCGACTTGCGTCGACGGCGAGCACAACTGCGATGGCGTGAGCTTGCGGGTGTGCAATGAGGCCCACAACGGCTGGACTGAGGTCATGACTTGCGCGTCGGTTGAGCTTTGCAACGCGCCCGCTGGGCAGTGCACCTCTGCGGTGTGCGTGGCGGATCAGCATCGTTGTGTAGGCGATGCGCTGCAGGTTTGTAATCCAGCGCAGAGCGGGTTTGCGCCCGCGGACACGTGTAGTCCGGGTTTGTGTGACGCGACCGGTAGACAGTGCGATGTGTGCAATGCCAACAGCTGCGTCAACCGTACGACGCGCGCAGTCTGTTCTCGCGACGGGCAAACTCGCACGAACGCAGTGTGCGCGAGCGCGACGCCCGTGTGCGTGAATCAAGGCGCGTGCGTGGAGTGTTCCGCGCCATCTGATTGCGATGCGGCGGAGTGCACGGTCGCCACGTGCAGCGCGAACAAGTGCGGAAGTCGCAATGAAACTGTGGGCACCCCGTGCGGCAACGATGGCGTGTGCAACGGCGCGGGTGTCTGCGGTGTGTGCGCGCCTGCCGCTCTGGGCTGCAACGATAGGCAGCCGCAGGTCTGCAATACCGCTGGGCAATGGCAGAACCAAGGCGGCGCGTGCACCGCGAACCAGTTGTGTCGTGATGCACAATGTGTGAACAACCCGCCGTACGTCGAGGGCTACTTGTCTCCGCTGAGCAACCCAAGTCAGCTCGGTGGAGGGGTTCTGTACGCGCTGGCATTCAGAGTCGATGGACCAGCGCGCGTGACCGCCGTTGGCTTCCAAGTTCGAGCTCTGCAGTTTGGCTTCGGTACGAGAGGCATCATGGGTGTGTACGGGAGTAACGGCTCGATGCCTGGCAATCTGTTGGCTACGACCGCTGAGTTCTCAGTGAATACCAGCCGTACCGAGTCCGTATTTCCAGGCGCCGTCGTATTGCCACAAGCGGGTACCTACTGGGTGGCCGCAACCTTCAACGGTGCCTTCGACACTTGGGATGACACAGGTGATCCCGGAAGCTCTGCGTTCTACAGCACACCCTACGCACCACTGCCCATGAGCTTCCCCAACAGCAGCTTCTCCAGCACCGTGCTGCGGAACTTCTACGTCCGACTCCAAAACACTCAGTGAGGCTTACCATGCACCGATATGTTCGCGGGCTAGCAATGCGCGTGGTCTTCTGCAGCTCGGCTCTGCTCGCGCTCCACGCGCGAGCGGAAAGCCAAGCGCTCTGCGCACCCCAAGCGATCGGCGTGCCTGGCAACGGCGGGCCTCCCAACTGGACTGGGAGCGACAGCGCGAGCTTCAAAACGTTGATCAACGATCCACGATGGAACGGCGCAGCACGCATCGATCTCCCGTCGCTCAACGGGACTGACACAAGCGGACCTGGCCAGATCGGCCTGCGCGCATTGCACGACACCGACTCGCTTTATCTATCGTTCAAGGTCCGCTCCGACGCGAACAACGCCACGAAAATCAAGAACCTCACACCTCCGATGGGCGGCACCACCCAGGTCGCTGACACAATCATATTTGGGCTCAAGTCAGCCAATCCCGCCCACGCACCCAAGCTGTTCATCCTGCCGCTCAACACCGAGATGAACGGCGCCGCACAAGGCTCACCCGCCATTCAGCCTCTCGTGTCGACGTGGAACAGCGCGACGATGACCTGGGGCGAGCCGATGCCGCCCGTGGGTGATTTTCTTAACACGGCATTGTGGGTCGGCCCGGCCGCCGCTGACGGCGACCGTTGGGGCATGAACGTGCGCCTCAACACCGGCGCGATGGGCTTAGGCTTTACCGCGCCCTATCAGTTCTTCGCCGCAGTATGGCTGATCGTGTTCTACGACGCGACCACCATCCATGATCGGTTGATCGGTTGGCCGAGCGTCAACATGTTCAGCGACGTGAACATCAACGACCTCAGCACGCTCCACACGCTGATCAGCGAGCCGAACGCGACCTGGGCACCATTGAGCCTCGGTACCTTTGCGTCACCTTGCACCGGTGGAGTGTCCCTCAATTACATGCAGATCTTCACTGACAATACACCTAACAGTAAGGTGGTCACAGCCGCGGGCGCCAGCAACACCTTCCGCGTGGAGCCCGACTGGGGGCTGTTCTCACGCACGCCGGGCCTGATCCAAGCGCAGTTCCGACTCGCCAAGTGGGGCGCACAGATCGGCGTGGGGTCGAGCTGGACTGAGGTGCTCGGCTTCTCGAAGACGGTGAACGATCCGGCAGACGCGTCGCGCAAGGACAACACCAACAGCGGCACAGGCAACATCGAGATCGTCTGCACGAACGGCAACATGACGCGTCCTTGCCCGACGCTCACCGCATCCCAGAGCAAACACCAGTGCATGTACGTGCAGCTGTCGGCGACGACGGGCAACTCGGTGACATTCTCGAGCGACAGCGCGTACCGCAACATGGACTTCGAGACCAGCTCGCTCTTGGCGCGTGAAGCGACGATCAGCGTACAAGGCTTAGCGCCGTTGGCAGGCCAGGATCGCCGCGATGTATACATTTCCGTGGAAACCGCGAACATGCCCGCGGAGCTCAAAGAACCGATGGAGCTTCCACGTGAGCAGATGGCGGAAGCGCGATCACCGGGCGCTGCCGCAGTCGATGCAGGCACGGATGCCGGTTCATTCGATGCTGGATCGTTCGACGCGGGCCGCCAGGACAACGACGCAGGGGCAGGCGAACCCGACCGCGAGCCAGTCCCACATCAAACCGAGTCCGAGCGCGTCGCGTCGATCTGGCCAACCTATCAGGTGCACGCCTACCACGAGCTGAAGCGCTGGCAAGACCCGAACGGCATCACACACGTGCGGCTCGAGGACAGCGTGCCCTTCGGTTACTTCGTGGATCACGAGGGCGAGCTCTGGGGCTGGGACCACGCCATCACCGGAGTCAACGGGGCAGAGCTCGAGCAAATCGCGCCGGACTACTATCACGTCAAGATCCCCAACGACGGCGCGATCGACGTGATGACCTATGTGCTCGCAAAGGAGGAGAAGGATCAAACAGTCGAAAACAGCTGCGACGATCCGCGCTGCCCGAAGCCACCCGGAGGCTATGAAAACGACGCCGGCACAGGCAATGGCAGCACCCACAAAGTCAGCTGCAGCTGTCAGCTGCTAGGCAGTTCGAGCACTTCACCAGTCGGGCTCAGCGCTCTCGTCACGCTCCTGCTCGGCATCTGCTGGAAGCTCCGGAGACGCGCCCGCACGCACTAACGAGTCGGCGTGCCGCAGATAGCTTTGGCGCGCTTCGTCGCGAGCTCACGACAGCGCGCGTCTGCTGCGTCGGCCATCTGCATGTTAGCGAGCGCAGTGGCAGCGTGGGCGAGCGCTGCCGCGCCTTCTGCTTCAGTGAGCTTGCCAGCCACCAGCAGCGAGGACAGGACACGGTACGCTTCTTCGTGGCGGCCGAGCGCGACCAGCGCTTCACCGTGGCGCGATCGCCACAAGACTGGTTTTTCCGGTGTTTTTGGTACGTCCTCGGAGCAGTTGCAGGTGTTCGCAGGTTTCGGTGGTGGCACGGCGAGGAGCTCGACGAAGCGCTGCTCGGCTTCTTGGAGGTTCTTGCGCGGCGCGTCCCCGGGCCGCGTCGGATCCCGGCCTTCCAACCGCACGACGGCGGTTGCGCTCAGCACTGTCGCGCGATCCACCAGCTCTGCATACGAGGCGTAGTTCAGCGCGCCTTCCGCCAAAAGCATGGCAGACAGCTTCTGCGTGCTTTCGAGTGCTTGTTTGGGCTGCCCGCTCCGCAGCAGCTGCTCGCCGCGTCGGATCACGGACTCGACTTGCTTTTCGCTCAGCTCTTGCGCCGACACGCCCAAAGGCAAGAGCAGCACGAGGAACACAGGCCACAGCCTCATGATGCCGCCGGCTGGGCAGCGGGACTGCTGCGAGATGGGCTCAGCTGCTTTGCCCAATGGCGCAGCGACACGCCGGCCGGACAGGCGATCTCGACCTGACCGCTGAATCTCACAGCGTCCGAGGTCATCTGACGCGTGCGCGCGCCGACAGCCGGCACACCCACGATGTCAGCGAACTTCTGCAGCATCGTGCGCCCCACCTGACGCCCACCGACTTGGCAGCCATGAAACTCGACACTCCCGCACGGATTGAACAACGGCCGCAGCAGCGAGAGCTCAAATGCGATGTCTGGCACAGCCAGGCTCGCGACGCTGATCTGCGAGTGCAGTGCTTCGAGCGATGCTGCAGCGAGCAGGTTCCTCGGGATCGCACTGGCTGGCGGGAGGTGATGGATGTCAGGCACAGGTGCGCCCAGTATCCCGTCGTAGAGCGTATGCGCAACCGTGCCGTACGAGATCGCTTGGACACCGCGATTGCCGTGCCCGTGGAAGCGCAGCATCACCAGCCGCCCACTCGACACGCCGTGCGCGCGCAGCTCCCCCAGCAGCGCGGGCACGCCGTTGCACGTGCCACCCGCGAGCGCAGGGCGTGCGCCCGATTGCTGCAGCACACGCTCGCTATGGCGAAGCATCGGGTCAAAGACGTCCACATGATCGTGGACCTGCAGCGCACCGTAGTCGCTCAGCACCTCCCAGGTCGCCTGATCGACGCGCTGAGTCAGAGGCAGATGACGCGTGCGCTGAAACGCCAGCACCGCACGCTGCGTCTGCTCCCCGAAGATGCCATCCACAGCGATGCGCTCGCCCTCCGAGCGGTAGCTATTCAAGAGCACCTGACACGTCGCAACGGACGGCAGTCGATCCCCTCGCATCACGAGCAACATAACGTCGCCTCCCCTACTCCACAGTGCTGTTCAAATCGGCGACCCACGGCGACTTCCTGGCTTCATGATCAGCCGCTCGTCCAGCTTGCGCGCGCGAGACTGTTCCGCGAGCTCTCGCATCTCCGCAAGCGCAGCCGAGAAGCGGTCAAACTCTTCTTGCGTGATCTCATAGTACTCCTCGTACTCGACCAGACCGTTGCTCACTGGAATCGACAAGTAATATTTACCTGATTCCAGCTCTTGGCCCACGGCGAAACGCTCGGACTTGAAGATGAAAATATCGTCGAGCTGCATGGCTTATCCGTCAGACACAGTGACCGGGCGCCGTTGCCTTGATAGGGTGTCCGGCGCTGCGCGGACAGCAGCGCCGAAGGGGGACGAGACGTGACGAATGCGGCTTCGGTCTATCGCTGGATCAAGATCGTGATGTTCTCGATCATAGGAGCGTGGCTGGTACATTTTCTTGGCAATCATGCGGCGTGGCGCGCGGCGCAGCCTTTCGAGGGGCTCGCTACGATCACGTGGGTGGGCGATGGCTCGACCATTCGCCGTGTCGGCACCGCCTACAAAAGAGGCGCCACGGGGCGCATTCGCGACTGGGAGGATGGCGCGCTTGTGCTTGTGGATGGCTTCTCCGATCCCATCATGTATCGAGCCAAGCCGAGCTCGCTGACGAGCTGGCTGCACGCCGGCGACCGCGTGCGTGTGAAGTACAAGCGCGGTGACTTCTTGTTCTGGGAAAGCATGCACGTCAGCAACGTGACGATGCTGACTGAGCAGCTCAAGACAGCCACCTCGCGTTGACATGACAGCCTAACCGACCTTGACGATCGCTCCCTGGATCTCGTGAATGCCGATGGCAGTTTGCGAGATCTTCGCCGCGCTTACCGAGATCCCAGGTGGCTCGTACTTGGTGTTGTTGGTCTTGGTTCCGATCGTGACCGTGGTGCCGGTGATCGTAATCGTGCCGTCCTTCTTCATCGAGATGCTGCTCGCGCCGCACTGGATGGTCACTTCGTCGGTCACGTTGATCGAGAGCTTGCCGCTTTGCTGCCCGCGATAATGCGTGCCGCCGTTGCGCAGCTCGATGTCGCCGTTGCTCTCGACATAGACTTTGTCTTTGACAAAGATCTGCGACGCGTTCTGCTTCAGCTTGTAGTGCTCGTCCGCGATGATGTTGAACTGCCCATGGACGGTCGTGTTCTTGTTGGCGCTGTTGACTGTCAGGTTGTCGAACTTCTCGATCACAGTCTCACGGCCGCCATCGATCTTGTTGTCCTCACGCCCGGTGACAGTCTTCTTGCGATCGTTTTGAACAGTCAGTGCCTCGTCGTGCTTGACCAGCGTCGCCATGTCGCGCTGCGCTTGGATGGACACTTGCTCATGACCTTTGTCGTCTTCGAAGCGCAGCTCGTTGTATTCGTCCTTCTCGCCGCCTTTGCTGCTGCGCGTGCGAATGCCGCTCTGCGTGCGATTTTTGTCGAGCGTGAACGGAGGCTGATTGTCCTCGTTGTACACACTGCCGACGATCACTGGCTCGTCGGGGTTGCCGTTCAAAAAGTCGACGAACACCTCGTGACCGATGCGCGGGATAAACTGAAAGCCAAAGTCCGAACCGGCCCACTGCTGTGCGACGCGCATCCAGCACGAGCTGTCTTCATTCTTTTCGTGCACTTTGTCCCAGTGAAACTGCGCGCGGATGCGCCCGTACTTCTCGGTGCTGATCTCGCTGTCCGGGGGGCCCACGACGACAGCCGACTCAGGCCCCGCAGCTACGGGCCGCGGCGTGCGGCGCGCCGGCCGATACGGGATGTCGTCCGCGATGGCGCGGTAGTGCGTACGGATCTGGAGCTCCGCCGATGCGCCGCTCGACTCGAACTGGCCCGCGTGGATCACATATTCCGCGCCGATCACGAGATACTTGCGGTTCAACGCGCCGCGCTTGTGGTCCTTGAGCGTGAACATCGACCCCGGGTACAGCCCGCGCACGTTGCCTGAGCCCTCGAAGACCGTCTTGCCAGCGCGTACTTCTTCGGCGTGTTGCTTCGCGTAGCGCTTGGCCGCATCGGTCTTCCGGTGCGTGCCTGGTGCTTCGACCACCAACCGCGATGTGCCCTTCTCCTTGGGCACCGCCTCCGACTCCAACAACTTCACCTGCGGCTCGATGAAGTTGTAGCTGTCGACACCTTGCATCTCCGAGGTCACGTTCGCGGACTCGAACCAGTCCTCGAAGTGGTCGATATAGTTGTGTCCCGCCTGGCTGGGCGGAAGGTAGGTCAGCTCGTCGTACTTCGGCACGGTCTTGCAGCTCGTCGAGTCGTCACCCATGTTCAGCTTGTGACAGCCGTCCGTGTGCGTGAAGAAGTAGTAGATACCTTCGTGCTCGAGCCAACGGCTGATGAAGTTGAACAAGCTCTCGCGGTACTGCACCACGAACTCGCGCTTGTCATACGTACCGTTGAGCTTCGGCGGCTCGACATCGGTGAAGCCCTTCTCGCTGAACAGCTGCTGTACGAGGTCCGGAATGGCGATGTCTTTGTAGACCGAGTTGCCGATGTGATGAGACAGCAGCCAAAACCATGGGCGCAATGTAGCTCGGTAGGCCGCGTAGGTTCCGCGCGCGCCTGCAAACGAAAACTGTGAGCAGATGCCGTTGAAGTGCCGGAGCTCCGTGCCGACCGTCTCCAAGTGGACAGTCACGCTTTGCCCCAACATCTCTTCAGCCTTGATGTCGAAGCTCAGCGAGACCAGCTCCAGCTCGTAGATGAACGGCTGACTCATCTCTTCGCGGCCGTGCATTTGCACCAAAAGCAGCTCCACGGACGCAGGGGTAGTGACAGTGGCATGCCGTGTGGTTGGCATTGATGCTCCTCGCAAAGAACTACATCAACGGAGTTTCGGCGCACTGCAAGAGCGAGTTGCTTCGAGACCACATTTGCCGCGAGACATGGCGGTACTCGAGGCTCGAGTCGCAGAAAGTCAGTCGGATCGCAAAACTTGCACGTGCTGCAAGGCAAAGACCCTGTAACGCTACTTCGTCTCGTTCCTGCTTGGTTCGCGCATGAAACATCGATTTCTCCACTACTACGAAGGCGAGCTGCGCTTCATCCGCGAGCTCGGAGCCGAGTTTGCACGCCGCTTCCCAAAGGCGGCGGGGCGACTCGGGCTGAACGACCTGAGCAGCGACGACCCCCATGTGGAGCGGCTCATGCAAGGCTTCGCATTCACAGCAGGTCGCGCGCACATGGCGCTCGACGCCGAGTTTCCTGATCTCACGCAGCCATTGGCGGAGCGGCTGTACGCGAACTATCTGGCGCCTACGCCCTCCATGGCCGTCGTGGAATTCGCTGTAAACACGCGCAATAGCGGCCTCGCGGAGGGCTACACGGTCCCACGCGGGACGATCGTCGCCGCGCGTGGCGCCGGGCGTGGAGCCACCAGCTGCGAGTTTCGGACCGCGCATAGGGTGGAGCTGCTGCCGATCACGATCGAGAGCGTGGCCTACACGTCGGTGTTGCGCGATATCGCGGACCTGCGCATTCCGACACTGCGGCCGATTCGGGCATTGCTCAAGCTGACGCTGCGTTCGCGCAACATGCGCTTCGATCGGATCGCCCTGCGTTCATTGCCTTTGTTCGTGGCAGGTCGCGACGAAGTCAGCACGCGTCTGTACGAGCAACTGATCACGAGCGCGAGCGCCATCGTAATGCGCTGGGGGCCAAACAATACGCAGGAGGTCGCGTTTGCGAGTGAGCCGCGGCCGGTTCGCGCGCTCGGCTTCGAAGCCGAGCAGGCGCTGCTGCCGACAGGCCCGCAGGCACTCGACGGCTACAGACTTCTGCAGGAGTACTTCGCGTGTCCCTCGCGCTTCAGCTTCGTCGAGCTGCACGGCCTCGAACAAGGCGCTAAGCGCTGTCAGACTGATAGGCTGGAGCTGATCATCGCGTTGACCGAGCTCGACACCGCACTCGAACACGCGGTCGAAGCCGACCGCCTACGGCTGTTTGCAACCCCGGTGGTCAACTTGTTTCCACGCAGCTGCAGCCGTGTCGCGGCGCCAGCGCGTGCGCAGGAAGTGCAGCTGATAGCGGACCCGGCGCGACCGCTCGACTTCGAGATCCACAGCGTGACCGGTGTAGCGGCGCACCTGGATGACAGTGACACAATTATCAAAGTGACACCGCGTCACACACTCCAAGAAGAACAGGCAGAGGTTGGGCTCAGCTACGCGCTGCGGCGGCGCCCGAGCCCGCTCCCACCCGCGCCCTCGGGCGCTGTGGCGGAGTACACAGCCAGTGAAGTGTATCTAACACTTGGCGAAGACCGTTCGGGACGCTCCCAGCCGCGCCCGCGTCAGCTCAGTATCACAGCGTTGTGTACCAATCGTGACCTGTCGCGTTCATTGATAGTCGGTCGAGGCAACAGCGATTTCGAGCTACGCAGCGGCGTCCCGGCTGACGCCGTGCGCTGCATCGTCCCACCGAGTGCACCACGTTCGGCGCAGCCTGAAGGTGAAGCGGTCTGGCGCTTTTTGAGCTACCTCTCGCTCAATTACCTGTCGCTGAACCAGAACACGGGCGGCCTAGAAGCGCTGCGCGAGCTGCTCGGCCTGTTCGCGAGACTCGGTGATCCCGCGACCGAGCGACAGGTCGAAGGCATTCGCAAGCTGCGCTCGGGACCCATCATCGGCCCGTTCCCTGCACCCGGCCCACGCGCATTCGTACGCGGCCTAGAGATCAACCTCGAATGCGAAGAACAAGCATTCGCAGGGCACGGCGCGTTCGTGCTGGCATCCGTCTTGTCGCGCCTATTCGCACGCCACGCCTCGACCAGCAGCTTCACGCAAACAGTACTCACCACCACCGAACGCGGAGAAATCTACCGCTGGCCAGCCCTGCCCGGCCTCCGCCACACGCTGTAAGATCACCTCGTGCGGCCGTCGACGCGCGTCGGGATCAGAACGTCGCGAGGTACGTCACGCGATCGAGCATCACGGCCTCGGGCGCCAGCGCCGTCGCGGCGTTTTCGTCGTCCTTCAAGGTCGCGAGCAGGAACGCGGTGCAGAAGTGACGGATCAGGCCGAGCGCCTCGTGTTTGTCCCACGCGGGATCGACGCACAACCCGTCGCTGTAGGGGAAGTCCTCGGACCACGGCAGATCCTCGCAGCCGTTGGCGGCGAGCATGTGCTCAGCGCCCTCGAACGCGACGAGTGACTTGCGCTTACTCGAGACTTCGTCGTAGGCGAGCTGTGCTCCCCAATCGTGCGGCGTGCCGGTGTCCGCGGTGCCGCCGATCGCCATCATCGGCACCGATATCTGCCCGAGCCCGTCGTCGTCGAACACGTACGCATCGCCAGCGATCGGCACGATCGCGGTCACGCGGGGATCGCCGAACGAGGGCCAGTTGCCTTCGGGCACCGCAGCGAGTCCCGCGAGCTCGGCGACCTCGGCCCCGCGTCCCGCCAACGGCAAGCACAGGAAGGTCTTGGGATCCTGCTCTGGCACATCGGCGCAGCGTGCATCGAGGTTGTTTAACTCGAGCTGCGCACCGGCAGCGGCGAGCGCCGTGTAGCCGCCGAATGAGTGCCCGACCACAGCGACCTGTTTCAGATCGAGCAACCCCGCGAGCGCACCGCCCGGCGCGTTCGCGGACTCGGCGTAGTCGATGGACTTCGTGACGTCGCGCGGGCGCTGGATCAAAGACGCCGCGTTCTGCAACCAATCGCTCTCGACGTGCTCGGGCGCCACGACGACAAAGCCGTGCGAGGCGAGGTGCTCGGGCAGATGGCTGTACCACACTGCGTTGGCGGAGAAGCCATGCGAGAAGACCACGACAGGGTACGGGCCACCGTCTGGATCCGCAGGTGCGCCATCCAACGCGTGGCCATGCACGACGGCGGGTGACTCCCCAAACTCCGGGCTCTTGAACGTGAATGAGTAGTCGATGGTGTCGGGCGCGTCGCTCGAAGAAGGCGCCGGGACCCAGACGCCCAACGACAGGCCTTCGTACTCGACGCTGCGATGGCTCGGCGTCCACGAACCGCGCTCGAAGTACTCGGGGACGGCGCTCGTGGGGGTGGTGTGGCCACCGGCGGCATCGCCCAGGGACTCGCACGCCGTGGGCAAGAGCAGTACGGCGAGCATCAAAGACAGTGATTTCATGTAGTTAGCGATCATTTCGGCTGTCCTTACGCTGTAAGTCGACTTACGCCGTAAGTTAGACTGGGCTAGGCGACCGGTCAAGTCGGCGACGAGCGCAGCCCGGTGACGCCCGGCACATCCCGAGTGGTTTCGCCTCGCCGCGAGCGACCTCCGTCCGCGACTCGTGTTCGCGCGCGCACGCGCGAGGCCGTCGAGCCTCAGAGCGAGGCTGTGTCGACACGGATCGCGTCTGCGAACAGCGCGCGCGACCAACTCAGGCAAGAACGCACCGGCGGCTGCGTACTCAGGCTCTAACGCCTGCTGCAGCGTGTACCCGTGGAGCTGCCGAACGCATCACAACAACGAACGCTGCGAGATCCACCGCTGACCCGCGTTCCCCGGCCTCCGCCACACGCTTTGGAACTCACGGACGTTCGTCGATGCGCCAACCATCAGGGCGTTCGACGAACTCCCAAGTGTTCACGTCGATGTCGATCACTTTGAAGCTTGAAAGTTTGGTGCGCGCTTGCGTCAAACGGTCCAGCTGGTCCGGCAGCGCCTCAACATCGTGGTTGCTGGTTAGTTCGCCCTGCTCGCTCCACGTCTTCTCCCACACAGTGACGCCACGGTCGACATAGCCTGCTTTTTTTGGCTGCCCGCTCGGGTACCATTCACGTTGAGGCCCGTGATAAGCGCCGTTGTACCGGAACTCTTCCCTGGCCATTTGCCCATTGGCGTACCAGCTGCGCACGGCGCCATGAAGTTTGCCATCGCTGTAACCGGCCACCGCGATAATCGTACCCGTGCGCGGATCCTTCTCCCGCGAGATGCCGGTGAACAGCTGCCCCTCATAGAGATAGTCAGCAAACTCATCATCGCTCGGGACAATCTCGTCCTCGTCGACAACCTTCACTCGGTCCATCCTGCCTCGATTCGCTGGTCTACATTCGATTCTGCCGCAGAAAGCTCCGGTGTGGTATCGGCGCCCTCCGTGGCTCCGCGACAGAAAGTGCATCGGTCAAAGGCGTCATCCGACACCGGCTGGTCCGCTTTCGGTGGGATCTTTTGATTATGCAATTGCAAGTCCGCGAGATCATCCGATGTCGCATCCGGCCCGATGTCGTCGAGCGCTTTACTCGTCGCGAGGACTTCGCCGTGCGACCCGTTTTCTTCTTTCATGCTGTTCCAGTTCTTGTCTGGATCGTCCGCCGGTGCCTCGTGAAACGAATCTCCTTTCTTTGCGAACTGGTCCTCTCTCAGTTTGACGCGGTCGTTCGTGCGTCTCAGCTGTGCCGTGGTGTCTAGCTCTGCCCCGTTTTCTTGGACAACGCCAATGAGGCAAGATGCGTCCGGAAGACATGTCAAAGAAGAAGCGCAAGCGGCGTAATTTCACCGACGAG